>Ga0163162_10000304_pt1 | contig 45418 bp, 30 predicted proteins | sample S55metaG_FD_115310 | JGI IMG/M metagenome (GOLD analysis project Ga0163162, IMG submission 115310) | Switchgrass rhizosphere microbial communities from Kellogg Biological Station, Michigan, USA - S5-5 metaG | ecosystem: Host-associated > Plants > Roots > Rhizosphere > Soil | place: USA... | reverse complement strand
TAGCGCCGCTAATTTTAATACACTTTACGAAACCAGCAATGGGGGCGGTTCAGATTTCAGATTTGCGTTTCGCCTTGAGCAGGAGGGAGGAGTCCCGTTCCCATCTAAATTCTGGCAGGCATCCAGTTCTACCACCCCAATTACCGATAATTTACTCGACCAGTATGTACCAGGAATCCGTCTTTCTGAAATGTATTATATCCTGGCGGAAACGGCATCTACGCCTGAGATTGGTGTCGGATATTTAAACACGGTGCGCCTGAACAGGGGAATTAAAGTTTTGCCTAATACGCTCACCGCAGTGACGCTTAAAGCGGAGATTACGAAAGAATATCAGAAGGAATTTTATGCAGAAGGACAATTGTTCTTTTACTATAAGCGCATTAAAGCCTCTAGAATGCAATTTGGTCCTGCCATGGCACCTCAGCAGTACGTACTCCCAATTCCGCCTTCTGAACTTCAATTTAATCCAAACTATGCTAATTAATCACACTTGTATTATGAAATATATATTATATGTGACGATGGTCTTTACGCTTTTTTCTTGTAAAAAAGAAGCTGTAGAAACCTATCAGGGAAAAGATGGCGTTAGCTTCTTTGCTTACACTTATCAACAATTACATACAACAGCAACGAGAAGTTACTCTTTTGCCTTTCAAAGCACCGTAAAAACAAGGGATACCATGTATATACCTTTGAGGCTTACCGGAAAGCTGTCTGATCAGCCACGTACCGTATTGCTAAAAACAGCTGAGGGAACAACTGCAACTGCGGGCGTTGATTTTGAGCTAAAAGAAGTGACCATTCCGCCTGGTGTCTACATATTTAACTATCCACTTGTACTGATCAACTCTGTGGGAATGGCAAGCCATGTTTATAGAATCGTTTTAGAGCCGGCAGAAACCAAGGATTTTACTTTAGGTACGCTCGGCCAAACGCCCGCGACAAATACTGTTCAGACAGAGGAAAACTTTAGATATCTGAAGATCGATGTATCTGGTATGTATATCAGGCCTGCGTATTGGGATCTTTTAGATGCAGATTTCGGGGAATTTAGCGCCGAAAAGTACAAGTTCATGGTGAAGATATTGGGTATAACAGATTTCTCTTACGAGAATATTGGTTCTGACGGTTTATTGAACTATCCGGTTACCCTGAGGAATGCGCTGGCCGCTTACGAGGCTGCAAATGGTCCATTGTTAGATGAGAACGGTCAAGAGATATCGTTCCCTTAATTTAAAATATTATGCATTTAAAATACTTTTTAAAGCTCAGCCCGGTTTTTATTCTAATCATGCTGGCATTTTCGGCCTGCAAAAAAGACAACCAATTGTTTAAATATGATCAAATCAACGACATTAAGATTACAGATGCAACAACCAGTTTTACGGTAGCTCAACGTGATTCGCTGATCATCACACCAACATTGACTCAAACAATGCCCGAAAGTGATTCATTTACCTATAGCTGGAAACTTGATACACCAACAGATACAACAACAATTGCTAAAACAAAAAATCTACGTATCAAAGTAACATTAAGCCCCAGCACTTATCAGGTAGTATACAAAGTGACGAGCAAGAAAAATGGCATTTATACGCTAAAGCGTTATACCGTTGTCGTTACTGGGATCTATCCTGATGGTTGGTATATTGTCAATAACAAAGATGGAAAAGGCAAAGTTTCATTGATCCGGACAGATGATGTCATTTTTGACAATCCTATGGAAGTGGCAAACAATAAAACCTATCCAGGTAAAGCACTGGCCTTATATAATTTTGGGAAGGGTGGTTTCTTCTATTACTTCAGTGATCAAAATGTTTATCGTTTTAACATGAACGACTGGCTGGATCTTGGTGACAAAAGTTCAATACTCCCGGGTTTGGCTACACCACTTCCGTTCAAAACTGCCCCAGTATTCATGATAAATAATTTACAATTTGAACAGTATATAGTGGCAGACGGCAATTTATATGTTGGGCTTTCCGGAGCAAATTCAGACAATGTAAAACCCTTTACTCAGCGCATTCCCGGTAACTATAATTTATTCCCCGGCATATTCCCCGCCGATTATAGTATGACTTATTTCTACGACAACAACACAATGAGTTTTATGCAGATGCCGTATTTATCTAGAATTCTGGATCGTGCACCTGCAACACCTTTAACAACAAACTCGTTTGATATGGCGAACGTAGGCAAAAAAATGATCGCTTATGATCGGGGCGTAACAACCTTATCACAAGAGGGAATTGAATGGTATTATATTATGGAAGGTAACGATGGACGCTACTTACTATCTTTAACAGGGGATGGAAACAGTACCCATCCTGGGATTAATCAAAAAATGGATAGTAGTCCGGAAATTGGTAGTGCCACTAACTTTGCAACCTCTTCCATCTTAAAACAACTTTATTATACCGCCGGCAATAACGTGTATTTATACGACATGCTTGCTAAATCGGCAAGGCTTATCTACACTTTCCCGACTGGGTATGTAATTAAAGATATCGAAATGAAACGAAGTACCAGCAAACAACTGGTGATTGGTGTGAATAATGGTTCAGCGGGCGAAGTTTATTATTTCGACATCAATGCCCAGGGAGAATTTAACAACGGTACGTACACTAAGAAATTTACCGGCTTTGGGGAAATTATGCAAATTGCCGCTGCCAGACAAAATCTGTCGATGTAACTTGGAAAAAGATTTGTAATATCTAATCAAAAATGAGAAAAATAACAATGTTTATTGCGCTCCTGTTTACCGGTTTATCGGTATATAGTCAGCAGGCGGAACCCGCTTATAAAGCTAGTCTTGATTCCTTGAAGATTTTCATTGATCTTTCAAAAAAAGAAGCCATTCTGAACCGTTTGGTTAAAGCGCATCCAAATGAGAGTTTTGACAAATACAGAGCTATATTGGTAGATAATTTTGTAATAGCAAAAAATTCTACGAAGGCTTTATATTATTTCAACCAGATCCAGGAAACTGCAAGAATTATGTATGTTGAAAATGTTACTACCGGTTTAATGGCTTATGATTTGAAAGCCGCTGAAACCTTGGTTAAGCAAGAATTAAACAACTCAACCAACGCAAAGGAAGAGCGGTTGTATTTATTGCAATTATATAGTCAGGTAGCAGATAAGCTGGGCGAACATGAAAAGGCTTTCGCTGCCATTAAGGAATGCTATGAGCAGGCTCCCAAAAAAAGTGCTGGTTTGATCGCGCAATATTACTATTTGATGAGTAAAACAGGCAGGTCTGCAGAAGCGCTTCCGGAACTGGAGAAAGCAGTTTTGTCTGGTTTGGCCAATGATGATTTGAAGAATGAATTGAAAAATGCCTATGTTAAAGTTCATCCTGGGAAAGATCCAAACGCTTACATGGCCACTTTAACCAATCAGTTTGATGATAAATATAAAGCAGAAATAGCTTCCAAAATGATGTCGGAGCAGGCACCAGAATTTAAGGTCAAAGACATCAACGGCAAGGAGGTGTCATTGTCAGACTTTAAAGGAAAGACGATTGTGCTCGATTTTTGGGCAACCTGGTGCGGACCTTGTAAAAAGTCGCTTCCGGCAATGCAAATGATGGTTAACAAATATAAAAATGACCCGACGGTAAAGTTTTTGTTTATACACACCTGGGAAACCGTTCCGGACCCCAAAACTGATGCTGTAAACTATTTGTTAACCCATAACCTGGATTTGCCTTTGTATATGGATACTAAAGATCCGGTTGCAAAAAAGAATCCTGCAGTAACCTCATTTGGTGTTTCCGGAATTCCTGCAAAGTTTATTATTGATGGCAATGGTAAAATACGCTTTAAGGAACTGGGCTTGCTTTGGCCAAATGAGGTGGCGGTGAGGCAACTTTCAACCATGATAGAGATGTCCAGATAAAATGTAATTATCCCAGGAATGGATAAATAATTATTAAAGTAAACCCTTATATGCCGAAATGCATATGAGGGTTTGCTTTGAAAAGACACCGGGAGCCATAATAGTAGGCTATGAAAATAGTTGAGTTGAAAACATGGCGCTTATTTGATTTTTGGGCCTTTCCTGAGATTAATAAATCGTAAATAAATGCCCTTTACTACGCACGTGAGCATTGATAGATTTCTAATAACCTGAGTTCGATTAGTATTTATGCATTTTGATTAGTTTTAACCTCCTTTTTCTAACCGCGATCGTCGTGCTGAATTTATTTTATTAGCAGTTTTTATTGTTTTAAAGGCCTAATAGCTACTTCGTGGTCAGCATCTTTCCTGCTATTAAGACCCTGAAACAAGTTCAGGGTGACGACTTTGAGTTAAAAATATCGGCAGAACATCTTTCAAACATATATTGATTTTTATACAATAAATTATCCCTCAAGGTGATATCTTTTTGCGATTGACCTAGGCGATTAGCTTACAGGATAACCTCATTGCTTATGTTTCATATCAGGGCATCCCCTTTTTCTTAATCTTAAAGGTTATTCCCCTTTTTTCATTTTATCAAGTGTAACCTGGTACTGCGCTTTATTTTCAGCTGCAACCAGGTCTACCGCTTTCTGTTGCATGGCGATCGCCTGATCCTTCTTACCCAGTTTATACAATAGATTGGCATAAGTGTCCAAATAGGAGGGTTCCTTGCTTTGGGTCTCATCCACACTGCGTTTACTCCAGCTTAGCGCCTCGGTGATGCAGTTAGTGTCTTTGCAATTTTCAAAAACTGTCCATGCAAAAGAATTCAGCATATCAGCACGTACTTCGGTGCCATATTTTTTCATATAGCTTAATACTGCAGGCTGAAATTTGTCCCATTTTTTTTCGCTCTGAAAAACCTGGATCTTGATCAGGTCTGTGGACTCGTTAATGTCCACTTTCGGGTATTTCGCCTGTACGGCCGCAACCAGTGAATCTATATTTACATTGGGTTTTCTAAGCGCGGGATAGATGTTTTCCTCCAGAATAATATCGCTTAAGATTTTATTTGATTTTCCCTTTCCTAATATCGCATCTATTTTTTCAGGATCTTTTAGCATCAGTTCAAATCCCTTGCTTTTAGTGCTTCTGGTGTATCTGCCGATAAACTCCAGGTTTTCTTTGGTATAGAGGTCTTTTTGTGTATCAAGATAAGCGTTCGCAAATTTTTCGGAGTTTTCCTCATCATATGCAGCTTCGGCACTAACGGCCAATTGTTTCAGGGTTTGAGGAGTAGGATTTCCTGACTCGCTTTTTTTCAGCAGCGTATAATATTGGGTTTCCGGGTTGAGGGCCATCTGCGCTCTGGCGATAAATTCATCTGCCTCACCGCCGCCCACAATACGGTGTACAAGCTCTCCCTGTGGAGAGAAGATTAGAAAAGTAGGATAGGCATTTATCTTAAACTCTTTGCTCATAGCCTTGGCATCGGCATACCAGCTTTTAATTTCTTCACTGTCATTTTTGGTCTGGTCGAACTGTACCTTAACATTTACAAAGTTTTTGTTAAAGAATTCACCTACCTTCTCCTGCGGGAAAATGGTACTGGCCATATATTTGCAAGGACCGCACCAGGTGGTAAAGCAGTCGACCAAAAGGAATTTGTTCTCTTTTTTTGCTTTTTCTTTCACCTGTTGCCAGGAAAGTCCATGTTCAAAATGGGTACCTTTAACCTGTGCGCTACCAATAAAAGGCAGAAGCAGGAATATTAAAAATAATTTTTTCATATCTGTTTGTTTTATTTGAGTTAATAAAGATCGTGATTTTAACTAAAAGTGATGTGTTATAAAAAACAAATTTTTACAGGAATTGGTTAGTTTATCCGAATCTCATAATATTGCTCTAGTACCGTTCAAATGGATCATCATGAATAGCTTCTTTAAATATTTCAATCCCAGGTATCAGTCACTAAAAAAATCCTGGCAAATGAGCCGGGAGAATATGATTGAAAATGACAAAGGGTAAGTTAAACCGTTTTGATGGAATCGTAAAGACTGAACCCAGATTTCTTCTCTTCATTTTTTCAATCTATCTTTCCATTTGATCTGTCGATCCATCATACTGTATTAGCAGCGAGCTTCTGGTTATATACGGTCAGCGCTCCTCTTTGTCAAATGCGCTCACAGATTTAAAATGCCATAGCCTGGAGAAGTCCTAAGCAGCCTAAAGTGATTATCAAATAAATTAGCTAAAAGATAGTAGTTTTGTGTTAAAATATGGTAATTTTGTGTTAAAATACGGGCAATATTGTATCGCGATAGTGTTTACATTTAATAAACGTTTTTTAGACGTTTATCAGATGCGTATTATCTTTTTAAGTGATAAAAAGTATAAATAACCAATAACCAAATATAACTAAATGAACAAAAGTCGAATCCTCTATAGGCAAGCACCTATTTAAAAGTCAGCACTATCATTTTCAGATAAGGGATATGTTTAAACAGAAATGGGTTAAGACTTCGTCTTATGCCATATTTCTTTGCTTATTATAATAAACGTTGTTTTGACGTTTAAAATTAATCTTGAAAAGGAATGGGGTGTGTTATGCCTATTTAAAACCATCTAAAAACTAATAACCAAATAATTTATGAGTAACAAACAAGGGTTAAGCCCAAAAATTCGTAATCTGCCTGATTTATTGACCGGGTCTTTCAAAATAATGATATCACCCGTGATGAACAGACAGCAAAAAATTAAGAAAATTAAATCCGGTGTTAACAGTGTGAGATTGGCAAAATATGTCATGCTTTTTCTCACCTTTTTGAGTGTTAATGCCATGGCCCAGAATTCAATCACGGTAAAGGGTATTGTTAGGGACACGACAAGCGGACTCCCCGGCGCCGTGATCAAAATTGTAGGGGCTACAAGTCAAGGAGTCGCTACAGACAATTTTGGCCGATTCGAAATCAGGGCTTCAAAGTCGGCACTGCTCTCCATAACGTGTGTAGGATACAAGCCAAGGCAAATTTCACTTGCTTCAAAGTCGGTCGATGCAGGCAATGTGATCACTTTGGATATCAAACTTGAAAGTGCTACCACAGAGTTACAGGAAGTTGCAGTAACGGGATTTGGTAATACCCAGAAAAAAGCGAGTATGGTTAGTTCGATCACAACGGTAAACGTGAAGGATTTAAAAACCCCTTCATCAAACCTGACTAATGCTCTTGCCGGGCGTATTGCGGGAGTGATTGCTTTCCAGAATAGTGGCGAGCCAGGAATGGGCACCGATAACTCAACCTTCTATATCAGGGGTTTATCTACGTTTGGCTCAGGTAAAAGAGATCCGCTCATCTTAATTGATGGAGTGGAATCTTCGGCAACCGATATGGCGCGCCTGCAACCAGATGATATCTCTGATTTTTCTGTACTGAAAGACGCTGCGGCCTCTTCAGTTTACGGTGCAAGGGGCGCAAATGGGGTGGTCCTGATTAATACCAAAATGGGAATGAACGGAAAGCCCCAGTTTAATTTCAGGGTAGAGAATAGAATATCAAGGAATACCAGGGATTATGAGTTTGCAGACAATATCACTTATATGAGAATGGCAAATGAAGCTTCCATAACACGCACTCCAAATGGAATTGAACCCTATTCCCAAAATAAAATCAACAGTACTGCAGCTGGTGAAGATCCATACCTGTACCCTAATAATAACTGGTTAGAACAGCTCATCAAAAAGCAAACCGTTAACCAGGGTTACAACCTGAATATAGGAGGGGGATCTAACCGTGCCAGGTACTACATTGCAGGTACCTTAAACCAGGATAACGGTAATTTAAGAGTGAACCCGATTAATAATTTTAATAATAATATTCGCCTGAACAACTATTCAATCAGGACTAATATAGATTTTGACCTCACCAAATCAACCGTATTAGTTATACGTATGTATGGCCAGTTTGATGACTATCAGGGGCCGATCGGTGGGTTTGATGGTTCAAGGCGTATCTCTGGCGGTGAGCAAACTTTTAGAAATGCGTTAAATGCAAATCCGGTTATGTTCCCTGCTGTGTATCCATCAGGTAAATTGCCCTTCATTGAGCATCCGCTTTTTGGTTCTGCCCAGACACGCAATACCGACTTGAGTTTAAGTTCTACCTTGTATACCAATCCTTATGCAGAGATGGTAAAAGGGTATCAGGTTTATAAGACTTCGAACCTACAGCCCCAGCTGGAATTAAAACAGGACCTGGCTGCTTTAACTACCGGCTTAAGTGCACGGGCAATGGGATATTTGCGGAGGACTGCCTTTTACAGGATAAATAGAAATTACAATCCATTTTTTTATTCTGCAGTGATTAATGCCCAGGATCAATCCTATAATTTAACCGCATTAAATGATGGTGGACAAAATTCGATAGGTACCGTTGGAACAGAAGTACTAAATTTTAGCAGGGATGCAAAAGATATTGACTCCAGGATGTGGCTGGAAGGTTCGGTTAATTATAACAGGACTTTCAAGAATAAACATGCGGTTGGAGGGATGCTTGTTTCTTATCTTTCAAATTATGAAAACGCCAATGTTGATGAGCTGATCCAGTCTTTACCTTCGAGAAATGCAGGTATTTCAGGAAGGTTCTCTTATGGGTATGATGATAGATATCTTGCAGAATTTAACTTCGGTTACAATGGCTCTGAGCGTTTTGATACGCGTAACCGATGGGGCTTCTTTCCCTCTGTAGGTGTTGGCTACAGAATTTCGAATGAAAAGTTTTTCGAACCACTGAGAGGTGTAATCTCCAGTCTTAAATTCAGGGCTACCTATGGTGTTGCAGGCAATGATGCCATTGGAAACGTAAATGACCGTTTCTTTTACATGTCGCGGGTAAGTTTAAACGACAATAGTTATGGCGCCTCTTTTGGCAGAAATGACGGAGCTTCATTATATAGCCGTCCTGGGGTTTCCATATCCAGATATGCAAATGCTGATATTTCATGGGAGAGGTCAACACAGTTAAATATCGGGATGGATCTGACAGTAGGAAAAGGAGTTGATGTAGTTGTGGATGTTTACAAACAAAAAAGAACTAACATTTTGCAACCTGCAGCAAATATCGATAATGCAGCAGGCCTAATGGCAACAACTTTTTCTAATTTCGGAGAAGGTACATCCAAAGGTGTAGATATGTCTGGAAGCTATCGGGCAAATATTTCGCGTGATTTTTCGATCAATGCCAGGGGTACTTTTACTTATGCTACAACTAAGATAGGTAAGATTGATGAACTTCCTTACCCCGCATCACTATCATATCTATCTAGAAAAGGAGCAGCATTTAATCAAGCCTATGGGTATATTGCTGAACGGTTGTTTGTAGATGATGAAGAAGTTGCCAATTCACCCGTTCAGTTTGGCGATCGTGGTCTCAGGGCAGGTGATATTAAATATAGGGATATAAATAACGATGGGGTTATCAACACAGATGATCAGGTTGCGCTTGGTTATCCTACAGAACCAGAAATTACTTATGGTTTCGGATCAAGCTTTAGGTATAAGAAATTTGATTTTAGTTTTTATTTCCAGGGATCTGCCCGCTTTTCTTTTTTCATAAACTCGGAACAAGTTCAGCCATTTTATCAAAGTGGTGGTTATCAGACAGGTTTGCTGAAGGCAGTTGCCGACAATTATTGGACAGAGACAAATCCTAATCTTTATGCCTTTTGGCCAAGATTAAGCACCTGGAGGGTGCCGAGCAATAATGTAACATCAACCTGGTGGATGAGGAATGGCAATTTCCTTAGGTTAAAGAATGTGGAATTTGGATACACCTCAGAGATTAAAAAACTGAATGTGAGAAATATCCGCTTTTATTTATCGGCAACCAATCTTTTCATGTTGAGTAAGTTCAAATTGTGGGATGCAGAAATGCGTGGCAATGGAATGAACTATCCACTCCAATCGCTTTACAACCTAGGCTTACAGGTGAGTTTATAATATAATATCTAACGGAAATGAATAAGAAAAAATTAATTGCATTAGCTGTCGTTTTCACAGTCTTTTGTAGCATAACATCCTGCAAAAAGTATCTGGACATAGTTCCTGACAACGTTGCCGTGATCGAAAATGCATTCAAACTTCGTATTGAAGCCGAAAAATACCTCTTTACCTGTTATTCTTACTTACCCAAAAATGGGGATGGCTGGTACAATGCCGGAATGATGTCGGGTGATGAAATCTGGTTGCCCCAAACAGATAAGGCGCATTGGCATCCAGCCTTTCAGATTGCCCAGGGGGAACAGAATAGAAGCAGGCCCTTATTTAATGAATGGGGTGGTGACTTAAAAGGAGGCGACGGAAGATTTAACTACCTCATGATGTTCAGGGCCATACGCCATTGCAACATCTTTCTTCAAAATATCAAAGACCCAACAAAAGCGCCAGATCTGGGAATAGCTGAACGGGAAAGATGGATCGGAGAAGTAGAGTTTTTGAAAGCCTATTACCACTATTACCTGATGAGGATGTATGGCCCTATACCGCTCATTGATGTAAATGCACCCGAATCCTCAGATCCGGAAGGGCTTTATTATAAACGCGCCCCAATAGATGAGACTGTAAATTATCTCTCGTCACTGTTGGATGCAGCGACTGAAAAGCTACCACAACGGATTTCTGACGAGAATAAAGAGCTGGGTAGAATAACCAAACCAATTGCGCTTGCTGTTAAGGCAAAACTCCTTTTGATGGCGGCAAGTCCGCTATTTAATGGGAATTCTGACTATGCAGGCTTTAGGGATAAAGAAAATACAACATTTTTCAATCCGGTGTTCGATCTTAAAAAATGGGAAAAGGCAAGGGATGCAGCCAAAGCAGCAATCGAATCTGCGGAGATAAATGGCAGTGCCCTTTACACTTATACCAATGATTCATATGGCTTAAGTGCAGAAACAAAAACTCAATTGAACATCCGCAATTCGGTAACCACCAGATGGAGTAATGAACACGTTTGGGCACTTTCAAACAGTTATTTTGTGAATGAGGCCCTTTGTATGCCACCAATGGCAGGCATCGCAAACGTGGATAGGTTCCAGTTACAAGGTGTTTGGGGAGCTCCGTTGAAAATTGCGAAAATGTTCTACAGCAAAAACGGTGTACCCATTGATGAAGATAAAACACTGGATTTTGGTAATTATATGCAAACCAGGGTAGCAACTGCCTCAGAACGTTTTACAATTGAACCTGGATTTGCAACAGCAAGACTTAATTATGACCGTGAGCCAAGGTTTTATGCTGATCTGGGCTTCGATGGAAGTAAATGGTATATGAAGGATGCGACCAGCACAAGTAGCGACGTAAACTCAGTATATGTCCAGTCAAAAAATGCAGAGCGATCTGGATTTGGTCATTTTACCAATTGGAATGAGACGGGTTATTTTATTAAAAAACTTGTTCATTGGGAGTCAACCACGAATACCAACAATGCCCCAAGCTGGAAGAGCTATCCCTGGCCGGAAATAAGACTGGCTGATCTCTATCTGATGTACGCTGAAGCTTTAAACGAAGTGGAACCCGGTTCTGTTACCGCAATCGGCTATGTAGATCGCGTAAGAACCAGGGCAGGATTAAAAGGTGTCGTAGAATCATGGACAAATTATTCCAAGAGTCCATCTAAGTATACCAGCCAGGCTGGCCTTCGGGAAATTATCCGTAGAGAACGCCTGATCGAACTGGCATTCGAAGGTCAACGATTCTGGGATCTCCGCAGATGGAAACTATCTGGCGAGGAGCTCAACAAGGATATCACTGGACTAAGTATTTTGGGTAAAACAACTGAGAGTTATAATATCGAACGAACTATTTTCAGCCAAACATTTATCGCACCCAGGGATTATTTTTGGCCGGTTGGAGACAATGAAATCAGAAAGAACCCAAAACTTGTAGAGAACCCTGGATGGTAGCATTTATTTTAAAGATAAAAATCATGAAATCAAAGAAAATAATAAATTACTTACTACTGTTTACATTGGTATCAGCCCTGTTTTCCTGTAAAGAGGAAGAACTTGGTGGTCCAAAAGAGCATGACGGAACTGTGCCGCAAATGGTAAGTAATATCCGTGTTGAGAATTTGAACGGTAAAGCCAGAATTACCTATAAGCTACCAAACGATAAGAATTTATTGTATGTCAAGGCAGTATTTAAACTGGCTAATGGTACTAATTTTGAAGCCAAATCATCCATTTATAAAGATACTGTTGTAGTTGAAGGATTTGCCGATACGCTGGAGCATCAGGTATCACTGTATTCTGTAAGCAGGAGCGAAGTACTTTCACAACCAACTATGGTAAAAGTAAAACCCCTGGAAGCCCCATTCCGTAAAGTATTTAAAAGCATCCAGGTTATCGATGCCTTTGGTGGATATAATCTTGCGGCTACAAATCCAACAAGGGATAATATTTCCATAATGGTAATGAAGAGGAATGTTTTTAAGCAATTTGAAGTGGATAATTTCAGGAGCATATTTACCCGTACTGATGCAATTCTATCGAAAATCAGGGGACTGGATACCTCAAAGCAGGAATTGGCAATTTTTGTTAAAGACAAATGGGGAAACAGTTCCGACACGCTTTACAAAACAATAAATCCAATATTTGAAGCCAAACTCAATCCATCACTTTTCCGGGCTTTGGTATTACCTGGCGACGCTCCTCAGGTTACCAACGGCGCTGCGCTGAATTATGCCTGGGATGGCAGGCTCGGATGGCCCTATACAAGTTTTACGCATCAGATCAATGGTGGTAATGGGCCGCATATGGTCAGTTTTGATACTGGCGTTTCGGCGAAATTAAGCCGGGTTTGGATTCGCCCTTTCCCGGAAGGAATAAGATATTATTATCTCTCTACGATGAAAAGGTTCGAAATCTATGGTTCCAGTAGCCCAAATCTAAATGGAGCTTTAGACTCAAGCTGGATTCTGCTGGGTAGTTACGAGGTTAAAAAACCTTCTGGATTGCCTTATGGGAATGATAATGCAGAAGATCAGGCTACTGCGGCAGCTGGTTTTAGTTGGGACATTGATCTCGCTGCACCTAAAGTGCGCTATCTGAGGATCAGATGCCTCGAAAATTGGGCAGGTGGAACCGCGCAAAGTATCAATGAAATAGAGGTTTATGGCTCGGCACAGTAAACAATTTGATTCATTATTTAGAACTAAGGAGATGAAATACAAAATAAAGAAAACCGTCCTTGTTTCCCTTGCAGCAGTAGCGCTGCTTGGTTGCTCTAAGCCGGATGATTATAAAAAATATCTGGATGAAGGAGATATCCTTTACTCGGGTAAACTGGATTCTGTTAAAATTAACCCAGGTAACAATCGCGTACAGCTGACCGGTCTATTAAAAGCCGATCCGAAAATCAACAAGATTAAAATCTTTTGGAATGATCGGAAAGATTCGATCGAGTATGCGGTAAATATGAATACAGATTCCCGAAAATTCAGCCAGATTTTTAATGTTGAAGAAGGGGTACGCAGCTTTTTAGTGTACACTTTTGATGCTGCAGGGAACCGTTCTATTGCTGTTAATGCCGTAGGGCGGGTTTATGGCCCACGTTATGCTGCTTCATTAACCAATCGTGTAATTGGCAGCGCAACCCAGGCCAATGGCGAAACTGCCATTGATTGGCTAACCATTGATCCTTCGGCAGGACCTTTCGCTACTGAAATCAGGTACAATTCTACAACCGGATTAAAAACTGTCAGGGTACCTATAGCAAGCGAACGTACCGTATTGAATGACCTTGCAAGTACGGCATCTACCATTAGCACCAGGACCTTGTACCTGCCCACCAAAACAAGTATAGATACTTTTTATACGGAATTTGTTCAGGTTGGTGTTTTAAAGGATGTTACTGCTCAGTATCTATCAAACACCAGGATCCCCTTTACTACCAGTGTGAAGGGAGACAGATGGGGAATCCCAACTGGCTGGACAACCAATGATGCCGTACGAAATTTCAGGCAGGCAGCAGGTGTATTTTACGGTGGGGTAGATGCCTGGTTTGGCGGCCCTCAACTGGCCATGGAAGCAGGATGGTCAGCAGATAATATGGTTACCATTACTGATGGTAAAATTTATCAAAGCCCTGTTTTACCAGCCGGATTGTACACCTTCGAAATGGACATCCCCGATTGTACCGCAGGGGGAGACTTCTATACTGTAGCGGCCGAAGGAGACGGCATACCCAATACAGGCAACATTGCATCTTCATTGGCCTACGCCAAGACTAATGCACCAGGTACACGTAAAATTACTTTTACATTAACTACCGAAAAGAAAGTGTCACTTGGTTTCGTTGGCAATGTTCAAAATAAAGGAGCCGGAGATGGCACTTTCTGGAGAATTAGTCAGGTTCGCCTGAAATATTTGCCCAAAACTAATTAGAAAGGTTTCCTGAGCGCCAGAACATTCTGGCGCTTTTTTTATAACCTCATTGTTCTAAGTTGCCGATTCCGGAAAAAGCTTTTTGTTAACGCTGTCTGGACCCATCAGCTGTAAATTTCAAAATCGTTGCAAAAAATAACTAATTAGTGGTTGTTTTAATTCAACTTTATTGTCAGACTAAAATCTAAATTCATTTATTGCTTTCTCATAATTTTGCTCATCAAACCTATATAGGTTCGGAGCCTTATGTGCTCCACCTTTTCTGGGTTCGTCAAGTTTGATCAAAATATTGTAACGCATCATTTTTCTGTAGAAGTTTCCCCGGTTCAGCTTTTGTCCCAGTATGGTTTCATATAATGATTGTAGCTCTGGCATGGTAAAGGTGTTGGGAAGCAGGTTATAGCCGATAGGTTTGTAGCTGATGTGTTCCCTTAACGTACTTAACGCTTTTTGTAAGATTACTGCATGATCCATCACCATATTAGGTAGCTTATCAACCGGGATCCACTCACATTTGTCAGAAAAATTATCTGCAACAGGTGTTACCTGTGTATAATCAACCAGGGCGTAATAGCCGATGGTGATAAAACGTTGCTTGTGCCATAAATCATCCGGATAGCTTTCAAAATAGCCTTCCGAGCGGTTAAGATCGCCAAACACACCAAAATTATTCAGAAAAATTTTATCCGCTCCGCTGCGTTCAAATAAGATCCGCTTTGCTGCATCATCAATAGATTCATCTTTGTTCACATAACCTCCCGGCAGGATCCAGTTGTCTTCGTTTTTCAGTTTCAGCAACAGCACTTTTAAGCTGTTATCGCGAAAGCCAAACACCACACTGTCAATTGAAACATGGGGCAGGGATTTACGCCACATTTCGGCACTCGCATCTTGTATTTCTTGAATAATCATTGCTGTAAAGTAATGTTTTTTAGACGTCGAAATTAATAATTTGTTTTTCTTAATTAAACATCTTAATATTGCTTCATAATGAAGCAATGAAAAGTCGCTTGATTTTTTCTAACCAATTTATCTCGCCTCAAAAATTTTTATGCTTCAAAAACAATCAATAAAATATCAGATAGTTTAATTATTCGTTAGTTATGAGCACCCCTAAAAGCATTTTACTGTTTTTAATGTCGGCATTTTCCATTCCTATATTTGCCCAAGATCCTGTAAAGAGAGACTCCATCCCACAAAAGAAAATTGTAGAGAAAAAAGAAGAAGATAACCGAAATGTAATGCTCAATGCAGCAAACAATACCGGGCCAAGAGATGTAAATATTGGTCTTCCTTCAACTGTTGGAGGTATTACCATCCAGGAAAACGATTTGCCTGTAGTGTATTTTTTCTGGCCCGAACTGCCTAACAGAACATGGCGCCAAAGTGTAAGCCTGGCCAAAACCGGCCTGCTAAAAATAGGGGAATCGGTTATTACCACTGGCGATCTGGGTTTCGCGGTAAACTCTTATACCAAACTGGGAACGCCAAAGTTCGAACTGGTAGGTAATTTGTCGGCCAGTCATTATGGTTGGCTTAAAGGCGATGTAAATGCTTCCGGTCCATTATCCAATGGCTGGTCTTATGTAGCCGGTATTTATCAGAACTATGATCCAAATTCGTTTGATGTCCGGTTTTCTAACTATTCTGATAAAACCCAGATTTATCGTGCCGGTTTAACCAAACGCTTTAAAAAGGATAAAGGTGAGATCAGTTTCCTTTATAAATATGCCAAATCTATCTCTTTAACCAATTATGCAGTTTTCCAGTATAAGGAAAACGGGCAGGTGCAGGAATTGGATAATTTCAGGATCGGTAGGGATTCTTATATTATCAATGATGGAACGGTAAAAGTGAAAGATATTTTAACCGGAGAATTCAGTTATAAAAATTTAGGGAACAACGATGCTGCCTCAACTTCCCAGTCTTTTGATGTGCTGGGAAATTATAAACTGGGTAACGGATGGAAGTTTAATTTTTCTACCCGTTTCAGGTATGCAGAAGCAACAACACTTACAACTATTCCGCTAAGTATTTTTCAAACTGCATCAGGTGGTGGATTTTCTTATCAATCAACAGGGGAGGACTATGCCGGAAATGTAAATTCGATGTTGGCTTTGAGCTCGCCAAAGGTGCCTACGAAAACGGCAATGTCCAGGTTTGAAATTACAAAAAAAGTAAATAACCATGATTTAAGGATCGGTTTAACCGAATATTTTTATGATGTAGATAAATTTACCTCGAGCCGTTCTTTCTACTACCAAACCGTAGAGGCCAATCCCCGGAAATTGGTTAGAAATGCTGCTGGCGGTAGTTCAAATACCGATTCGGATGGTTTTTACAACTATAATGTTGGCGGAGAATACCATAATGGATACGAAAATAAATTATCGGCCTATTTTTCTGATAACTGGCAAATTTCAAATAAACTATCCCTTAACTATGGCCTGAATTTACGCTACCAAAAAGTTAAGGGCGATTACTATTTAACCCCAAGAACCAGTGGCTTTGTGTTTGATCAGAGCCAGAAAACCTATATCGATAATAATTGGTTCCACCTTGGCGGATCTGTTAATGCAGTTTATAAAATTACCGATAAGCTAGGGCTCTTGGCTGATTTTACCTATGCAGAAAACAATGGTAGGTTAGAAAGTTATTCTGGAGCTGTTGTACCCAATGTGGATAAAACAAAAAGTCCGTTAGGTGCATTCGGGCTTTATTTTAACCATGATAAATTTAGTGTAGTTTCCCAGGCTACCTATCTTACCAGAAACAATTATCAGGCACGGCTAAACCTGGTTAATCCTAGCAATGGAAGCGATTCTCAGGTGGCTACCGTAAATTACGATATCCAGACGGTAGGCTGGACTACCGACATTGTAACCAATCCATTTAAAGGGTTTAACCTGCACTATCTGGTAACTTTCCAGAACCCAATTTATAAAAACTATAATTTTAATGCATTTGGCAAAAGTTACTCTTACGATAATAAAAACGTACTGGAGATTTCTAAAATCTTAATGGAGATCGACCCGAGTTACACCTATAAAAACGTAAAGGTCTGGGCAAGTTTCCGCTATTTCAGTAAACAGTTTGCCAACCTTACCAATGCGCTTTATTTCGCCGCAAGGTGGGAAACCTTTGGAGGTGTAAACTATAAAATTAACAAACACTTTGATTTTGGCGTAACTGCGGTAAACTTCTTAAACCAGACCGGAGCTAAAGGCACAATCAATGGAGCAGAGCTGATTACCGATGCCTCAGCTTATTATAACCAACTTTTAGTAGGCTCGTATATCCGTCCATTTACGCTTGAGGCCTCACTTAATTTTAGGTTTTAACATCAGAAAGAGCCACATGTAAATAATAAACAGATGAAAAAAATTACAACAACATTAACCTTGGGTATTTTAGCCTGTTTTGCGGTAAATGCACAGCAAAACGATGGTTTTACACTGGTAGAAAATAACAATGGTGCAACACTCGGTTATTCATCAGCCTCAGGCCTTAAAATTTTAACTATTGGGGGTAAAAAATTTAAGGATTTAAATAAAAACGGTAAGCTGGACAGGTATGAAGACTGGCGTTTATCTGCCGAGGAGCGGGCCAAGGACCTGGCCTCAAAAATGTCGGTTGAGCAGATTGCAGGTTTAATGTTATATAGCCGTCATCAAGCCATGCCGGCAGGGATTTCGGGTTATAATGCAGGCACCTATAATGGCAAGATTTTTCCGGAAAGTAAGGCCAGCGCCTATGACCTAACCGATCAACAGAAACAGTTTTTCAAGGACGATAACCTTCGTCATGTTTTAATCACCAGTGTGCAAACGCCGGAAGTGGCTGCCATTTGGAACAACAATGCACAGGCCTTTGTAGAAGGAATCGGCCTGGGTATCCCCGCTAACAACAGTACCGATCCACGAAATACCGCTTCAGTTACCAGCGAATTTAATGCAGGCGCCGGTGGGAAAATTTCTTTATGGCCTGATGGTTTGGGCATGGCAGCTACCTTCGATCCAAAAATTGTGCAACAGTTTGGCCAGATTGCTGCAAAAGAATACCGTGCACTGGGCATCGCTACGGCATTATCTCCTCAGATAGATTTAGGTAGTGAACCCCGTTGGTACCGCATTGCCATGACCTTTGGCGAAAGCCCTTTATTAACTACCGATATGGCCAGGGCTTACATTGATGGTTTTCAAACTTCTTATGGTAAGCATGAAATTAAAGATGGCTGGGGCTACAAGAGTGTAAATGCGATGGTTAAACATTGGCCGAGTGGTGGAGCAGAAGAAGGCGGCAGAGACGGGCATTGGGCTTATGGAAAATTCGCCGTTTATCCAGGTAATAACCTGCAGCAGCATATAGATCCTTTTGTAAATGGTGCATTCAAATTAAATGGAAAAACAGGTAAGGCTTCTGCCGTAATGCCCTATTATACCATCACTTTCGATCAGGATAAAAAGTACAACGAAAACGTAGCCAATGGTTACAGCAAATATATCATAACCGATCTGCTGCGCGATAAATATGGTTATGACGGTGTGGTGTGCACCGATTGGCTGGTTACCGGAGATGAGGGTAAAACGCCAAACCTATTTGCAGGAAAGCCCTGGGGAGCTGAAGCATTAAGTATTGCAGAAAGACATTACAAGGTGTTAATGGCAGGTGTTGACCAGTTTGGTGGTAACAACGATAAAAAACCGGTTCTGGAAGCCTATCAAATGGGCGTTAAAGAATATGGTGAGAAATTTATGCGTGCACGTTTTGAGCGATCGGCAGTACGTTTACTGAAAAACATTTTCCGTGTAGGACTTTTCGAAAATCCTTATTTAAATGTAGCCGAAACTAAAGCTACTGTGGGTAATGCCGGGTTTATGAAAGCTGGATATGATGCGCAGCTTAAATCAGTAATACTCTTAAAAAACAAGGCCAACATTTTGCCGCTCAAAGAAAAGAAAACTGTTTATATCCCTAAAATTTATTCGGCTCCCACAAAAGATTGGTGGGGAGTTTATACACCTGCAAGGTTAGATTATCCTGTAAATTTAGAGTTGGTTAAAAAATATTATAACGTAACCGATAATCCCGATCAGGCTGATTTTGCCTTGGTTTTTGTAACCAGTCCGCAGAGCGCCGAAGGCGGTTACGACATTAACGACAGGAATAACGGCAGCAATGGTTATGTGCCAATTTCATTACAATATGGCACTTACACCGCAGCATATGCAAGGGCAAAAAGTATTGCCGCTGGCGATCAGGTAATCGACCCTACCATTAAAGATCGCAATTACAAGGGCAAAACGGTTACCGCTGCCAATACTATGGATTTAAGGACCATTTTGGATACCAAAGAAATGATGAAAGGTAAACCGGTAATTGTTTCGGTTACGGCGTCAAAACCAATGATCTTTAATGAATTCGAAAAGGCGGTAAATGGTATTGTACTAAATTTTGGTGTATCAACACAAGCTGTGCTGGATATTATTTCTGGTAACATAGAACCATCAGGCCTGCTTCCGGTACAGATGCCAGCGGATATGAAAACCGTTGAAGAGCAAAAAGAAGATGTGCCGTTCGATCTGGTTCCGCATCAGGATACCGAAGGCAACCGTTACGATTTTGGCTACGGCTTAAACTGGAAAGGTGTAATTAAAGATGCCAGAACAGCGCAGTATAAAGTTGTGAAACCATGAAAAATTTAAAGTTCGTTTTAATTCAATTCACTAAAATATAACATCATGAAAAATAAAATTATCTTAATACTGCTAGTCGCTTTAGGTTTCTCCGTGTCGGTAAAAGCACAAGAAACTGTTAAATTATACAATGGCGTTGCCCCGGGATCAGAAAATTGGAAACAAAAGGAGGCCCAAACCTATTCCGAACTGTTTAAAACAGAAGTGGTTTACAACGTTACCTCGCCAGCTTTATTGGTTTACAAAGTGCCGCAAGATGTTCAGAATATGGGTACAGCCATTGTAATTGCGCCTGGAGGAGGTTTTCAGAGTTTATCCATCAACAGAGAGGGAATAGACCTTGCCAAAAGGTTAAGCGAAAAAGGAATTACGGCCTTTGTGCTCAAATACCGTTTGGTAGAAACCATCTCTAACGACCCTGCAAAAGAAATGATGGATAAGTTGAAAGATCGTGCAACTTTTGAGAAACAGACTGCACCCGTAATTGAATTGGCCGCAGAGGATGGTAAAAAGGCACTCGAATATGTTTATGAAAATGCATCGAAATTTGGTGTAAAAACCAGCCAGATCGGGATTATTGGTTTTTCTGCCGGCAGTACGGTTGCCATGCAAACGGTGTTAAACAATAATACAGTTTACATTCCAAATTTTGTAGCCTCTATTTATGGTGGTCCGGCGGCTGATTTGCTGCAAAAACCAATGCCGAAAAGGGTTACCCCAATGTTTGTTTGTGCAGCCAGCAATGATCAGTTAAAGCTTGCACCAAGAAGCATCCAGTTATACAATAAATGGCTTGATGGTGGCTATCCTGTAGAACTCCATATGTACGAAAAAGGTGGCCACGGCTTTGGTATGGGCAAACAAAACCTACCTGTAGATAGCTGGGCTGATCGGTTTGAAGATTGGTTGAAATATCAAAAATTAATGAATTAATAAATATAGATTATGAAAAAGAACCATGTTAACGGGGTGCTTAAGCTTTCGCTGATGGGGGCATTGGTATTTGCCAATATCTCCTGGAAAAATGCTTCCACAAATGGAAAAAACCCAACCTTAACCATAAACGGTTTTACCTTTGAAGATCTGAACAGAAACGGTAAATTGGATAAATATGAAGATTACAGGCTTCCGGTAAGTGAAAGGATTGATGATCTGATCAGCAAAATGACCGATGAAGAAAAAGCATCGATGCTGATGGGTACGGGAATGCCTGGTTTCGACGGACTTACACCTGTTGTTGGCGCCGTTGAAGGCCGGGTGCCGGGTGCTGCGGGGGTACTTACGAAATTAAACGTTTGGGCATCCCCGAAATTATTGTGGCCGATGGCCCGGCCGGCCTGCGTATTAAACCCATCCGTGATAACGATAAAAATACTTATTACTGTACCGCTTTTCCTGTGGGTACTGCATTGGCTTCGACCTGGAACCCAGAATTGATTCAGCGTGTTGGTAAAGCCATGGGTAACGAAGTGAAAGAATATGGTGTTGATGTGCTTTTGGCACCTGCTTTAAATATCCACCGCAACCCCTTAAATGGACGTAACTTTGAGTATTATTCCGAAGATCCCTTAATTGCAGGTAAAATCGCAGCAGCGATGGTTAACGGCATCCAATCTAACGGGGTTGGTACTTCGATCAAACACTTTGCGGCAAACAACCAGGAAACCAATCGCCTATCCATCAATGAGCACATCACTGAAAGGACTATGAGGGAGCTTTATCTGAAAGGTTTTGAGATTACCGTTAAAGAATCAAATCCCTGGACGGTGATGTCATCTTATAACCTGATCAATGGAACCTACACCTCTGCAAGAAAAGATCTTTTGACCGATATCCTCCGCAATGAATGGGGATTTAATGGTATTGTAATGACCGACTGGTTTGGTGGTTATGCTGGTTTCAGTGCTTTAAAAGCAGGAACAAGCAATGTGGTAGCACAGCTAGAGGCTGGTAACGACCTGCTCATGCCAGGCCTTCCTGCGCAAAAAGCAGCCATTTTAGAAAACATGAAAAACGGAAAACTTGCTAAGTCTGTAGTTGATACCAATCTCAGGAGGATTTTAGAATTGGTTTTTAAATCGCCAACCATAGCCAAATACAAATATAGCAACAAGCCTAACCTTAAAGCCAATGCAGAAATAGCCAGAAATGCTGCTGCTGAAGGAATGGTTTTGCTTAAAAACAACAATAACTTATTGCCCTACACCGCCAAGGCAAAAGCAATTTCGGCCTTTGGTGTAACTTCTTATGATTTTATTGCCGGTGGCACCGGAAGTGGCGATGTAAACGAGGCATACACTGTTTCATTGATAGAAGGTTTAGAAAAGGGCGGTTATCAATTAGATGCCGAACTGAAAACATTGTACACTCCATTTGTCGCAAAAGAAAAAGCTGCAGAACTGGAGAGCCGTAAAGAACGTGGTATTTTGGCTTTGCCACAAAGATTGCCAGAACTTGAATTAAACAAAGAACTCATTGCTAAAAAAGCAGAAACTACAGAACTGGCCATTATTACGATTGGCAGAAACTCGGGTGAAGGAGGAGATAGAACGGTTGATAACGATTTTAACCTTGCTGCTGATGAAGTAACCCTAATTAATAACGTAACCGGGGCTTTCCATGCAAAAGGGAAAAAAGTGGTGGTAATTTTAAATATTGGTGGGGTAATTGAAACTGCTAGCTGGAAAGATAAAGTTGATGCGATTTTATTATCGTGGCAGCCAGGCCAGGAGGGAGGAAATTCTGTTGCGGATATTCTCTCAGGAAAAGTAAATCCATCGGGTAAACTAACGATGACTTTCCCCTTAAAATACGAAGATACGCCATCGGCTAAAAACTGGCCTGGTAAACCTATCGCGAATCCGGAAAATGTAACTTATGAAGAGGGGATTTATGTAGGTTATCGCTATTTCAATACATTTAAGGTAAAACCATCGTTTGAATTTGGTTATGGTCTGTCTTATACAAATTTTGAATATACCGACCTTAAATTGAGTGGCAAAACTTTTAATCGAAAGTTAACCGCATTCATTACGGTAAGAAATACGGGCAAGGTTGCCGGTAAAGAAATTGTACAATTGTATCTTTCAGCACCACATCAAAATATTGATAAACCCGTTGAAGAACTTAAAGCCTTTGCTAAAACCAGGCTACTTAAACCTGGCCAGTCAGAAACTTTACAGTTAACCCTGTCTCCGAAAGATTTAGCCTCGTTTATGGAAAGTAAAAGTGCCTGGATTGCTGAAACCGGAGTCTATAAAGTGGCTATTGGCTCATCATCTTTAAATATAAAACAAACTGCTGAATGCTCATTGCCGAAAGAACTGGAAGTGGAAAAAGTGCATAAAGCATTTACATTAACTGCTCCAATTAGCGAACTGAAAAGTAAATAATCTACAAGCTGCCTGAATTTAGGGCAGCTTGTGTTTTTAATATTGTATTTACATCAAACCGCTTTTCATTATTAAGTAATATTAGATTTTTTCCCTCTAGTCAACAAGGTGGTATTATACGCTGATATTAACAAAACAGAGATTAATCTCCAATATTTCTAGCTTTGTTTACAGCTTAAGATATGATTTTATTGTTTAACTGTGTCCGGCAGCGGCAATATATTCAGGATCAACAGGTGATGTCATATCACTCGGCGCATTATCAAGATAAGACTGTTCAAGTTCGCCAAGTAAGGTTTTAAGCGTACTAATGCGAATGATCACTTCATCTTTTTGGGCTGAACTATGCTCTGGAGCACCGTTCATGGCATTAATCGTGTCTATGGCGTAGTCCATAAACCTTTTGGCATTTTCGGATAATGTTAAGTTTTCCATATTAGTAATTGTCGGTCTGCATTCGGTGCAGATGCTATCATAAGACAAATTTTCTGCTGATTGGTTTGGAGTAGATTCAAAATTGCTTAATCTTTTGGATTACATTTTCTATCAAAGCAAACCGTTTTACATCGCTTGGTTAGCGAATGCCTTGATGCAGTGATGCATATCACCAGAATGCTAAAGGTCTTTAATAAGTGCGATGCCGTGAGCCGGATACTTTCCACATTAGCCTCTTTCTGGTTTCAATCCTGCATATTCCTTAGTGGATTATAGCAAAAGTTTTAAAATTATTTTTTTTGGAAAATAGTTTTTGATTTAAGAAGTTAACAATCAGTAAATTGTTTGTAGTAAGTTATCATGTCTCGTGGTTGTTTAAGGGGATTATTTGCCGATACAAAAAGTAACCTACATATCATTATCAATGAGTTACATTAAATAATCTGAATTTCACAATAAAATCAGGTAGAACAAATGAAAAAAAAAGATAACATACTTAATCATTAATAATCATTTTTGAAAAATGTTGTTGAAATGGTAGTCTAAAAATTCTTCTTTAGGCAGAAACTTTTGTGGTTTTTTTATTTCTTTTCCATTAAATTTAGTAATAATATCCAAATCTTGATTGCCTTTTAATTTCAAAATTTTTTCGGAAACAATAATCTTGAAATCATTTGTAATTGAAATTAAACCTTTGTCAAAAGCTTTATCGTGCAAAGCATTTAAACAAACCCCATTCTGTGGATTTACTCTATTGTTTTCATCTATTGCCCAAGGAATTATATGACTTGCAATCAAAATCTCTGGGATACAGATACCTGTTATACAGCACTGATTGTTATATGATGAAAGAACTGCATTTCTGAAAAAGTGTTGATTTATTCTGACTTTGACAGTGGCCTCTTTGCTAAGTCCAAGCCTGTTTAGATCAAATTCCCTGACTAAATTATTCTTACCTAGTTTAGCAAGCAATAATTCACTTTCATATGAAAGAGCTGCCCAATCTTCGCTGAATTCATTCCATATGATTTCTTCGCTTTTACTTCCTCCTCTAAGTCCCTTTATTCCCCTGGCTTGTAATGCCGGATCAAGACGTGCAAAGTTTGCTAGCTTCATTGCTAATGCATTATTACTTCTACCTATGATGTTTGCCACATCCATTACAGGCTTATATCTCGAATTAATTTTAGTAAACGGAATTTTACAGTAAAGATTAAATGCAATTAATAATTCATCTCTACTCCAGATATTTTGCATCAATGAATAGTTGTTATTCCCGGTCGATTAATATGTGAAGATATTCTCGCTAAAATATCTTTCAAAACATCATTATTAAGTTTAAATAAGAAGTTTGAAGGGTGAATAGAAGTGTCTTCGATATTCAGTGATTTGAATAAGCGATAATCGAATACAATTTTATATATTTTATTTTGAAAGAAAAATTCAGGAATTTCATTATAAACAGTGCTTTCTTTATTAGCTTTTGCAGCAAATGACGATTCATAAATTATCCCAGGTAATAATCTAGTTCTATGTCTTTTCAATTGAGAAAAATCACATAGGGGAGTGCATTCAAGTTCGATGAATTTTATAGGGGATAAGTTATTAAATTCGAAACTATTGTTTCCTGCAACCCTTTTATCAATATTTTCAAAATATGTTTTTAATAGTTTTCTTTTTTTATGTCTTGGTACAGCCTTTAAATATACATTACCTGGATGAAGGTTGGGCATAGTTATGGTATCAATCAACCACTCTGAATTTAATTTAGGAGTAATAAGTTTATATGCGTTTTTAAACTTATTTATTATATCATTGTCAGCAGGAGTAGCATTAACTAATTTACTTACTATTGCATTTTGTGCCTTTTGAACATTATCGATTTGCAATATATATTGCTTTAAATTATTCCAAATAAGCTGCACTGTTTTTCCATCTACATTTTTATAAAATGCTTGTCCATGTTGTTTTAAATTTACGTCTCCTGGAATATTTTCTGATATGTTCAGCAAGCTTTCCATCTTATTTTTAAAAGAGCCGGTTAGTGTTTCGAGAGCGGCACGCATAACCACTTTCTCTTCTGCATGCAAGATATTTTGCCCTAATTGAGCATGGGCCATTTTGTATAAAATATTTCGAAGGTTGACGTGCCAATATTCATCTCTTTCGACTATGTTAGCAAATTCGTGTATGGTATATTTTGAAGCAAGATCTACCAATCTTTCCCATGCTAAAATAGCTTTAAAGGAATCAATATTATTTACCTCACTTTCCAGTTTGAGGTTAATAGCAGCAATGATGTCTACATTCGGATCTTCCTCCCATAGATTATTTTCGTCATTAATTTGGAAAAAATCACTTTTCGCAAGCGAGATCTTTTTTAACGGGCTCAGTTCAGGAATTCTATTAGTAAATAATTCTTCAATTAAATCAACATACTCATTTTCTCTTAAACTCCATATTGCAACTATATAAGGGGTTTTTGGCTTTATAATCCTTTTTATTGTTTGTTGTAGCTGTGCAATTATTGAATTTTCATTAACCCCATTTGTCAGATTAATATCTAAGAAAACTAACCGAACATCATCATATGGTTCAGTCGGCAATGAGTCGATGTTTTCAGAATGATAAGTAAAGGGGATTTTGCTAAATGAAAGTGCTTTAATTAAAGGAGCTGCTTGGACGATATCATCATCGATAATAATAATCCTACCATTTTTTGAGAGCATCATAATCAGAACTATTTTTTAAAATTCAAAAGTAATGTTGCACCACCTTTTAATTCTTTCGGCTGAGGATACTCACCATTTTCGTTGAAAGAGACACTCCCATTACTGCTCTCCATTACTTCGCTAACAATATGTAGACCAAGTCCAATACCACCAGGTTTTGCCGACACAAAAGGTTGAATCATCTGCTCACCAGTTAATGCGAACCCTTTTCCGTTATCAGACACTACAATTGAAATATAATCATCCGCAACTTCGGCAATATCAATTAAAATAATTTTTTCGGTTTTCTTAGATCTATCTAACCAGTAAATGGAATTGTCAATAATGTTCATAATATTTGCAACCACTAGGCTTCGGGTAACTTTAGCAAAAGAATTTTTACTAAAATCCTTGTATTTAGAAACTAGTGTTATCTTGTGAGCTTTTAATCTGAATTCAACATTGAATAAAGCTTGCTCAATAATCTTTTTCAAATCCTCGCTTCCTCTGTTTGTTTTCCTTAATATTTGCGCATAACTTTCAATTAAACCAGAGAGGTGTGATGTTAATTTAAGAAGTCTTTCAGAAGCCTGCTCTCTTTTTAGAACTTTCAAGATTTCTGCAATAATTTTCTCAACTTCATGAATATAAACGCTCCATCCCAACCCAGCGCTTGCGGATTTTATTAGTGTGTTATTCATGAAGATATAGTTTTTTTCTATTCTGCCAACGTAAAGATCCAGTTCTTTTTGTAATTCTTTATTCTTTATTTTTTCCTTTACCAGTGACTTTAGGTCGTCTATGGACTTTAATACCGATTCTCTTTCTTCGGAAGGTTTAGATGAGGTGTCTAATTTTTGTTTGTCTTCTATCCTTAAAAGTTCAACAAGTTTTAAAGCATATGTTATCTGTTTTTTGAAAATTTCATAAGCCTTATTATCAATAAAACCTTCTCGATTTGTTTTTTCAGTTAGGTCTCCGCTTTCTTTTCGTTTTAAATTGATGGATGCTAAAATCAAATTATTGCTTATTCTGACGCCAGGATCGTTGAATCTTCTATAATCTAAACCAAGCCAATCATTTTCTCGTTCCCCATAATCATATACTCTAATTCCATCTCGATAAATTCTAATACCTCCATTTTCATCCAGATAATCTTTAAAAGACTGCGGTTGAATACCTGCCAATTTTAATGTTGGTAAATCACGAGTAAATATACATCCAGTGAACTTAAATGTTCCGATTTTGAGGTTTTTAGATATTTCCAATGGCAGCACTTTCCTTGAATCAGGATCAACAATTTCTAATAGATCCTTTATAGGCAAATCCTCTTCGTTTATCTCTCTGGGATTCATTTTTTTCATACTGTCCCATGGCCTGAATTTGTATTTGAATTTTATAATTTTATCGTCTCTAACTTCAATATCAAAATAATATATGGCTAATTCAACAATTTCTTTCCACGAAGGAATATCTGCAATCCACTCGGGCTGATCTGTTTTGAACTCAGAATAAAAAATGTCTTCATGCCTCTTATTCTTCGTATCTAAATTTTCTAGGTCAAGTATTTTTTCAATATCGTATGAACCTGGAGTCGAAATCGCATTTACTGCTCTATAAACATCTCTTACCATTCCTCTGGTCCATACTTTAGTAAGCTTTTTAATTGTAATTAAAGTGCCTGTAGAATTCCCTTTAAAGACATGTGCTTCTCTCTCTCTAATTTGAACAGGTGCATCTTTTAAATATTTATATTTCTCAAACTGATCCCAATTAATATTAACGACAATTTCCTTACAACCAGCTTTTCTAGTCACAAGTTCTATCTCATTTCCTAATTTATGTACACCAAATCTACCAATGCCTTTTTCACCTATAGGCAATCGTTTAAATTTTGTAGATAACTTCATTTCACGAACTAAAATGGCTTTGTTATCACTCCCTGGTTCCATCCACGAGTTTTTAATTGTATCAAGGTCCATTCCAATGCCATCGTCCTGCACTATAATACTTCCAAAATCAGTATTATTAGAATTTGTCATCGTAACCGTACATCTACTGGCATCAGCATCATACGAATTTTTTACAAGTTCAACTAACGCTATACTTTCATTTTTTATTAATTGATTACCTAGCTGAATAAGTAATCGAGCTCTTGGTCTAAATACGGAATCTTTTATCGAAATAGCAACTACTACAAGTTCGCCTTCTTTATTAAAAAAACTAAAAAAATCTTCGCCGATAAAGTTATCATTTGGAATATAATTCAATTCCATATCAGGAAAAGTTAGTTTTCCGTTAGAGACCTCCTTCGATATACTCGAAATCTGGTCTCTAATAGAACTAATATCCAATCGAGAATTCTTTTCTGACTCAAACGTTATTACCTTATCTATAATTGGATCCATTAAAGAAATCTAAAATTTGTTTAGCAATTTTTTCTGCCATTATTGGCGGCACCGCATTTCCGATTTGTTTAAATGCAGCGGTTCTGTTTTTATTTTCACTTTCTCCTTCAAAATAAAAATTATCCGGAAATGACTGTATTCTTGCAGCTTCTCGAACTGAAATAGATCTAAGTTGATTAATGTCTGGATGAATAAAATGATGACCATCTTTTGCAATATGAGCAATCATTGTATGCGGAATTAAATCTACCACCTTAAACCTATCTAAAAAATCGACAACATTTTTTTGAGTTCGATCTTCATCAGGTATATCAGAATTCTTCAGTCTTTTACCGTCTTGTAATTTATCTATGGCCATTGCATATATCTTCAAATCCTGAACATTGTGAGGTCTCGCAATATGTAAAGTTGTAAAATCAATACCGTTTCTAATATTAAATTCATTTAAATAGCTATTGCTTTCACTATAATATCTACACCATTTTCCACCCATCCCTGCCTGTAAGGGAGGAAGATCATTAAACAATAATTCACTTGTATTAGTGTTTGAAATCTTTTCAAATTGAGGAATTTCTAATTCTGCACTTACCTTGGAACCAATGATAATTAATCTTTCCCTTTTTTGAATGACCCCAAAATCCCAAGAATTGAGTGATCTAACATCAATTCGATATCCCAAATATCGAAAATAACGCTTTATTCTGTTAAAGTGCAATCCTCCATCTGATGTTTTCAATCCAGGAACATTCTCAAAAACAAATATTTTGGGATTATATTTTATAAGAAATTTTCCATACTCTAAATATAGTCTTTTTCTGGGATCAATTTTTTTATGTTTCAATGCACCTCTTCCTACAGTAGAATAAGCCTGACAGGGCGGTCCTCCAATTATTATATCTACAGGTATATCCCCCTTTAGTCGATCAATAACATCAAAAATTAAGCGATTATTCTTTCCTCCAATAGATTTATTAATAACAGAGTCTAATAGTTTGGGGGGGATTTCATTATAAAAATCCTCTCGATTAATTTCACCTTTGAGATATTGATAATATATATCTAGTTGTTTGGTTTCCTGAAGATAATAGTATGAAATCCTGGTTTTTAATGTATAGCAAGCAGCTTTATCCATCTCCACATGAGCCAATGGTATAAATCCAGCTCGTTTAAAGCCCTCAGATAATCCGCCTGCTCCGGCAAAAAGGTCTATGTAATTCACGTTAAATTGGTAAATTTGTGAATTTATAGTTTTATTCAATAATATACAAACTTTCCATTAACAAATGGTAAGTTATGTTCCGATACTTTTTGTAGTTGAACCCCTCTGTCCGTAGTCTTGTGCTTGAGGGTAGAGGCTAAGAGACTACGGATTAATTAATTAGAAATGTATAAATATATCAAAAGTCAAGATGTGAAACTATCGATTATCAGGAATTTAAATTGAATCAGCTGAGCTTTTAGCAGTACAATTCATCATGATTATGCTGTATTTATCTGGTACATGATTACTTTCCGATGCAAAATTTCGTAAAAATATTTTCCAACAAATCATCGGTAGTTACAGTACCGGTAATTTCACCTAGATAATGCAGGGCCTGTTTAATGTCCATAGCCAAGAAATCGGAAGTTACCGGGTTATCTACATTAGCTAAAACCCTTTGCAGTGCATGTTCGGTTTGTTTTAAAGCCTCTACATGGCGAATATTAGTGACCAAAGTTTCGCTGGTATTGATATGATGCAGGTTAACCTGTTCCAGTAAGGTAGTTTTTAATTCGTCGATGCCTTGCTTTTCTTTAGCTGAAATAAAAACTACGTTTAAAGCTTCGAAAGCTTTGCGTTGTACATCATTAAGGAGTTCGGCTTTATTAACCAAAATTAAATAGGGGATAGCCAATTGCGCCAAACCGCGAATTTGCTCTTCAATTTCTGCCGTGCTTTGAGCGGCATCGGCCATGTAAATGATCAGTTTGGCCTGTTTCATTTTCTCTAAGGTACGTTCTACACCCAAAGCTTCAATAATATCGGCGGTATCGCGGATTCCGGCCGTATCGATAAAACGGAAAACGATACCGCCAATGGTCAGTTCGTCCTCAATGGTATCGCGTGTGGTGCCGGCAATATCCGAAACGATGGCTCGCTCTTCATTTAGCAGGGCATTTAATAAGGTAGATTTACCCACATTTGGTTTACCTGCAATTACAATAGGCACGCCATTTTTAATCACATTTCCCATTTCGAAAGAGGAGATGAGGCGTTGTAAAACGTAATTGATTTTGTTAACCAGGTTTTTTAGCTGTTCGCGGTTGGCAAACTCTACATCTTCTTCGGCAAAATCAAGCTCAAGCTCAATCATCGAAGCAAAATGGATCAACTGTTCGCGTAACCCCTTTAATTCGTTGGCAAAGCCACCACGCATCTGTTGCATGGCTACATCATGCGATGCTTTGGAATTGGAGGCAATTAAATCGGCAACGGCTTCTGCCTGACTTAGATCGAAAGCACCGTTTAAAAAGGCACGTAATGTAAATTCACCAGGTTTAGCCGCCCGGGCACCTTTGCTAATTAACAGGTTAATAATCTGTTGAATAATATAATTGGAACCATGGCAGGAAATTTCGACCACATGCTCTTTGGTATACGATTTTGGGGCAACAAATAAACCTGCTACCACTTCATCCACAATATGATCGCCATCTTTAACCAATCCAAAATGTAAAGTGTGTGTGGCCTGCTTTTCTAAATCTTTTCCTGCAAATACGGCATTGGTAAGTGAAATAGCCTCTGGACCAGATAAACGGATTACGCCAATGGCGCCAGAACCTGAGGGTGTAGATAAAGCAATAATGGTGTCTTGATTATTCATGTGTGGTATTAAAGCTGCAAAAATAAGGCTAATCTATGGGGATATGGTGTAAGAGAAGTAATTTTTTTGATCAGGGTTAATCGGTTAGTTGTTAGATGCGGTTAATCGCCGCTAAACGCCATGCGCTCAACTCCAAACTTATTTAAAACATTTTAATACCGATGGTGTTTAAATCTCAAATCAGAATAAGCTTTTTATGACGAACAATTTACCCCTAACTGTAAAACGATCGATAGAATTATTGGGGCTGATGGCCATCGCAGCAGTGATGGTTATCGGACGAGATATTATCATGCCGATATTGATGGCATTTTTCATCAGCATTATGCTGCTGCCCGTGTATCGCTTTTTAAAAAGAAAGAAAGTACCCGAATCACTAGCCATTATTTTACCCATTTTATTGGTGGCCCTTTTTGTGGCTTTGATAATCTGGTTTTTTTCGAACCAGATTGGGATTTTAGTTAAAGATTTTCCGCAGATCAAGGCTAACGTAACGCAACATATCAATTCGTTAAGCGATTGGATCAGTCGCATCACCCACTATAACGATAAACAGCAAAAAGCCTTTATCCAGGCCAAAAGTGATGATTTAATGAATATGGGTACATCAATGGCTGGTGGCGCTGCTCTTACTTTAAGCGGAATTTTTGTGTTTATCGGTTTGTTACCTATTTATATTTACCTGATGCTTTTCTATAAAGACATCATCCTGCGTTTTATCTTTATGTGGTTTAAAGCAGATGACCATCCTAAAGTAAAGGAAGCCATTTATGAAACCGAATCGATTATTAAAAGCTATTTGATCGGATTGTTGATTCAGATCACCTACATGACCATTTTACTGGGTGGAATATTGATGTTGATTGGTATCAAACATGCCTTATTAATAGGGGTAATCTTTGCCATATTAAATCTGATCCCTTATGTGGGCGCATTAATCGGTAACGTGATAGGGGTGTTGCTAACACTTACCTCTTCACAGGAGTTATGGCCAGTGCTGACCGTTTTAGGGGTAATTGCTTTTGTTCAGTTTTTAGATAATAACATTTTGATGCCGCGTATTGTGGGCTCTAAAGTGAAAATAAATGCTTTATTTGCTATCCTCGGTGTATTTATCGGAGGTAGCATTGCTGGGATTTCGGGGATGTTCCTGGCGTTGCCCATCGTAGCGGTTCTCAAAGTTATTTTTGATCGTACAGAATCGTTTAAACAATGGGGGGTATTACTTGGCGATGAACGCCCGGCCAAAAGTCCCATGACTTTCCCTATTTTTAGGAAGAAAAAACCGGTGGCTACCAAATCGGGAATTGAAAAAGGGTAGTTGTTTCTAATCATCCGATTTATACAGAAACTTAAAACGCAAGGAATCTAATTTTTACAAGATCTCCTTGCGTTTTGTGTTATATTAATAATATGAAGTATTGAGGTTACTGTTCTGCTTCTCTGCAGCCTCAATAGGAGCATAGTTAGAAAGAATAAGTGCTTCACCTTTTTTAACACATACATCGTGCTCAAAATGCACAGATGGGCTGCCATCAGCCGTTCTGATGGTCCAGCCGTCTTCATCCAGAAAAACATCTTTTTTACCCATATTAATCATTGGTTCAATGGCCATGACCAGATTTTCTCTTAAAAGTAAACCAGTGCCCTTTCTTCCGTAATTAGGTACTTGTGGATCTTCGTGCATCTCTTTACCCAAACCATGGCCTACAAGGTCTCGTACTACTCCGTAACCCTGCTTTTCGTTATGATTTTGGATGGCTGCACCAATATCGCCAATGCGTTTGCCCACAACAGCTTCTTTAATTCCAAGAAAAAGTGATTCTTTAGTTGTTTTGACCAGGTTTAATATCGCCGGAGACACTTCACCAATGATAAAGGTATAAGCATGGTCGCCATGGAAACCATTTTTAATCGTACCTACATCCACTGAGATAATATCACCGTCTTTCAATTCATCTTTGGTCGGAAAACCATGTACAACCACATCGTTTACAGAGGTAATAATATGAAAAGGAAAGCCATTATAATTGTAAAAGGAAGGTACAGCGCCATTATCCATGATAAATTCGTTTGCTAATTTATCAATCTCCAGTGTGGTGATGCCTGGCTTTAGTATTTTAGCTACTTCTGCAAGGGTATCGCTCACCAGTAGCGCACTAATCTGCATCAGTTCTACTTCTTCGTTGGTTTTATATAAAATCATTGCTGCAAATTTAACAAAAGAAGCGCAAACCGAGAAAAGAGGAAAGAAATGTGATAAAATAATTGATTTACCTAATAAAAATAGGATAGTAGTTAGGTGCTCAATTTGCTCTCCATTAACAACATAACCGATAATCATGGGTTAAAACCTTATTTCTTATCCTGCTCAGGGTTTCTAAGCGCATGCCAAGGTAACTGGCCAGATAGCGGAGCGGTATTCTGCTGATATCCAAAGCGCTTTCCAAAAGTTTACGGTATCTGCCCATGGCTTTTGGTATACGTGCAAGAATAGCACGTTCTGATGCCGCATAATGCTGAAGTGCCAACAGTTTTCTAACGATTAGGTTAGACTCTGGATAGTTAGTGTACAATAAATCGATTAAGGTGTATGGAATGCAGATCAGCTGGCATTCTTCGAGGGCCTGAAGATACTCGAAAGAGTGGCTGGGTTGCTGATGGGGGTGACGTATAGCGCCAATAATTTCGTTGCCTGTGCTAAACCAGGTGCTGATATCATTTTTACCATCACGTATAAAACCACGTACCAGTCCGCTTACCAAAAAATATAGATAAACATTCGTATCTATTGGAGAAAGAATGTATTTGCTTTTTTTGATATGAATGAGCTTACAGGATTTTTCAAGTTCAACCTTAAAGGCTGCAGATAATGGATAGAACTGCTCAAGATAATCGAAAAGCGGACGTAAAAATGATGTTTTGTAGTGCATAACTGAGACCTGTTGTGATTTCTGTAAAAAGATCTGTGGCATACTCATTTGAGACGCCATATAAATGATGATCTGAAACCAAAGGTATCTGGCTTTTTGTTTGGCAATGAAGAATAAGGTATTTGTTATCTCTAACGATACGATAGTTAGACTAAAAAATGGTTTTACGGCAGTCTAAAGGCCTGAGTCCTGCGCGAAATAGGCTGTTGGCATTAATCCTGTTTCTTTTTTAAATGCATTATAAAATGTGGCCTGGCTCTTAAAGCCGGCTTCTGAAGCAATGGCTTCAATGGTTATTTTATCTGATTTTAAGGGATACTGTTTCAAAAAATAATTAACCCGGTAGCCATTTATCCAATCGCGGAAATTTTTGCCGATGTGTTTGTTGATCACGAAAGAACAGTGGTGGATGGGTAGGTTAAGTTTTGCAGCAAGATCGATAATCTGAAAATCGTGAACAAGATAAAGCTGTTCCCTTTCCATTATTTCTTTCATAGCAAAGGCATAATCGGCCAGCTGTGTAGCTAAAAGATTAATCTTTTTTACGGTTACAGGATGTTGCATGGTGTCTTCTGCAATTGCGGGGACCAATAGGTTATCCATATCTATTTGCTGGGTTGCGGGGTTTTTAGTCCAGTTTACTGCTACCAGCAAATAGCCATAAAAAATATAGGGCTTGTGAAGTGTATATAATAAAATAATCAGCAGGGCCAGGCAGTTCAGTATGATAAAATAAGTATTGATGTAAGGGATATGTAAGCTTCTTAAAATAATAGGTAACAGACCAAGCAACTGAAAAAAAGTTGCAGCACGAAGAAAAAAGATAATCCATGTTCTGCCTTCGCTTTCGAGTGGTTGTTGTGGTTTTTTCTTAAGGCGTAGTACCTCAATCCAAGTGGCGCATAAATAGCCTATTACCAGCATAGGCCTAAATATGTAATGGAAATATGGCGGAAAAAGACCAGTTTTTGCTTTTAAAGAGAAGTAACCGTTTTGGGTTAATTGAGTACCCACTAAATTCCAATCGGTTGTAACAGAAAAATGCAAGGGGATTACATGAATAATGGCCAGCAAAGCAGGAATAAAGTGGAGCCATTCTATTTTTTGTAAATGTTTACGATCCTGAAGAAAACCTCTAATGTATAGGTAAAAGCAGGCTGGAGCCGCAAAATAAAACGGCGTAAAAGTTTGATGAAAAAATGCTAAAGCATGAGGCTGGCCTGCTTTAAATAGCAGGGAAGTCAGGACCTGTCCAAATCGTGCAAAAAATATAACAGAAAGTAATATGTTTAACAGTTTATTCCCTCTTTTCGCGAAAAAAAGATGCATGGAGAATAAAAGTAAAAATAAACAAGTAGTACTAATGAGAAGATTTAACGACTGCATATTTCCAACCAAGGTAAGACATAATTGCAATATTAATTTCCTTGATTTAAATTTTTTTTATAATGAAATACCCCAAGCTTTACATGCTAAAAATGAGGAGGTTTGAGCGAAATATGGACTGATTACCAATCGGCTCCTATGTTTTTATCGGTTTTTTATATTATTTGCAATAATGATTTGGCATAAACGTTTGTTTAATTTATAAAAAGCAATAGTTTTGCGGCCCGTTTATTGTTAGCGGAAAAGTAATATTATTTAATTAACGGATGTTTACCATCCCTATAAAAGAAAAATTATGGACAAATTTAAAAAAGTGCAAGATCTAATCTCTTCTGTTGAAGCAGACGTAACTAAATTTTATGATGGTGGTAATGCTGCAGCAGGTACACGTGTACGTAAAGCTATGCAAGACTTAAAAGTTTTAGCCCAGGAAATTAGAGCTGAAGTAACTGATAAAAAAAATAGTGCAAAATAATTTGTTTTCGCTTTAAACAGAAAGCCCATCTACACCTAGATGGGCTTTCTGTTTATATGCATATTCTAGTGTTGTGCGCTAAGCTATCTTTACCTTTACTTGCTGCGTTTACTGGTAACCAATTTATCGGTAAAAAAGTCACGAAAATCATTATAATAAAGATCGCCCACTGTAAAGCTGGTGTGATTAGAAAGTGTTACCCTTGTACCTTCAACATGTAAAATATGATCAATGGAAATAATATAACCTCTGTGCAGCTGGATAAATCCTTTTTCTATGTTCAGCTGTTCTTTAACATCTTTCAGGCTTAAATAGGCAATAATTACTTTCTCTTTAGTATGGATTTTGATGTAGTTGTGAAAACTTTCAAAAGCTATAATGTCTGCGTATCGTACTAAAACAGCTTTGTGTGCTTCAGATTTATTTTTCACAAAGAAGTAATCCTCCTGTGTGGTATCTTCTGTTTCTTGTCCAAAAACCCTGTTTAGCGTGAAGGCAAATTTAGCATAACCGTAAGGTTTAAGTAAATAAGCATCTGCATCTGCTTCGAAAGCTTCAAAAGCATATTCCTCATGTGAGGTGGTAAATATAAGCTTCCGGGTTTTAGAGCGGATTGCTTTAGAAAGTTCAATGCCCGAAAGTTGTGGCATTTGAATATCCATAAATATCACATCTACCAGATCAATATCCTTCAATTCGTTTAAAGCTGCCATCGGATCGGTGTAACTAGCTAAGAGTTCCATATTCGGGGTATCCGCTATGTATTTTTCAAGACCCGAGATCGAGTTTTGCTGGTCGTCAATGGCTATACACCTAATCATTTGTTAATCTTCTTTTTATCTAACGAATTTACACCTTTTCGCAGTGAAAATAGAATAATTATCATGTTTTGCCATAATTTTCCTCTCCATAGGTTTATTTCAAATGATAAAAACAGCTTTATTGTTTATGTAAGGGCAATTAATGGGTGTAATTCAATAAAATTTTGTGATTCATTGATCTGGAAAGTAGAAAGGTGATGATTTGTGTTCAACATGAAAAGAATTGTTGGTAATTTTATGCGTAAGAGCCCAGTATTTACTTCATAACATGGATGATTAGGAAAAGGTTACTAATGTTTTATTGATTGATTTAAGAATTTGGTTAACATATCCACCGATCTGTAACGGAAACAAGCCGATCTATGTAAGGAAACGCTGAAAATGAGAATAGAATGCGATATTAGTACATAATCTAAAAAGTGCATGGCATATTAAAGCAGATCATGTTACATTGATAAATAAATTAACATCTACCTATAAAAGCATAGCATCTAAATTATCTCTCTTTCCTATCTAAATTAGCGCCCTTTTTTAGATAGGATTTTTAATCAGGTCACGCTTTAATTAATTCTGGATATTCCGTATTTCGTCAAAATACCCGGCTGCATGATTAGGTATGAAGAGTATTTAAAAATTAAATAAATTCTTTCCTAAGTCAGCCTGAGCGTAGTAAAAGGCCATTTATAAAATAGCCAGCATTTTTTTTGATCTGTTAAACGATATCGGCCAGGTATTGGTACTGCTCGCTGCAGCTATAGTATAATATGCTTTTGCCTTATCCTGGTTACCCTGAATAAGCCTGACATAAGCGTTTAACTCATAAATAAAATTCTTTAATTTGGTGTCTGTTTCTTTTTCAGCGCCTAAATAATCGAATATTTCTGCAGCTGCATTTAAACGTTTATCATTAAAGCTTTCTATTTTAAAACCGCCAGGCATTGCAAACCAGTACTCCCAAATCCCACCATTGGCATGCTTATTATATGCGTCTTTAACCAGTTGAATACCTACTTCTAATAAAATGTTATTGATTGTACTGTCTATTTTATCCGTACTTTTACCCAATTCGAAATAGCGGTCTATAGTTGGCTGTAATCCTTTTTGATTGATCTCATTCAATATCATCTCTTTCCGGTACATAGGCTTATCGCTCATTAAAAACTGTTCGTAAGCAAAGCTTGTAGGAAAATGATCACTTATTTTTTCTAACCGGTAACCTTTCGTTAACGCTTTCTTTACATCAATTACATAAGGATGCTCAAAGTCGTGAAAATGATATATGGTTATTATTCCACGTTTAAGATCATATATATTACTGTAAATAGTAGATAACTTCCCCTCTTGTCGGGTACGATTTAATATATCGCGAAAAAAAGGAACGTTTATCGCTTTTACTTCTTTTAACATCTCTTCTGAGATATCATATCTCCGGCAAGAATAGGTTTTGTTTTGTACTTTGCTGATATCAAAATTTGTATTGATTTGATAATCTCCTGATTTGGGTAATTTAGTTCCGGCATTAATAACTATTGAATTTCCAAGTGCATCTGCAATTAGTACCTGCGAACTGATCGCGTAATCGTATTTTTCAAGATAAACCAAAGCTTCTTTTACAGTTTTACATTTGCCAAGAATTTCAAATAAAAGATCTCCCTGGTAGATGTTTTTAGGGTGATATTTAGCAGGATCGATGTTTTGTGCGGTAAAATCGTAAAACAGGCCATGTTCATTCATGGCAGCTTGTGCTTGTAGATCAGGCAGTCCGAAACAAACCGAACCATATCTTTCTGCAGTTTTAGGGTTAAACCACATCCTTGCAAAACCCATGTAATCATCTTCGTTGGCTGCAGCAAATACTTCACCTTTTAGTGCACAGGAAATTACAGTACAAGCTTGGCTGGGTTTAAAGAAAATAAATATAGCGATAACCGCAAGTGTCGTTATTTTTTTCATGTTTAAATTTTTTCAATGGTGCCAAGTTTGTGCCAATAAGCTTAAACATGTGTTAGCGCCACAGTGCATCCTTTTACAGAAATTGAGATCAGAATATGTTCATTACCGTACAATATGCGATCGTTACCTGACAATGTAAATATAATAATTCTTGTTGTTGTTCCCTAGTTTAGATAGTATCGGATTTATTTAATGGTATTAGTCTCAAGTAGAATAATTGGACAGCGATAAAAAGGGATGAATACAGAACAAATCTGCATTTATCTAAAATGTGCCGATGTTTTGTAAAAAAAATGAAAACATAAGGGTACTAGTAAGATAACAGCCTATGTGTTGCAATGAAACCGGTTGTATTGTATTATCTTTGTGTGATCTCTATGCGTATTTACGGTTCATATTCTGATAGCGAATTGGCGTACTTGTTAACTCAAGGTGACGAGCAGGCTTTTACCGAAATTTACAATCGTTTTTATGGCCTACTTTTCATCCACGCCAGTAAACGTTTAAATGATGAAGAGGAAGCGAAAGATGTACTACATCACTTGTTCGAATCACTTTGGGTAAAACGTTTACAGGTTGCGCCTGACGGTAACTTATCCGCCTATTTATATACAGCTGTACGCAACCGTGTGCTGGATGTTTTTGCACATCAAAAAGTAGAAAGCAAATACGTCGATTCTTTGCAGGATTATATGGATCAAGATCATGTGCTTACCGATTATTTGGTGCGTGAAAAACAAATGGCATTATTGATTGAGCAAGAAATTGATGCTTTGCCACCCAAAATGCGCGAAATATTTATTTTAAGTCGCAAAGCGAATAAAACACATAAAGAAATTGCATTAGAATTAGGTCTTTCGGAACTAACTGTTAAAACCCAGGTTAAAAAAGCACTACGAATTCTTAAATCAAGGTTGGGTGTAGCTATTTATATAGCTTTCCTCTTTAAAACCTATCAATAGGGTGCTTTTGATCGTGTAAATAAAGTATTTTGTCTTCAAATGGGCTGTATCTGAATTATTTTTCAAAAAAAAATAATATTCTGATACCCCCAGGCATATACCTTAGCCGTATATACATTAATCAACCCAAACAAACTTCTTTTTAATGGAGAAAAATGCGAAAAAGCTTTTAGACAAGTACATTGCAGGTAATTGTTCGCCCGAAGAGATGGCTGTTGTAGAAGATTGGTATCTGCAATTACCTTTTGAAAACGAAGCGCCTCATCATTCCCGAATAGAATCCAGCAAACAAGAAGTTTGGAGCCAGTTAAGCCCTCGCGGTAAATCTGTAAAAGTGGTTACTGTTAAACGGTTTGCCATTGCGGCAAGTCTGATTTTATGCCTTAGCGTTGGGCTCTATTTTGTAATGCAGCGTTACGCTACTCCTTTAACTGCAAAAACCGAATTAAAAAATATTCTTCCTGGCGGAAATAAAGCCATGTTAACACTAGCCGATGGAACGGTGGTAAATCTGGATGATGCTAAAAACGGTCAGATTGCGAACCAGAATGGTATTATTATCCAGAAGGCTAAAAACGGGCAACTCGAATACATCATCAAAGAAATTCCGAATGCCCCGATTACAGGCTCCAACACCATCAGCACGCCCCGTGGCGGACAATACCAGGTAAGCCTGCCAGATGGAACAAAAGTTTGGCTTAATGCAGCTACCACCTTAAAATATCCTTATGCTTTTGCAAAAAATGAAAGAATGGTAGAATTAAATGGAGAAGCCTATTTTGAAGTTTCTAAAGATCGTACCCGTCCTTTTAGGGTAAAAACCGATGCGCAAACGGTTGAAGTTTTAGGTACACACTTCAATATTAATGCCTACAGGGATGAAGCTTTTGTTAAAACCACGCTTTTAGAAGGTGCAGTAAAAGTGAGCAATGCCTCTGGTACTGTAAACCTGCTCCCGGGCGAACAATCGAAGCTAAATATAAACACAGCTAAATTAACGCTCAATCAGCAGGTTGATATTGATAAAGAAATGGCCTGGAAGAATAATATTTTCTCTTTTGATGATGATGATCTGCAAAGTATTATGCGGCAGATTTCGCGTTGGTATGATGTAGATGTAGTTTATCAGGGCAAAATTTCAACAGAAAAATATATAGGCGAAATTCCAAGAAGTAGCAACCTGGCAGAGGTATTTGAAATATTAGAACTTAACCACGTTCATATTGATATAAAAGGCAAAGTGCTTACCGTAAGAAGAAATTAAACAAGAATGGCTTTCTTTAAACAGCCGGAAAAATCAACCAACCAATTTACAAACTAACTAAACTTTATGATGAAAAAACTACCAGAAATTTAGCATCCTACCTTTAAAAAAAACCGAAAGCGCGACAACGCTTCCGGTAGAAATTTGGACAAGCAGCTTGCTTCGAAACCCAGCTGCTATTTTTTAACCTCATTCATAACAAAGGTATGAAATTAACTACCCTTTACAACCCCGTGTGCGATAGGCGGAGGGTAAAGATTAAATTTTTATTGGTCATGAAATTGACTACGATTTTACTACTGGTTGGCGCCTTACATGTTTCGGCAGCCACCTTCTCACAAACCGTAACGCTCTCTCGAAGAAAAACCTCGCTTAAACAGGTTTTTAAGGAGATTAAAAAGCAGACCGGCTATTTTTTCTTTTACAAAGGTCAATTGTTACAGGATAAACCAGACGTAGTGGTCGAGTTCAATAATGCATCATTGGTAGATGCTTTGAATACTTCTTTAAAAGATCAAAACCTGAGCTATAACATTGTTAACAAAACCATCGTGATCAGCCGCAGGGAGAATTTACCTGTTGTTGCAGCAAATTTAGCGGTAAAAATTGAAGTAAAAGGTGTTGTTGCTGATAAAGCTACAGGTGAAACCCTTCCGGGGGTTAACGTTTCTATTAAAAATGGTGTAAGCGTAGGCATCACTAATGAAAAAGGCGAATTCAAGGTCAATGTTGATGATGGAAGCATTTTGGTTTTCAGTTATGTGGGCTACGAGTTATTTGAAACCAAGGTTACCAATACTAAAACGTTAAACGTAAAGCTTACTGCTAAGATGACCCAAATGAACGATGTGGTGGTAACGGGTTATCAAACGATTAAAAAAGATAACTATACCGGTAACGCGGTTACGATATCCGGAGATCAGCTGAGAAGGGTAAATCCACAGAATTTGCTGCAAAGTATCGGAACGTTCGATCCTTCATTTAAACTGATCGATAATAACCTGGCAGGCTCCAATCCTAACAGGATTCCTTCTATCAATGTTAGGGGAGCTTCTGCGCTGCCAAGCGGGGATGGGCAGGTATTGAGAAGAGATGATATTCAAGGTAGCGTGAACATGCCTGTTTTTATGCTAGACGGGTATGAAGTAAGCGTGCAGAAAGTATTTGATTTGGACGTGAACAGAATTGCATCTGTTACCTCATTAAAAGATGCGGCTGCAACGGCAATTTATGGTTCGCGCGCGGCCAATGGTGTAATTGTGATTACCACTAAAACTCCTGTAGAGGGGAAATTAAGGATAGAATACAATTACGAATTAAATCTTACCGCTGCCGATCTTACTGATTATCAGGTTTTAAATGCAGCTGAAAAACTAGATTATGAAGTGTTGGCAGGCTTATACAATTCCTCGAAACAGCAGGTGTCTCAGGATCAGCTCGATGAGATCTATTATCATAAAAAAGCCAATGTAGTTGGTGGTGTGAACAGTTATTGGCTATCGCAACCCTTGCGTAATACCATAGGACATAAACATGCTGTGAATCTTGATGGTGGTTCGCAGGCATTCCGCTACAATGTAAATCTTCGTTACCAAACCAGGCCGGGAGCAATGAAAGGCTCTGAAAGGGATCAATATTCAGGTGGAATGAGTTTTCAGTATAATGTGAAGAAACTTCAGTTCAGAAATGAACTGTCCATCACGCAGGTAGGCGCTACCGAATCTCCATACGGCGATTTTTCTAATTATGTAAGGATGAACCCTTACTATCCCTTAAAAGATGCCAATGGCATGGCGATGCGGATTTCGGATGTATATGAAAAGCAAGATCGATCAAAAGAATATGTATTTAATCCATTATTTGATGCAAATTTAAGCAGTTTCAATAAATCTAAGTACACCGAAATTATCGATAACCTTTCTGCCGATTTAGAAGTGGCAAAAGACCTCAGATTAAGGGCCCAGATGAGTGTAACCACAAGATCTAATTCTGATGATGTTTTTACCTCGCCACTGGCAAATAAATATTACCTGTATACCACCGATAAAATTGATGAAAAAGGTGAATATACCAACAGGGAAATGAAAGAAACCTACTGGGACAGTAATATTAGGTTAACCTGGTTAAAGCAGATCGGTGGTAATTATTTTAACGCTTTGGTAGGGGTAAATGCCCGTACAGAGTTGCGCGATCAGAAAGAGTTTACGGCCATTGGCTTTGCTAATGATCGTTTTACCAGCATTGGCTTTGCCAAAGGTTATGCAGAAGATGGAAAACCGCAAAGCAGGCTCGAAAAGGCCCGTTTATTCGGTTCGTTTTTTTCGGTAAACTATTCGTACAAAAACCGGTATCTGATGGATGGAACTGTTCGTGTTGATGGTTCTTCAAAATTTGGTGTAAACAATAAACTGGCCCCGTTTTGGTCGTTCGGACTAGGTTGGAATGTACACCAGGAGGAATTTTTAAAGGGTAACCCTGTCATTAGCCAGCTGAGAATAAAAGCTTCCACAGGTCTTACCGGCTCGGTAGAGTTTGATCCTTATTTATCAAAAACCATTTATAAGTATAATACCGGAAACTGGTATTCATCGGGCATAGGTGCAGGTGTTAACAGTTACGGCAATGAAAATTTAGGCTGGCAAAAAACAAGGATGACCGATATCGGTGTAGACATTGGACTTTTTAAAGATCGTGTAATGATTACGCCAAGAATATATAAAAAGTTTACCAAAGATATTTTGGCCGATATCACCTTACCTCCGTCAACAGGGTTTTTATCTTATAAAGAAAATCTCGGAGATATGGAAAATAAGGGTGCGGAGTTAGGAATAAACGTTGAGGCCGTAAGAAACAAAGACTGGTCGGTAAATCTGAATGCCAATTTGGTTACCAATAAAAACAAAGTAGTAAGAATCTCAAACGCTTTAAAGAAATACAACGATCGGGCAGATGAACTACAATCTTTAAAGCCCGGCGATGGAGGTTACAGGGGTATTCCATTACTTAGGTTTAGTGAAGGGCAACCATTTAATGCCATTTATGGTGTACGCTCGTTAGGTATAGATCCGGAAAATGGACGGGAGTTATACCTTAAAAAAGATGGTACACTAACGTACGATTACGATAAGAGAGATTATGTGGTAATTGGCGATCCTAACCCTAAAGTAAGTGGCTATTTTGGTGGAACCGTGAACTACAAAAGGTTTAGCCTGTATGTGCAGTTTCAAACCTATTTTGGTGGCGATAAATACAACCTCACCCTGGTAGAACGTGTTGAAAATGCCGACCCAAGATACAACGTTGATAAACGGGTGTTTGAGGAAAAATGGAAGCAACCTGGCGACCTGTCTTTTTATAAAAACATAGCAGATAATGGTGAGACAGATGTTAGCTCGCGATTTATACAGCCTGATAACCTGATCAACCTGCAATCAGTTAACTTTTCTTATGATATGAACAAAAAAATCGCGTCAAAATTATCGATGTCGAGTCTTATGTTTCAGGTTACGGCAAATGATGTGGTGCGTTGGTCATCAGTAAAAGAAGAAAGGGGAATAAATTATCCGTTTACCAGAAGTTTAACATTCTCCATCAGAGCAGCTTTCTAAGCTATATTAATAACAGATATAAAATATAAAAATATGAAGATTAGATTGTTAATCTGCCTCATCGTAATAACAGGAGTATTTAGTTCCTGCAAAAAATGGCTGGAAGTGGAGCCGGAATCAGAAATTGCGGCACCAATTTTATTCAGTACCGAAAATGGTTTT
>Ga0163162_10000303_pt1 | contig 45465 bp, 49 predicted proteins | sample S55metaG_FD_115310 | JGI IMG/M metagenome (GOLD analysis project Ga0163162, IMG submission 115310) | Switchgrass rhizosphere microbial communities from Kellogg Biological Station, Michigan, USA - S5-5 metaG | ecosystem: Host-associated > Plants > Roots > Rhizosphere > Soil | place: USA... | reverse complement strand
CCGGAGCCGATCGCCACGCCGTTGGCTATCGATGATCCGTTCGACGTAACCGTGCCACCGTCGAGCGTTACAGATGCGGACGCATGGAGCGCGCCGAACGACGCAAGCGTTGCCAGCAACACCTTGGCCCCCCGCCCGCTGCGCTTGCCGCGCGCCGCGCCCTGTTCCGACACCGCGACCCATGCGCCCAGCGGTTCATTCCATACTGATTTATAGATTTTGTTCATGACCAATACCCACCGAGAATTTACAAGAAAACGCATGGCGCAAGCACGGTGCGACTGTGAAGTCAGATCGTCCGTCAAAAGCTTTAAACCAAGCGATCGAGAAACTTACTCAGGGTGGCTAATGGATTTAACTAGAATTGTCTGAATTGAAAGAGGTGTTGCTAAACGTTCAATTGATAAAAAATCACATGCGCTTAATCGAGGACTGCATTTTCTTGAGACTATGCAAGGCAATGACTCAAACGCCATAGGCACAAACAAAAAACGGCGACCCAAACCTCGGATCGCCGCTTTGGAACGATGGCGCGCCAAGCCGGCGCGCAGCCGTCACAGCCTCACTTCATCACTTCCCCACCCGCGCATTGGCCGAAGCCACCGCCGTCATGTTGATGATCCGCCGCACGGTCGCCGCGGGCGTCAGGATATGCACCGGCTTGCTCGCGCCGAGCAGGAACGGCCCGACCGTCACGCCCTCTCCGCTCACCATCTTGAGCAGGTTGTACGTGATGTTCGCCGCCTCCACGTTCGGCATGATCAGCAGATTCGCCTCGCCGTGCAGCGTCGTGCCCGGAAACGACGACTTGCGCACGGCCTCCGACAACGCCGCGTCGCCGTGCATTTCGCCATCCACCTCCAGGTGCGGCGCCCGCTGCGCGATCAGCTTGCGCGCTTCCGCCATACGCTTCGCCGACGCCGTCGGCACGCTGCCGAAATTCGAATTCGACACCAGCGCAACCTTCGGCTGAATGCCGAACTTCTCGATTTCGCTTGCCGCGAGAATCGTCATGTCGGCGAGCTGCTCGGGTGTCGGCAGTTCATTGACGTAGGTGTCGCTGATGAAGAGATTGCGCCCCTGCAACATCAGCAGGTTCATCGCGGCGAAGTTCTGCACGCCCTCCGCCTTGCCCAGCACCTGCTCGATGAACTTCAGATGGTCGTGATAGGTATCGATGAGGCCGCAGATCATGCCGTCGGCGTCGCCGGTGCGAACCAGGATCGCGCCGATCAGCGTGTTGAACTTGCGCAGCGCCGCCTTCGCGCTCTCCGGCGTCACGCCTTCGCGCGCCGCGATGCTGTGGTATTCCTGCCAGGCCTTCTGGTAGCGCGGATCGTCCTCGGGATTGACGATCTCGAAATCGACGCCCGGCTTCAGCTTCGAGCCCATCTTCTTCAGGCGCATTTCCACCACCGCCGGGCGGCCGATGATGATCGGCTGCGCGATCTTTTCCAGCAGCACGAACTGCGCGGCGCGCAGCACGCGCTCGTCCTCGCCTTCGGCAAACGCGATGCGCGCGGGCGCCGACTTCGCCGCCGCGAACACCGGCCGCATCACCATGCCCGTGCGATAGACCGTCGTGCCCAGTTCCTCGCGGTACGCGTCCATGTCCTTGATCGGGCGCGTCGCCACGCCGGACTCCATCGCGGCCTGCGCCACCGCCGGCGCGATCTTGATGATGAGACGCGGATCGAACGGCTTCGGAATCAGGTACTCCGGGCCGAATTCGAGCGAATGGCCTTCGTAGGCCTTCGCGACTTCATCGCCCTGATCGGTTTCCTCCGCGAGTTCCGCGATCGCGCGCACGCACGCGAGCTTCATGGCCTCGGTGATCGTGGTCGCGCCCACGTCGAGCGCGCCGCGGAAGATGAACGGGAAGCACAGCACGTTGTTGACCTGGTTCGGATAGTCCGAACGGCCTGTCGCGATGATGCAGTCCGGGCGCACCTTCTTCGCCTCTTCCGGGCGGATTTCCGGCTCCGGATTGGCGAGCGCGAGGATGAGCGGCTTGTCCGCCATCACCTTGACCATTTCCGGCTTCAGCACGCCGGCACTCGAGCAGCCGAGGAACACGTCGGCCCGGTCGATGGCGTCCGCCAGCGTGCGCGCGTCCGTGCTCGCCTGATACCGCTCCTTCGACGCATCCAGATTGCCGCGGCCCTCGTAGATCACGCCCTTCGAATCGACGACGAGCGTGTTCGACTTCTTCAGCCCCAGGTCGACGAGCAGGTCCAGACACGCAATCGCCGCGGCGCCCGCGCCCGAACAGACAAGCTTCACTTCGTCGAGCTTCTTGCCGACCACCTTCAGGCCGTTGAGGATCGCCGCCGACGCGATAATCGCGGTGCCGTGCTGGTCGTCGTGGAAGACGGGGATCTTCATGCGCTCGCGCAGCTTCTTCTCGATATAGAAGCATTCCGGCGCCTTGATATCCTCCAGGTTGATGCCGCCGAGCGTCGGCTCGAGCATCGCGATCGCCTCGACGAGCTTGTCCGGGTCGGTTTCGGCAAGCTCGATGTCGAACACGTCGATGCCCGCGAATTTCTTGAAGAGACACCCCTTGCCTTCCATCACCGGCTTGGCGGCTAGCGGCCCGATGTTGCCGAGGCCCAGCACGGCCGTGCCGTTCGTCACCACGCCGACCAGGTTCGCGCGCGAGGTGTACTTCTGGGCGTCGAGCGGCTCGTCGAAGATCGCCATGCACGCGGCGGCGACGCCCGGCGAATACGCGAGCGACAGGTCGAGCTGGTTGGAAAGCGGCTTGGTCGGCGTGACCGAAATCTTGCCGGGCTTCGGGTTCTGGTGATACGCGAGGGCGCTTTGCTTCAGTTGTTCGTCCATGATTAGCCTGAGACGTTTAAGAATTTTTTGACAGGGTCCACGCCGCCGGCGACATGCGCCGCGGGAGTATGTGAATCGATGGATCGATCGTGCGGCGGCCCGGTGCGCCGGGTAGGCGCGCATCGCGCCGATTCCGGATGAAATCGACGGATGGAGCTGTTTTTAGGGACAATTAGTGTACACCCCGCGCATTGAATGGCGCGAAGCAGCATTCGTGTCTGGGCGCTCAGCGGGTCTTTGGCGCACGGGTGTCGGAGGCACGGGCCAGCGATCCGCCGCAAGTCTGCCGCTCGCCCAGCGGCGCCCAGTCGGGTAAAATCGCGGGCTACGCGCGCAGCGAACGGATGCACTCGGCAGTAAGGCGGCGGTAAAGCGGCACCGAACCGGCACCAAACGGGCACCGAGCCGGAAGGAAGCAATCGGCACCAAACCGGCACCAACGCGGGAAAACGGGGCCGGTTTCCGGCCCCGTTTTCCGATCATTCCGTTGATCCGCTGCGCCATGGTCCGCGAGGCCATCTCCGCTTCTCCAAGCGCCACCCACGTCCCAAGGATTCGCCCATGACAGGCTACGATCGCCAGACGATCTCCGACACCACCGCGAAAATGCTGCTGGAAGTTCAGGCAGTGCACTTCAACGCCGAGAAACCGTACATTTTCACGTCCGGCTGGGCGAGCCCGGTCTATATCGACTGCCGCAAGCTGATTTCGTACCCGCGCGTGCGCCGCGGTCTGATGGAGATGGCCGAGGCCACGATCCTGCGCGATGTCGGCTACGAGCAGATCGACGCGGTCGCGGGCGGCGAAACCGCCGGCATTCCGTTCGCCGCATGGCTGTCGGATCGCCTGATGGTGCCGATGCAGTACGTGCGCAAGAAGCCGAAGGGTTTCGGCCGCAACGCGCAGATCGAGGGTCTCCTGACCGAAGGACAGCGCGTGCTGCTGGTGGAAGACCTGACCACGGACAGCCGCAGCAAGATCAATTTCATCAACGCGCTGCGCACCGCCGGCGCGACTGTGAACCACTGCTTCGTGCTGTTTCACTACAACATCTTCAAGGAAAGCGTGTCCGTGCTGAAGGACATCGACGTCGATCTGCACGCGCTTGCCACGTGGTGGGACGTGCTGCGCGTCGCGAAGGAATCGGGCTACTTTGAAGCCAAGACGCTCGACGAGGTCGAGAAATTCCTGCACGCGCCGGCCGAGTGGTCGGCGGCGCATGGCGGCGCCACGGCGGCTCCGCAATAATCATGAAGGTGATATAAACGGAAAAAGCCGCTGGTTTTCTGCCAGCGGCTTTTTTATTTGTGCAGCCAAAAAATACTTATTCTCCCGCAGCCTTCGGTGCGTCGGGTAAAGGCGGTTCATCAAGATGACCGTCACCGACATAGGCCGAGAGATTCAATAATCCATTGCTTTGCGCATATTGAAACAATTCGGAATCGCGTTCGATGCCGAGTTTGCGCATGGCAGTATTTTTTTGCGTGCTGATTGTTTTGATACTGCGCCGCAATTGCGCGGCAATTTCGGTAATCGTCATCCCCGAGACGAAAAGGCGCACCACTTCCAGTTCTCGTTTCGACAAAACCACATCGCGCTGCAGTCCGCTCTCGGAAAGCCCCATGCTGTCGAGCGCCTTCTTCACCGAGGGCCCGACGTACTCCTTGCCCCGCATCACGCTGACGACGGCAAGCCCGATATGGCTCAGGTCGTCGGCCTTGTTGATGACCGCATTCACGCCGACTTCGCGCAGGCGTTTGAGCAGCGCCGGATTTTCGAGCATCGTCAACACGACAATGCGCACCGACGGAAACTGGCGCCCGATATAACCGAGCAGGGGCATGCCGTCTCCATATTGACCGCCCGGCATCGCCAGATCGGAAACGACTACATCACACGGCGTTTTCTGTAAAAGCTGAATCAATTCGGTGGATTGACGAGCCTGCCCGACCACCTCGACTTCGGGAAATTTGAGCAGCGCTTGCGCCGCACCAAACAAAATGACAGGGTGATCGTCCGCGATAATGACCTTGATACGCTGGCTCATTATTTACCTCTCGCTAGAAATTGATCAAATGCCGCGCAAATAAGCGTCAAGGTGCTGTCGTCCATTTGATGTCCATTCGAAACCGAATGTTCGGGGGCGTCTGTGGCATGAGAATCGCACAGGCGGCGCCTCATGTCATTCTCAAATTCACAACCAATATTTAATGCTTTGTTGCAATGTTAAACTCGAACCTGACATAAAGCGCATTTCCGAAACAAAAAACATCGTTACAGTTGGCGAAACGCTGCTATGGCACCGATGCCGCTGACAGGAGAACCCGCACCATGCGCTTGGCATGTTCCGACGTGCGTCTTGCTGTGTCTTGTTTCCGACGTTCTTGCCTTGCGCTGTCCATGCTCTGCGCGGCGGCAATCGCGGCTAACGTGCCCCGCGCGTCCGCGCAAACGACTTTCACCCTCACGAGCACCGACCTGCCGGCGGGCAAGCCCGTCCCGCCGTCGCTGCTCTTCGACCAGACCGACTGCAAGGGCGGCAACCGTTCGCCGCAGCTTTCCTGGCACGGCGCGCCCGCCGCGACGCGCAGCTTCGCCATCACGATGATCGACCCGGATGCGCCCGGGCGCGGCTGGTGGCATTGGGCCGTCGCCGGCATTCCCGCGACCGTGACGCAATTGCCGGGCAACGCGAGCGCATCCGGCGCCCTGCGCAAGATGGGCGCGGTCGAATCGCGCAATGATTTCGACGTCGACGGCTATGGCGGCCCATGCCCGCCGGCGGGCAAGCCGCATCGCTATGTCATCACGGTGTACGCGCTCGACAGCGACGATCTGCGCCTGCGCCAGGGGCGCCCGGCGCTGATGTTCGAGCACGAGATCCGCGCGACGACGCTCGCTACCGCCCAGCTGATCTTCACTTACGGCCGGTAGCGGCACGGGTTGCGGGGCCCGCCGAGCCACCGCGCCGAACGTCATCAGACGATTCGCGCCCGTTACCGGATGTTCCGGACCTCAGTCTGACTTTGCTAGACTGGTCCGGCTGACTTTTCCGGCATGCACGACCGGTCGATTCGTCGCGACGCTGCGCGCGCCGCGCGCGAACACTTCAACGAACGCACGCGGCGCGCGCCTTCGCATCCGCAGGAACGGAAGAAATCCCATGTCGAAGATTCTCATCGTTTATCACAGCGGCTACGGCCATACGAGAAAAGTCGCGGAAGCCGTTCTGGCAGGCGCGCAGGAAGCCGGCGCGGACACGAAGCTGATCGCCGTCGGCGATCTCGACGACGCGCTCTGGGCCGAACTCGACACCGCCGACGCCATCATCTTCGGCGCCCCGACCTACATGGGCGGCCCGTCGGCCGACTTCAAGAAATTCGCCGATGCGAGCTCGAAGCCATGGTTCGCGCAGAAGTGGAAGGACAAGATCGCGGCCGGCTTCACCAACTCCGCGCACATGAACGGCGACAAGTTCCTGACCATCTCGTACTTCGTCACGCTCGCGATGCAGCACGGCATGATCTGGACGGGCACGGGCATGATGCCGTCGAACACGAAGGCGGCGACGCGCAACGACCTGAACTTCGTCGGCGGCTTCACGGGCCTCCTCACGCAGTCGCCGGCGGATGCGTCGCCGGAGGAAGCGCCGCCGCCCGGCGATCTCGAAACGGCGAGGGCGTTCGGCGCGCGCATCGCGACCGTCACCGCGCGCTGGATCGCGGCGTAGGCGGGCGCGGCAGCCTGCGCATCGGCCATTTGGCGAATTCGGCACCGCGCCGTCGCGCTGACTTCGAAGCGCATTAAAATATCGCCTTTCCGCTCTCACGCGCGCTGCGTGATGGGCCCGAACCAGCGAGATCGAGATGACCACGAAAGTATTTGTCGACGGACAGGAAGGCACCACCGGCCTGAAGATTTTCGAGTACCTGTCGGAGCGCCGTGACATCGAGGTGCTGCGCATCGACGAGGCGAAGCGCAAGGACGTCGAGGAGCGCCGCCGCCTGATCAACGCGTCGGACGTGACGTTTCTCTGCCTGCCGGATGTGGCCTCGCGGGAATCGGTGTCGCTCGTCGAAAACGGCAACACCTGCGTGATCGACGCCAGCACGGCGTTCCGCACCCACGACGACTGGGCGTACGGCCTGCCCGAGCTCACCCGCGCGCAGCGCGAGCGGCTGCGCACGGCCAAGCGCATCGCCGTGCCGGGCTGCCACGCGTCGGCGTTCGTGCTGTCGGTGCAGCCGCTCGTCGCGGGCGGGCTGGTTCCGGCCAACTTCGACGCGCACGCCTACTCGATCACCGGCTACAGCGGCGGCGGCAAGAAAATGATCGCCGACTACGAAGCGGGCGGAAACGCGAAGCTCACGAGCCCGCGCCCATACGCGCTCAGCCTCACGCACAAGCATCTGCCGGAAATGGCCGTGCGCTCGGGACTGAAGCACGCGCCGGTGTTCACGCCGATCGTCGGCAACTTCCTAAAAGGGCTGGCGGTCACGACCTATTTCTCGCCGGGCCAGCTCGCGCGCGCGGCCAAGCCGAAGGACGTGCAGTCGATGCTGGCGGAGTACTACGCGAACGAGCCGTTCGTGCGCGTGATGCCGTTCAACGCCGAGAGCAACCTGGACGACGGCTTTTTCGACGTGCAGGCCTGCAACGACACGAACCGGGTCGATATCTTCGTGTTCGGCAACGACGAGCGCTTCGTGACCGTCGCGCGGCTGGACAACCTCGGCAAGGGGGCGTCGGGGGCGGCGATCCAGTGCATGAACCTGCACATCGGCGCCGACGAAGAAGCCGGACTCAAGCGCTGAAAGCGCAACTGCGCTGTCTTCGCAGCGCGCGGGCGCCGGAATGGACCGAAGCCGATTCGCCGAAAGGCGGGTCGGCTTTTTGTTTTGGCGGGGCCAGACGGTCGCGGGCCCGCGCACGGCACGCGCGGGCAAAAAAAAGCCCGCCAAGCTGGCGGGCTGAATCCATATCAGTGGAGACATGGAGGAGACAGGAACGACTATACCAAAATTATTGGTGCATCGCAACAATACGACCGATCGTACCCGGTCGCCCCGTCCCGCCTCCCCAAAATGCCTACGGCTGCGTCATCGACAGAATAAAGCCCAGTTGATCAGTGGACACCGGTTTCACGAGATGGACGTCGAAACCCGCATCGTGCGTCATCTCGTGATGCTGCGGCTGGCCCCAGCCGGTCAGCGCCACCAGCAGCACGCCGCGCCCGCCGGGCGTATTTCGCAGCGCCCGCGCGGCGGCGAGGCCGTCCATCATCGGCATGCCGAGATCGAGGATCACGACTTCGGGCGCGAACTGCTGCGCGACCTCCACCGCCTGCGCCCCGTTCGCCGCGAGTGCAACCTCGTACCCCATTCCATTCAGCAGATTTGCAAGCCCGGCGAGCGCGTCGTCATCGTCGTCGGCTATCAGGATGCGCTTGGTCACGTCCGCCTCACTTGTTGCCCGAAATCACGAGCTTCAACTTGTTGGTTCCCGCCGTCGCCGCAACGATCTCCGTGCGGTGGCCGCGCGCTCCCAGATAGAAGTGCTGGCGGGATGGGGAGTTCTGGTCGTGCGTCGCGTCGGGCAGGCACGACGCGATGTCGGCGGCAACCGCCTGCAGCGCGTCCGCGCTCGAACCGCCGCGTGAGGTCCACGTGCATTGATAGCTGCCGTGCGTCGCGGCGCACTGGGCGTCTTCGCCGTAGGGGAGCGCGGCCGCCTTGCCGTCGTCGGGATTCAGCGCCGCGAAACCGGGCGACGCCGCGACGATCCGCTTGAGCGCCGCGCACGGGCTCGGGGTATCGTCGGCAGACGCGAAGCCGGGCGCGAACGACGCCCCGCAAACGGCCGCAGCAGCGAGGCCTGCAAACGCGGTCGCTCGATTCAGCTGATGCATGTGGGGCGCCTCCCTCTTTTGCTGTTCTTCTCGATCGACGCAACATCTTCGACAGCCAGTCTGTTCGCTGGCGCCGCACGCGTATGTTCGAAAGCGAATGAAACACACCAAGGAGTAGCAAGCAGCGCACCAAGTATAGGAAACGTACGTGCGTTTCGCTGCCGTTCGCTCGTGCAGACGAATCGTCGCACGAACGCCACCCTATTTTTCATATTGTTTGTGACGCGCAAGCGACACGTAGGCTCAGTGCCGCACGAGCGCCATCATGGCGCCGAAGCCGACGAAGATGCCGCCCGTCAGCCGGTTGAACGCCGTAGCGACGCTCTGGCTCTTGAGTCTCGCGCCGATGCGCGTGCCCAGGCCCGCGTAGATCAGGTACCAGCTGACCTCGATCACGGCGAATGTCGATACGAGCGCGGCGAATTGCGGAAGGACCGGCCGGCCTGCGTCGATGAACTGGGGAAGCAGGGCGGCGGCAAACAGAATCGCCTTCGGATTGCTGCCTGCGATCAGAAAGCCGCTGCGAAACAGCGTTAGATGAGAATGACCGTGCATCTCATCCGCTTTCGGGAGATCGATTTCACTCACCCGTGCACGCCAGCTTTTCACGCCGAGCCAGATCAGGTATGCCGCGCCGATGAACCGCAGCGTATTGAACGTCGCGGGCCAGGCTTCGAGAAAGACGCCCAGGCCCGCCGCCGATACCGACAGCATCAGCACGAGCGCAGTGAGGCAGCCGGCCATCGTCGCGCCCGCGCGCCGCAAGCCGTGCCGCGCGCCGTGCGTCATGACGAGCAGCATGTTCGGCCCCGGAATGGCGGATACGACAAAGACGGTTGCAACGAAAAGCCACCACGTGTGCAGGTTCATCGGGGCGTGCACCAATTTTGAGATAGGTGCGGATTATGACGCCTGGATACGCCGTGGCCTACCACTTACACGTTAATTGACAATTTCAGCGGCCGGCCCGCCTCGCCGCGACTTTTCCCAGCACCGCGAAATCCTTGTCGCCCTCGCCGTGGGCGATCGCGTCGATCAGGTTGTCGCGCACGACGCTTCCGACCGGCAGCGGCGTATTGACGGCTTCTGCCGCGGCGAGCGCGAGCCGGACGTCCTTCAGCCCGAGCCGCGCCTTGAACAGCGCGGGCTCGTAGCGGTCTTCCACGATCAGCTTGCCGTAGCCCTGGTAAACCGGCCCCGGAAACAGCGTGCTCGTGATGAGATCGAGGAACATCTGCTGATCGATGCCGTGTCCCGACACCATCGCCGCGGCCTCGCCGAACGTCTCGATCGCGGACGCCAGCATGAAATTCACGGCCAGCTTGAGCACGTTCGCATGCTGCGGCGTCGTGCCGACGCGCCACGTCTTCTGCCCGATCGCGTCGAGCACCGGCTGCACGCGGTCGATCGCCTCGCCCGGCCCGGCGGCGAAGATGTTGAGCTTGCCTGCCGCCGCGACGTCCGGGCGGCCCAGCACCGGCGCCGCCACGTACGCGACGCCGTGCTGCGCGTGAAGCGCGGTCAGTTCCTCCGCGAGCGCGACCGAGATCGTCGCCATGTTGACGTGCACGATGCCCTTGGGCGCCTGCCTGAGCAAGCCGCCGTCGACCAGCACCGTGCGCAGCGCGGTGTCGTCGGCGAGCATCGAAAACACGGCGTCGCCCGCGAAGGCCTGCTCGGGCGTATCGACAACCGACGCGCCCTGATCCGCGAGCGCTTTCGCGGGTCCGGGCGAGCGGTTCCACACCCGCACCGAGTGGCCCGCCTTCAGCGCGTTGCCCGCCATCGCGCTGCCCATCCCGCCGAGTCCGATGAAACCGATATCCATGCTTTCCTCCTCGTGGCCGAATTCGTGTCGTGAACAATCAGAGAGCGAGTAGATCACATCGTCCCGAAGCATGCAGCGTGAAGCGATGCGATACTTCCCGGATGATCCACGCATGCTTCCGATTCCATCGCGAGCTGAACGATTTTCTGGCGCGGCCGCAGCGCGAGCAGGCGTTCACGTGCGCATGCCCGAAGGCGTCGTCGATCAAGCACATGATCGAAGCGCTCGGCGTGCCGCATACCGAAGTGGAACTGATCGTGAGGAACGGCAGGCCGGCGGGGTTCGATGCGCCCATCGTGCAGGGCGATCGCATCGACGTGTATCCGCGCAACGGCGTCCCGGAGGGCATGCACGCGGGCGCGCTGCTTTTGCGCCCGCCGCTGCGCGGCGCGGGCTTGCGGTTCGTCGCGGATGCGCATCTCGGTGCGCTCGCGCAACTGCTGCGGCTTGCGGGCTTCGACACCCGCTACGACAACAATTTCCCCGACGACGAAATCGAGCAACTCGCGCTCGACGAGCACCGCGTCGTTCTCACGCGCGACCGCGAACTGCTCAAGCGCCGCACGGTGGTGTACGGCTGCTACGTCCGCGCGCTGCAAGCCGATGCGCAATGGCGCGAAATCGCCGAACGGCTCGATCTGACGCCGCATGTGCGCGCGTTTCGCCTGTGCCTGATGTGCAACGCGCCGCTGCGGCCCGCCCGTTCCGGCGATCTCGACGGCCGCGTGCCGGAAGGCGTGCGCGAGCGCCACACGCGCTTCGTCACCTGCGACGTGTGCCGGCGCGTGTTCTGGGAAGGGTCGCACTGGAAGCGGATGCGCGAGCGCATCGACGCCCTCGCCGACGCAGGCCGCGCGTAAGCGCCGCCGCGCTCGCACCAGTCTCGTACAATACGCGGCTTTCCCATCGTTGAACTCGCGTTCAACCCTTCGCCCCGGAGCTTCGCGTGAAGAAATTCGACCTCGAAAAGAACAAGGCGCTCAAGCTCGCCAACGACCTGAAGCAAAGCGGCTCGGCGCGTTTCGGCGCGGCCGCGGCGCAGCCGAAGCTCGACCGTCGCGAGCAGCGCCGCCTGGATCAGGAGAAAGGGCTCGTGCCGTTCGCGTGCAAGCTCGACGCCACGCTCGTCCAGCAACTGCAGGAACGCGCCGCCGCGCACGAAGGCGGCATGACCGAAGCGCTGGCGGAACTGCTGGTGGCCGCCGGCCTCACGCGCTAGGAGCCAGCGCGCAAGGCGGCAGCGCTCAGACGCTGCCCTGCTTTTCGATCACCAGAATGCGCGCTTCGCCGACTGGCTCGGCGAAATGCTCGTCGCCTGCCTGCGCGTGGAAGATGTCGCCGGCTTTCAGCGCAAGCGTTTCTTCCCGCCCGTCGCGGCGCACGTGCATCCTCACCTCGCCGTTCATCACGGCGAAGACTTCCTCGCCGTCGTTCACGTGCCACTTGTACGGCTGGTCGGTCCAGTGCAGGCGGCACGAGATGCCGTTCATCACGCAGACGTCGAGCGCGCCCCACGCGCGCTCCGCCCTGAAGCTTTCACTTTCGATGAGTTTCATGGTTGTCGCTACCTAGCGGATGAGATTGCGCCCCTCGTCGACGTCGGCGTGGCGCGTCGCCGGAATGCACGCCACGGCGACGAGCGAGAGCGCGAGCCCCGCCATCACGTAGAAGGTCGGCGCGAGCTGCGAGCCGGTCGTCCGGATGAGCCACGTCACGATGAACTGGCCGAAGCCGCCGAACAGCATCACCGCGATGTTATAGGCGAGCGAGAGGCCGGTCGAACGGACATGCGCGGGAAAGAGTTCCGCGATCAGCGCGCCGAACGGGCCGTAGTAGCCGGCGAGCGCAATCGAGAGCAGCGCCTGCACGATCACGAGGCGCGCCACGCTCGGCTCGGCGGCGAGCCACGAAAAGAGCGGATAGATCAAGGCGAGCGTGATGAGGAGCGACCAGAGCGAGAGCCCTTTCCTGCCGATGCGGTCCGACAACGCGCCCGCAACCGGCGAAAGCACGGTGAGCAGCAGATTGCCGACGATCAGCGCCGTAAACGACTGCGCGAACGGCAAATTCAGCTGCTTGACGGCGAAGGTCGGCAGATAGCCGATCAGCACGTAGACCGTCACCGTCAGCGCTATCACCGAGCCGAGCCCGCACAGCACCTCGCGGCCGTGGCTCGCGAACACCTCGCCAAGCGTCGCGCGGCGGGCGGTTTTCTTCGCGTGCAGGAAGGCTTCCGTGTCCGTCATGTTGCGGCGGATGTAGAAGCCGACCGGCCCGATCACGAGCCCGAGAATGAACGGCACGCGCCAGCCCCACGAATTGAGCGCCTCGGGCGACATGCCGCGCGAGATCGCCGCGCCGACCAGCGCGCCCAACAGGAGCGCGGCCGCCTGGCTCGCCATCTGGAAGCTGCCGTAGAAGCCGCGCTTCGAGAACGGCGCGGCTTCGATCAGGAGCGCAGTCGAGCTGCCGAACTCGCCGCCCGCCGAGAAACCTTGCAGCAGGCGCGCGAACACGATGATGAGCGGCCCGCCGATGCCGATGGCGGAATACGGCGGCGCGATCGCGAGCATCAGGATGCCGAGCGTCATGAGGCCGATCACCATGGTCAGCGCCGCCTTGCGTCCGGCGCGATCGGCGTAGAGACCGAGCACGATGCCGCCGACCGGCCGCATCACGAAGGCCACGCCGAAGGTGGCCGTGGTGAGGAGAATCGACGAATAATCGCTGTGGCTCGGGAAGAACAGTTGCGCGATCACGACTGTCATGAAGCCGAACACGGTGAAGTCGTACCATTCGAGCGCATTGCCGATCACGGCGGCCGCTACCGCGCGCGTGTTCGGCGGCCTGCCCGCCTTGTGATTCGCTGTTGCCATGTATGCTCCCCGCCCGCCGGGCGCACTGCTTCGGTTGATTATTCGCCGCAATTGCATCCGGCGCTTAACGAATTGGTGCCTTGGCGAGTGTAATTAGGGGGCGCATGGTTATCAAGGGACGAAAAAAGCGCGTCCGGCCTTCCGGCCGGACGCGCTTTTTACTGGCTCGCTGCTGCTTCAGGCCTTCTTGTTATAGGCGTTGCACCAGCCCTTCGACGCCACCAGCTTGTTCGCGAACATCGGGCACGGCGCGAATTCGTCGCTTGCCTTGCCCTGGTAGAACGAGCAGTTGCCGCAATCCTGGCCCGCGGCGTAGCGCGTGAACTTGGCCTTGTCGACCTTGCTCGCGTCGAGCTTGTAGCCGAGCGCCTGCGCGGTCGGATCGCTTTCCGGGACCTTGACGGGGTCGGCGGCGAAGGCGGTGCGGGTGAGCGCCAGCGTCGACGCCACGCCGATGCTGGATATGAGAAACGTGCGACGGCTTGTTTTCATGATGCTTGACTCCGTGTATTGGGGGATGCGCCATTCTTATGACGGCGACGTCCCGAGCATATCAACGCGGAGCGACATCGAAAAACACAAATCTTATAGATAAGGCGTGTCGGAACGTCGCGCCTAGCGGATCATCTCCACGACCCGCTCGGCGATCGCAAGCGACGCCGTCAGCCCCGGCGACTCGATCCCGTACAGATTTACGAGGCCCCGCACGCCGTGCGCGGACTTGCCCTGGATCATGAAGTCGGCGGCGGCCTGGCCCGGCCCCGACAGCTTCGGGCGGATGCCGGCGTAGGCCGGCTGCAGCGCGCCGTCGGGCAGGCCCGGCCAGTACGCGCGGATCGCCGCGTAGAACGCGTTCGCGCGGTTCGGATCGACGTCGTAGTTGATCGACTGCACCCATTCGACGTCCGGGCCGAACTTCGCCTGGCCGCCGAGATCGATGGTGAGATGCACGCCGAGCCCCGCCTCGTTCGGCATCGGGTAGATCAGGCGGTCGAACGGCGCGCGCCCGCTCACGCTGAAATAGTTGCCCTTCGCGAAGTAGAGCGGCGGCACATGGCGGTCGTCGAGTCCGCGGATCTGCCTCGCGATGTCGTTTGCGTGAAGCCCGGCGCTGTTGATCAGGTGCGTGGCGCGCAGGCGAGTGGGCGTCGCGCCGCCCGTCTCGATGATGAAGCAGCCCTCGCTCGCGTCGATCGACGCAACCGGCGTGCGGAACGCGATGTTCGCGCCGTGGCGCTCGGCGTCGCCGAGGAGGGCGAGCATGTACTGATGGCTGTCGACGATGCCCGTTTCAGGCGAAAACACCGCTTCCACGCACTGAAGCTGCGGCTCCATCTCCTTCGCCTCGGCGCCGCTCAGGCGCACGAGCCCGTTCACGTGGTTCTCGATGCCCTTCTGCTCGATCGCCGCGAGCTGCGGCACCTGGTTGCGCGCCGTCGCGACGAGCAGTTTGCCGCAGCGCTGGTGGGGCACGCCGTGCGACTCGCAGAACTCGTAGAGCATCGCGCGGCCACGCACACAAAGCTCGGCCTTCAGCGAGCCGCGCGGATAGTAGATGCCCGCGTGGATGACCTCGCTGTTGCGCGAACTCGTGCCGATGCCGATCCCCTCGCCCGCCTCCAGCACCATGACTTCCCTGCCGCGTGCCGCCAGCGCCCGGGCTATCGCGAGTCCAACGACGCCCGCCCCTATCACTACACACTCGATCTGGTCCATGTCCCTTCCGTGCAGCCTCGTCAGGTGCATTCTACTTTCTGGACTATTGCGTGTTCCACAACAACGACAGTTCGATTACATCGTTTTTCGAAGTAATTCCGGAAAAGGCAAGAATTCCGCCGCTTTTTGCCAAAAAAACCGCCTTTCGACAGCTTTTTTGGCAAGTTTTCAAAACAGAGGCCTTTCAGAATCCAATCGCTTTCTTACGTGCAGTGTGATCGAGCTGAATGTCGCGCGCCTCGACGTGATGCCGCCCGTCGATGCGCGCGTTGCCGAACGCATTGAGCATCGCGCGGCGCATGGCGCGCGGCGACGCGCGCGTGAGCGCCTCGAGCGGCGCATCGCCGAGCGTTTCCGGAAAGCGCCGGCCCCACACGTGCGAATTGCGGATCTCGTCATAAATCGACTGCGCGATGCGGCGCGCGCCGTCGCGATCGGGCGGCGGTATCTCGTAGACGTTCATGCGGTTCAGGAGCGGCTCGGGAATCGCGCGGGCGTCGTTCGCGGTCGCGATCCACACGACGTTGGCCGCGTTGATCGGCACTTCGGCGAATTCGTCGATGAACGCCTGAGCCGTGTCGTGCTCGAGCAGCGCGTAGAGCGCGCCGAGCGGGTCGTACTGCGCGTCGCCGGTGGCCTTGTCGATTTCATCGACCGTCATGACCGGATTCGCGTAGCTGCCGTTCACGAGGGCGTCGAAGACCTTGCCCGGCTTGGCGTTGCGCCACTGCGACGACGCCCCCGACAGGATCCAGCCGGCCGTGAGCGAGCTCATCGCGACGTAGTGGCACGAGGTGCCGAGGAGGCGCGCGAGCTGCTTCGCGAAATGCGTCTTGCCGATGCCCGGCTCGCCGAGCAGCAGGATCGGCATGAGTTCGAGCCGGTCCTCGGTTTCGAGGCACAGCGCGATCTGCTTGCGGATGTCGGCGAGCGGCTCCTCGAAATTTGGCAGGTCGGCGACGAGATCGTCGATCGACGGCATCCGGTTCGGCTTCACGCAAAAGCGCAGGTTGCCCGCCTTGAGCATTTTTTCGTAGGTGGCGCGCAGCGCGTCGCTCGCGCCATCGGGCAGGTCGTTCAGCGCGGTCTCGACGTCGTCGAGACTGTAGACCTTGCTGAACGACGCGACCGCAAGTTCCTGTTTGACCACGGCTGTCGTCATGTCGCACCCCGTCAATTCATGTAGTCGATGGATTCAGTGTATCGACGACAAAAGGCCGCGCAAGCGAGCAATCGCACGCGTGTGCTGCTAATTCGGGCAAAAAGGGCAGCGATGACGGCAATTGCGGTCCGCGCCGGAAGACGCGCGTGGCCGGCGTCAGGCGCAGGCGCTTGTGGGCCGGGCGTCCTGCTCGGTGTGGCGCCATCCGTCGGGGGTTGCGCGCATCACGATGTGGAGCGTGCGCTCGGTCACATTCAGCGCCGCGACGAGGTGCCGGATGGTGGTGTTGTGGTTGGCGTGCTGCTGATAGAGCGCGCGCATCGCGAAGTCGGCGAGCCGCGGCTATAACAGTCAAAAAGTATGCAGAAAGCACCGGTTCCGAACCCCTTGTATGATCGGGAGTTTCCGTCTTCGCGCACGCCGGTGGCACGCGGGTTCGGATCCTGCTGCGGGCGTTCGAGCGGACGACATCCGCCATTGAGTTCACGGTGCAAAACCCCACATTTCGGGATGCACGCCGTCTGCTGAACCCGGCGCACGGCGCCAAGTCAGAAATACGTATCCGATCGGCCGGTCCGGTCGGACAAGTCCACACGGCAAGCCGCGCACGCCACCCGCGCCAAGGAGAAACCTTTCGATGCTGAAACGAAGCGCCACCCGCCTTCTCACCACGCTGTTCATCGGCGCATCGCTCGCCGCATACCTCGACGCGCACGCGCAAACCAGCGCGTCGCAGCCGGTCAAGTGGGAGTTGCAGGTGCTGCGCGACGGCCAGCAGATCGACGCGTTCTCCGCCACGACGAACGTCGGCCAGGCGCGCACGGACACGCATCACCACGTCGTGAAGAACAGCGTGGGCTGCGCCGACAAGCCGGCCGGCGACATCGACCTGCAACGCACCCTCACGATTTCGCCCGTCCACGCGAGCGCGGACGACGTGACGCTCGCCATCGAAGCCCAGGAAACGCTCGAAGAGAACACGCCGCGCGCCACGGCCCAGGGCTGCAAGCTCCCGCCGCAGCCGCGCGTCGTGAACGCGTCGCATCCGGGCCTCATGCTCAAGCCGGGCGAGTGGACCAGCTGGCAGATCGTCGACAAGAACCCCTCGCTGGCGTACCGGGTGCGCGCCAGCCTGACTACATCGGCGGCGGCTCAGTGACGCGCTGAATCCGGCACGAGCCGCGCCGATCCCAATACAAAAGCATGCGAAACCCAGAACATTTCCCGCCGAGCATTCCCGCCGCGCATGAAACCCCCGATTTCACGGCGGTGAGCTGGAACCTGCACAAGGGCCGCTCGCCGCTCGGCCGCCAGGCCTGGAGCGCGATGCAGCGCTGGGTGCAGTCCACCAACGCGGACGCGTATTTCCTTCAGGAAGCGATGGCCCGGCGCATGCCGCAGCCGGTGCTCGCCACCGGCTTCGGCAATCCGCTGCACGACCCGCTCGACGACGTCTGGCATTGCCAGGCAACCGAAATCGCCACCTCGCTCGAATTGCAGATCGCGCTCGGTCCGAACGTGTTCAAGCCGTCCTGGCGGCACGGCAACGCGATCCTGTCGCCGCATCCGCTCGATCTGAGCGGCCGCTGGGACATCTCCGCACATCGCTTCGAGCGGCGCGGTCTGCTCGTCGCGCGGGCGACGTTCGCCGGCCGCTCGATCACGCTGCTGTGCGCCCACCTCGCGCTCACGCGCCAGGCGCGTCTGCGTCAGATGAACTGGATCGCGCACTGGATCGCGAAAGAGGCGCCGGACGGCCCGCTCGTGCTGGCGGGCGATTTCAACGACTGGCGCAACGATTCCGTGCCGCTCTTCGGCGAACTCGGGATGAACGAGGTGGCAACGCTGCTCGGCGAATCGGGCCGGACCTTCCCCGCGTTCTCGCCGGCGCTCGCGCTCGACAAGATGTTCGTGCGCGGCATGAAACCGGTCGAATGGATCACGCCGACGCAGGACACCGCGTGGCTCTCCGATCACCTTCCGTATATGGCCCGGCTGCGCGTGGAATAGCCGCCCGGCGCCGGGCGCTCAGACGTTGCGCGTGCGGTCCGGCCCGAACGAGCGCGCGATGAGATCCTCGAGGTCGGTGAACGACACCGGCTTCACGAGGTGATGATCGAAACCCGCGTCGAGCGCGCGCTGGCGGTCGGCATCGCCGCCGTAGCCGGTGAGGGCGAGCAGAAGCGCATCGCGCGTCGATGGCCGCGCGCGCAGCAGGCGCGCGAGTTCGCAGCCGTCCATCACCGGCAAACCGATGTCCAGGATCACCACCTCGGGCTGAAACGCGTCGACGATGGCAAGCGCGCCCGCGGCGTCGTGCAGCATGCGCACGTCGTGGCCAAGCGTTTCGAGCAGCATCGACATGGCCTGCGCGGCATCGACGCTGTCGTCGACGAGCAGCACACGGCGTGCATCCGCCGCGCCGTCCCGTGCGCCGTCGATCGTGTTCATGTGATTCCCCGTGGTTGGCAAGGCGCTGGCGGCCCAAAGCCATCATGCGCTTTTTAAGATAGGTCCGGACGACTTTAGCACACGCGTTCCAGAAGCGGAAATCCGCCTATGGCTTGTCCGGCGGCCCTTTGCGGCATGTTTGACGCGGATCGGATGCCGTTGCGGCACCATTTCGAGACAGCAGGGACGCAAGGATCGCGCGCCGACTTCGCAAGGCGCCACGCTTTTCAGTCTGCTATCGTGGATCTTCAGGCCGCGCCATGCGGCCGCTCATCCGCACCGCGCGCCATGTTCGACCTCTTCGACGACATCCCCAAGCCCGACATCGACTGGCAGCCGGACTGGCTTGCCGCCGACACCGCGTCCGACCTGATGGCCGCGCTGATCGACGAGGTCCGCTGGCAGCAGGACACGATGACGACGCCCGGCGGCCGCGTGCCGCTGCCGCGCCTCACGGCATGGCAGGGGGAACCGGACGCCGTCTATGTCTATTCCGGCATCCGCAACGTGCCGCAGCCCTGGACGCCCGCCGTCGCGGAACTGAAGACGCGTGCCGAAGAAGCGTCGAAGACGCGCTTTAACAGCGTGCTGCTCAACCGCTACCGCACGGGACAGGACAGCATGGGCTGGCACGCCGACAAGGAACGCGAACTCGGGCCGGAGCCGGTGATCGCATCGGTGAGCCTCGGCACCACGCGGACCTTCGAGTTTCGTCACGCGCGCACGCACGCCACGCACACGCTTTTGCTGTCGCACGGCAGCCTGCTCGTGATGCGCGGGCGCACGCAGCTGGAATGGGTGCATCGCGTGCCGAAGGAGCCGGACGCGCGCGGCGAGCGGATCAATCTCACCTTCCGGTGGATCGATGCGTCGGCGCCGCCGCGGGGCAGGCCCGGCAGGTCGCGAAGCGCCTGAAGCAACGGCGCGCGGCGCGCCGCGGCATCACCGCTGCTTCAAGGCCGCTTCAGGGCCGCCTGGCGACGAAATCGATCTCCACGAGCGCATCGCGCGCGAGCCCCGTCACGCCGACGCAGGTCCGCGCCGGCAACGGCTTCGGCAGGAAATACGACTTGTAGACCGCGTTCATCGCCTCGTAGTCGCGCTTGAACTCGGTCAGGAAGATGCGCACGCTCACCACGTTGTCGAGCGTCAGGCCCAGTCCGCCCAGCACGAGAATCAGGTTGTCCATCACGCGGCGCGTCTGCGCCGCGACGCCTTCGGGCAGCGGCGCGCTATCGTCGGCGGGATCGGTCGGCATCTGGCCGGTCAGGAAGACCCAGCCGTCGGCTTCGGCGGCATGGGAGAACGGGCCGACCGGCGTCGGCGCGGCATCGACCATCGTGAATTTGGGTTGCTGGGACACACAGGCTCCTTGGTAACGAAAGCAAAAACGCTGAACAGCGAACGTTAGCGCACCAAAAAGCGCGCCGCCGCCATGCTCGCTGCGCGCCGGCCGCGGCAGCAGTTCGCCGCCGCCGGGACGCCCGGCCGCGCGCATGCGCGCGTGCCCTGCTCCCGCCAGGTCACGCGCGCGATCGGCACGACCGGCGCGACCGGCGCGATCAGGCGAACGCCTTGTGATATGCGTTGAGCGCCGGCGCGCCGCCGAGATGCACGTACAGCACGTTCGCGCCCTTCGGAATCTCGCCCGCCTTCGCCATCGCGATCAGTCCCGCCATCGACTTGCCCTCGTACACCGGGTCCGTGAGCATCGCCTCCAGCCGGGCGGCCGTGCGGATCGCATCGATGGTCGGCGCGTCGGGCAGGCCGTAGTCGGGGCCGGCGAAGCGCGGGTCGATGATCACGTCGGCGTCCTCGATGGGCTTGCCGATGCCGATCAGCTCCGCCGTCTGCCGCGCGATCTTGGTCACGGCGCGGCGCGTCATCGCCTCATCGCAGGCGGTATCGATGCCGATCAGCCGGCGCGGCCGCTCCTGCGCCTTGAAGCCCGCGACCATCCCGCCCTGCGTCGAACCGGTGCAGGTGGCGGTGATCACGGTGTCGAAGAAAAGGCCCATCTCCTTTTCCTGCCGCTCGAGTTCGTCGGCGAAATTGGCGTAGCCGAGGCCGCCGAGCGGATGATCCGACGCGCCCGCCGGAATCGCGTACGGCTTGCCTCCTTCGCGTCGCACCTGTTCGAGCGCGCGCTCCCACGTCTGCTTCACCTCGGTCGAATAACCTTCGCCTTCGAGCAGCGTCTCGGCGCCCATCAGCCGCGACAGCAGAATGTTGCCGACCTTGTCGTACACGGGGTCGTCCCAGTGCGTCCATTCCTCCTGCACGAGGCGGCAGCGCATGCCGAGCACCGCCGCGACCGCCGCGACCTGCCGGGTGTGATTCGACTGGATGTTGCCGATCGAGACGAGCGTATCGGCGCCCTGCTTCACGGCGTCGGCGGCGAGCCATTCGAGCTTGCGGATCTTGTTGCCGCCGAACGCGAGGCCCGACGACACGTCATCGCGCTTCGCCCACACGGAAACGCCGAGCGCATCCGACAGACGGTTAAGCCGATGAACCGGCGACGGAAAGAAGCCGAGCGAGATGCGGCCGAAGCGCTTTTCGAGATCGAGTGCCATAGCGGGTCCTTGATGAACAGGGGAGGAATTCAGCACCCATTCTAGGAATTATCGCGAAGAAGGTGCTTTGATCAAAAACCCATGTTTCCGTAATAAGTTTTATATTATTTGCAATGGCCGTCATTTGTTATTGTAGAAGCCACAGATAAAGAAGAATCTTCATCATGGAAGAACAGGAAATCACGCTCGATACGACCGACCGCAAGATCCTGCGCGCGCTCCAGAACGACGGCCGCCTCAGCAACGCGGAACTGGCGAAACTGGTCGGGCTTTCCGCGGCGGCCTGCTGGAACCGCACGAAGCGCCTCTTCGACCTGCGCGTGATCCAGGGCGTGCACGCGCGAATCGATCCCGCCGCCGTGCAGCGGCCGGTGCTCGTGCTGGTGGGCGTCGTGCTCGACCGTTCGACGCAGGAAAGCTTCGCGGAATTCGAAAGCGCGGCGCGCGATCTGCCGCAGGTGCTCGAATGCGTGCTGGTCGCGGGCGATGTCGACTACTTCCTGAAGGTGCGGGTGCGTGATCTCGCCGCGTTCAACGTCTTTCACAGCGAGAAGATTCTCGGACTGCCCAACGTGCGGCAGGTCCGCACGTTCTTCGTGATGAACGAGGTCAAACTGGACGGACAATTGCTGTTCTGAACCGCTGGCGCGGACGATACAACCGGAACCCCCAAATGCTCCCCTACCCCGTTCTCATGGACGTCGTGATCCGCATGCTGAGCGCGGTCCTGATCGGCTGCATCATCGGCATCGACCGCGACCTGCATGGCAAACCCACCGGCATGAAGACGCTCGGGCTGGTGGCGCTCGGCGCGTGCCTCGCGACCATGGCCGCGATGGGCTTTTCGAGCCACACGCTCTCCGTGAACGCCGATGTCTCGCGCGCCGTGCAGGGCATCGTGACGGGCATCGGCTTTCTCGGCGCGGGCGTGATCGTCCAGAATCCGGGCCAGAACCGCATTCGCGGGCTCACCACGGCCGCGTCGATCTGGGTCACGGCGGCGGTGGGCATCGTGTGCGGCCTCGGCATCTGGAGCGTCGCGGCGATCGCGACGCTGATCCTGATCCTGCTCCTCACCGTGGGACGCATGGTGGAAAAGGCGCTACACCGCCAGTGGATGCGCAAGCCGGCCGAGGAGCGCGCGGCGCGCGCGTTCGCCGACGAGGACTGAGCGCCCGCCCGCTAGAAGCGGTAGCCGAGGCCCGCGAGAATCACGTCGGTGTCGCGGTTATAGCGCGTGACGATGCGATTCCACGTGACCCGCGTGCTCCAGTGATCGCCGAGCCGGTACGACGCCGACACCGAGATGATGCCCGCCAGGCGGTCGTCGGCGTCGTTGTCGCCGGTGATGTCGGGTTCCGAGTTCTGGCGCACCGCGTAATAGAGCCCGGCGCCGAGGCCGAGCGTCAGACGGTCGTTGAAGAATCCCCGCGTCGCCCACAACTGGGTCGTGATGCCGTCCCGGCGCACGAGGTCGGCATTGCCTTCGTGCAGGTAGCCGATCGTCCAGTCCACGTAATTCCAGAGGCCGCGCCGGTAGTCGAGCGCCGCGCCGAGCGCCGTCTGCGAACTCGAACTGTTGACGATCGTCTGGCCGAGATACGCGGTGACTTCGTTGTTCGTGACCTTCGTCGTGCGGCTCGGCGCCCAGTCGCGCGGGCCCGGCGTGTCCGGCGCATCGAGCTGGTAGGCGATGCCGATGAGCGCCGCCGTCGAGTTCGGGCCGCGCTGCACCTGCACGCGGTTCACCTGAAATTGCGCGATCCAGCGGTTCGCGAAGTAGTACTGGGCGCGCAGGCTGAACACGCCGCCCCAGCCGTGCGTGTTGGAGTAGCTGTCGCCCTGCTCCGCGGTCGAGGTGTCGAAATAGCGGTACGGCCCCGCGCCCGCCGACAGAACGAGCCGCCGCTGCGCAAGCGGCAGGCGCGCCCAGAGCTGGATCGCCTGGCCGTCACGGTGATGGTCCGTCACGTGGCCCTCGTTGAGCCAGGTGAAGCTCGCGGCGAAGTATTCCCCGAGCCCCTGCTCGTAGGCCGCCGCCCACGAATACGTGTGCTCGCCGGAACTGCGCGACACCCCGCCCGACAACGAAAACTCCTGCGCGTGCACCGCCCCCGATGCGGCGAAAAGGAGCGCGCCGAGCGCCGACGGACCGAGGAGCCGCTGAACGCGGACATGGCCTGCCATGCGCATTCCACCGTCTTCCCGCGAGCGCCGGCGACCTGCCGCGCCGGCGAAAACTGCTGACATTCTGCTTTCAGCTGCATGACGCCACAACGGGTGCGGCGCGCGGATTACACGAATTTTCGAACCCGGCATGCGAAGACGGATCATGTCGATGTCCCAGGATTTTTTATTGAGACAAGAATCCTAACAGCCTTGGCAGGATCGCACTTTTCGCTGCGCAAGCGCGCCGAAAGCAGTGAATTATTTTTGCGACAGCTCGCGCCGGTCTGGACAACGCCGTGTGCCGGTCCGCGCGGCTTGCCACGCCGGCTTGCTTCGTACTTGCGTGCATACTTCGGAAGCTTTCAGGCGGCTTCGTCCAGCGCCGACGCCTCCACACGGTTGCGCCCCCCGACTTTCGCCGCATAGAGCAGCGAGTCGGCGCGCGCGAGCAGCGACGCGAGCGACTCGCGCCCGTCCCAGCCTGCGATACCCGCGCTGAACGTGTAGCGCAGCGCTCCACCCGGCACCGGGCAGGGCGTGGACTCCACCGTCTGCCGCAGCCGCTCGACGAGCGCCGTGACGTCAACGGCATGCGCCGCCGCGCAGATCAGGCAGAACTCCTCGCCGCCGATGCGCCCGAACGCGTCGCCGTGGCGCAGGCGCGCGCTCACCGTCGACGCGAAATGGCGCAGCACCTCGTCTCCCGCGGCGTGGCCGTAGCGGTCGTTCACGCTCTTGCAGTGATCGACGTCGACCACCGCCACGTATTCACGCATGCCGTCCTGTGCGGGGCGCCTGAGCCGCGCCCCGGCCAGTTCCAGGAACGCCTTGCGCGACAGCGCGCCGGTGAGATCGTCGAAGCGCGCGAGCCGCTCCAGACGTTGCGCAAGCCGGTCGTGCGCCATCATCACGAGCCCGATGCACAGCGACGGCAGCACCAGAATGCCGATGGCGAGAAACGCGACCTGCATTGGCCCCGGTTGCAGCAGCGCAGTTTGCGGCGGCGGCGCAACCGCGTAGATCGCGCCGCGCACGATGTGCCCCGCGCCGCCCAGCAGCGCCACGCCGGCGACGAAAAGATAGTTGTAGCGCGGCCGCTCCGGCGGGCGCGACAGCAGCACGCGCCCGGCGATCGCCAGATCGCATGCTGCGTGAAACGCCGAGACGATCACGACACGCACATGGGTATCGGGAACCGCATAGGTGAAGTAGACGATTCCCGCCATCACCGCGAGCCACGCGATCCAGCCGGTGTACGCGCGCGCGGCACTCGGGCGGATGGCGAAGAACTCGTTGCAGCCCTCGAAGATCAGGAGAATCGTCGCGGCGAGCAACTGGTTCGCGGCCACGATGCCGAGCGCCGCCGGCAGCACGCCCTGCATCGAAAAGAGCACGAGCGAGACGATCGCCAGCACGTTCGCCCAGATCCAGCGCCGCACGCCCGCGATCGCGTGCGGCAGGAGCGAGATCAGCACCAGGATCGAGAGAACGCTCGACAGGACGGTGACGACGAGGATGCTGACTGGACTGAACATCGGTGCAGGTTAATGGATTCGCCCGGCCGCGGCGGGCGCTTGATGCACGATGTGCGATGGATGTAGCGGCGGCTGCGGTTCGGATGCGACGCATCGGGTTGCGGTGTGTTCACGCGATCGCCAGCGGTGCCATCGGTTTATCGGCGGAAATCGTGCAAATCTTGAGTAAAGCTGACAGATTTGGCCGCTTGCGGAGAAATTCACCTCTTCGTGCTTTCGTGCTTTCGTCCTTGCGCCGGCTGACGGCGCCATCGGCTGAAAACAAAAATGGCGGCAACGCCGCCATTCGATCGGTCGGGCAGACGGCGCACCGTCCGCCTGCATTGCCGGATCAATCCCAGCCGTGACGCTCGCGCCAGCGCTCCTCGCGGCGCGCTTCGTGGCGCCAGTGGCGCTCGCGCCGCTCACGCCATTCGCGTGCGCGCCAGCCGCCGTCGTCATAACCGTAGCCATACGCCACGGCCACGGGTGGCGGCGGCGCGACGTACACGGGCTGCGGCGCCGCGTAGTAGCCGGGCACGCCGATGCCCACCGCCAGATCCACATGCGCCGACGCCGCCGAGGACGCCGCCAGCACGGCAACACCCAGAACCGCCCCGAGAATTTTCTTGTTCATATCGCTTCTCCTTGCACCAGCGGTGCGTGTCAGTGACCACGCGATGCAGTCTAGAGGGCGATATCCGACACAGGTGCAACAGCGCTGCGAGAAAAGTAACGCGCGGTAACGGCCCGCTCGCCGCGCCTGGGCGGTCCTGACAGGCGTCAAAGCACCCGCTTTCCCGTCTCGTCGATAACGACTTCGCCGTCCTCCTTCGTGAACGGCCCCTTCTGCTGCGACGGCAGGATGTCGAGCACGCGCTCCGACGGCCGGCACAGCCGTACGCCGAGCTCCGTCTCCACGAACGGCCGGTTGATGAGGATAGGGTGGGCGAGCATCGCGTCGATGAGCTGATCGTCGCTGAGCATCGGGTCGTCGAGGCCGAGTTCCGCGTACGGCGTGCCCTTCTCGCGCAACGCCTCGCGCACGGTCATGCCGGCGCGGGCAATCAGGCCGGTCAGCGTTTCGCGGCTCGGCGGATGAACCAGATACTCGACGACCTTCGGCTCGATCCCCGCGTTGCGGATCAGCGCAAGCGTGTTGCGCGACGTGCCGCATTGCGGGTTGTGATAGATCGTGGTGGTCATGATGGCGCTCCTTTTGTTCGTCCGTTGGCTTGCTGCTTTTCCCTCATTTTAGGGGCTGCGGGCGTGTCGGGCCCGCGTGCGGACCGTTTGCGCGCGGCCAGCCGCGATGCGTCCGGGCGCGCTTCGAGCTTGCGCTTTGAGCTCGCTCTTGCGCACCGCGAAGCAGCGTCGGCGCTCGCCGCCGAAGCCCGCCGCATCGAGCCCGCGCCTGCGAATGTACTGTCAATTCGTGTGTCCGCGGGCTATAACACTCTTGCAGCGCGGCATTTATGTGCTTGCGGCCCACCGGGCCCTTCGCCAGCTTTCCTCGGCGCCCCGCACTGCTTCGCACCATCAGCGTGCGGTCTTCAGGTAGCAACCTAACTAGTTCGGCATGCCGGCCCGCGCGGCCGAGATCCGGCCCGACATTCGCTCGCGTGACAACGCTGCGTCTGCTTTCCACGCGTTTAGCGGGCGGAGGCTCAATACAGCGAACATCGAAGCCCAGGTCTCACGCGACCTTCGCTCTTCTCATAGGAGTCGACATGAAATCACGTCTGATACTGGCGGCCGTCGCCGCTTTACTGCTCGTGGCGGCAGGGCCCGCGTTCGCAGGAGATGCCTATCAAGCGACGCAACCGGTCACGCCGGACACGAGCGCGATGGGTCAGCCCTCGTTGCAGCATAACGCGAAGCCCTCGCAATCCGCAGCCGATCCGTCGTATGGCGGCACGCCCGCCACACGCAGCGCGGCCGGAAAAATGACCTCGCGGACCTGCCTGCCAGGACCGCAGTGCGATATCTTCTTCGGCAACTGATGAGCGCTCCGTGAAGGGCGGCGGCCCGATTCGCCATCGGCCGCGCCCTTCCTTCCATCCGAACACAGGCACCCGGCACAACGTGAACGATACGGACCGCGACGCATTCGTCGCCGCACTCGCCGGCGAAGGATTCGACGAAGTCGTGACGGTGGCGCGCGAGCCGGACGAAGCGCTCGACGTCCACGCCCATCCCTTCGAGGCGAAGGCGCTGATCCTCGAAGGCGAACTGACGATCCGGACCGGCGAGACGGAACAGCACTATCGCGCGGGCGACATCTTTCATCTGCGCGCGAACGAAGCGCACTCCGAGCGATACGGGCCCGCCGGGGTCAGGTATCTCGTCGGCCGCAAGTGAGCGGCCGCCCGCTGCACGAAACGCTTTTCCGCCAGAGCCGCATCGGCCGTCGTCGATCCCCGTCGCAACACCCTGCCAAGCCCGCCGCGCTCGAGGTGCGGCGCGTGATCCGCGAGTGCGCGGCGAGCAGTTGCGCGGCCACTACGCCGAGCATCCGGGCGCCGGCGACGTTCGCGGGCGAGGTTTCTTCATCGGCGTCGAACGGGTCGAGGACGGCGCCACCAAAGCCCGTTCAATCGGAAGAAGAAGCTGAACGCGCGCATCGAGAGCGAGGCGATCAAGCGCGGACTGATGGTCTATCCGATGGGCGGCACCGTCGGTGTCCGTGCAGGCAATCATGTCCTGCTCGCGCCGCCGTTCATCTGCATGTCACAGCAGATCGAAACGCTCGTCGAGCGGCGGACGGGCGCCATCGACGCCTGCTCCCGATGACACGATCACACGCCTGCCTTATTCTTTCTGCGCTTTCTGCGCCGCGCGGGCGGCTGTGCGGCGCATTCGCGCCGCGTCGGCGCCTCAGGAAAGCGAACACGCATTCCCCGGAGCACTTCATGACGAGCAGACTTCCCGACTTCCACATCGCCGATGCGACAGACGAACAGAAGGCCGTATTGCAGGAAATCCTGAGCGGGCCGCGTGGCAATCTCAACGGCCCGTTTCTCGGCTGGATCCACAGCCCCGAGCTTGCGCAGCATGCGCAGCGGCTCGGTGCATTCTGCCGCTACAAGACGGGCCTGCCGCTGCGTCTTTCGGAGCTCGCGATTCTCGTGACCGCCGCGCACTGGCGATCGCAGGCCGAGTGGCACATCCACTATCCGATCGCGCTCGACGCAGGCGTGCCCGCACATGTGGCCGATGCGTTGCGCGAAGGCCGCGCGCCCGCTTTCGACAACGACGACGATGCATTGATCCACGGCTTCGCAACGGAGCTGCACGAATCGAAGCGCGTAAGCGACGAGACTTACGGGCGCGCGGTCGGGCGTTTCGGTCATGTGGTCGTCGTAAACCTGGTGGGGCTGCTCGGCTATTACTCGCTCGTCGCGATGACGCTCAACGCGTTCGGCATGCGCGCGCAGGGGCAGACCGAGTTGCCGTTCGCGGAAATGAAAGCGTGAATTGCCTGTCGTCGCCGGTGCCGCGCGCATTGGCGGCACTGGCGGCACTGGCGACATGGGCGGCATGGGCGGCATGGGCGACACCCCCTCCAAGGACGCCCTCCTTACGGAGGATTGTTCCGCCTCCCGTGGCCAATATAAGGTAGGTACTGCGCACTTCTGATGCGCATTCAGACCTACGAGGTCTCCTCGACAGAAACCGGTGCAGCGAATCGGCGCCTTCCTGTCAAACGCGCGGCCAGCGTCGCGCCGTGTTGCAAAGCCAACGTTCAAGTCCGGCATGAGGCGCGAAGCACGCGTCTGCCACCGGCTTTAGGTTCGCTCACCCTCGAGATGTGCACCGTCACCCCGGCACGCGCCTGCAATGGCCCGGCGCCGCGTCGACTGCCAGGACGAGCGTCGATCCCCAGTTGCAGGAAGCCGGAAAGCGCATTCCCGGCGGCTTGCGCATGTCCATCACGGAGCTGAAATTGAAATCACGCCTTTTCCTCGCCACCGCCGCCGCGGGCCTCTTCGTCATCACCGGCGCAGCGTACGCACAAGAAGCATCTGAAAGCACACAACCGGCCGCCCAGCAAAATGCGCAAGCACCCGCACAATCGGCTGACGACTCCTCGTATGGCGGCATGGCTGCCGGCAAGAGCATGGCAGCAGGCGGCTACCGGCAAAGCGGCTGCAGCACGGCACCGAACTGCGACATCTTCTTCGGGCAATAACCGGCGTCGCAAGAGGGCGTCCCCACACGACGCCCTCCTTTTCAACTGCATGATTGCACTACGGCCTGACTGCATGACCGCATCACGCGCATCGACCCGGCGTGATGCCGCTTGAACCCGGACATCGAGTGAACGCTCGGCCTCGGTGTCGGCGGGATGCATTTCGGACGGCAACCGAGCTTCGTTCCTTCATGGACGTCGCGTGATTCCTGTCAGCGACGCGCCAGGTCTTGAGGAAGTCGTGATGAAAGCGAAACCGGTCATGGCGAGTGTGCAGGCGCGCGGCCGCACGATGAGCGCCGAGTTCCATCCGGACACGGGTCGGCTGAGAATCCTGGACGGCGGCGCGCTGGTGGCCGAAATGTTCCCGCCGCACTCCTGGTTCGCCATTGCATCGGTGGCGGGCAAGAGCCGGTGGGGCACGCGCCCGAACGAAGCCGATCTCTACCTCGTGATCGCGAACTACGCGATGCGGCGCACCGGCCTGAGCGGCTACACCGGCGACGACCCCGGCGATACGTTCGCAGGCAGCGAACCCACTGCGGTCTGATGAAGCTGGTGCAGGAACAGTGCAGAAGCATTGAGCGGCAGGCGCGCATGCGGCCTGCCGCCCGAAATAAAAAGACCCGCGGACATCGCTGTTGCGGGTCAATCGGGTATGCCGATTCTTTGCATTCTTCTCGCCAATCCCCATTTGGCGTCGGCGTCGAGCCTTCTGGGCTCTGACGCTAATATCATATGGACGAGCCGCGATCGCGTTAGTCGGGCACCGCACGAATTTGTTCTGAGGAAATGCGCGGCTCCGCACAGCGCGCGCGCTCGATCGCGCTGGCTCACGCACGGCCGCGCGATATCAGGGAAAGCACGCGCTCTTGCAAGCTATTCGGCGAACGGCCGGTTGCGCTCCGGCTCCGGATTTACGCGGAGGCCAGCAGCCCCGTCATCCGGCTGCGTGCCTGCGCCGGGCGGCCTTCTTGCGTTCTTGCCGTTCGCCCGTACTCGCAGGCGCGCCCGCTGCCGTCTCGCTCCCGACGATAGAACGCGAGCGTGCGAATCTGCTCCTCCGACCTGCTCCTTCACGTAAACGATTGAGCCGTCGTGTTTATGCCGCCGAACACACAGCCATCTCGGTGACACCCCCCGCATGAGCCATTGCGGTGCGCGTGTGCCGGGAGATCCGGCACGGGCATTGCTGCACTGCGGCATCGGCCGGCGCATCGTTGCACCGGCGACCAGACGGATGAGGTCAGCATGGCCGGTCCCAACCCGCTTGTTACCGTTGTGCGTGTGCAAGACGGCACGCTCTCGGTTGAATTCCGCCCCGATACCGGGCGATTGCGGATGCTCGACGGTGCAATCGTCCTGGAAGAACTGTTTCCGCCCCATTCGTGGTTTGCCGTCGCTTCGGTCGCGGGCAACAGCCGCTGGGGCACGCGTCCGAGCGAGGCGGACCTGCGACTGCTTCTAGAGGACTTCATCCAAAGACGGTCCGGCACGTCCGATCGGGGACACACCGCGCCAAGCTGACGTCCGCCGCGAGGCACGAGGCACGCGATGCTCGATGCGATTACCGAAGCTCAGCGGCGTGCGGGCACATCGTCACCGGCTGCGAGCCCCGCGGCGAAAGGACAAAAAAAACCCTGTTCCAAGGAACAGGGCTCGCTGAAATACCGACGGGCATAACGGCGCCCGCCGGCCAGGGTTCATCGTCTTCTTGCGACAGTATTCACTGCCTTATCCGTTGATCCTCACTCGACTGTCACCGACTTTGCGAGATTCCGCGGCTTGTCCACGTCCGTGCCACGCGCACACGCCGTGTGGTACGCGAGCAGTTGCAACGGCACCACGTGCAGGATCGGCGACAACAGCCCGTAGTGTTCCGGCATGCGGATGACATGGATGCCGTCCTCGCTCGTGATGCGCGTATCCGCATCGGCGAAGACATACAGTTCGCCGCCGCGCGCGCGCACTTCCTGCATGTTCGACTTCAGCTTTTCGAGCAGCGTGTCGTTCGGCGCGACGGTCACCACCGGCATCGCCTCGGTGACGAGCGCGAGCGGCCCGTGCTTCAGCTCGCCCGCGGGGTAGGCCTCCGCGTGGATGTACGAAATCTCCTTGAGCTTCAGTGCGCCTTCCAGCGCGATCGGATAGTGCAGGCCGCGTCCGAGGAAGAGCGCATTTTCCTTGCGCGCGAATTCCTCCGCCCACGCGATGATTTGCGGCTCCAGCGCGAGCACGCTGTTGAGCGCCGCAGGCAGGTGCCGCAACTGCGCGAGATAGGCGGTCTCCTGCTTCGCGTCCACGTAGCCGCGCAGCTTGCCGAGCGTAACCGCCAGCACGAAGAGGCCCGCCAGTTGCGTCGTGAAGGCCTTCGTCGACGCCACGCCGATCTCCGTGCCCGCGTGCGTCAGGAACGACAACTCGGTCTGCCGCACCATCGCGCTCGTCGCGACGTTGCAAACCGCGAGCGTGTGCTTGTGGCCGAGCGACTGCGCGTGCTTGAGCGCGGCGAGCGTATCGGCGGTTTCGCCCGACTGCGAGATCACGACCACCAGCGCCTTCGGATCCGCCACCGATTCGCGATAGCGATACTCGCTCGCGATCTCGACCTGCGTCGGAATCTTCGCGACCGATTCGAGCCAGTACTTCGCGGTCAACCCCGAGTAGTAGCTCGTGCCGCACGCGAGAATCAGCAGGTTGTCGATCTCGCTGAACGCCTTGCCCGCTTCGGCCCCGAAGAGCACCGGATCGAACTGCTCGGTTTGCGGGATCGTGTCGGTGATCGCGCGCGGCTGCTCGAAGATCTCCTTCTGCATGAAATGGCGATACGGCCCGAGTTCGACCGCGCCGCCGTATGCCGCGACCACGCGCACTTCGCGCTGGGCGGGCGCGCCTTCACGATCGACGATCTTCACGCCGTCGAGCGTGATCTCGACCACGTCGCCCTCTTCGAGGAACGCGAAGCGGTCGGTGCTGCCCGCGAGCGCGAGCGCATCGGAGGCGAGGAAGTTCTCGCCTTCGCCCACACCGACGACGAGCGGCGAACCCTGCCGCGCGCCCACCACCGTATGCGGCTGATCCTTGTGGATCACGGCGATCGCATACGCACCGTGCAGTTGCTTCACGGCGTCGCGAACCGTCTGGAACAGGTCGCCGCGATACATGCTGTGGATCAGGTGCGCGATGACTTCGGTGTCGGTCTGCGACACGAACTCGTAGCCCTTGCCGCGCAGCATTTCACGCAGCGACTCGTAGTTCTCGATGATGCCGTTGTGCACGAGCGCGACCGCGTCGCGTGAAAAGATGGGGTGGGCGTTGTCCGTCACCGGGGCGCCGTGCGTCGCCCAGCGCGTGTGCGCGATGCCCGTCACGCCTTCGAGGCGCGAGTCGCGCACCTGCGCGTCGAGATCCGCCACGCGCGCCACGCTGCGCGCGCGCCGCGGCTCGCCGTGGCTCAGCACGGCGACGCCGCACGAGTCGTAGCCGCGATACTCGAGGCGGCGCAGTCCTTCGACCAGCACCGGGACGATGTTACGTTGCGCAACCGCGCCGACAATTCCACACATGGTCTTCCATCCCTCTCAAGTTTGATCGCGGGCGCGTGGCGCGCCTCGCCGAATGCGTTCTCAGGCTTTCTTCTTGACCGGCCGCACGTAACCGCTCTTGCTCACCTGCGTCTTCTCGTTCAGCACCAGTTCGCCTTCGCCTACGTCCTTCCATACCGTCGTGCCCGCCGCGATCGTCACGCCGCGCCCGACGCGCACCGGCGCGACGAGCTGCGAATCGGAGCCGACGAACACGTCGTCTTCGATCACGGTGCGATGCTTGTTCGCGCCGTCGTAATTGCACGTGATCGTGCCCGCGCCGATGTTCACGCGCGCGCCGACATCCGAGTCGCCGACATAGGAAAGGTGATTCGCCTTCGATCCCTGCCCGAACACCGCATTCTTCACTTCGACGAAGTTGCCGACATGCACGTCGTCGCCGAGGATCGCGCCCGGGCGCAGCCGCGCATACGGTCCGAGCACCACATGCGCGCCCGTCGTGCCGCCCTCGATGTGCGTAAACGCGTCGACGCGCGTGCCCGCGCCGATCGCCGCGTCGCGAATCACGCAGTTCGGGCCGATCGTCACGTTGTCCGCGAGCGTCACGCGCCCTTCGAACACGCAGTTGACGTCGATCGACACATCGCGCCCGCATTGCAGCGTGCCGCGCACATCGATGCGCGCCGGATCGGCGAGCGTCACGCCCGCCACCAGCAGGTCGTCGGCCACGTTGCGCTGGTGAATGCGCTCGAGTTCGGCGAGTTGCTGCTTGCTGTTCACGCCGAGCGTCTCCCACTCTTCGTCGGGCTGCGACGTCACGACATCGACGCCCGCTTCGAGCGCGCGCTCGACGACATCGGTGAGATAGAACTCGCCCTGCGCGTTGTCGTTCTTGAGTGCTGCGAGCCACGAGGCCAGTTGCCGCGTCGGCGTGATGACGATGCCGGTGTTGATCTCCGCGATACCGCGCTCCTCGGCGCTCGCATCCTTCTGCTCGACGATCTTGCGCACCGCGCCCTTCGCATCGCGGACGATGCGCCCGTAGCCGGTCGGGTCGTCGAGCGTCACGGTGAGCACGCCGTAGCGGCCGTTCTCCGCGGCATCGACGAGGCGCTTCAGCGTGCTCGCCCGCGTGAGCGGCACGTCGCCGTAGAGCACGAGCGTCGGCACGGACGGATCGACGAACGGCAGCGCCTGCTGCACGGCATGGCCCGTGCCGAGCTGCTGCTCCTGCACGGCGAACTGCACGTCGGGCGCGGCAACCGCTGCCTGCACCTTCTCGGCGCCATGTCCGATGACCACGACGAGGCGCGTCGGTTCGAGCGAACGCGCGGTATCGATGACATGCGACAGCAGCGGCTTGCCAGCCAGCGGATGGAGCACCTTGGGCAAGGCGGAATGCATGCGCTTGCCCATGCCTGCCGCCAGAATCACGATATTCATCGCGTCAGTTTCGTAAGTTTTGGGAGGAGTCAATATAGCATGCAGCAATCGTGCCCAATGCGGCCGAACCCACGCTCGGCCTTACTGCGCAACGCTCTTACCGAACGTCGAACGGCACGATTGAAATGGTGTTTGGCGCACCTGACGGTTCGCTCGCGCACGGTTCTTCATCAAACGCGATATCGCCCTGCGGATCCGCCTCGCCCGTCGCGCGCAGACCGGCGAACGGAAACAACTGGTGATCCATGAGATGCGAGGGCACCACGTTGCCGAGCGCGTTGAACATGTTCTCGACGCGCCCCGGAAAACGCTTGTCCCATTCGCGGATCAGCGCCTTCATCTCGGCGCGCTTCAGGTTCGGCTGGCTGCCGCAGAGGTTGCACGGAATGATCGGGAATTCGCGCAGTTCGGCGTACTTCTCCAGATCGGTTTCCTTCACGTAGGCAAGCGGCCGGATGACGACGTTCTTGCCGTCGTCGGATTGCAGCTTGGGCGGCATGCCCTTCAGCTTGCCGCCGTAGAACATGTTGAGCAGCAGCGTCTGCAGGATGTCGTCGCGATGATGGCCGAGCGCGATCTTCGTCGCGCCCAGTTCGCCCGCCACGCGATACAGGATGCCGCGGCGCAGCCGCGAGCACAGCGAGCAGGTGGTCTTGCCCTCGGGCACGAGGCGCTTGACGATGCTGTACGTATCCTGATTCTCGATGTGAAACGGAATATCGAGCTTCGCCAGATATTCCGGCAGCACGTGCTCAGGAAAGCCCGGCTGCTTCTGGTCGAGGTTCACGGCCACGATCTCGAAGTCGATCGGCGCGCGCTCACGCAGGCGCAGCAGCACGTCGAGCAGCGCGTAGCTGTCCTTGCCGCCCGACAGGCACACCATCACCTTGTCGCCCTGCTCGATCATGTTGTAGTCGCCGATCGCCTGGCCGACCTGGCGCGCGAGCCGCTTGAAGAGCTTGTTGTTCTCGTAGGCTTCCTTCTGCTCGCGGCGCGTGAGCGCGGCGCGCTCGGGCGCCTGCGCTTTCGCCTGCGCGTCGTGCAGCACTTCGGCTTGAGCGGGCGTGTTCATGCGCGTTCCTCTTTGATGCGAAAGACTTCGACGCCCACCGCGTCGCAGTCGGGATAGACGTCGGGCTTCTCCGTCGACACGACCACCGCCCGCACCTGCGGATGGGCGAGGAGCGCGGCGGCGACATCGTCGCAGAGCGTCTCCTGCAGGTGGATGTGCCCGCGCTCGACGCGCTGCGCGATGGTCGAGCGCATGAAGTCGTAATCGACCACTTCACGCAGCTTGTCCTCGACAGGCGTCGAAAGCGCGAGCGGCACGAACAGTTCGACGTTGATCACGACGCGCTGCTCGCCCTTCTTCTCGAAGTCATGCACGCCGATGTTGATGCGCACTTCGTAATTGCGCAGAAAAAGCCGCCGGCAGTCGGTGAGCCGGGGATGCGAAAGTGCGGCAAGCATGGTCGGTTCCAGTAGGTTTGGCGTGTCTTTCAATCGTTGTCGGACACGCGAAGGCCGGCATTGCCCGGCCGAACGCGCGCGTTTCAGCCCTGATTGCCGATCATGAACATCACGTCGCGCGGGCTCGGCACCAGATGCTGGCCGCCATCGACGAGAAGCGTCGTGCCCGTCACGCCGTGCGCGCTCGCCAGATAGCAGGCGGCCGCGGCAAGGTCTTCCACGCGCGACGCACGGCCAAGCGGCGTCACGCGATGCGCCGCCTCGAACGTCGCGGGCGTCTGGCCGGCCGAAATCAGCGTGAGACCGGGCGCGAGCCCGACGACGCGCAGCTTCGGTGCGAGCGCCTGCGCCAGCGCGACGGTCGCGTTTTCCAGCGCGGCCTTCGTCAGCGTATAGGACAGGTAGTCTGGATTCATGTTGTACAGCTTCTGGTCGAGCACGTTGATCACGACGCCGCGCTCGGTCTCGTCGTCGACGGCGGCGTCCGGCACCGTTTCGTGCAGCGCGCGGGCGAGCGCGACCGGCGCGGCGAGGTTGACCGCCGTCATTTCCAGCAGTTTCGCGTAGCCGAAGGTCTGCGCCGTGTCCTCGTCGAAGCGCGATGCGCAGTTCACCACGCAGGCGAGGCCGCCGAGCGCCTCGATGCACGCAGGCACGAGCCGCAAGACCTGCGCTTCCACGGCGAGGTCGGCCTGCAGCGCGACGGCGCGCCGCCCGAGGGCAACGATTTCATCGACGACCTGGCGCGCCTCTTCCGCCGATTCGCCGTAATGCACGGCGACGTCCCAGCCGCGCTCCGCGAAGCCGAGCGCGAGGCCGCGGCCGATGCGCTTCGCCGCGCCGGTGACGAGCACCACGCGGCGATTGCGGGACGCGGAAACTGAAGAAGAAACGCTCATTTACAATGCTGGAATGAATCCGAATGCTCGACAAACCGATAGTTTACCTGCTCCCGGCCCTGACGCGCTCGCGCAGTCCGAAGCGCTCACCGCGCTGATCCGCGCCGAAATCGCCGGAGCGGGCGGCTGGCTGCCGTTCAGCCGCTATATGGAACTTGCGCTCTACGCGCCAGGCCTTGGCTACTACAGCGGCGGCGCGACGAAATTCGGCCGCCGCGCGGAAGACGGCAGCGACTTCGTGACGGCGCCGGAACTGTCGCCGCTTTTCGCCGCGACGCTCGCGCGCCCGCTCGCGCAGGCGCTCGCCGACAGCGGCACGCGCGACCTGATGGAATTCGGCGCGGGCACGGGCAAGCTCGCGGCCGGGCTGCTCAACGCGTTCGCCGAACTGGGCGTGCCGTTCGAGCGCTACACGATCGTCGACTTGTCGGGCGAGCTGCGCGAGCGCCAGCGCGCGACGATCGAGGCAAACGCGCCGGCGCTGGCATCGAAGGTGAAATGGCTCGACGCGCTGCCGCAGGCGTTCGACGGCGTCGTGATCGGCAACGAAGTGCTCGACGCGATGCCGGTGCGGCTCGTCGTGCGCAAGCTCGGCGCGTGGCACGAGCGCGGCGTCGTGGCGCAGAACGGGCGCTTCGCCTTCGACGACAGGCCGGTTGCCCGCGACCCGCTCGTCGCCACGATCGACGCGGCCATCGACGAAGCGAACGACGAGTCCTTCATGGAATACGTGACGGAGACGCACGAAGCGGCCATGGCGTTCACGAGGACCGTCTGCGCGATGCTCACGCGCGGCGCGGCCTTTTTCATCGACTACGGCTTTCCGCGCCACGAGTTCTATCACGCGCAGCGCGCGGGCGGCACGCTGATGTGCCATTACCGGCACCGCGCGCACGCCGATCCGTTCCTGTACCCCGGCCTGCAGGACATCACGGCGCACGTGGAATTCACGGGAATCGCGCAGGCCGGCGTGGAAACGGGGGCGGATCTGCTCGGCTTCACGTCGCAGGCGCGTTTCCTGATGAACGCGGGCATCACCGACGTGCTCTCGGACATCGACCCCGCCGACGTCAAGCGCTTCCTGCCGGCGGCGAACGCGGTTCAGAAGCTCTTGTCGGAGGCGGAAATGGGCGAGCTGTTCAAGGTGATCGCGTTTTCGCGCGGCATCGCCGATACGCTCGACGCGTTCGCCTCGGGCGACCGCTCGCACACGCTATAGGTGCGCTGTCATGATCCGCTGGCTGCTGACCACCTTCGTCGCGCTGTCGATCCTGTCGGCGTGCTGGCCGTGGCTGAGAAAGCTCGGCATCGGCCGCCTGCCGGGCGATTTCACGCTGCGCCTGTTCGGGCGCGAGTATCCGTTCCCGTTCATGTCGACGCTGCTGCTCTCGATTCTGCTGTCGCTGATCGCGCGGGCGCTCTGAACGCCGCCCGCGCACCGGGTCACTGCGCGCCCGCCTTTTCCAGCGCCGCCTTCACCGCTTCCACGCGGGCGTCGTGGACCGCGTCCCTGATCTTCGCCGGCTCGCTCGCGTAACGCTCCGCCACCGCGCCCGCGTCGACGGCACGCGCCGCCACCAGTGCCTCGCGCAGCCGATCGGCCTGCGGATAGGGCTGCTGCGACATCCCGAGCCGCCCGCGCGCGTCGGCAACGCACGCCTGCAGCGCCTCCGCGAAGCGCGCCGGCTTGCGCAGCGCATCGCAGCGCTCGAACAGGCGCACCAGCGCCGCGGGCCCCATTTCCATCACGCGATGAATGTTGCCGTGCTCCCGCGCGACGAGCAGCGCGAGATCACGGCTTTCGTTCGGCACGCGCAGCCGCTCGCACAGCGGCCGGAGCAGATCGACGCTGCGGCCTTCGTGGCCGATGTGGCGCGGCAGGATGTCGTCCGGGGTCGTCGCCTTGCCCAGGTCGTGCGTGAGCGCGGCAAAGCGCACCGGCAGCGCGAATCCCTGCGACGCGGCGTAGTCGAGCACCATCATCACGTGCACGCCGGTGTCGACTTCCGGGTGATAGTCGGCGCGCTGGGGCACGCCCCAGAGTGCATCGATTTCCGGCAGCACCCGTGCGAGCGCGCCGCAGTCGCGCAGCACGCCGAACATGCGCGACGGCGTCGCCTCCATCAGCCCGCGCGACACTTCCTGCCAGACGCGCTCGGGCACGAGCGCATCGACCTCGCCGGCTTCGACCATTTTCGTCATCAGCGCGCGCGTCTCGTCCGCGACGCGAAAGTCCGCGAAGCGCGCGGCGAAACGCGCGATCCGCAGGATGCGCACCGGGTCCTCGACGAACGCTGCTCCCACGTGCCGGAACAGGCGCTTTTCGAGATCGGCGCGGCCGTCGAACGGATCGATCACCGGGCCGGTAAGCGCACCGTCGGGGCTGACGGCGCGCGCCATCGCGTTGATGGTGAGATCGCGGCGCGCGAGGTCCTCTTCCAGCGTTACGTCTGGGGAATAGTAGAACTGGAAGCCGTGATAGCCCGCCGCCGTCTTGCGTTCCGTGCGGGCGAGCGCGTATTCCTCGTGCGTCTGCGGATGCAGGAACACCGGAAAGTCCTTGCCGACCGGCCGGTAGCCCTGCGCCGCCATCTGCTCGGGCGTCGCGCCGACCACGACGTAGTCGCGGTCCGTCACCGGCACGCCGAGCAGTTCATCGCGGATCGCGCCGCCTACGGCGTAGATGTTCATCGCTCGCGGGCCGCGCCTTCGATCCAGGCGGCGACCGCCGGCAGCGCGGTCAGGCGCTTCACGTAGGCGCGCGCCTCGTCGCCGAGCGGCGGCGCGTAGGAATTGAAGCGCATCGCGACGGGCGCGAACATCGCGTCGGCGATCGAGAATTCGCCGAACAGGAACGGCCCGCCGTGCGCGGCGAGGCACTCGCGCCAGATCTCGTCGATCCGCGCGACGTTTTCCAGCGCCTCCGGCGACGCGCCCGAGCCCGGCGCGATCGTGCGGATGTCCATCGGCATGTCGCGGCGCATGTCGGCGAAACCGCCGTGCATCTCCGCACTGATGCTGCGCGCCCGCGCGCGCGCCGCGGCGTCGCGCGGCCACATCGCGAGCTGCGGGAAGCACTCGGCAAGCGTTTCGATGATCGCGAGCGATTCCCAGACCGCCTCGCCCGAATCGGTGATGAGGCACGGCACCTTGCACGACGGCGAATACCGGCGGATTGTCTCCTTCGTGTCGGGCTGGCCGAGACGGATCAGCACTTCCTCGAAGGGAATGTCGAAGTGCCGGAGCACGAGCCACGGCCGCATCGACCAGGACGACGAGTTCTTGTCACCGATAACGAGTTTCATAGGCACGCTGTGTAGAAGGGACTAGCGATGAGCCGTCGCGCGAAACGCGTTGAAGCGCGAACGCGACGACAGGCCGGTGAGATAGAGCGGCGCGATGGCCTCGATGCTCGCCGGCTCGTCGATGCCGAGTTCCGGCGAAAGCGGGCCGCTCGCGATGCTCGGCGTTTTCATCGAATCGAGATTGTCGCGCGACATCATCGGCTCGCCGGGCGCCATTTCGAGCGTCATCGCCTGGAGACGGCCGAGGCTGTCGGGCAGCTTGATGATCTTCGAATGCTTGCCGATCGCCGCGCCGGCAAAGCGCACGAGTTCCGCGAGCGTGTAGACCTTCGGCCCGGCGAGTTCGTAGACACGGCCGCTCGCGGCATCGAGATCGAGCACGTTGACGATCGCCTTGGCGACGTCGCCGACGAACACCGGCTGGAACTGGGCGTCGGCGCATGCGAGCGGGATGACCGGAAACATGCGCTCGAGAAACGCGAACTGGTTCAGCAGATTGTCCTCGGGGCCGAACACGACGGAACTGCGGAAAATCGTGGTGGCGAGCGCGGAGTCGCGAATCACCTTTTCGCCGTCGCCGCGGGAGCGCAGATACATGCTCGGACCCTGCGGATCGGCGCCGATCGCGCTCATGTGCAGAAGCCGCCGCACGCCCTTCGACTCGCACGCCGCGACGATCTTCCTCGGCAGCTCGACATGCGCTTTCGCGAACTCGGGGCCGTACGGGTCGCCGCGCCGCCCCTGCAGGATGCCGACGAGATTGATGACCGCGTCCGCTTCCGCCACGAAGGCGGCGAGTTGCGACGGATCATGCACGTCGGCCTCGATCACGTCGATGGGAAGCAGGGTGAGATGCGCGGCATTGGCGCGGCGCCGCGTCGCGACGCGCACGTTCTTGCCGAGTTCGACGAGCGCGTTCACGAGATGACCGCCGATGAAGCCCGAACCGCCGATCAGCGCTACTTTCTGATGTCGCATATACGCCTCTGTGGTGGCGGCTGCGGGACCTCGGTCGGCGCTGCCGCGGGTCGTTCCGTATGACGGAGTGACAACGCGCGGCCTCGCGTGAAACGCGGATTACGGCGCGATGTAGCCGAGGCGCGCCTTCAGCGATTGCGGACGGCCTTCGAACAGCGCCGCGTAGTAGACGGTGTTCGACAACACGTTCTTCACGTAGTCGCGGGTTTCGGTAAACGGGATCGTCTCAGCAAAAACCGCGCCTTCCACCGGTGCGTTGAGATCCTGGCGCCACTTGTTCGGCCGCCCGGGACCGGCGTTGTAGCCGGCCGTGGCGAGCACCGCCGAGTTGTCGAATTGATTGTAGATCATCGACAGGTAGTTCGTTCCGAGCAGGATGTTCGTGTTGATGTCGTTCATCTGCGCGCGCGAAATCGGCCCCAGGCCGATCTTTTTCGCCACGAGCTGGGCCGTGCCCGGCATCAATTGCATCAGCCCGCCCGCGCCGACTTCCGAACGCGCGTTGATGATGAACCGCGACTCCTGGCGGATCAGCCCGTACGCCCATTCGACGTCGAGGCCGGTGTTCTGCGCGTCGCGTTCGACGATATCGCGAAACGGCGACAGATAGCGCAGCGAGAAATCGTGCTCGGTCTTCGTGCGGTCGGCGGTGTTGACCGTGCGGTCGAACAGCTCGATGCGATGCGCGTACTGCGCGGCCGCGATCAGCTGACGGTCGTTCATGAACCGCAGCGGCCAGTTCCATTCGCGATTGCCTTCGAGGCGCAGGTTCATCGCGTAGAACCGCTGCGAGAGCGCGAAGCCCGGCACGGACTGCATCTGGTTGATCTCGGCGTCGGAAACGGTCGTGCGCGGCGGGATCGTGATCTTCTGCCCGAGTTCCTCGGAAGCCAGTTGGCCGTAGAAGTTGAACTGCTCGGCGATGCTCTGGAATTCCTGCGCGGCCGTGGCGGTGTCGCCGGCCTGCTTGAGCGCGCGGCCGTGCCAGTAGACCCACGCGGGCTGCGCGCGCAGCGCGGGCGGCATCTGCTCGATCGACCAGCGCACCATGTTCCAGTCGCCCGCGAGCAGCGCGCTGCGCGTGCGCCATTCGTAAGCGGGATTCGACAGCGGCGCATTCACCGACAGCCGGTACCAGTCCGACGCGCCCGGCATCCGCTTCAAGGCCGCCTGATAGCCGATCGTGCCCCAGCCGATCGCGCGCTCCGGCACGGTCAGGCTCGGCGCAACCGAGCTGAACGTGGCCGCGGCCATCGCCGGATCGTTGCGCGCCATGCGCGTGATCGCGAGCAGCGTGAGCTGGTGCGCCGGCGTGTTCGGCATCACCCCGCGCGCGAGATAGAGCGGCGGCGTGCTGGTGGCGTTGTCGAAGAGCGTCTGGTCCGGACGTTCGGCCCCGAGCGCGTCGACGATCTTCGCGCCCGTGTTCGTGTAGTTCTGCTCGTAGGCAAGGCGAATCTGCTGCCAGACGTCGTCGCTCGAGAACTGTTGCGAGCGGGCAAGCGCGCCGATCAGGTCGACACAGCCGTCGCCGTACCATTTCGGATCGACGAGCAGCGCGCGCGCCGCGTCCGCGACGTTCTCGCCGCGCGCGAGCCGCGCTTCGAGCGCGTAGCATTTCACCTGCGTGTCGTCATTGAGCACGAAACGTGAATACTGCTGCTCGAAGTTGCGCCAGTCGTGACGTCCGCCCAGCACGACGAGATAGTCGTTGCGCAGACGGTCGGCGATCGCCTGGCCGTCGTAGCGCTGCAGGAAGGACAGCACCGGTTCGTCGGGCGCGTCGATGCGCGCGTGGCCCTGCGAGTCGAAGAGTTGCGGCTTGATCGTGAAGTACTCGACGTAACCCGGCGCCGGATAATCGGGGATCTGTGCGGCGAGTTGCGCGGCACGCCCTGCATCGTTCGAGCGCGCGGCTTCGCGCAGCTGGATGAAAATGCGGTCGTCGGATGAAGGGATGAAGTCGGCGTCGGGGCGAACTGCGGAAGCGGTGCTGCAAGCGACGAGCGTGACCGCGGCGAGCACTGAACCGACCGCGAGATATACTCGATTTAGGCGTTTTGACATCGTTATTTCTGGAGCGCGAATTGGTCCAAAGCATAGCACGCAACCCTTGCCCCGAACCGAAAAGCGCGCTGCGCGCAACACTGCTCGCGAACCGCGAAGCACAAGGCGGCGAGGCCGATCAGGCGGCGCGAAACGAAGCGCTCGCGCGCCGGCTGATGGAGGCTGTCGCGAGGCATCGCGTCTCGTGCATCGGCTTCTACTGGCCGGTCGCGGGCGAGTTCGACGCGCGCGGCGTGATCGCGGTCTGGCTCGCGCAGGATCGCGCGCGCACGGCGGCGCTGCCGGTGGTGGTCGAGCGCCATGCGCCGATGGCCTTTCACGCGTGGCAAGAAGACGCGCCGATGAAATACGGCCGCTACAAAATTCCGGTGCCGCAGGAGGAGCGCGTCGTGGTGCCTGATCTGCTCGTGATTCCGTGTGTGGGTTTCGACGAGGCGCGCTATCGCCTCGGATATGGCGGCGGCTACTACGACCGCACGCTCGCCGCATGGCCCGCTGCGAACAGGCCGGCGACGATCGGCGTCGCGTTCGAGTCGGGCAGATGCGACGCCCTGCCGCATGAGAACCACGACATGCCGCTCGACGCGGTCGTCACGGAGTCAGCCATTTATTGAAGCATGCGCTTCGGGCAAAGCGCGCTGCATCAGAGCGACGCCGCCGCGCGCGCCGCGGTGTCGTACAGGCCCGATGCGTTGCGCATCAGTTGCGCCGCATCGCCGATCTGCTCGTTGGTGAGGCCGCTTTCGCGCAAGGTGGTGATGAGACAGCTCTCCCGCACGTCGCGATATTTGCCGCACAGCTCGCGCCCCGCGGGCGTCGCGGAGAAAAACACTTCCTTGCCGGTTTTCTCACTCTTCACATAGCCTCTAGCAACGAGCTTCTTCAGTGCATAGGTTGCGACGTGCGTGTCCTCGATGTTCAGCACGAAGCAAATGTCGGCGAGCTTTTTCTTGCGGTCGCGGTGATTCACGTGATGGAGCAGCGAAACCTCGACGGCGGTCATGTCCTTCGCGCCCGCCGCCGACATGCAGCGCACCATCCAGCGGTTGAACGCGTTGCTCGCCATGATGAGTCCGTACTCCAGTTCGGAAAGTTCGGCACTCGATTCGGAGACGAGATGCTCGGAGGAAACGATCTTCGTGGGGTGGCGCGGCATGGTTTTCGACCAGTATTCAGTGCGTTGGAGTGTAGCGTATCGGCCTCATCGCGAGCCCCTTTCGACGCATTTCGGCGCGCCGAGAGGAAACGCGAATAGATAATTTGTCGATAAATTATTGATAATGTACATTCCCCGTGGATATCCGGCACCACCGGATGTCCCGCTCACCCGAAAAGACGCATGACACGACCAAGAATTCATCCGCTCGGCGATACCGCCCTCGTTTGCGAGGCTCCGCCACCCGCCACGCTCGACTGCCAGCGCCGCATGTGGGCGCTCGCCGACAGCGCGCGGCTGTGGCCGCACGTCGTCGAGGTCGTGCCGGGCATGAACAACCTCACGATCGTGTTCGATCCGCTCGCCGCCGACTACGAGAGCCTCGCGCAGCAGCTCGACGCCGGGTGGGATACCGTCGCCGTCGCGGACGCGTCCAGCGCGGAAATCGAGATTCCCGTGCGCTATGGCGGCGCCGACGGCCCGGACCTCGCCGCGCTCGCGAAGCACGTGGGGCTGTCGGTCGACGAGGTGGTGAAGCGGCATACGGAGCCGCAATACGTCGTGTTCTTCCTCGGCTTTCAGCCGGGGTTCGCGTACATGGGCGGCCTCGACAAGACGCTCTGCATGCCGCGCCGCGCCGAGCCGCGGCTCGAGGTGCCGGCCGGCTCGGTCGGGATCGGCGGCGAGCAGACCGGCATTTATCCGGCGGTGTCGCCCGGCGGCTGGCAACTGCTCGGCCGCACGGAACTCAAGCTTTTCGACCCCACCCGCAATCCGCCGACGCTCATGCAGCCCGGCGACCGCGTGCGCTTCACGGCGCTGGAGGTGCGGGCATGATCGACGTCATTCGCGCAGGCGTGCTCACCTCCGTCCAGGACCTCGGGCGCCACGGCTACCGCCATCTCGGCGTGAGCTCGGGCGGCGCGCTCGATGCCCTGTCGCTCGAGATCGGCAACCGCATCGTCGGCAACCGGCCGGACGCGGCGGGTATCGAAGTGACCTTCGGGCCGACCGTGCTGCGCTTCAAGCACGCCACGCGCGTCGCGATCACCGGCACCGATTTCGGCGCGACGCTCGGCGACGAGCCGGTCTATTCGTGGTGGAGCGTGCCGGTGCAGGCGGGCCAGGAACTCACATTGCGCGCGGCGAAGCGCGGCATGCGCGGCTACGTGTGCGTGGCGGGCGGCATCGACGTGCTGCCGATGCTCGGCTCGCGCAGCACCGACCTCGGTGCGTGCTTCGGCGGACTGGGCGGCCGGGCGCTGCGCGATGGCGACCGGCTGCCGGTCGGCGTGCCGCAGCCGCACAAGGGCATTGCATTTTCGCCGGCGGAGCCCGCGTTCGGCGTGAAGGCGCCGGCGTGGTG
>Ga0163162_10000302_pt1 | contig 45480 bp, 38 predicted proteins | sample S55metaG_FD_115310 | JGI IMG/M metagenome (GOLD analysis project Ga0163162, IMG submission 115310) | Switchgrass rhizosphere microbial communities from Kellogg Biological Station, Michigan, USA - S5-5 metaG | ecosystem: Host-associated > Plants > Roots > Rhizosphere > Soil | place: USA... | reverse complement strand
GGGGGTAAAAACGACCAAAAATAAAAAAGGGTCGCGAGATAAAATCTCGCAACCCTTTGAATTATATGGTCGGGACGGAGTGATTCGAACACTCTACCCCTAGCACCCCATAAAGGTGAATTGCCGTCCAGTGGCATCCCACAAAATGCTAGACACTCTCATACACCTTTGTAAACACTAGACATTATTCTAACCAATGTCCATTAGCATCCGATATCATCCGTCTAAAGCTCATCTCAATTCACTACCAATTCACTACCAAGGATTATTACCGTGGCCAATCTCACAGATAAGGCGATGAAGGCGAAGCCTGGCCACACTCATAAATGGATGAGTGAGGTAGCAATTTGGGGCCATGGGTCGCTTCTGGCTCGAATCACCCCAGCCGGCGAGCGGCTTTTCTATTTCCAATACACCAACGACGCAGGCAAGCGATACGCCTTGCCGATCGGAACCTATGGACCTGGAGACGATGCCGCGACCATGACGCTGTCGGACGCACGACAAAAATCTATGGAGCTCGCTAGCCTACACAAAACAGGTATCAAAAATATTCGCGAACACCTTGAGGCTGAAGAAGCCGCTCGCATCGCTGCCCGTGATGCCGAGCTGGCACAACTGGACGCTGAGAAAGCGAATGCCGCAACCGAACTCGCCCGCCATGCGGCCAGAAAGAGCGTGACGGAACTCTTCGAGCACTGGGCCAAAGTTGACCTGATCAATCGCAAAGATGGTGGTGCGGAAGTGCGCCGAATGTTCGAAAAAGATGTACTACCTTTTCTTGGACCTATGGCCGTAGCAGACGTGAAGAAGGGTCACATCACTGAAGTAACTGATGCAATGCTGTCACGTGGTGTCAATCGTGCTGCAAAAATAGCCTTTTCCCTGGTGCGTCAAATGTTCCGATTTGCAGTGGATCGAGACTTAATCGAACACGATCCCAGCGCAGGGATTCGCAAAGCCAAGATTGGTGGTAAGGATGTCGAGCGCGATCGAGTCTTGAATGATGACGAAATTCGTTCTTTGGCCCAGAAGGCTCCAAAGGCGGGCCTACTGACCACCACAGAAGCGGCGATCTGGATTGCACTCTCAAGTTGCTGTCGTATCGGGGAGCTGCTGAGCAGCAAATGGGAGCATATCGATTTTGATCAAAAAACCTGGTTAATTCCTGGCGAAAATAGCAAAAACGGCAAGCCACACGTGATCAGTCTATCGGGGTTCGCAATGGCACAATTCGAGCGAGTTCGGCACATCAACGGCAAATCATCCTGGTGCTACCCAAACACGGACAGCAGTGGTCCGGTCTGCTCCAAAACAGTGACCAAGCAACTGGGTGACCGCCAACGTCAGCCAGAACAAGGAACCATGAGTCGACGCAGTGCCAAAGCTCAGGCACTCCTACTCCCGGGGGGCAAGTGGACACCCCACGATCTTCGCCGCACCGGCGCAACGCTGATGACTGCTCTTGGGGTTCTGCCGGAAGTAGCTGAGCGCTGCCTCAATCACACTGAAGACAACAAAATGAAACGAATATATCAGCGCCACAGCTACTCCGCCGAGATGGCTACGGCTTGGAAATTACTTGGCGAGCGCTTGGAGGTTCTTACAACCGTCAAACTGATAGATTAGGCGCAACAGATTCAGTCATCGTGAGCTAACCCGGCTCATTGGCGTGGACACCTCTATAAATTGCTCCCGCCTCGCTCGAAGGTTACAACCGTGGGTCATCCCCCTGCCCTGCCTTGGGTTGAGATGCCAGCCTTCATGAAAGAAATCGCCAAGCATGATGACCTCAGCTACAAAGCAATGCAGCTGACCATTTTGACCACGTGCAGGACCAGTGAAGTACTCGGAGCGACTTGGGATGAGCTGGATCTGGAGAAAAAGGTCTGGTAAATACCCCCCCCATCGGATGAAGGCTGCAAAGGAGCATCGCGTGCCCCTGAGTCAAGCAGCACTGGACCTGATCAATGGGTTAAGACGGCTTAAGGGAAATGTCCATTTGTTTCCTGGAGCCAGAGAAGGCAAACCGCTGTCCAATATGTCAATGCTGATGTCGCTCCGACGCATGAATCGTACTGACCTGACCATGCACGGCTTTCGCACCACGCTTCGTGATTGGGCAGCGGAGTCGACCCAATATCCGCGAGAGGTTTGTGAGTTGGCCTTGGCACATACGCGGCAAGACAAGGTGGAGGCAGCCTATTTTCGCGGGGATCCGTTTGAGAAACGTCAGGCCATGATGTCGGATTGGGCTATATTCGTGACTCAACCTTTCGGTGAGTAAATTGCTTGACCTCCCCTGCATCGAATAACGATGCGGGAGAGGTGAACTCCATTTCGCGCACGAGAATTACTAACGCGTGTGTCCACTCTTGAGTTTGCAAGCCGATGTTGCGCCATGGTATTTCACCGACTGTACATTGAGATCTTCCATTGGCCCCTTTTTGATTGACTTCACCTAGAGACCATTGCCCGAATAAGACTTAAGAATTAGACGTTAAAAAGTGCGATAAGAAAAATACAAACCCTATCCTTGGCGAAAATATCTAGCAAGATTACTCACCAGCTAAAATTTCTTCAAGCCGCTGCTGATAGTAGTTTTCTAGATATCGTTCGGCTTCGATAAACCAAGCTTTAGTCATCTCAGAATAGCATTCAGTTGCAGCAGTCTTGCGTTTCAAATCATCCAGTTTACCTACTGCCCTAGCGATGCTCCGGGATCTATTTTGACCGCTTTCCGACAAAGCCGCCTCAATATCATCCTGAATATATCGCAGCAAAACCCTTAAATCTAAAAGATGCTTAGTTCTCTGCTCCACCAAGCCTTGTCTGTTCAATGCGAGTGCGGAAATTGTCTCGACGCCGTATATATCTTTTACGCTTCCATGGCTGACCGGCTGAACCAGGGCTGGACACAGATCAGGGGTAACTGAAAAGTCAAAAACCCAGCGCAGGTGCTGAGTCGGATCTCTACGCGTTGGGTCAATTAATAGCGGATCCTCTGAGTCGAGGCAGTCCCCCGACTTTAATGCTCGAACCTTATTAACTGCAAATGAATTTTTTTTGCCAATAGATCTAATTGTTGCGGTAGCGATCGCGGTCAACGCCATACCTGGTGCATAGACCCTATGGCGTCGTCTACGATTACAGTCAATACAACTGTACAGAAGATTTGTCCAATCACTAGCCAACCACCAGTAACCAGAGTGCGTTTTTTCTTCCTGAACAGCTCCCTTAGGGCGGTAATGTTCAATATCCGCGGGGCCGGAGGCAACAAAGTCAGACTCGCAATATGCACACTTCTTATGAAACAGATCCTTCAACGCACTAATTACATCATCACCTTTGTACGCAAGAAATTTGAACTTCTTCCTAGGAGTTGCACCCGCAACTGGAGGAGGTAATGCAAAGTAAGCCGCTGCTAATGTGCGTTCATTCGAACCCACTCCAGTTTTCGATGTCAACGAATCTGGTGCGGTAACAGCACCTCTATCCACGTTACGCATTGCTACTCCTTGCGCGAAGAGCCATTAGCACGTCTTCAACAGCATCGCGACGCAGTGCACCACGTTTTGCTGCGTCGGCGGCTCCACGCTCAATCAGATATTCACGATAAGCCTCGGACACAATCTGCTGAGCGGGTGTATCGCCGATAATCGTAAGAGTTCCGGTGGAGCTTGTTAACTCGTCGAGTCGAGCCTGCCTGTCGGGCGTCAAGTCAGAACCTGACGAAAGTAGCGCATATTCCTCAAGTTCTGCTTCAGCAAGCGGATCCGATGTGCTCACAAGGCCGAAATAGTCCGAAGTAAGAAGCTGTTCAGCACGTAACGATGATAACTTAGGAAGATCATCCAGACTCTGAATGACTTTATCATCATCACGAAATAGTACTGTTACTTCCTCATCTCGCATTCCTCTAAGACATAATGGATCATGGGTGGTGCATATAAATTGAACTTGAGGCATAGCACGACGTAGCGCTGTTACTACTTGCATCTTCCATCTAGGATGAAGGTGTGTCTCAATCTCGTCGATGAGGACGACCCCACGAGCGTACTCAAGATTCCCCCAAACACTAACCATCTCCCGCATGATATCGACAGCCATGGCGAAAAGTGATTTATAGCCATCGCTCAGACGGTCAATGGGTGTCAGTCGTTGATGTGCAGCTACATAAATTCGCCCGTCTTCATCTCTCTGAATCTCATCATCAGGTTGCAGTAGTAAAATGCCTCGCATTGCCCGTGCGATTGCATTAAAACTTTCCTCTGGCTGGCGTTGGAGCCAACGTTCCGGATGAGATATCGTCGCAGAAGGCTCAAACAATGTACGCAAACCGAAATGAGTAGCAGACTGCTTTCTTTTTCCATCAAAATATCGCCTTGCGCCGTATCCGAGCACCACACCTGAAGGTTCTTCACCTCCTTGAAAAGATGGTCCTGCGCAAGGAATCACCAACTCCGAAACGTCGCCTGAAGTAAAAAAAACTTTTATCTTTGCATCTTTCGTCCTTGTATGCCTCCACCCTTCAATCTCTCGTGAAATAAAATCCTCGGCATTTATCTTAAGCATGTCTCTGAGATCTGCGCCCATAAGACATAATGCAATTGCTTGCAAAACACTACTTTTACCAACCGAATTCTCTCCGATTAGCATCGCACATCCTTGCTCTTTTTCACCTTCAGACGTCTTAAAAGTAAGATCAAGATGTTCTACATCTTTAAAATTCTTAATTTCCACGCGACGAATCATCGCTACAGCACTGGAACTACGAAAATCTTTGAATGCACCTGCTGATTTCAGCGACGGCACCACAAGCTGCTCACTATCGCTTACAAATGAATCTCTCTTCGAAACCAAATTAGCGTGTTGCTCCAGAGCATCTAAAATATTTGTCTCATCAAACAGCTTCGTGTCTCGCCACATCTCCCGACCAAAAAAACTGTTGAAACTAGGAGAACGTCGCCCTTCTGCTTGTAAATATTTCCTGTAGGTTTGATAAAGTAATATCCTTGTTGCTCCTGAGTAGGCCGAAGCGCCCTCAAGCTCCCTCATCAAAATGACTGATATATTTTCACTGCCTTGACGTAAGGCCTCCAACATATCTCCACAACGCTGAAACTTCTCACGCCGCGCGTCAACAAGATCTAGTCGATTTAGGTTTAGGACATCTATAGTAACTTGCCCCCTCTTCGTCCTACTAAATACTCGCCCAGCATGATCGAAACGCAAATGGCGCTCGGGAAAGTCCAAGCACGGATCTAATAGGAAAGCCGACTCACTCCCACAAGCCTCCTCCCATGACGAAAGAACAGGGGCGCGCGGCCCATCTACAGGAAAAAGATTTCGCTTGGAGCGATTGCAGGAAACACAAGCTAGAAAGTGATTTTTCCACTCATAAAAAAACCAACCATAATGGTCTGAGTTTTGTTTATCTCCCTTCAGATTACTTGCGGCAGATTTAGGTCTGAAATGATCTAGTTCCCCTCCTTGTCCTCGGAGATCTGATTCACAATATGCGCATTTTCCATGGAAAAGTTCTTTAAGCGAGTCTTTTACGCGGGGCATTGGGAGCTCATTAATCGGCGCGCGCCTGGTAGACCGATAGTCAACGTCAGCGCTGTAGAACTCTGCCAAAACGTTTTGCGCGTTGGCAGCTTCGCTTCCACGAAGCCATTCTGGGTAATTCACACCAGATCTATCGACCTTTAACAAGGGTTCCATCTCCTGATTTTTTTAAAGTCCATCTCGAACCTACAGTCCGGATAGATCATGATGCAGAGCCTACCAAAAGACGCGTTTCAAGCGTCAGTCATTTGAGAACAACCAAAATACTCCCACAATTCGGCTCATCCTGTGAGCCGTCGTTCGCTACCCCTCTCACCCAAATTTCCTAGCTCACCCTCAATCTCATTGCGCTGTGAAATTTCGGCACCAACTAATCGCAATCAAAAAAACCTAGTCATACATTATGGACCTGTACCTCTGCGCAATAAGCATCAGAGCGCCAGACTCGGCAATCAATCACCCAGGCGGATCGCGAAGGCGACCTGCTAATGGGATCTATGTCTGTGCATTGAATGTTCTCTCTACTGGAGCCCTGTAAATGATCCATCGATGTCCTAGCTGCCAATCAGTCTCTGTAACAACCAAAAACTTTGCCAGGAAATTTGGCGCTCTAATCGGCGCCGTCAGTGGTGCTGCACATGGAGCAAAAGGAGCCAAGGCTGGCGCTGAGGCCGGGGCTGTCATCGGACTCGCGGGCGGTCCCATTGGCGTCACTGCTGCCAGCATGACCGGAGCCATTCTCGGCGGGCTGATCGGTGCAGCGACTGGCTGTATCACTGGAGCCAAACTCGGCGAGATCATCGATGACCAGGTTTTAGACAATTACTGTTGTCTCGAATGCGGGCTGTCGTTTAGCTGCCGTCATCGCGTTTGAACTGCTCGCCTCTCGATTGAAGCATCTGCTTCACGCTCGCTGAATCGCATCCCCTCTCAATAAACACTCCGCATGCCTACTGACTTCCACTGATATCTCAGCGGCCTCACCGTGCGCAAATGAAAAGGAAAATCTCATGGCACATCTCATCGATCAAATGGCTTATGTCGGCACCACCCCTTGGCATGGCCTCGGCAATCAGCTCTCGCCTAATCAGCCGCTGGAAGTCTGGCAGCGCGAAGCCGGCATGAACTGGCAAATTCAGGACAGCCCAGTACATTTCAAATCAGACAGTATCGGCACCCTGGGCTCGATACACTCCTTTCCGGAACAGAAGGTGCTTTATCGTTCCGACACCAAATCGCCATTATCGGTGGTATCTAATCGATATCAAGTGGTGCAGCCGCGTGAGGTTCTAGAATTCTACAGAGACCTCACCGAGGTCTCAGGGTATGAGTTGGAAACCGCCGGAGTACTGAAAGGTGGGCGCAAGTTCTGGGCGCTCGCCAGGACGGGCCAAGCGACAGCGCTGAAGGGGAATGATCAGGTAAATGGTTATCTTCTACTGGCAACTTCCTGCGACGGCACACTGGCCACTACCGCCACCCCGACCACAGTGCGCGTGGTCTGCAACAACACCCTGACAATCTCCTTGAATGGCGCTGCCCGCGCCATCAAGGTTCCGCACAACACGCGCTTTGATCCACAAGCAGTAAAAAAGCAACTCGGTATCGCCGTCTCGCAATGGGACGAATTTATGTACCGGATGCGCGCACTCGCAGAACGTAAGGTTCAATGGCCTGAGGCCATGAGCTTCTTCATGGACGTGCTGTGCGACACCAGTGCACATGACCCCATTCCCAATGTACTGCCCAACAAACGAGCTATGGAGAGAGTACAAAGCCTGTACGAAGGTAATGGCCGAGGATCTGAAATGGAGTCAGCTCGCGGAACAGCATGGGGCTTACTGAACGCCGTGACTGAATACGTGGATCATGAAAGGCGCGCCAGGAGCCCTGAGTATCGAATGGATTCAGCATGGTTTGGGCAAGGCGCAGTAATGAAACAGAAGGCTCTCAATGCAGCCTTACAACTTGTTGCGTGAACCATCGAACCACAGCACTGCAGAGCCCTCTCGCCTAAAGGGGCGTTCGGAATCATTTAATCCCAACATCCACTTTCCAGTAACTGAGCCACCCACCCTTCATTGCGTTCACGCGTTCGTGATAGGAGCACAAGCATGAAATATCCCAAGCTCAAAGCCGGTGAAACGACCCACACCTATGTCACAGAATTACCGGTCAGCGAAACCGACATCCTGCAGATGGCTCAACAACTCGCGATGTATCGTCTGTCTAAAGGGCGGGCGTTGACTGAGCGTAGACTCGTCTTCAATCACCTACAATCGCTGCTGCAATTCCATGAATACGAAGTCTTTGCTTTGTTACTGCTCGACACCGAGCACCGGGTTATTGGCTTCAAGGAAATATTCAGGGGAGCATTGGAAGTAGCCTGCGTGTCCCCTCGGGAGGTGGTCAAGATCGCTATGGAGCACAACGCAGCGGCCGTGATTCTGGTGCATAACCGTCCCTCCGGTGACCTGAAGCCCAGTCAAGCAGATCGCGCACTGACCGAAACCCTCAAAAATGCCCTCAACATGATTGGTACCCACATCTTGGATCATGTCGTCGTCGATTTTGAGGGCTGTGCATCGCTGACAGTAGAGGCGCATATGTAGGGACGCTTTGCCCTTGGCATTAACTAAATAAGCCGATCCAGCAGAGGGCGGCCACTACGGCTCGACATAAACCAATATTGCCTCAACTCTAGGAGACTCCCATGGCGTTGATACGTTTCCTAATCGCACTTCTCATCTTCATCGGTGTACTGGCAAGCGCTTCAGTAATAGTGTTTTCTGTGATCCTGATGCTACGATTTCCGCCGATGTTGGTCGCAGCTGGAATCGCCTTCCTTCTCTTTTACTGGGTGCTCCAGCGCTTCCCCAGCATCAAGTAAACGACATAAAGCAGACAGGAGCCTGAAATGCCTCCTGTCTGCCTAAATTCATTTTTTTGATCTGTTCTACCGAAAACGTAGGTTCTGGTCGAACTCTGCAGGTTTGCCCCTTGCCCCCCTCTTCAGCAACTCTTGCACCGCCGTCGGGAACACATCCCGCGTCGCATCGTCGGTGGATGCAAGCTTGGGGGGACCATGCTGGTTTTGCGGCCCAGAGCGCCTTAGACCAGTGAGCTACACCCCAGTCGACGAGCGCGCCTTGCATAATTCTCCCCAAGACAGATACTGTACATAATTACAGCATCCAACCCAAACCATGCCTCCCAAGGCAGCTGAACCTAACTGCTTACTCTTCGACACCCTCCCTTGGTTGGCGTCTGCCTAGGCCAGCATCAGGGCTGACCTAATAAGAGTTCAACTATGCCAAAACTAGATAATCGCTCCCTATCATCGAGTTGAGCCCTGTCCCGCTAATTCCAGATCCTTTAGTCAGGGACAGACGCTAGCAGCAACTGCAGAAGGGTGGCCGAACTACGACTGCCAGAGTGGACAGGGCGAAATGAGTTGCTTTCGACAGCTTTAGATCACTAGCTCATGCCACCTTATTAGAGATTGCTCGGTTTTCAAACCGGCTGAAGGAGCTCAACCATGCGGGTACCACCAAGCGACGCCCCGGACTTAACCCATGCAATATTTCTAGATGAATTCAACAACATAAGTAAAACCTGCTATCTCAAACCAAGCCAGCACCCAGACAAGCCCAGCAATAGCGTTTGCTTGCGGGTCAATCCATTATCCATCACTATTGCCCCCTCGACGCCTATCGAGCTACCTCTAGAAAGCTTGCCGGGTAAGCCTCAAGCATCGGTGGTGAAAAAATACCACCTTCAGGCTGCCTATTTAGGCGATAGCCAAGGGCTTCGCGAGACGCTCCCTACCCAGAACATGACCATATCCGGGCAGGAGCCCATGAAAAATATCGAGACCCTCCCCCCGCTACCCGCCCACGGGCAACCTTTGATGTTTGCAGATCTTTTTGCGGGCTGTGGAGGCCTCTCGCTTGGTCTTTCGCTCGCAGGACTCAATGGTGTTTTTGCCGTCGAGCGCGACAAAATGGCCTTCTCCACGCTGTCGGCGAACCTGCTCGAAGGACGTGACGTGCCCGTGCCGCAGTTCGCCTGGCCTTCTTGGCTGGAGAGAAAGGCCTGGGGTATCGACGAAATTCTCGAGCAACATCCACTTGAGCTTTCCAAGCTCAAGGGCAAGGTGCATGTTCTTGCAGGAGGTCCTCCCTGCCAAGGATTCAGCTTCGCTGGAAAGCGACTGGAATCCGACCCGCGAAACAAACTGTTCGAGAAGTACGTGGAAATGGTCAAAGCCATTCAACCAGCGGCTCTTGTGCTGGAAAACGTACCAGGCATGAAGGTCGCGCATGCCAAACCTTGGAAAGACCTTGGCATCCAACTGAAGCCCCAGTCCTACTACGACAAGCTTGTCGAAAGCTTGGACAGAGTTGGCTATCAAGTCCTCGGTCGAATATTGGATTCCTCACTTTTCGGAGTTCCCCAAAAGCGCCCACGCCTAATCGTAATAGGGGTCCGCAAGGATCTTGCTCGTCATCTTCGTGGAGGCGCCACCAGAGCCTTCGAGCTGCTAGAGGAGTCTAGGGTTAAGCAACTGCAAGAGCTTGGCCTTCCAAATATGGTCAGCGCTTGGGACGCCATTTCTGATCTGGAAGTTGAGCACGTAGGGACCAGACCATGCACTGACCCCTCTTCTCGCACCGGCTTCGAAGAGCTCGCCTATGCAGGTCCTCGGACACATTACCAAACCCTCATGCATCAGGGGGGCGACGGTTCCATGGACAGCGTACGCCTAGCAAAACACAAACCTGAGATCAGAGAGCGGTTCATGAAGATCATTCAGGACCCTGAGTGCGCCAAGGGTGTGGTGATGAACTTGGCTCAGAGGGAGAAATATGGTCTCAAGAAGCACCGCATCTGCCTAATGCGGGCGGGCAACCCAGCACCTACAATAACGACGTTGCCCGACGACGTGCTCCATTACAGCGAGCCCAGGATATTGACCGTCCGAGAATCTGCACGGCTGCAGTCGTTTCCCGACTGGTTCCAGTTCCGCGGCAAATTCACCACGGGTGGTAGCCAACGGACCAAGGAATGCCCGCGCTATACGCAGGTGGGCAACGCTGTCCCTCCTTATCTTGCAAGAGCCATTGGCCTAGCAATCAGGTCGGTACTGGAAGAGGCCATGGCGGGCACTAGTCAACAAACAGTCAATGAAGCAGAGCAAGAAATCTTAGCCATAGCTTGAAAACATAGGAGTCGAGGGGAATGGATAGCACCCAAATGGAAGGGGCGCGCTACCCCGCAGCCCTTGTCGACTGGGCCGGCCATCACTCGGGGGGAGTGAAGCGGCTTTTAGACAACGAAAGCGGCCAGCCTAACAAACTATTACTAAGGACAAGCCTTCTGGCCCGGCTCCAAGCCTGGGCCGAAAAGCTTCCAGCAGACAGTACTAGCATCCCGAGGATTATCCTTCTGGTTGGTGGACCAGGTAATGGAAAGACTGAAGCGATCGAGTCCACTATCCATTGGCTAGATGCGAACCTAGGCTGTGGGGGACGGCTCATCGAAGAGCTGTCAAAGGCGTTCCATCCATCTGCCGGCTTCAAAGTCCCACGAATAGTAAGCGTCGATGCTGGAAGCCTTTCAAGATTCGACAGTAGTCTGAGCTTGGATATTGTTCAGGACGCCACTTCGACAGCTGGTCACGAGGGGAGCACTGCACCAGCACTCCTCATCGAAGAGCTCGACAGGCTGCTGGATGGGCCACCATCCCAAGCTTATCTATGCTGCGTTAACCGTGGCGTCCTCGATGATGCGCTGATCCATGCTATCGACAACAATCTGGAAAAGCCGCGCGCCATCCTCGAAGCTGTTACCAGGGCTGTGAGCCTGGCGTACGACGCCCCCTCATGCTGGCCACTCGAAGGTTTTCCATCGATTGCAGTCTGGCCAATGGATGCCGAGTCCCTTCTAGTCAAGCCTGACGACGTAACTTCTGCACCAGCGGAAATACTCCTCGGCCAAGCCACTGCATCCGAAATGTGGCTTGCAAAGGGAGCATGTCCAGCGGGCGAGAAATGCCCCTTCTGTACCAGCCAGGCCATCCTAGCCCGAGACGAGCAACGGACAGCGCTACTGAAGATATTGCGCTGGTACGAGCTAGCTAGCGGTAAGCGATGGAGCTTCCGTGACCTTTTCTCCCTTACCTCGTACTTGCTGGCCGGGCACCATCCTGTAGTCCACGACCCGGCAAGGCACACACACCAATCAACGCCCTGCCAATGGGCAGAGAATCTCATCGAACTTGACCAGAAGGCAGCGGGAACAAAAAAGCACAGCAGGCAAACACTCACGGCGATTTTCCACCTGGCGACATCAGGCTACCAGCATGCGTTATTCCATCGATGGGACAAGGATGTGGCTACCTCGCTCCGCAGTGACATCAAGGACCTCGGCCTCGAGAAGGAGCTAGATGCCGAGGAAGGGCGAACTCTGATGGGCCTTGTGCATTTCCTTGCAGAGCGCAAGACACATTACCTTCCAGCGACAATTGCGCCTTTGTTGGAAGGCCTCGTCGACACCTTAGACCCAGCATTCGCAAGCCCCGACAGCGAGGTCGCGGTAAGTAGCCGCAGCACGATTGGCCTCGGCGACCTCGACATTCGCTTTAGCCGCTCCCTCGCCGGCGGCATAGAGTTCATCCGCAAGTATCAAGTGCTATCGCAAAACGAGCTTGAGCTACTCAAGCGACTTTCCAATGCGGACGCCATGCTTTCCTTGCCAATTATTCGACGCAGGAGGCCTGTAGCGGCCAGCCGTGTCCAACACATCCTCCGCGACTTTGCTTGCCGCCTAGTTCGCCGCAGCATATGTACCCGAACGGCTGTAGTCGCAGATTTCCAAATTCTGCAGGCTTTCCAGCAGGTCGTTGAGGATAACGACAAGCACCAACACCTATTTGAAGTCGTAAAACAAGTGAAGGACCTGCTGAATACTGGCAAGGAATTCGAGGTATCGCTAACCACCACCTTTGGACAGCCACTTCCACCAAGGCAACGCCAGGCGACATTGGTCGTCCCGCTGCGGACGGTCAAGATGCTACCTCAGGACACTGCAGGACGCCCCCGCCCGCCAATCTGCTACCTCGGGGTAGGCCAAGGGCAATCTGCCCAGCCAATTCCCCTGACCTATGACTTATTCAAGGCTGTTAAGGAACTGGAAAGAGGGCTATCGCCTGCATCTCTCCCGCGCACGGTCTTGGCCCTGCTGGATACAACGAAAGCTCGGTTATCAGGGCCCATCGTCCGAGACAAGAATCTGTTGGACGATGCCAAAATCCGTGTTGGAGCAGATGGCACTGTAATAGGTCGTTCATGGAATGGCTTCGTCGCGAGCAAGGAGGATGTCGTATGAGCCTTATGGACTTCAAGCAGGCCCCCTGGCGGTTCTCCCACAGTAGCTACCAGAAATCGGCCCTAGCAATAAGCCCGGCACCTGAATATGCGAGCTCGGAGGTCCTACTTGCCTCGCTCTACCGGACTATAGGTTTTTCATCAGCAAGCGAGGGCTGCGTGCCACAGGCGGGGCGCGACTTGGACAAGCGCATCCAAAAACTTCGGGAAAAAAGCCAGCTGCCCCCCACCGGTGCGGTAGTAGGCGTTGAGGCCTGGAATGCCGTGCTTCATGGAATACTGGAGAGCCCAAAGCTCCCCAACCAATCCTCCAAGCGGTTCTTGCAGGTCACCCCCCTAGTACCAGGAGCAGCGCTCTTCTCCGGCTCCGCTCGGCTAAGCAGCAACTCCTGGCCAGCCGGCAGCTTGATACGCCGCATGGTCTGCCTAGGCTCAAAGGATCAGGAATCAGCACAGCTCCTTTGGAAAAGCCTATTTGAAGCTCTGAGTGTCAACGACGAAGACGACGTTTTCGCCCGCTGGCTCGAGCAAGAGACATCGTCGTGGAATCAAGGGGCAACCACCTGGGCTCTAGTGCCGATCCCTGATGAGGAAACGGCAACACTCGAAGCTTCCGACTTTCTGGAAGTCCAGTTCCTGCCCTCCAGACGATTCACCAAAGACCTGCAGGCCATCATGCAGGCGAAAGACGCCATGACTCGCCGGCAATGGACCAGCTTGCTAGAGGCAGTGTTGCGCCTAGGAGCAGTTTCCCATGTGACATGGCTCTGTGACGTCCACGCGAGGATCTGGAGCTGTCTATTGGCAGCACTTACCAATGGCGTGACTCCTAACGAGCAAGAGGCAAGGAATGCAATTTTCCCGGAAGCCCCCCAGTACATGGCATATGGAGGGAAAGCCCTTCAGGGTATCAAGGACAAGGTCTCCAGCTACCTGAATGCCAGATTAGGGATCAATGCACTCCTTTGGTCACTCAAGCAAATAGGAGCGCCCTACGAGGGCGACCTTTCATCAAGCAAAGGTATTGCTGCGCTTTGCCAGCATATCCAGAAGCATCGAGATGCACTCGTCAACGCGGGCACCCTGGAAACCATTACCGACATACGCGAGCAAGAGGCGCGCGCTTTGCTATGCAGGAAAGGCATAGGCTCCAATTTGCTGGAGTTCGCGAGGCATGCATTAGGGCAACGCCAGGCCGCAGTCCCGCTGCTCAGAGGGTACGATCAGGGATACATCCTCAAAAAGAAAGGCAGCAGCCCCTCCAGCCCATGGATCGTCTCCCTTGGACCTGTAGCCGTTCTTGCCTTGGTCCACTGCGCACTCGCTGGGATGGTTGGACCTCGCTCAATCCATAGACTAGGACTGCACCTCGAGGCCTACGGCGTTGCCGTAGACAAACACGACATTGCCAGGAACGACCTGGGGCACCAACTAAGGATGCTTGGTCTCGTGCTAGATAGCCCAGACGCCGAAAGTGGCATGCTGCTGTTGCCTCCTTTCCACACAAGCCAAGTCACCCAGGGAAGCGATCATGAATAGACTTGCACAGTGGCTTGCATCAATTGTCCGTGAAAAAGCTGTGGGCGCCACACAAGGGCTTAGCGGTAACAAATTTGAATACCGGCTAATCTTCCGCGGCCCCCCCCTTGAAATACTCGAACAAGTCTACGACGAGCTCGTTCTCGACGGGGGGATTCAAGTTATGTCTGGAATAGACGGTAGTTTGGTGACTCTACCAGTACTGCTCCAGTGCCCAGATGGCCACCTAAAAGGCCATAAGCTCCGAATAGGTGAGTCCGGCAAATGTGATAACGACCACTTACTGGATGTACGAAATGATCCAAACAACTCCAGCTTCGTCGCCCTAGTTCCTGCAGGCCAGCACAATAACCTCTCGATTGAGTCCTCAAGCGACGTGTTCGGCATGAGCGCAAATTTCGACAAATGGTGGGAAGACGGTTTTGTGCAGCAAGCCGTTAATAAGGCGTTGCTCGTTGCAGGTATAGAGGATTCGCAAAGAGACGATGCCAAGCAATTAGTGCGCGCAGCCGCAGACTCCATCGACGAAGTGGATCCTGATCAAGCGAACCACAGTGCCTCATGGCGCATGCTATCTCGCATCTATTCGATCGAGACCTCCCATCAAGGCCTCTCATCTGGAAAGGCGCTTGCCCTGGCATGCGGTCTCCCGCCGATGAAAGGAGATGGGATCTCGTCGAAGGCCCAGCTCTCAGTCCTAGGAAAAATTGCCGATGAGCTTGCAGATGGCTTCAAGACTGGCATCGAACGCCTTGCACAAAGCGCCCCTGACGATATAGCCCAAGCTCTGCGGGAGTTACTCGTCCACCTCCAAGCGAGTTGCGACATCCCTACTGCCTTTGAACGCGCTACTGAGGCCTTCTATCTGCCTGGAAAGGCCCTTGAGCTCACTCCTCCGCCATCCTGGTGGAAATTGCTCACTATAGAGCAGTGGACGGATCTGCTTGCCGATGAGCCCGATGAAGTGGTTGGAGAGATCAGCATCCGGTGCACGAATAGTGTTATTCCAGCGACCAAGGGCTTACCAGCGGTAGTACGTGACATGGTCGAGCTAGCCATCTCTACGAGCGATGACAGCCAACCAGAAGCGTTCCTGCTAGCTGGAGGCTCCTATGGCAAGGCGCCAACGCCATTGCAAGCAGCCTCCAACGGAGTTACCCAGCACACAGACCTACTCCCACCCGCACACAAGACCCCCATAACCTATAAGGTCACCTCTGAGGGCTGCAAGCCCGCAAGTATCCGGGTTATTTCCCTAATAAACTGGAAACCCGGGATACTTGTAACCTGTAGGTTAGCGACAAAACTGTCACCTCCGAAGAAGCCCCGCAAGAACACTTCGACGCCGGTCTGGGAGACATCCCTATCGCTGCCTGGCTCGGGGCGATATGAGTTGCGTCTCCACCTATCGCCAGGCGCAATCATTGGCAACGTGGAGGGCATGCCGGACGATGCTACTGAGCTAGAGGAGCAGCGGCAATCCATCGAGGCTCGTCTGGTTGGAGAAGACGAGTACCTGCTGGAAGTGGAGGCCGACGGCAAATATCAGTTGGACATAACCTTCAAGATACCGGCCGAGGCCAACCCTCAAGTCTGCAGAGTCTACCTTGCTTGCGATGAGGCAAAGGAGGAAGGCTGCCGGAGCGAATTCGAGCGTCTAATCAAGCTGAACCGCCGACATCTCGAGAAATTCGACACCAAGGCCGTCGTCCATCTCGACCGGAATGCCCGATCCTCAAGTTTGCAGTCATGGATACTCGAAGAGCAGAACGTAGCCAAGTCGTTCAGGCCTCTGGTGATAGCAGACGACTACGCATCCAGATGGGCTCCTCCTGACTGGGATGCCCCTCATGGTCCAATACTCTCGCACGGCCGCTTCCTGCACGACCCGCGCCCCGATGCAATGAGCTTCCAACCGCCAAAGGGATTCGTGGAAGCCCGCCTGGAGATTGCGAAATATATACGAGGCAGCGATGACCAATCGGGACTCCTCGAGTCCGCGCAATTAGGAGCCTGGCTATCAGACGACGAGGGGTTCCGCATACTCGTCGAAACCTACCTTGAGGCATACATGTCTTGGCTTGAGGCAGACTCGGACATCGCTTGCTGGATAGATACCGTGGCGGTCTGCTCGCTAGAACCGGACGGACGTACCCTGAGTAGAGCTCCAGACGCCATCATCCTTTCCCCCCTACATCCGTTGCGTCTTGCATGGCATTGTCTCGCCCAGAAAGTGCTGCGGGACGAGGTAGAAGGCGACTCCCCCTGCCCCTGCCCTGCTGCGAGCATCCTTGACCCTGATTGCGTCCCCGACCTACTGACAATCTCATTGCAGTCTCCAAGTGGCATAGACCGGATCGACTTCCTGTCAGTCGAGTGTAGCTCCGACTACTGGTCCGTCCTATGGAATGGCTCTCGCCTGGGCTTGTTACCCGATCGGACCCGCCGTCCCCCGTTTGACAACACCTTCGGGCTAACGGTAGGTGGCATCTCAAGCGGGTTTAGTCCAGCACAGGTTTCTCGCGCTCTCGACGATGTCACCAACCTTCTGGCAGCAAAGCCCATCGTCAGTCTGGTAGTGTCCAGCGCAGGTGGCAGCACTGATGCCTGCAACGAAGGCTTGGCCCACTGGTGCACCAAGCGGTTCGGTAACGGGGACACGGACACCCCTAAACAAAGTGTCGGCGTGCGGATTTTGGAGGTGTTCGATACTAGGACTTCCGGAAGACCGGATCAGGCTACGATCGCCAACCTCTCCGAGGACACCGATAACCACGTCCGCTGGTATGACAAGCAACCCATCGGTGCGAAACCTGATCTAGGTATCATTGCCCAAATGAACTCAGCACAACCTGAGTCCAAAGAAGTCGGCATGCTCTCACCCATGGGGGCTGGTGGCCTCATCAGGCACCGGGTAAGGCGCCAGCTTCAAGGTTCCTTCCTGAGCGAGTCCCGTCAAGGACTTCAGATGCCTCCCTCCGGCGAACCGTTCGCCGACAAGGTTTCAGCATGCATGCTCATGGTAGAAAAGCTTAGGGACGGAAAGGTTGGCCTACAGTTCTCGCCTAGTGTCCATGCAGTATCCGACATGCTTGAGGAAAACAGCGCCGGTTACGTTGCAGTCTCATCTTCTGCAATCGATCCTGCTTGCTTTTTGGGTGGCTGGATCAAAGGTACCTACCTTTGGGACTACGACCTCCCCTCGTACTCCCATCGCGCAGGCGATACTAGCGGCTATTACCTCCTATCGCAGGTCAAGCAAGCCGATCGTGACGCCTTGCGCCGGGTTTTGAAGCCTCTTCCCGAGTGCGAGGATCTAGAAGACGACAAGGTCGAGCAAATCCTACTGGAAGTCGCCAGAAGGGGTATTCCCACTGTGCGTGGCCTCTCTGGGGACGATACAGGTGCCACAGGCGACCTTGGTCTCTTCCTCGCGGTCCGACTCCTTCAGGACCAGTTCCGTGTAGAAGGAAACCAGAACAGCCTGCTGCCAGTGCTCGCAGGTTCGCAAGACGATTGCACGATTGCAATAATCGTCCCCGTTGATCCCTTCAGAGGTTATCTTGCAGACCTTGCCCGCTCCCTCGGCAAGGAGCGCAAGGACACCTCACTGTCACGTCCCGACTTACTTGTCGTCGGCGTGCGGGCCTGTAGCGATGGAGTCCATCTTCACCTTACTCCTATAGAGGTCAAGTGCCGCCAGGGTAGCGTGTTCGGGGCCAACGATGCCGTCGAAGCCCTTTCCCAAGCAAGGGCACTCTCCACACTTTTGCAAGCCATCGAGGAGCGCGCTAGTAGATCTGTGGTATGGCGCCTAGCCTATCAGCACCTACTACTTTCGATGGTTGGCTTTGGCTTACGTGTCTACAGCCAGCATCAGGCAGTCGCGGGACAGGCTAGCCGCTGGGCCACCTACCACGAACGCATCGCCGCAGCAATACTCGACCCTGACTCGAGGCCCAGCTTAGATTCAAGGGGCCGACTTATCGTAATTGACGGCTCAACCCAGAGTGGTCCGCATGATCGTGATGGCGACAACTATGATGAAACAATTGTCATCTCAAGCCAGGACGCAGGTCGTATCGTAGCCGGAAAAGATGCACAGTCGTTCTACGAAGCAGTGCGCGCAAAAGTGGGCGATTGGGGGCTCTTGCCCCCTAAGCAAGCTCCAGCAGCCTCCACTTCGCAGGTCGATATAGCCCAGAGGGCAGGCGAGCAACCTGCCAAGCCAGTGCTAGTCGAGGACATTATTGCACCTCAGCCGATTACCGGAGAGTATTCAGGAGACATAAGCGTGAGGGTGCCTCCCTCAACACCTAAAGAGCCAGGTAGTGGAGTTATTCTGTCCGTAGGGAAGACCGTGGATGGCTTCGAGCCACGAGCGCTCGCCTTAAACATATCCGACACGCGGCTTAACCAGTTAAACATCGGTGTGGTGGGCGACCTTGGGACGGGCAAGACCCAATTCCTCAAATCCTTGATCACGCAGATATCCAGATCCAGACAGGAAAACCGTGGGATCAGGCCACGATTCTTAATCTTCGATTACAAACGCGACTACAGCAGCGAGGACTTTATCGCTGCAACAGGAGCCAAGGTAGTAAAGCCCCATCACCTGCCCCTGAACCTCTTCGATACTACGGGCATGGGAGAGTCTACGGCACCATGGTTGGATAGATTCCGGTTCTTTGCCGATGTCCTCGACAAGATTTACTCGGGAATGGGTCCTGTGCAACTTAGCAAGCTCAAGGGAGCAGTTCGCAATGCCTACGAGGAGGCCAAAACGCTTGGCCACCAACCTACGATCTACGACATCCATAGGGAGTATCAAGAGATCCTTGACGGAAAGTCGGACTCGCCGATGGCGATAATCGACGACCTCGTGGACAGGGAGGTATTTTCCCGGTCCACTTCAGAAACTATTCCTTTCGATAAATTCTTCGATGGTGTAGTGGTGATCTCTCTGGACTCCATTGGACAGGATGACAAGAGCAAGAACATGCTCGTCGCTATCATGCTGAATATGTTCTACGAGAACATGCTCCGAACCCCCAAGCACCCCTTTGTAGGCAGCGATCCGCAACTGCGGGCCATCGACTCGTACCTTCTAGTGGATGAAGCGGACAACATAATGCGCTATGAATTCGACGTGCTCCGCAAGCTGCTATTGCAGGGCCGTGAATTCGGGACGGGCGTTATCCTTGCTTCCCAGTACCTTAAACACTTCAAGGCTGGAGCAACCGACTACAGGGAGCCTTTGTTGACCTGGTTCATCCACAAGGTTCCTAACGCTACTCCCGCCGAGCTTAGCGCATTGGGCTTCACATCGGACCTTGCCGAACTATCGGAACGTGTAAAGACCTTGCCCAACCACCATTGCCTCTATAAGTCATTCGACGTGGCTGGCGAGGTCATGCGGGGATTACCGTTCTTCGAACTCACAAGTCAAACTTGAGCAATGCCTAGGCCCTGCATTAGCAGGGCCTAGGCAGGAGGCCTGGAATGACCGATTTCCTTTCACCTGCAGAGCGCTCAGAAAGGATGTCACGCATAAGGAGCAAGGACACTCAGCCCGAACTTTCATTACGCAAGGTCCTCCATGGGCATGGCCTTCGTTACCGGCTGCATGCTACTAACTTGCCTGGAAAGCCGGATCTAGTGTTCCCACGATACAAGGCCGTAGTGTTCGTGCATGGATGCTTCTGGCACAACCACACTGGCTGCAAAACGGCAACGACGCCCAAGAGCAACACTACATTTTGGTTAGCGAAATTCGAGAAAAATGTCGCACGCGATGAGTTTGTAAGAGCAGAGTTAGAAGCAAGGGGATGGAGGGTATTCGTTGTCTGGGAATGCGAACTAGCATCCATGGCAAAAGCCAATGCAACCGGTGAGCGACTATATACCTTAATCCGCCAGTCATCGGGGAATGGGGAATAAGGCATTGTTACATGCAACGGCCCTTCAACGTGCCCCTATCCTATTCCTCGCTCTCTTCCCAGTTCAGACACGCTTTGGCGTCGGCCAGATGCATCTCCGTGAAATAAAGAGTCGTCACGTAGCCGCCCAAGGCTACCTCGATTTCATTGCTTGCGGCCGTGGCCACGAGCTCGCCCATAGAGTTTCGCTGTGCGTTGGCATATTGGTACGCGGCGGCGTGATTTGGGCAAAGTGCAAGGTATGTCTCACGGTAGCGCTTGGGTGAGTCGACCACTAGCTCCACTGCCTCGAAGTAGTACTCCCCCGTAGGCAACTTGAACGGCAGCTCTCCCATACAGGCCTGGCAAATCATCTGCCCGTTGGAGTTAATGTACTGGTCTGCGAGGTAGGCCTTTGCTGCAGACTTAGCCTCAGCTGCCCCCAATTGCACCGAGCGCTGCCGCTGCACAGAAGTCTTATCGGGTGTCTCTCTTGCCTCCTCCCCCACACGCCTCTGGCGAAGCTCAGGATTACGAACTGACCGTTCCGGAAGCTCGACTGGCTCCGGACTACCCTTGGAAGCCAAGTCCAAGATGCGATGCTGCTCTTCGATCGGAAGCTTGGTGAAGGCTAGCGCTCGATGTAATTCCTCTTCCGACTTGAACCCGAGCTCATCTCGGTGCGTAGCACGAATAGTATTGTCAGCAGTTCGCCTCTTGTCATCCGTCCCGAACCCAAGTGCTTCCAGCCACTTGAATCCGGTATCGACTGCGAAGCCTTTGGGCAAGCGAGCAGCAGTTGCAGCCCTTGGCTTGACGAAAGAACCGTCTGTCTGAGGGATCCATGCAAGATCCTTTAGCACACATACGAGCTGCGAATCTGCATAGCGGGAACCACCCTTCTCGGTTAACTGGTAGCGCGCCTTGAGAATGGACGGCGATGCAGTATCGCTCCGACGTAGCGCCTGCCACACCAACAGCGCAGCCTCCGTTTTTTTCGAATTCAACAACAGCAAAGCCTCAGCTGTCAGGGCAAAGTCATGGTTAATGGAGTTGCCTGAGCGGCGGGCTCCTGCTGCCTGCGACAGGTACATCCAGTTAGGGTTGTTCCTACAACTGGCTATAGTGTAGAGCTCGTCAAACTCCTTCTGGCAGCCAACTTGCGCGGCAAAGCGTGAAATATTTTCTGCGGGAATACCAGAAGACAAGTACCATGAGTCCAGCGGCCAGCGCTTTTGCTTCTGGTCGACGGTCAATTCGTAGAATATTTTGAGTTCTGTTCGCATGAATGGGGAGTCCAAGTAGACTTGGCTTGCCGTCGCCCACTGCGCGGACAATGATGCAATCTTGAAGATGCGGGCCTTCGCAAATATACCCTTCAGAAACGGGTTCTTCTCCAGGAGGGCAATCATCCTCTCGAGGTCCTCAAGGTAGGCCTTATCGCTCGGAGGTGATGTACTCTCCTGATACCGAGACCGTAGTAACTGGATCATCTCGTCGACCTCATTGGGTTCACGAACGCCAATTCGCTCCAAGAACAGCCTTGCATCCTGCTGCTTTGCCTTCAGGATCCCAGTCGTAAGAATGCGGTCGTCCACCCGATAATACGGGTCAGTTTCGCTGACTGGCCCCGTCTGAAAGTAAGCGATGGAACCAGTCCCCCAATTTCCTGACGTGAGCTTGACGAAATAGACATCTCGCAGACTGCCATAGTCGCCAAGGGCTTCGCAGTGCTTATGTAGCAACTCGTACAACGATTGAAGCCATTCAAATGACTTTGTCGCGAGCCAGCTAAGGACACTCGGACTCAGCTCGAACTCATCCCAGGAATAGTTGCTCCTTCGAGCCTTGGACTCGAAGAATTTCTTGAGATCCTCGGTATCCACGCTCGGTATTCCCAGGCTTGCCAAGAGCCTATCTTGATTGCTGTTCCTCTGCGTAGCACCAATTGCCCAATCTGGCTCGTCTCTACGCTCGGTCACAAACGCCAAGTCCTCTGCATGCAGGAGCGCCTTGAGCGACGCACGCGCCTGACATAGGCGCATCGCCGGAGCGAAGCCCCCCCCATATGTTGGCACCAGTGGGGTCTTACGCATCTCCTCTAGGACCGCCTTGCGTATGACCTGATAACGCTCCGGAAGTGGGTCATCGTTGTTTGGGAGCACAGCGAGGAACTCACCCGTCAGGAGGCCTATTTCCTTGACTTTGTGCAAAGCCTTCGCGGTAACAACTGCCAGTTGATCAAAGAGCGGAAGGTTCTCCGAAGAATTTTTGATGCTGGCTCGGCTCAGTTCGGGGACAAAGGGCCCGTGCAAATGGAATCGCAGTCCGGATGTCTCCTTTTCAGCAGGGAAGAAGACCGAGACCTTGCCCTTTATCGCTGAGATGATCTTAACCTGCTTGGCAAGCGGCTTGCTCTTGTCGAAGGAATTTGTATCGCTGGTCAATTCGAGCTCGAATGCGACTGTTACTTTCTGGCGCTCAACTCCGTCAACAGGTGCAGAGAAGCGAGTAACGTCCTGCACTGGAGCGCTGAAACGTAGCCAGTGCGAACTGAGGACTTCCTTGCCATCGACAAGTTTAAGCACCTCAACATGCGATTCCGAGTGCTCCTCGCGAAGAACCGCACCTTCTTGGGCTCCGACTTTCCACTTGATGTATCGAAGGTTGTTGAGAAACAGAAGAGTCGTCTCGGAGAGCTGCTCGAGGCCAGCTTTGACCTCGGCATACGCAGTCTCGACATCCTTCTTGGGGTTGTTGAACGGTAACTCGAAGCGCGTCCGCTCACCCAAACCCTGCTTGGGAGGAACTTGTTGAGGGAGAACCAGCTTCAAAATCTTGAAGCTGTAGTCCTTGGAGTAGACAACAGGCGAATCCGTGTATACAAACACTGACTTGAACCCAACCCCAAACTTGCCAATCTTATCGGGACTATCCTTCTTGCTGCTATTGAAGATCCCGGTGATGCCGCGAATGTCTTGCTCGTTGAAGTGGCGAGTTCCGTTGTGTTCGAACGCACAGGAATGAGGTAACAGTTCAAACGAAACCTCAGAGGCCCCAGCATCCTCAGCGTTTTGTAGGAGCTCGTAAATGAAGTGGGCTTCGTCGGGGTAGAAGTCCTCAAAGATGCGAAGGTTGATATCGCCTTCATTGGCATCTAGGCCATCGAGCAGCTTCTTACGTTGACTTGCGATTGTCTGAATGACGCTCATACTGGCCTCCGCACTTCCAGAATACCGAACACAGTTGGTGTGGCTCGGATGTCGCCACTTTCGGCTGCGCGACGTAAGGCGGCGATGCGTATGTCAAAGTCGACTTGCGCGCGCTCTAGCTCTGCCTGCTTCATCACACGAATCTTGTCGTTCGTGGCACGTCCTATCTGTTCTTCCAGCAAGGCCTTGCGAGCGGTAAAGCTGGCCGTCAGGCTCTGAATTCGCACGCCAACAAGCTGCCGATTGTCTTCGGAATGCTGTGTCGACTTTGCCAGCCACAGCTGGTGATGGACGCCATCCAGGCCATCCCAGACTTGCTGCGATGGCACCTCAACGCTAGGCGCGTCAGCTGCCCCTTGCAGTAACTCCAGAAGTGCTTCTGCGATGGATGCTTCAGCAGCCACAGGCACCAGTTCTTCATCGTGCTTCACGCCCTGCCTATACCAGCGGTAAAGCGCAAATGGATGCGTGCCAACAGGCAAAGCCTCATGCATAACCGAAACCTTGACGATGACCACCTCCGCCTCTTTGAGGAAGGCCGCTGCTTGACGGAGCAACGGGTGCCCTAGGGAGAGAAGCACCGCTGATGGATTTTCTACAGCACACTCCTGCTCGAACGTGGCTTGCAGCGTTGGCACAGAGCCTTTGAGCCATCTCTCCCATCCTCGATGCATCGGGTCTGTTGAACGCGGAAGCTTGCGGAAGTCCTCGAGCAACGTAGCACGGGCCTCTTGGCTGAGACGCAAGGTTTTCAGTGGTTTGTCCCCAAGTAGGAAATCCTGCTCTTTGCCAAGACGTCGGCCCAGATAGGATGCCACTGCACGGCTAAGCGCATGAGGTTCAAGCCAATGGTTTCGGGACTGCGCCAGACGCTGTTCCCAGCTCGCCGCAGCGATATTGAGTCCGAATAGCTCACCCTGGCGCTCTTCGAGGCGCTGCTCTTCCTCGATTTGTCGAATCTTATTGTCGGACAGTTGCTGAAGTCGTTGGGCCCGCTCCTCTTCGCTGAGGTTGAAGGTCTCGGCTATGCTGTGAAGCTCTCGCGTGATGTCACCCAGGATTTCCTCATTGCCGCCAATGGCATGCTGGAACACTCCGATACGAGATAGGCAGCGGTCATAAATTTCCGCATCAATCGTCCCAGGTGTGACCAGGTTGAAGATACCCACTGCATCGCTTTGCTGCCCATAGCGGTCGATACGGCCAATGCGCTGCTCGATTCGCATCGGGTTCCACGGCAGATCGAAGTTGATGAGGCAGTCGCAGAACTGGAAGTCCAGACCTTCACAACCGACCTCCGAGGATAAGAGCACATCGATTGCGTCTTCATCCTCCTTCGGCAAAGAAAAGCGGTAGCGCAGCGACGCACGGTTTTCATCGGCGATGCCACCGTGCACTAGGCCAAAGCGGATGTTGGCCGCCTTCAGCTTGCCAACGAGATAGTGAAGGGTGTGCCTGAAGGTACTGAAGACCAAGAGCTTGTTGCGAGGCATGGTCAGTTTGTCAGTGACCACCTGCATAAAGGCTTCTGCCTTCGGGTCCTTCGGATCCAGACGCTTGGCCCGCTCGACAAGCGACTCGATGTCCTCGGTAATTTGGCCCACGAAGTCGAAGGAGCGCTCTTCAACGTCTTCACCATCGTCTTCAGCTTCAAGACGGGCGAGCTTGCCCAAAAGGATGTCCTCGAGAGCTGGAGCCAAGCCATATAGGCTGCTCGCAGCCTGTCGGCTGACCGTTGTCATCATGAACTTGACGTTCTGATTGCCATGCAGCCGAGCAAAAATTCGGGCGATTACGGAAAGTAGGTCGTCATGAAGAGCCCTTTGGTTAGGCGTGAACTCGGTGGTAACCGTCTCAGCCTTTCGGGTCGTGAATTCACCGATGTCGCGGCGCCTGGTGCGATTGATGAGCGAACTAAAAGTGTAGAGGTCTTCCAGGGCCTGGATGGTCTTAATGCGAGCAGCGCCGTCCTCAGATCCTTCGGCTAGCCCATCATAGATGTGCTGGAACCCCGGGTTCACCGCGAGCACCTCGCGCCCCCAAGTAGTGCTGGCAACGCTACGAAGTTGTTCCCGCACTTCCTCTGTCCAGCCTGAACTTCCCCGACGGCAGGCCTGAATGCCGGTGTTGATAAACTGGTTAGGCTCAGCCATCTGGCTGAAGCTTGCCGGATCAATGATGACGTCGGGGCGCAGGACGTTTAGCAGCGTGTAGAGGTCTTCACGACCAAGTTGCATCGGGGTAGCCGAAAGAAATACCACCGCCTCCGCATTATCCGCAAAGTAGCGCACTGCTTGGTGCAGAAACGTATCTGCATTGCGGATGTGATGCGCTTCATCAACGATGACTAGGTCGAACTTCGGTGAGGGATCTAGCTCAAGCAGACCAAGGTCTCGCGACTTCCCCTTACCCGGCTTGCCAAAGAGCAAATCGCCATCGAACAGTGAGGTCGGAAGAATTGCTTTCTCGTATTGGGCAGGCCACTCACCACTGAGGTGTGTTTCCTTAATACAGTGGCGGAGCAGTGAACCGTCGAACGCGACGAAGTGCTCATCAAAGCGCTTCATCTCCAGTTCCCACTTGCGCTCCGCTACAAGGGCTTTTGGGCAGATGATGAGGACGGACTTGATATCACTACGGGCCTGCAACTCCTTGAGGATGAGCCCAGCCTCGATTGTCTTACCCACACCAACTTCGTCTGCAACAAGCAGGCGTGGCCGGTCTGCTCGAATGAGCTTGAATATCGGTCGGTACTGGTACGGAACAAACCGAACGCGGCCGGAATTCAATGAGTAGAGTGCAGAGGCCGACGGCGAGGATAGTTGCACTGCACTGAGCATTGCGGAGAGCTCGGTCGCGGTCAGGACCTTATGGCTTTCAGTTGGCTCATCCAGTGCTTGGAGCTGGCTTTCATAGTAAATCTGCCTCGCCCCATTCTCGAAGACCCGGTAGCGGGTCTCTGCCTCTACGCTTGGAAGTACCTCCAAAACGGGGAACACGGCGCTAGGATTCGAGCGCAGGCAGAGTAGCTCTCCAACTGAAAACTTTTGTGCCGATTTTGGCGCGGGCGCAGGGCTTTCTGCAGGTAGGGTGGTCTGGGCAGAGCCCTGTATTGACGCTGCTGGCACTTGAATTTGCGATGCCATCCTAGCCAGAGTAGCTTGCTTGAACTCTTCGACTCGGTTTAGAAGAGCATCATCAGCATTAATAACGTAAAGGAACCGCTTCAGAGTATCGGCGTCTCGATAAGCGTCCATGGAGTTCAAGCCACCTGCAGGAGCATGAGCCCACCGATTGCGAACGCTTTGCAGCTCCTTGACCCAATTTCTCGCCTCTCTCGGGAGGGGCTCGGCCCCTGCCAGTTCGGTCCAGTTCTGATCAAGCACGCGAAGGATAGCGGCTAGGTCAAGCCCCGTGAGAGACTGGATACGCTTTTCCTCGACGAGTCGTTGCTGCGGAAAGGTCAAACGGTTAAAGACATTGTCGACCCACCACTTCGGGCTTAGCGAAGGAAGTTTTGTCTCCAGCCAAAGTGCTATCACCGCTCCCGATGCATGCAGCAACTCGTTCATTCCAATTCCTCAGAAAACGTTGTCGTTGGTATCCAACAGTAGCCTAGTGGCGGGCAACCGCTACAATGCTACGTGAACAACGTTTGGCAGCTTCGGTTCAAACACAACTGATGAGATGCCTCTTTCGGCAAAGCTTAGCCGGTTGGCACTTACGATTTGGTTTTTCAGGCCGGTTCGAGAAAAATCGCTGAGACGTCTGACATCTTGGTGTTCATCGTCACAGCAATCCGCGTACTCCTCGTTTATCTGTGGCACGCAGTCGAATAGCCTAGACAGCGATGTAAACTTGACCTGCTCATCGCCCAGAGCATCCAGGGTGACAAGGTAGGCCGGCTCGTCCGTACAAGTGACAGCCTTAACCATCCGGTTGATTAGGATTGAAGCGCTTGAATGGGATAGATCGATGCGTGAATCACTGACGGGAAAATTCATTACCGTTCCTACTAAATAATTGATGGATTAAGTATGGGATTAGCGAAATAGCTCATGCCCAGCCCCACTGAACGTGTAGTCGTATGCAGGCACAGAGCTGGAGACTTGAGGTTGACGTTCGGTAGCCGAGGGTGAATACCCGCTCGATGACGGGCCAGGTGAGCACCCAGCCGATCTGGATCGATATCAAAGATGACGTCGCTGCGGGAAAAGATGTTCTGGCTGTAGCGGCGATGCCGTCACTCAGTCCCTACTGCAACCAAATGCACGGCAGCGACTGCCGAAGTCCTTGGTCGCTGCTTTGCAGATATAACTAACACGGTGGAAGTACCGATCCATTTCCTCTGGATCACCCTGAGAGAGGTGGAATGTGGCGTTTGCAGGGATATGCACCAAGCCAACGGCATCCTCGAAAGGAACCCTTAGCGCACTGGCCCATGCGGACTGAATGCGGCTGTATAGGTTCTCTCTTTCTGATTGAAAGCGCCCCACTGTGTGGAACGCATCTCGGTTAAGCAGTAAGACGAAGTGGTAATGCGGACGCCCCTCCTGCCCAATCTCTCTGACCCAACACCATCGAACGCTTGTCTGATGTGCAGAGCCGTTCAGACGCTCTGAGCGCTTGCGAGCTAATTGAATCCTGGCGGTCAAGGAGTCGACAAATCTGGAGATGACGGCATTACCTGATTCAGGTGGTAGATCGTCGTCTGGAAAGCGCAGATCGAAACGTATCGCGAACACCTGGCGATGGTCGCTCAGCGCTAACTGAGTCGTTTCGTAAAGTCGTTCGAGGTATTCGGTAATGAAGGGGGCGTAGGACGCCATCACGGGTAGACCGCGAAAGGTGTCCTCGTAATGCAAGTGAAGATTGCTGTTGCCAGCGTGACGCTTGGATTGGTGAGCCATGGGGATGATCCGCTGAGTGAATTCATAAACTCAGCGGACTGGGTATATATTTACGATTCGATCTGCCTGTGAGACAGATCTTGGCTCAGTGTCTGGCGCTGATCCGGTTGACCTAGGTCTGTTGAACTCATGGCGCTTCCCCCTTTGAGGGTTAGCCTAATAGGTCTCTGAATAGAATCTGAAGATTGGTAGGCTCGATTGGTTGTAATGGGTGTATGTGCTGACGCTATAACCAATAGATATTTCGTATAAATATTATCTACAAATATAGACTCTATAAATAATACTAATACCGAAATCCAGCTCCCCAGGCCCGCAAGGGAGTGGGGAGCTGAAATGACAGGGAACGCGGGAAGAATGCGACGGTTTCAATGGTTCAGATGCTCTGGAACTAAACCACTTTTGAGAGTCATCCGAGCAGCACGAACGCCGACCGAATGACTGGGCCCAAGCTCAACCCATCGACGAAGATCATGCAGCCTTTAGCTGCGGCACCGCAGTGAAAGACTCCTGAGTATCACGAGCCTCGATCCTAGCCATGACCCAGCCCATCACTTCACTTTCAACCCAGGCCACTGCTCTTCCCCCCAGCGACACTGACTTAGGAAAGACTCCCTCTTCGATGTATTTGTAGATGGTGGACCGACCTAGTCCAGTGACGTGCTTGACATCCTTCAGGCGAATTAACCTCATGAACAGGCTCCTCTGTATTCCGTTCAGAGGATTGGGAGGCCCTGTAAGAAAATACCTATGCGGCCGCCCCCTCGCTGCCTGGCCGGGTCAACAAACCGAAACGGTATCGATCCTCAAGGGGTATCTCAGACTCGCACGCAAAATACTGCTGCCCTGCATATGGCTCAATGACTAAACAGCTACGGCCATCATCTGAGTCACTGGGTAGCGCAAGCAACGCGAAACGATAATAGCCAAGCGCCATGGGTTGGGGAATGATGGCGAACCCCATCGCACCAAATGAAGCATCGGAGGCTTGGCAAAGCAGATCTTTGATCCAGATCGCCAGATCGTGAGCCCAGTGACATAACTCCTCCACTAACAATACGTGCTGATCATCGATTTTTTTCAGGTGCTCAGTATCTGGAACTGGCAGCGGTTTCTTTCGCAGAAAGTCCTTGCCAATGAGCACTCGCCACTCTTGAGCGTCGATCCACCTGTTAAACGGCTGGACACCTAGATCAGACCAATGCTTGGATAGAAAACCGGCGGCATATTTTTCCAGCATCGTCTGTAATACACGAAAAAATGATCGGGGCTGCCCTTCAAAGGCACCAAGAAGCGGCGTGCATGGACGCCTTCCATAAACCTTGGAACTCCCCTTGGGGAGGACGGTTTCGCTATAAAACCTGTATGCGTGCAGCACATCTGGCTCACGGTCGGGGAATGGGTCCCCTGTTACGCAAACCAGAACTGACGTGACACTGCCCTCGTCTGATAGCTCAGGGTGGTTCAGGTTGAGGAAGTAGATGCTTTTCGTTTTGGCAGAAAGAAGTGTGCCGGTTGCACCCGGCACATAAGCCCGTATCAGCCCCTGATCAATCAGTCCCCGCACTCTGTACCTCAAGCGTTCCTGACTGAGCCCCGTGACCTTGCGCAGCGCTGAAGAGCCCAGGTCGCTGACCACGCCAAAACGGTCGGCGTGGCATAACAGCACACTCAGCAACAGGCGATTCACGATACTCAACTGACCGGGCCGTATTTTCCTCCGTAGATCAGCTAACGGAGCCAGATCGACCTTTTGCTTTTCAGGTTTTTCGCTTGCTTGGACAGGCTTCTTAATTTCGTGCTTCAGCAGACTGGCGGCGGTTGCCGCGTGCTGCATTGTTGGCAGCGGCGCTGCCTTATCAAGCTCTCTGTGAAAATCCTCCTGGAGTCGGTAGCACCTCTTCGGTTGCCCCCTGCCCTCGGGAGTGGACGAAACGGTCATTACACCGCACTCAACCAGCTCTTTCAGCGACTTAGTCACCTGGCGATCGGAGAGTCCAAATTGCTTTGCCAAAGCCTTCACACCAAGGCTGACAGGCTCCGCTATGCCGAAGTGCTGAATGAACCGCACCAGGAAATATTTCCCCTCTGGCTCAAGCCCTTTCACTCCACAAAACAATGCAGCTACAAACACGCATAACCTCCATCAAGCCAGGGCATAGCAGGCTATTATATCGCAATAATTACAGGCTGTTTTAACAATAGTCCGTGATGAACTAACGTGACGAAAAACGTTACCAAGTAACGTGATGAACAAAAGGGTATAGTTTCACAAAATTACGTTGATAATTGGGGGAGGTATGAGTCAGAGGCAACCTGGACTTACATGGCTTGATAGCAAAGATTACGAGCAGCTGAAATGGGCTCACAAATATCTGCAAAGGAAAGACGAAATTAGCCAGCAACATAACTCCTCAACGATCGATCAGTTGCTTCGGATCGGCGAGAGACTGGAGGAGTCAAAAGATGGCATCTTGATCATTGGCCAGATGAGAGGCGCATGGCGGCAGGTGAAATGCAGCGCATTAGATAAGGATAAGAACTGGAAGACCTCCGCCTTCAAGCTCAGAATCGATGTAAAAAAAGAGCTGGCACGGCTCGCCAAGAATAACAAGATGACAGCAGCGGAAATGCTCGGCAGATTGATTTTAGGCGGATTGAACACTGATGCAGCGCGGCACGCGGAGCTCAAAGCACAGCTGAGGGATTCAAGAGAGAACACCGATAAACTTAAAGAGACCAGCGCGATCCTCATGGACTTGCTAGAGAACAGCGTAAAAACGCTGTGTCAATTTGAGATCGAGCTACAAGACGCCCGCTTTTCGACTGAATCCAGTCCCGAGGATCAGTCGAGCAAAGTGAAGAAGCTATATAAGCAACGAATGAACGGCATCACGGATGTGATAACAGTCCGGACTAGACTCTCACCCAAAGAACTCTTTGAACGGATCGTACAAAAAAGCAACTCCGCATACCACGCTGCGGAAGAGACCGAATACAGTACACCGACGCTGCCAGCTCGCACCCAGGCGACAATTGATGAGGACCAAGTCGCTCACCCCGCACCTCAGGACCAGCAGACTCCAGAAGCAAAGCCAGAGCCCAGCAATGCACTCGTGAGTAATAGTGCCAATCCAGTAGCCGACCACCCTGTTGGTCAGGACCTGGAGGAACAAGTCAATGAAAGCGCCTCAGCCCACCTCAAGACCGACGGACCACCCCCGAACACTCAGACAGCCACACAAAGCCCGCTTGGCGGCGGTATAAGCTTCAAAGCCTTAGGAATCTCCATCGCGAACAAGAAGAGGCCCATCACTTCGACAGTTAAGACCGAGTCTGATTAAAACCAGGTCATGCGACACCTTCCCTGGCAGGCGCCGTACTCCTTCGGCAGCATGCACCGCTCGCAAAAAGTCACAGCCCGCCCAGGCGGGTCCGTTTTGAACCGGTAGGATGGGTCAGTTTACATTGGCACTAATAATTGTCCGGTAACCGCAAACCCGATATTGCAACGCAAGGCGCCAGCAAGTCTCAATTCACTACCATTTAACTACCAGAAATCCTAAATCGCAGATATGAAAAAGCCCAACCTTTTCAGATTGGGCTAAGTCATTGAAAAATATGGTCGGGACGGAGTGATTCGAACACTCTACCCCTAGCACCCCATGCTAGCAGATGGGGCTGCACACCGCTAAACACGTGGCTCCATAAAGGGCGCTCGCTGCAACGATGCCCAACCGTGTTTAACTGCGAGTGACAAATCCACTCGAATTCCCCTAGCCTCCTAGCGTTTCCCATCTCCGGCGTCCTGCCGACCGAACCTACCCCGTCTCCTGCTACGCGGTCCTCTTCACGGAGGATATTCAAATGCCAAACTCCGAAGAAACAGCCCTACCTCATCCGCCAAAAGGACCAATCGCCGATCCTGTGCGCTGCGATTGGTCAGTATCCAAGGTACGAACATGAACCGAACGAGCACGACGGCTTCGTCATCATCACCGCCGACAGCGCCGGCGGGATGGTGGACATCCACGACTGTCGGCCCATGGTGCTTGCGCCGGAATTGGCCAGAGAATGGCTGGACCTATCCACGCCCAAGGAGCACACCGAGCAAATGGTGCTAAGGCGAGGCGGCCGATGCGTTTAAGTGGTTCAGAGCCCTGGTGTGGGCAACGTGCGCAATCAAGGGCCCTCACTGATCATAGCGGCAGAGTGATACTAAATCAGTCGCTCCCCTACACCGATAGCCATGACCTAAGTCACAATGAATCCTTTTCAAGGATTTCCAATGATCGAAATAATTGACTGGCTCAATGTTCATCCAAACCTAGCGAGCTGGGTGCAAGCTGCTGGAGTTATCATTTCCCTAGCTGGCGCAATCGGGATTGCCACATACCAAAACCACGCACAACGAAAACTAGCCATAAAGCAAAAAAATCAAGACACCTACAACCGGATAGCCGCGATTATTGGTCTTAACGAATACGCACTGGACTTTATCGAGGACGCCGAGAATTTTTGGGCCAATTGCGAGGAAAAACACGAAGATTTCTTTCAGTATTATTACGATGCGGGAGCCATGGAGCGTATCAACAACTCACTCACTGAAATACCCATCTATGAAATGCCGGACGAAACAACAATCAAGGAAACGATGACTATTGCCTTATCTTTCCATAAATTAAGAAAAGTACTTGAGAAAGTATCTGCCCAGCCACTAATACGAAATGACTCGGATGTCTCCAGTTTTCAATCGCTTGCAGGGGCGGTTGGGCACAGCAATGACAAGCTTAAGGCACATCTGGATAGCTTGAAAAAAAAATAGACTCGTATGAGCGGGCACTCCCCTAATGTTAGCTAGGGCTTAACGTTAGCGGCATGCATTAGCCGCAACAGTTAATTTCCTCTCATATCCTATTCGCCGCTGGCAGCGCCCTCACCTACCTGTCCACATTTATCTCTTTCACATACAACTGACACGCCGCCAGCGCAATCAATCCCTGATCGCCGGTGTCGGTGATGGCGACAATTCGTTGAGCATGCGCTGGGTCAAGTTGGGCTCTTGTTCCTCCATGAACCATGCCGCCGGCGGCGGTACCGGCTGGCACTGAACAGCCACTGGCTGGATCCTCGGCAAGGAGGACTGACAGCCGCAAATCAGAAGTAGCAAGGCGATCGCGTAAACGAGCCTGGTCTTTTTGTGCATGGGTCAAAGCCTCATGGTGGGTTTGATCACTGGCGGAAAGGCGCTGCTCGAGCGCAAGGCGTTTGTCCTGATCGGCTCGCACCTGGTCAGCGGCCGCGTTGCTGATGGCGGACAAATCGTTCTGATATAGGTTGGCTTGCTCGGCGAGTTGCTTACCCATGCGCCAGTTCTGAACCTGCCAGGCCATCGCCGCACTACCGGCAACCAATGCAGCAGTTAGCACCAGCTGGCAAAGAATTTTTTGCGCCAGAGTCATCACGGTACATCCTTGAATAGAAGTCGGGAGCCGATTTTCAGTGCCTACTTGAGGCCTTAATTACGATGCTATCGGGGTCGGCTAAGGTTTCCCGTAATCGGGCAGATAAAGATGAAATATCTCGGAGATCCGTTATGACCAATTACGACTTCACAAAATCGATTCCAAAACACCTACTGAGTGCTGCAGCCCTCATCGCTCCCTCTCCATTTGCCTGGTTGATACGCAAAGGCATTGACGCCTTTGGTGGTGCCGTAGCGACTCCGGAAAATCAATCAGAAGCTGCAGCAACGGTAATTCGGGCGGGAAAAGAATCTGGTGTCGACGAAATGGAAATCGTCATGAGTCACGAGGCTGGTCTGAATTTCAAAGCCCCAATAGAGGGTGTAAATATTTCAATGAAGGCTGGCGCAGAAGGGACTATCACAATGAAGGTAAAGTATAAATAAGGTCCTGCTGAGCCGACCTCGCATCCGAGCACAAGTCATGTCAGCACCTTCAGCGCGGTGCCGTAGAAGGCCAGGCGCTCAGCCAATCCGTTCAGACCGCCATTGATACGCCGAGTGATCCCGTTGAAGTCGCTGGCATCGGCCAACGCATTCAGGTTCCGCGAATTCCAATACCACGCCGCCGACTTGCACGCCCACTCGGCCTGTTCGAGCAGCTCAGGCGTCCTCAACAGAAGATCGTCGCCGAACAGCGCCTTGCTGCACGCGAGGTAGTTATCGTGGCCTGTAATTTGAATGCAGCCACGTCCGCGGTACCTTTGGCCATCACCATCAGCCTCGGGCGTATTGCCTAAGCGCTTGGCCAGCGGCCCGGTGTCGTACTTACTCAGGTACTGGTCGCCGCCGAGCTCCTTCACATAGCGGAACTGGCCAGACTCATGGCCCACCTGGGCAATGAACGCCGCCATGCGCAGGCGCGTGTTGATCTGGTACCGCTCCATGGCCAGATTCAGCGCAGACGCAAAAACGCCGGCTTGTTTGCCGGCGCTCGGGAGAATCTGCAGCAGCTGCTGCTGTGTGATTGGCATGAGATATCCTCACCTTGGGCGCACTGGCCTGCCACTGGAATCAGGGAAGTTCTCGGCACCCTCTTTCCATGCGCGGACAAGGGTTCGATAGGAGCGCCATTGCAATTCCGTACCAGGAAGCGCTGATGGATCACCATCTTCCATACCTATCAGCTGGTCTGTAATGAATACGACCTCATCCATGCGCCACGCATTTTCGACGGCAGACTGCTCAGCTCTGATGCGATTGGCCTCGACCATGTCGTACACCCATTGAGGAACTACTTCATAAAGGGTCTCCCCATCCATCAGCTCCATCCACTCATCAATTGCTCGATAGCTGCCATTGGGCATGATTGCATACATGATAATCCCCTCTCTAGCGTTCTGAGCCGTAGCCCCTGATATCCAAAGTCGTTCCACCAGTTACAGTTCCTGCGTGCGTATACACAAATAATTGGTCTGTGCGACAGATCACCGGAGCGAGCACCCGCGTACTTGCCGCAACGCTAAGTAACGGCTGAACGGCCTCTGGACCTATCGAGAAGGAGTTACCGGTTGCAGCATACACTTGCAGCAACGCGCGCTGCGTGGTTAGTGGAATGACCGCAGTGCCAGATACAATTGTGGGGGATGTTGCCAGTCCGTTGCTCAATATAGGGTATAGCGCCGCCCCGTCCGTGTAGGTTACATAATCGGTCGCCCAGACAAATGGGCGCAATGCGCTACTCCCAGAACGTAACGCACATATAAATCGTCGACTATTCCCACCTCCTTTTGTTCTCGCCGTCCCTGAGTAAGTGGCGCCCGGCGCGGTAGTAGATATCTCGTAAGTTGGTACGCCTGCGCTATCGTAGATGTATAGGTAGTACCAAGTATTACCGGTCAGGGATAGACCGGACAGGCTTGCCGCCGCGGCCGTTACACACCGTCCTAGTGAGGGTATATAAGCCGAGCCGGCTGTAACAAGAATCTCAGTGGCGGTTACCCAAATAGGAATTAACCCATCAATATAACCAGTGCCGACACCGCCAAGCGCTGGGGTGACTGGTGTGTCTGTGCGATCGCGCAGCTGGGCGATGTATGATGCATACGTGCGCAGGTAGTCGTCTATCAACGATGGCGATTCAGAGCCCGCCGGGCTGTTACTGCCGGCCGTGGTCGAAAGGTCAGCGATAGAAGAAGGAAGCGGCATAGTTTTTCATCCCAATAAAAAAGCCCGCTCAGTGGCGGGCTTCAGTTGAGTGAGGGCGTTATACCCAGGAGGTTCGCTTGAGCGAGCATCTATTGAAGGCAATCCAGTTTTCCGGCGTATTTGCCGGTCTGTGGCTGCTGGTCAGGTTTGAAGAGTGGCTAACTTATCTAGCCAAAAAGCACCTACCCAAGGGGAGCAGGATCAGGAAAATCGTCCTGATCAACCCCGACGAGGATTAGGCGCGTCATTGCTCCGAGATCCCTAAAAGTCCAGGCGCCACGACCATCGGCAGCATGCTCGGTCGTGGCGTTTTGGGGATCACCATGTTCAGCGGCGGATTAAGCGCGGAGCCAACATCAGCCATTTGCTTGGCTTTGCTTGCCGCAGATACCGTCATATTCAGCAGCCCATTGAACCCCGGGATTTTTGGCATCGCCTGTATGAAGCGCAGTGCATTCGACGCAGTGGTAGATCCGGCAGGCTTCATTGGCGGATTCATGATGCTGCCGCCCGCCCGTAAGATCCGCTGATAGTCGGCCCAGCCATCTTTCCCGAACAGTGCAACACCCTTCTCAGGCCCAATCTTGTCGAGCGCCTTGCGCATGCCGTTGATGGTAAAGGTGCCGCCAGTTTCCCCTTGGAGCGTTGCAGAGTCACGGACATACGCCTGTGCTGCATCACGCAGCGAACTCATGATCGGCACGCCGCGGTCCCGTTCAAGCTGGGACAGGCCTTTGAGTTGATCCACCTTCATTTTCCCGACAATGTCAGGCAGGTCCTCGGGGGCATAATTGCCTTTGAGGATTTTCTCAACCAGCGGGCTAGCCTCCTGAAAGCGGAACCGGTCGGCGGCGGCGGACCGAGCCGACCTGAATGCATCGGCAATGCCTGGAGTACCCTGCGCTCCCGCTTGCTGCGCACCGCCAGTAGCAGGGCCAATACCACCTTGGAATGGAACCACTCCTCCACGCTCGGCCATAGGAGTGCCGCCAGGAAGGAATTGCCCCGGCCCTTCAATCTGAGTTGCGCTGAATGGCTGAGTCGATGGCCCTGGCGTACGCATGCCTGGAGCGGGGTTGAATGCCGCCGCCTCTCCACCATCAATCGCATTGATCAGGTGCTTTTTGACGATCCCAAGCGCGACCGCTTCAGCTCGATCGTTCGTGCTGTAGATCCGACCATTCAGAGCTTGCAAGCGCTGCATTGCCGTACCCATGTCGAACGGCTCCTTGCCTGTGGTCGCCTTCTGGAACCAGCTCAGCGTGTCCGCCGGCAGCTTCGAGCCCAGCATCTGCTGATCAAGCTCGACGGATGCGTCATTGACGAACTTGTGCGGGTCAAGCGGGATGTCTCGCCCTGCCGTATTGCGCGCCGCCTCATACAACTTATCGGCCTTTGACTTCAGTCCCGCGTCATAATCGCTCACAGACTTTTGTAGCACTTGCCCACGCTCATAATCCGTAGCATCGCCCGCACCCTTTCTCACACCATAGAGCAGCGACCCGTTGGCATCGACGAAGCGCTTTTGCATCTGATCGTCAACGGTGTTCAGCGTATTCTCCATCCACCACTGCTTCGGATCACGGCTCAGCCATCCACGCGTTGGCTTGATGCCCAGCGCATTGAAGTCAGCCATGCGCCCAAGTTGGACAGCATCAAGGTTGTCCACGTCTTCCATGGACTTCTTGCCGATGCTGACTACCTGCTCCTTAACAGCCTGCGGCAAGGAGCCAAAGTCGATCCCCTTCTGGGATAGTTTGGCCGAGACTTCCATCTCGATCGGACCTCTTGGTGTGATGAGAGATTTCACGCCACTCACAACCCCGTCAACAGCGCTTCCGATCCCGCGACCAACTGCTAACCCCGTAGCTCCGCCGACCCCGCCAACTAACGCGTTCTGCGTCCTATCCATCAAAGAGCCTGGCTGTGATAAAGCTCCAAAGGCCGCACCGGCACCGGCTGCCTGCTTATAGCTTGCAGGGTTTATCAATGCATTGCCTGCTGTCTCCAACAAACCGCCAGCAGTCTTGATCGTTGGCATTGCGCGTGCTGCGCTTGCCGCCTGTAGCGCTTTACCGCCAGCTTGCAAGCCGCTACCTCCCAGATAGGCAAGCCCGATTTGCCCGCCAATGTTTCCGGAAATACCTGCCGGGTCTGACATGAGGTCGTCGTCTGCACCAGGGGCACGCTGCCAGCCGCGAGGCCAGAGAACACCACCAAGGCCGACGCCTTCCATCAAGTCAGCGACAGCCTTGCCGGCGCCGAGGGCGCCTCGTTCCAGCCAGTTACGGCCAGCGAGGCGATCTGGTGGTGTATTTGGGGTCTGTGGCTGGGCCGCGACCTCTCGCTGAGACTGCTCAGGAGATTGCGCAGTGTTCTCCTGCTCCATGCGCGCGCGGAACTCGAATTCTTCCTGTTCGGTCATGGTTTATTGCCCCTGACGCCGTTTGAATTCTTGGTAACGGGCTTCTTTGTCTGGATCAGCAAATGCGCCTGCTTGCGGCATAGCCATAGGCACCTGCGGCTGCGCATTGCGCTGCGCGGCTTTCTCCGCACCACGCCCTGCGGGTATCGACATATCCTTGACCGCCTGTTCGCGGGCTAGCCTTTTTTGCTTGATCACCTCGTCGCTGTCGCCTACTACCGGAAAAAAGGTGCGCAGGTTGGCGGCCATCTCAGCAGGAGTCGATGCCGCTCCCGTCTTGGCACGCAAAAAGCCCTCCGCCCACTGCTCCTGTGCTTGGGCGATCCGCTGCCCGTCCTTACCCGCAAGCACGTTGGTAAGCGGGCTGCGAGCGAGCTCTACGCGCGCAGGCGAAGCCGACCCGCCGACTTTATCAAGGACGTTTTCGGCACCGGTCATCTGACTCAGGTACAAGGTGTTTTTTCCTTCAGACTCAGTTAGCTTCGTCCCCGCGCCGTCCTTAAACGGTGTCCCTGCCTGCGTAACAACAGGTGTTGCTTGACCAGTTCCTTTGTCGACCCGATAACTGACCCCATCTGGCCCGGTGATTATCTGGACGCGGGCAGCCTCTTTGTTGATGGCGTTGGTTTCTTGGAGGATGCTGTTTTGTTGTTGTTTGGTGCCAACATTTGCCCAGCCGCGCGCATTGGCGGCTTGTTCGGCCGGCGACATGCTGACATTGAAGCTCTGCCCAGCGGTCGGCACGGAGAACTGCTTGGTGGCGCCGGTATCGACCAGTTGCGGCGCGACGTAGGAGTTTATGGCCTGCCCCACTGGCTGGCCGTATTCGTCGTATTGCATGGTCTGCTTGTTGCCGTCGGCGCCAGGCACGTCAATGGTGCGCGCTACCTTGCTTTTTGCTGCGTTGGGGAGTTGGGCGTATTTGGTAATATCCTCCGGCCCTATGCCGAGCGCCGCTGCAGACTTCCAGTCAAAAGTGTTGTTGCCGTCTGCATCTTGACTGTAAAGGGTCGGCAAGGTCTGCATTTGGCGCTGAAGAAGTTCGGCCTTTTGTCGTTTCAAACCGTTGGCGCTCGCCGCCGAATATCCTGCAATGCCAGACAGGCCAGCAGCGCCCAGCGTGTTGATTGGGCCGCCGCGCCCGGCTGTGGCCAGCCCGCCGAATGCGGCGGCCAACAGGCCTTGTCCCGCTGGGGATTGCGCAAAATCGAGAAGCCCATTCATGTCAGGCATTTCAATACCCCCTCTGGGCGCGACGTTGTGCGGCGTACTGCTGACGCTGAGCAATCAATGGGTTAGGTTGGCCTTGGGCAATCTGCGCCAAGGTCTGCGGGCCGTTGTTGGCCTGCTGCATGGCTTGGGCACCGCCCATCGGCTGCTGCTGGCCGGGCTGGGAGAGCAAGCCATAGGCCTTTTGCCCATAGCTGGCTGCGTCCATGTAGGGTTTTGCCGCCGTGTTGAAATTGGACAGGCTGGTTCCCATGGAGCTGAGCAGGCCGGGCGATGAACTGCCGGCGTAGGTGGCGTTACCCATGCTGCCGGCGACGGCTGGCTGGCCGAGGCCATAACCCGCACTCGCCGTGGAAGCACCGGTTGCGCCTGTAGCTCCGGCTGATCCAGCCGCTCCAGCGGAACCGGCAGTTCCTGCAGCCCCGGCCGACCCGGCACTTGCGCCGCCGCCGAGCAGGCCGCCAGCCGCGCCGCCTGCGAAAATCGAGGCGATGGTCTTGGCGATGGCGTGCATGGTCTTTCCCGGGCCGGTATTGATGCCCGCGTCTTGAGCCTCCTCGTAACGCTGAGGTGCCGCCCCGCCCCATTGATCCACCAGAGGCTTATCGTTGGTGCCGAGTACCTTGTTCCACATTCCGGTCGAGAACGGATCAGCCGAGCCGTAGAACAAGCGCGCCGGGTTGTCCTTCACCTGGCTGCCCATCGCCCCCAGGTTGAACAGTTCAAAACTGCCCACATCACCAAGAAAGCTGCTCATTTACCACCCCCAGATTGTTTGGTAGAAGCGGTATTGCCCAGGCCGGAGCCAAACACCCCGGACATTGCGGCAAGTTTCTTGTACGGGTCATTTTGCTGGTCGGTCCAGTTCTGGTACTGAGCATCCAGCTGCTGCTGGTTGTTGTCCTGGTATTGCTGCCCGACATTCATCAACTGTGAAGCATCTGTGTAAGCCTGACTGCCATAGGTCGGTGCCAGGTTCAGGTATTGCGATTTCAGCTGGTCATTGCGCCCGGCATAGTCCTGCGCCGCCGTCATGTTGCGGTTTAGTTGGTTTTCGGCCAGCCCCTGCTGGGCTGTATAGTCTTGCATCCGCATACTAGACGCGGTATTTCCAAGATTCTTGGTGAGGTCATTCAGCGAATTCTGCTGCACGGCCTGCGCGCCGGAGTTACCGAACGACCCAGATCCGACTGCCTGCGTGGTCAGACCTGGGGCGATGGCGTCGTTATAGTTACGAGTGATGTCACCCAGCGCAGCGTTGATGTTTTGCTGAAGATACGGGTTTGATCCGGCATATTGGTTCTTCCCGAGATTGCCTAGCGAGGTAGCCGCATTTCCTGATGCCAGAGCACTCTGCATCGTGCTTTTGCCCTGATTCATCAGCGCATCGCCATTCATCGCGCGGTCTGCAGCAGCCTGCGCCCCTGTGGTTTGAAGCCAATTCAAACCGGCAACCTGCTGTCCGTCATACCCACGGTATGCCTGGTTAGACAAATCCATTGCCTTGTCGCTATAAGCTTTAGCCAGGGGCTTTAGTTCGGTAGGGATGGATTGAGTGGTCGAGCTGGTCGACCCGCCTTTATGCGGGCGCAACACATCCCCGACAAAGGCAGGGAGCGCTGCCATGGCAGGACCGCCGAACTCTGCGCTGAGCTGTTCGTGCAAGGCATCAATATTCACAGTTCGACCTCCAGTACTTGGTAGACAGGCGCAAAGCCGCAGCGCTGCCGGTAAAGACGGGCTTGAGCGGGAGCCGCGGCGCATCGCAGGCGCAAACAGCCGAGCGCCTTGGCCATGCTGCCCAGCTCATCAAAGAATTCATCAAAATGGCCATGCGGGGCATACATCTCGTAGACGTACAGGACGCGGAAGTTGGGCAGCTGCTCGACACCGACCACGCCCCAACCCACGATGGCGTCATCTCGATCGAGCCTGACCAGCGTCCGTTCACCACGGCTGAGCATCATCTTCAACTGATCACCGGTGATCTCGCCGCCCGAAGTGGCGCAGGCGAGCCCGAGGTTGTGCGCGCCTTCCTTCCAGGCCACATCAATGTGCGTCGTGGGTACTACGATCAGTTTGTTCATCAGTTACCTGTCAGGAATCGGCGCTGCACCCAAGTACCCGGCGTGCCAGAGGCAACGCAGGCCCATCCCTCGATGACGTATTTGGAACCTGCCGCTCCTGCCTCTACGGGCGTCGAGTTCATCATCGAATCCCCCTGCATCCACGGTCCGGTAGTTGGTGCGGCAGTTGCTGCAGCGTAGAAGCCGGCAATCCGCCCCTCGGAAATCAAGTTGACCTGAGTGGCATGTTCGCGCAGTTCGCGCTGCAGGACCGGATCGTTTGTCGCGACCGTAGGGGTTGTTCTGAGCTTCATTAACGACCCCCAGCCGCAGCCAGTTCGGCGTCCATGTGAGTGACGCGCACCTGTCCGGTGAAACTGAATGTCGCTTTGTGCCACCGGGCGGACTGTCTCAGGTCAAATTTGCCATCGAGGACAGCGCCGGTTGTGCCGGCGGCGAATCCGACGCCAGAATTCATCTGAATAAAGGTCTGTACCGAAGCACTGGCGGGCGCCCGTGCATAGCGCAAACGAATCTTGTTGAGGGCTGAAACTGCATCGTCATCGCCGACATCACCCGTAGTCATCGAACTGGAAACCGATAGGCCCGTCATGGCCTGCAACTGGTGGGAGGTATTGAAAATCGACATCGACTTACCACCAGCCAGCCAGAACTGTGAATCGAATGAGTATGACGCCAAGCCGTCAATGGTCGGCGAAATAGCCGAAAGTCCATCGATCGTCACGCCGCTGGACACGTAGTTGAGCGCCGCCTCAATGCTTCGGTTAGCCACGCCCCACTTCTTGGCGGTGACGTGATAGACGATGGCCGAGTCCGGCGATGTGGCACCAAGCGATGGATAAAACACCCAGACCAGGCTCTTCTGCCGGTCGAACGCGCAGATCGTCTTGTAGCGGTATAACGGACTCGAGTTGTCGAAGAAGAACTGCCGAACGTAGCCGTCAGCCACTGGCACAGGTCGAGTACCGTCAAAAATCCAAATGTTGTCATCGCCGACGAAGAAATGCGCGCCGCCGATGTCGCAAATCGCCTCTTTGCCGATACATCCCGCCTCGCCGCCCGGCACTTGCAGCCAGTTCCAGACCGTGGGGGCGCCGACATACTGGCCGAGGTAGATGGAGCGCTGCTTGTAGGCGATGGCGTACTCGCCCAGGCGCATACCTGCCGTCAGGCGCCCAGCAGTCGCCACCAGGCGCCCGGACGTCGCTTGAGTCGTCAGGCTTGGCGTCCATGAGGTGTCATCGAACGCTGCACAACAATGCCAGCCATCCGGCTTTTCCGACCCATCGTTGGTGTTCAGGGCCATGACAAAGGCGCCAACGGTGAATAGGATCTCGGCCTTTGGCGCCGTGGCCACGTCAGCAAAGGCGGCGCCGGTTGAGCGCTGAATCACGTCTGACCGGTTAGAGCAGAGCGTGGCGTCACCAAACTGGGTAATCGACCAGCGCGTATCTATCCCGCCGGTGTAGGCTGCGGCGCGCCCGATGTCAGTCCAGGCACCGGCCAGCAGCTCATAAAGTTTGGTGGTTGTTCCCGCGATGATGCGACGGGTGTCGTCCAGCTTGGACACTACGGCAGCACCGATGCAGGCCGCCGCAAGGACAGGCGTTGCGGCAGGCGTGGCAGGCTCAGGCGCTCCCTCCATCCCATTCAGGTACGGGATCAGGTTCGTGCAACTGGTGATCAACCCGGGCGTGGTCACATCGGCATCCGGCGCAAAACCAATCAACGGGATCATCGCACGCGCACCTTCATGGTGGAGCCGCTATACCAGTCAACACCATTGATGCCTTCCACGGCCTGGCTGTAGAGCTGAGCCCAGGTCGCAATGCGCGCATCATTCATGATGAATGGTGTGGCCGCGAGCAGCGACGCGAACAGGTAGGCATTCGGCCAATTGGTCAGCAGCCAGTTGGTGGTATTGGTGCTGGACAGCGCCGGAATGCGCTGCTGATAGGTCAGCTCCAGCGAATACACCGCGTCCGGGATCGGCGCGACCTCAATGTTCCCGCCGATGACGGTAAATACCACCGGCTGACCTGATCCATTGGAGGCAAAGTCCACGCTGATTTCATCCGGTGAGCGGTACGACAGCGGCTGGTTGTAGGTGCCCACCACTTGCAGGCGGCGCATCTCCAGCATATCGGTCGGCAGCGCTAACGTATTCACGCCCGCCACCGTCGACAGCGTGGTTTTGGTTTCCATGGCGCGGGTTTTCAGGTCCGTGCTCATCTGCGCTTCGGCCAGGGTGATGAAGTCGGGGATGTTGGCCGACAGGTCGCCGCGGTTGAGCCAGGACGCGACCGAGGCCTGCAGCTCAGAATAGTTGGTGATGCTCATACCTTGCCCTTCCATACCCGAAATGCGGAAAGATCAGGGTCATTGAGCATCCGGCGCATGTGCTCCTTGTTGGCCATGCACTCGTGAAAAGTGATGTCATGCTTGTTGCAGTAGTCCTCGATGATCACGAAGGGAATGCTGGCGGCGTGCTTCATTTCCGAGGTGCCATGGTGTCCGCCATTGTGCAGCGCCTTGGTCCGCTCCACGATCGGCGTGCAGTCCTGCGTGCGCTGGACCGTCATGTTGCCGTCGTGGAAGTGAAACTTCGTGTCGAGGTCGAGCATTTACATGTTCTCCAATGGCGACACCTGAACCACGCCCGCAGCAGTCACTTGCAGCGCGGCGATCTTGGTGTAGTTGCAGACAGCGATGATCACCGCATCACCCGGCTGAACCATCAGGTCGGTGTTGACCGCCACGGGCGTGCCGTTGCCAATACGCACATAGGCGCCGGTACTCGCCGTGATGCGGATGTAGCGCGGAAGCTCGCCGCTGGAGGCGTTGGGGATGGAGGCGTTGGCGGACGTCCCAGAAGTGGCCAGGTTGACGCCCGTTGCCACGACCACGATCGCGCTTTCGAAAGTGTTGCTCATGGGAGCTTCCTCGAAGAAAAGCCCCCGAAGGGGCAGTAGATCAGGCCGGGTTCAGGGTCACGCTGATGGCGCCGACGGCCGAAGTCGCAGTGCCCGTCAGGTCGTAACAGATCGAGTCGCCCGCCGCGAGCAGGAGGTCGCTTGCAGTGGTCGACAGGGTCAGTGCTTGCTGGGTCGCGGCAGTGCCGACCAAGTTGAAGCTGCCGGTATGCAGCGCGGTGCCCGAGGTGAGCGCCGTACCACTTGGGACCTTGCGAATGGTGGCTGTGCAGGCGCCGCCCGTGCCCGCGACGTCGACACGACCACGAATGGCCTTGACGACATACGGACGGTCAGCGGTGAACAGCGTGCAGTCGACCGTGGTGGCCAGGTAGAGCAGCGTGACGGGAATGAACCCGCCCTCACCGTTTGCCGTACCTTCAATGCCGAGCGAGCTGTCGGCATTCTGTCTGATCATGGGCATGTTGCTTTCTCCAGAATGAGAAAGGGGAGCCGAAGCTCCCCTTATTGACCGCCGTCAGGCTCAGGCCACGTCGTACACAGCGCCCGAACTCTTCGGTGCACGCGCTTCGACGGTCCATTCCACGACCAGTTC
>Ga0163162_10000301_pt1 | contig 45485 bp, 71 predicted proteins | sample S55metaG_FD_115310 | JGI IMG/M metagenome (GOLD analysis project Ga0163162, IMG submission 115310) | Switchgrass rhizosphere microbial communities from Kellogg Biological Station, Michigan, USA - S5-5 metaG | ecosystem: Host-associated > Plants > Roots > Rhizosphere > Soil | place: USA... | reverse complement strand
TGCGATCCATGAAATAGATGCGCCCGATAGCCTCCTGAATGCGGCCTTCTGATGTCGCTGGATCTACCTGCGAAACAAAATAGGCAATTCCAGCATTCGCTCCGCTGATATTGTCGGTTAGCTGATCAGCCAGATATGCCTGTGGAGTAGACGGCGTGACAATGTCCAGCTCGCCGCCAAATGCGAGGTTCTCATCGGCAAGTACGCCAGCCCTGATCGTCACGGAGTCAGGAGTTACGACGCCAGTTGGCGTGATCTGAATGGCGGGTACGTTAGACATTGATCACGGTTCCGTCGTCAAGCGTGCATTGGATTTGGCCGGTCAGGGCGCGATCTGAATATTGTAACACCGCATTGGCTGTCGAGATCTTTGACACGGACAAAGCCTCTCCTTCATACCAGCCGGCCAGAACACGAGCTGGCGGTTGCTGGCCAAGCACGCTGGTTTCATAAGGGATGCCGCGATCAGTGTTGTATGGCGCCTCACCTTTCCAGAGACGGCAGGCATTAGCCACTGACTGAGCCTGCTCATATGGCGGCAGAGCTAACGCGATGCTATGCGATGCATCAAGCGTCAAGTCCCAGGCGACAGGATCAAGGTAGAGAGTCGACATCAGTTTGCCTGCGTGATGGTTGTGGCTACGGTCGCCAGGGTTAGAGGGACTGTCGGAACTCCAGCGCCAGCCGATGCGTGTACGTGAGCATTGAACAATGCTATCAGGCGCTCATCAATGAGCTTGCGTAGCGTGCTTTCTACATCGCCGACCTGCACCGCTGTGCCGTCGATCTGGACGGTCGGGGCCTCAGCCCTAACCTTCGTCGGACTATGTACCAAAATTCCTCCAGCAGTGAACTGGATGTATTGGGTTGGCGCCGCATTCAGGAAACCTCCCGAGTACATGCAATCACTGAAGTTGTAGGCTCTGCGACTGCCAGGTGGCGCGGCCTTTCTCGCATTCTTCACGGCGCTGATGTCTCGACTGCAAAAGCTGCCTATGCCGATGTCGCCCACTTCTGGATCGATGATCACAGCGTTGGCGCCGCCCTGCAGGCGCATGTATGGGACATTGGGAATCTCAAGGTTGTCCACTGTCATGTCGTCGCCGGTCACTTGGCTGACCAGCACCAGAACATCAACGAAACCAACCGGATCCACGCCGACGCCATTAACTCGCAGCACCTGAACGGGGATATTCGTGTTCAAGTTCATTATCTGCTGGTTGATTTCGAAGCGACGAGAATTCCAGTCACCACTGCCGGTTGTCGGTTCGGTCTGACCGTAATATTGGCCGATATCAACAGGCATTACTGGCCTCCGAGGAATGTGCCTTCAGGCGTTGCGGTGAAGTGAGTGAACCATGCGCCGCCAGGTGTTTCAGAATCAAGTCGATGGGACATGCTGATAATGTACCACTCGCCATTACACGAGGAAACTTCGGACTCCATCATGATCTTGCAGCCATGAAATGCAGACGGATTGAACAGGGCGGTGAAAATGATGCCGTTATGCACTTTGGATGGCCAGCCAACTACGCCGTTGGTGTAGTCGTAAAGGACTGGCTCGCTCTGTCTAGCTGTTCCTCTGGGCGCAATAGCTAGCACGCCTTCTTCCGGCAGATACCAATATTGAATCCTGGCCGCCTCGGCGAGAGTCTGCACTTTGTGAAGCGGACTCCCAACCATTGACATATCGGTCACGGTGGAATCGACTCCGTTGTTCTCAAGGCGAACCTGAAGCTCTGTGGCCAGTCGCTCCATGATGATGCTGACCTTTTGCGGTCCCGGATATGATGCCGATGGAGATGGGGCCAGCGATCCGATCAGACCTGCTCGAGCCTCAATCACAAAGGCTACATCTGGCGCGCCAGTATAATCAGCCTGAGCAATATAGATCTCGCCCAGGAAGATCGATGAGAATTGCCCCTCATCATCAGTCGCTTCGATCTGGATGCTGTTGCGCATGTAATCGAGGTTCTGATAGTTGATGACGGTCAGGCGCTCCATGACGAAGCGCTCAAGGCCAAAGATATTGACTCGGCAGGTAGCGAACTCGTATCCGCCAGGCGCATCGATCTCAACCTGCGCACGGAACCCATCAACGACTAGGTTATCCGGGCTGCCTTCCTTGATGAAAGTGCCGGTGGCTAGCTGAAACGTAAACCTCAGATTGCGTCGTTGAAAGCTAGAACCCATCTCGTTCCCCATCCAGTGTATTCAGGGGCTTCATCCCCTTGAGTATCAACAGCGGCAAGATCGCCAACGAACCCAGTATACGCGGCGCGCACGATGGCGGATCGATTGACCACAAGGATGTTCTGGCAGATGGCTGTGCCATTCAGGCTCAGGCTCAAATATTGCCTGCCACCGATCTGACGAAGGGCAATGCCACATGGTTGGCCAGCAAGGATCACGTTGACCGACTGCGAAGGGATGGCCTTCAGCGGAACAATGGTTACTGCCATATGATTGGGCCTCCGACATCCAGCGGTTTATCTGGTGGAGCAGGGTAGACCCTGACGGTTGGCGTCGACGGTTGATTGCCAGGATCCGCGATGATGGTCGAACTAAAAATCCCAGGCCTTTCGCGAATCGCTTGGAACAGGCAGTCAGCCACGATCATCGCGGCACCAGACCTTGCTGAGCGGCTCATGCGATAACCGACCAGCGTCACATTTGGATAGCGGAATTCTGGTGACAGAACGTCGAATAGGCTGGTGGCGGCGATGTTGGTATCAAGCCATTGCAGAAATTCTTGCCGACTCGCTTCATTGCCATCACGGGTCATGCGAATAGTGATTATGTTTGGCGTCTGAACCTTGTTGTAGTTCGTGAAGCTGCCAGATTGGATGATGTAGTCGGAGGCCCGCGATTCAGCAGAGATATCCTGCTCGACAACACTGCTGACGACAATTGCCGGATCAGCAGTTCCGACCTTGAACACGCCCCATGTCGGCCCTGGAAACAGAAAGTTCCATACTGCCGAGGCGAGATTGCCTAGCAACGTGATGCCGATGGCCTTCGGTGCATTTCGCAGCAGGTTTGGTACGCCAGGAATGGCCATTTATCTAATCCCTGTATCGGCTTGGCGGATGATCGCGCCTCGCATGTCGCGGGCAATCCCATTCGCATCTTGCGCCTGAGTGTACACTTTTACTTCACCAATTGAGATGTTGCCAGGTGACTGACCGCTGCCGCCAACGCCTGCACGCTGAATTCCGGAGAGCACGTCCTGATTGCTCAGGAAGTCGCTTCCAGCTTCGTGACGACTGATGCCTTTGACGAGAGTCGACAGGGTATCTTGATTGGTCAAATCAAGCTTTTCACTCGGAGCTACCCCGAGTTTTTGCGACAGCGCGTCGATATAAGCCTTGGTATCGTTCTCGTTCGGCGGCGCATACTTGGCGACGATCTTGTCTAGGCTGTCAATGCCTCGACTGGCGTAGCGCTGTAATTGCTTGACGAGAGCTGACACGCCTTCCGAGGCGCTGCCGAATTTAGCGAAGCGCCCCGATCCTTCCTCCGGTACGGCGCCGGTTTGCCCACGGTATTCTAGGTTTCCAGGGTTGTTGTTGCGCTCTGCACGGCTAGCGCCAGGTCGCGGCGCACCAGATGGATTGGCCTGCGGTACTGGAACGCTCCCACCTTGCTCGCCACGCATAATGGAATCGGCGCGCTGCTGCACTTCTTCCTCGGAAACCTTGCCGCCGAAAGCCGTGCGCCACCACTGATTCCCAAGCTGAGTGCGTGCAAGTTTTACGGCGGCCTCTCGGTCACCAGACATGGCCTGCCCGGACAGATCCTTGGCCTTTGCGGTGCTTTCAGATTCGTCACCCTTGAGCAGCAACGCAGCAGCAATGACGCCTCCAAGGCTGCCGGCCAGTCGAGTGATGCCGGACAATACGCCTGCGCCACCAATCAGGCGCAGAGTTGCCAGTACTCCGAGTAGTGCTGTAGACCAGCCATGCGTCTTATCGTCGAGGTCGCCGAGTACATTGCCTATCTGAATAAGCGCGGGGACAGCCACATCTGCAAACCTCAACATCGCCTGAGATAGTCGCTCAAGCACGGGCAGCATTTTTATTACGATAGCCTGACTGGTCCGCTCAATCTGGAGTTTGACGCCTTCCCACTTCTCTTGGGCTTCCCTGGCTGCCTTGGCATCAGCATCAGAGAACCCTTTCTGAGATGAAAGCAACCGATCACGCTCAGCCGAACCCTTCATCAGCAGGTTGATCGTGCCTTCATCAATCCCCATTGATTGCAGGATGTTGAAGCGATTGGCAGCGCCTGGAATTTTGGCATTAGCAGCCTCGCCAATGTCCTTCAGCAGCTCGACAGCGGTTTTGGCCTTTCCGTTGCTGTCCTTGAGCGATACACCGAGAAAACCAAGCATCGGGATAAGCGATGACTCGCCGGTTATGGCGATCTGCGTCATCTCATTGCTTAGGCCTTGCAGGGTATTGAGCAGGCCTTCTCCAGTGCCGCCAGACTGCCTGACCGCACCCTGCCAGCGCGACAGAGTGTCGGCGCTAGTGTTGAGTCGGGTAGCCATCCGATCAAGCTGAGCGCCACCACCAACGATGGTGCGCGTGAAGTCTGCCATGCCTCTGCCGACAGTCAGCACAGCGAAGAACTTCAGGGCGGCACTTTGCAACTGACCGAAGAACTCGGCAGCCTTCTTGCCGTTTGCGGCAATATCTTTGCCTACTCGCTCCGTGCTTTTCCGGGTATCGTCCAGCCCCGCAGCAACTTGCTTTTCGCCGCGTTCGAAATCGGATGAGTCAAGACCAAGCTTTACAACGAGAGAGTCAATTACCGTTGCCATTTATGACGCCTCTGTTGTGCTGGTCGATTAGATGGATTTCAAGCATCTGATAAGCATCATTCGGGCCGTAGACCGTCTGAAGTTCGTGAAGGGTGGCGAGCCCAGCTGATACGAGTGTCGCAATAATGCCGGGGGTGTTCGTGTAAGCGATCAGATCCCCGGCATGCTTGCTTGGCGCTTTAAGCGGCCAATCTACTCTTCGCCGCTCCCGAAAAAACCGGTAAGAACCCCAAACACTTCCTTGCGCAGCTCCAGCCAGGTAAAGATTTCTTCGATGTCCGAGGCCAGTATATCGCGAGTCGTCTTGCCGTCAGGCAGCAAAACCTTGATGCACGGCTTCATCTCATCCATAAGCGGCTTGAGTTGAGCGGCAGGCATCTTGGCCAGACCGATGAAAGCGAATTTGGCCAGCTGAGAGAGCGGGGCTGAAATATCAATATCGGCATCGCTACCCAGTAACCCTTGAAGAACGCGGATAGCCCACCACTCGGCAGACTCCGCATCCATTTCCGTGACCATGAATTGCTTTCCATGGTCACGGCTTTTCGGGTCATCAATAACTACTACTTTTGTGCGACGCGCCATAAATACTCCTGTCGTTTAAGTGGTGAATCAGCCCAGCGGAACCGGCAGAACCTTTTCCCATTCAATCACGAAGGTGACTGGCTGGAGGATCTTCTGGGCGTTCGCCATGGCGCTGTAGTTCTTCAGCACGCCACGGCTAAGGCTGTGACTGTACTGGTTGCCTGGAAGCGTGATAACGCCATTCAGGCGGTACACCGTGCGGCCAGCATCCTGAGCAGCGACGATGCCGTCAAAGATCGGACGGCTTGGGCTGTCCGGCTGCAAAGTGATCGTCTGGTTGTAGCTGCGAGGAACCCAGCCAGCAGACAGCTTGCCATCGACACCCAGCGAGGTTTCAGCTGAGTCAGCGTTATCCATGGCGAACGCAGCGTCAGCTGCGTAGCCCTCAATGATCGTTGCCGCCAGCGCGAAGTCCGCAGAGCTGATAACGAATGTGCTGTCAGCACTGGTGATTGTACGTTCGGCCATTTCGTAAGCTCCTTACAGGATCGCGATAGAGGCGAGGGCGATGACTTGAATTGCTCCGCCGTCACAATACCAGAGCTTGCAAGGTGGCGACTGACGAGCAGCGCGAACTTGTGCCGTGGCGGGAAGAATCTGCAAGTAGCTGCCTTGGGTTTCAAGCTGGGTTTTGATGCTGAAGCCTACCTGGGCGGCAATCGTAGAATCCTGAGTTGCGCTCAACGGAACGCCAATTCGGATGGTGCCGTTATTCAGGGCCTCATCAGTGGGATCCTTGCACCAAGAGCGGATGAATGTCTCGCCTACGCTGTTGTATGGAGCAGCGTTGACTGCCATCAGGCCGGTGAACATTGCCAGCGCGAGCTGAGAGTTCAGGCGGATCTGATTCAGGTAGGTGTCTACCCACTTGAACTTGGAGCCGTTCATGCGGCCGTCATACATGATGCTGTAGATATTGCCTGCGCCTGGAGCCTGATATAGGCCGTAGTAACTGGCGTTGTTCGACAGCACCGAGGTGGCGAGCGACAAGGTGTTGACCGAAGTAGCCAGTCCGCTTTGGGTCTTGAATGCAGCTGTAGCGCGGCCATTGATGGCAGCCCAGTCAATCGAGGCGGCATAGCCACAAGCGAAAGCTGCGATGGCGGCAGTGTTATACACAACCACAGTGCCTTCGTAATTCAGGGTGTCGACCACGGCGCCGAACACCGCAGCATTGTTCGGGGTTGCGTAGCCAGCATCGCTATCCCATGCAATGTAGGCATAACGGTTATTCTGCGAGTTGTTCCAGATCGCAAAATTGTTCTTGCTGGAAAGGTTCGGCTCCCAGGTCGTCATGAACGTGGCCCAGTTCTGTTCCTGGGTTTTCACGCGATCCATTACCGACGACGGAGTGTCGATATCCACGCCTTGCGACAGGATGCCGGCAGACAAGCCAAGAGCCGCAGCAGTGGTGCCGGTCGCCTGAGTAATAGTCGAAGTCGCGCCGCTTGTGCCAGAAGTAATCACGAAGCGTGAACTGGTCGTATCCCACGTGCAGGCGGCGCCAGCAGTCAGGGCGAGAGCAGTAGTAATCAGGGCGGCAGCGTTAGTGAAGCTAGACGCGGCGCTCAGGTTGAGGGCGGCGGCGGTCTTCACAACGCCGTCAATGGTAACAATCAGAGTGCCCGAGATAGCCTGGATCTGCGCCAGCGTAACGCCAGCCAGAGATTGGCCGCGAAGCCATGCAGCTCGTGCAGTTACCGCGAAACCGCCGAAGAACAAGGTGTCAGGCTTTTTAGTGCTGGTATCGAACCCCAGAAAATAGTTGCTCGCCAGCAATGACTGAGAACTGCCGCTACCGAAGTAGGTCGACACGTCATCAACGCTGGCAAAGCTAAGCAACGACGACACCGGAACCGTAAGGCTCTGATCTAGGAAGATCGCATTCAGCGAGAGTGCGTTGCCACCTGCGCCCACAACCAAGGGGTTGACGGTGACGACTTGTGAAATTGGAATAGCCTGTGTCATGCGTCTCACTCCACGGGTATGGTTATGTCGACAGGATCTACAGTGATCTCGCCAACATGAATAAACGATTCTTGACCAACGATTACTGGGGCATTGTACTGCACGAATAGGTCCATGGTCCAACGGGCTTCATATTGCTTTTCACCGGTTGTCAGTGGAGCCTGGAATCCATCTGTGCAGTAGAGTGGCTCGACGCCATCAGGGAAGCTCTCGGTAGCGTATAAGCTGCGCAGCATGGTGGTTGCAATGCCCGACATCTCACCAGCGGCAAGTCCATAGAAGTCGAGTTGCAGGCGTAGCTGGACAGGTTGTAGATAGGTCATCTGCCCAGTGATCGAATTCAGTTTTGCGCGAGTAGTCGTATATTGAGGCTTGCCGACTTCGGTAATAACTATCGATGGCGGCAGAGGCTGAGGCACGCCATTAGCCTGGCCGCGCACGATCTTCGTGCCAGCAGGCATCAAAGGCTGAAGGAATTGCTGAGTAGCTACGATTGCAGCGCTAATAGTCATGGCGCAGGCACCTGATAAACAACGGCCACCTTGCACCAGTCCTGCCAGGTCTCCAGCACCTTGAATACGCCCCAGTCGCCGGATAGGCCTCCGTGAGCGAATGTCAGAACGGCTGATGGCTGAGCGTCTGGCTTGACCAGCCCAGCAATTGCGCCATACAGATACACGGCGCGGATCTGGCCTTGCATGTTGAGGCCTGCAATCTGCTTCAGGTCGTCGCCATCGAGAGCCTGGACGTTACCGGGAGCCGTTACAGTGGTGAATGCCGGAGTCTGGAACAGTGTGTCCGGATCGATTGTGTATCCATTCGGAACGCTGACCACAATCGAAATATTCGGGTTGACAACTTGGATTGCGGCGTTGGCGATGCCCCTGAGATTCATGGAGTTTTCACCTCATAATCGACGCTATTCAGCATGTGTCCGGTCCAGACAAGAGGTTTAGCCTGAGTTCCGGTCGCACCTTCTTTGCCCTCAGCAACCATCCTCTGAGCCTCTAGAACATCAGTCAGGCGGATATCGCCAGGATTGTTACCGAAGGTTTTTCGGAGCATGAGCGTAGTAGGGGAGAGTTCCGGGCCTTCAATGGTGCTGATGCTTTCCTGTAGCGCGCCCTTGATGTCCTCGCCCATTACTCGCAAAGCTTTCTCCGCATCGTAATCGAAATGCTTGAGCGCCTTGGAAAGCTTGACGCTCCAGCCACCAGATTCATCGGCAATCATCTTGCGGAAGAATGGACGAGGCGGCGCAGGAAAGTTGCCACCATGACCAAATTCGTTCCAGAAGGCTACCTGAGCAACGGAGGTGCCGTCCGGGTAGGTGGCGCCCTCAAGGAAACCAACTGTCAGGCCCCCCTTTGCATCGCTGCCTATTTGGGCAAGGATTTTCGATAGGTTGGCACCACCAGAAAGAGTAGCCATCAGCGAATACACGTAGCGCGAGGACGATACCGGAAGCTGCGATACGGAAGCACCGCTTGCCAGTACATACTCCCCCACTGCGACATGCTGAACCAGGCCGCACCAGGAGTAGTCGGGAAATCAACGCTAACCGACACGCTGCCCTCGGTTGCGCTGGAAACCCGGCCAACTAGGCCTGGAGTATTGCCAGGGTTAAGCGAGCCACTCAGGTAGGCGATGTGGGCCGTCAGCAGCCAGAGCAGAGTGGTCCGCTTCTGAATGTCTTGGACGATGCTGCAATCAGTGTTCGACAGGTACAGCGTTGCTAGGCTGAAGTAGTTGGTCAGCAGAGCATCGCTGACAGCGGCGAACGCCGGGTAGGCCAGTTTGAATGCGGCAGGATCGAAGACGACGACGGCCATGAATTAATCCGCCTTCTTGACGCCATTGCCTTCTTGCGGCATCGGCTCGTGCCCGGTCTTCTCGCCCTTGACTTCCTTGTGGACAGCCTTGGCGTCACGTTCGTCTTTGGCTTCGAAGATCATGCCGGTTTTCAGCGGCGCATAATCCTTGAACAGTTCTTTCCAGGCTGCCCAAAAATCACCATCGACATAGGTGATTCCGTAATCGCGCTCGCTAAGCAGGATAATCGGACTGCCTTCCTGCGCGGAATTCTGGCCATTCAGTTTGACCTTGATATCTTGACCGGAGGCATTAACCAGGTCGAGAACGATACCGCAAGGATGACGGCAACCAATCACAACTTCTTTCGACATAACAAATATCTCCGTCAAGCGCATTTTTTGATTAAGGCCTGAGCATACTATCTGCCGCCACTTGGCGCAAATCATGCATAAAAAACGCCCGAGGATTAGTCGGGCGTTTTGGTTGTCGCGATAACAGTTACACGCCGAGCATGCCCTGAACGAACATTGGGCGTGCAATTACTGCGCCCCAGGTGCCTGCCGACTTCTTCTGACGGAATGCCGACATTTCCTGAATGATCGGATGCGCACGGAATTTCTCCGTGAACGATGCGTCCCAGGTGCGCTGACCTTCGAACTCTTCGATCACCATCTGAACCTTCTGGCCGCCAGCAGTGGCGTACTCAGGAACAGTGCGGATCTCCATGTTCGGATAGGTCTTCTTCAGGATGTCCGCCACGTTGACGTTAAAAGCATCGGTGATGGTCAGCGCCACAGAGGACTGCGGCGACATGATCAGCACGATCTTGTCGGTGGTTTCCAGCAGGCCATTCGTGGTGGCTTGCAGGGTGAAGAACATTTTGGAGATATCGCGCTGCACTTCGACGGCGGTTGCGTTGATGTTGCCGTTCGGCAGGATCCATGCAGTACCGGTGGCCGCCTTGGTGATCGGCGTCAGATCAGCAGGCAATGCCGGGTCGTTCAGCATGCCGTAGTTCTGGAGGCCGGAGACGCCGAACAGGTAGGTCTTGTTCTGAAACTTGTTCAGAGTCAAGGCCGACGCGATGTTCAGGCGCGCCGCGTAGTCGATCTTTGCCAGGCCAGCATCTGCAAGCTCGCGCTCGCCCCACTGGGTGATGGTCTGGTAGTGATACGACTGGCGTTGCGGAAACTGGAAGTTGGCGCCGCTCGAGCCGCTGTTGTTGTAATCGCCGTAGCTGGTAGCTTCACCAGTGGATTCGATCACAGGGAACATCGCGGTTCGGGTGGTCCAATCGCCGTACTTGCGCTCACCGCCGGCAGCTTCGGCGGCCTTCATCGGCGCTACCAGTACTTCGATCAACTTAGGATCGATGTAGGTGGACAGCATCGCAGGGATGCCGCTGTTGCTGTTGGTGATCAACGGGAATGCGGCGTCCATCGCGACCAGGGCGCCGTCATTGGCAACGCCAACGATATCGCGATAACCACGACCTTCCGGCAGCATGCGGGTTTGCCCGAAGCTGGAGTCAAACGCAATGCCTGCGCGTTCCAGCAAGGCTTTCATTCTTGGATCCATGATCAGCTCCTTAAGCCGGACGGGACATTACAGCCAACTCGCCAACGGCACCAGTGCCGCCGACAGGGAAGCCGGTGATTGTGAATTGGGTTTCTACGTGGCTGGTGGTCGTAACCGCCTGAGCCGTGATAGTACCCGGAGAGGTGGACAGGCTGTAGGTGCCGACGCCGCCTGGAGTACCGGTGAGTTGCGCGGTAACGTAGGTGCCGGCAGCAACGCCAGCCGAAGTCACAACATCGTTCACGTCGACGGTGCCGGAAGTTACGACAGTCACGGTCATCACGTTGGTCGCGAAGCTCGCAGTACCAACGAAGCCAGCGATGGTCGCACCAGCAGCGCCGCCCAGAATGGTGCCGTCGCCTAGGTTAGCGAAAACCTTCTGGCCGACAGTTACTTGAGCAGTCGGAGCAACCCAGTAATCGCCACTCAGCATCAGCGTAACTTCGAAGCCCTGAGGGATCAGGTTCGACGTTTCGCCCAGATAAGTGGTGATCAGCGCTGAGCCTTGACGGCGATGCACGAAACCGGTTGGCGCATTCTGACCGGTGTTAGACACTAGGCCAGCAGAGGTCGCCCAGCCGAATCGAGCGACGGTAACGCCAGTGGCACCAGCAACCAGGGTGCCTTCATGGCCGACCACGGATGCGCGAGGGTTTGCAGAGGCGAAGTCACCAGCTACGGCGGCCGCCTGTTGCAAGTTTACGGTTCTTTGGAAACCAGCAGTCATGATGGCTACTCCTTAGGAAAAGCGGTCGAGGCCAGGGATTGCCGAGGCAATCGCGGCATCAGCGGCGATGGTGTTGACGACAGCCGGAGTAGCATTACGCTCACTGGCAACTTTGTACAGGCTGCCAAGACCGGCGTCTGGCATGTCCTTGTGATCGACCTTCAGGTGATCCAGCGCGAAGCGGTAGACGCCAGCAGCGGAGTCCATGCCGATAACGTCTCCGACAGTCGAGCGCACGGCTGACTTGGCGACTTCAAGGTCACGGAATTGCTTGGTCAGTTCAGTGGTCAATTTCTTGCTCAACGAGTCCATGGCGGTGTTCACGTCTTCTTTGCTCATCGCATCAGGATCCTCATCGGTAGCGGCGGGCGCGCCGATCTTCGACAGCATGCCGCTCACTGCGTCCAGGTCTTCAGGCGACAGGCCTTTACCTTGCAGGAAATTGATCACTTCAGCAGCAGCGCCATCAGCAGGTTCATCGCCACCGATTGCAGTTGGCTTTTCAGGTTCAGGATTCTGCTCGACATCCAGGATGGAATCGATCAAAGCATCCAGGTTCTCGTTGTCCATATCCGAATCCATCGCCACTACCTTGGCGCGGAATGCAGACTTATCGAACGACTTCTTGGCGGCCTTCCCTACGAGCGCACCAAGACTGGAGTCCTGAGCGATCTTCGGGGATGCCGCCGAAAGCGCCAATTTCAGGGCTAGGCCCAGTTTGGTGGGTTTCATAGCAGGGGTTTCCTGTTTTGGTGGTAAAGGTGCTGAGTCTGCAACGACGACATCCGGACCTGACCGACCGACTTCAACGGTTGCCAGGTGGTTGCCGAGAATATTGGTCATGCGCCCATCGTAGGCCTCGCCATCAGGAGTGCTGCCTGGCGTCATCTCTGGCACGTAACGGTAAGCAGGGGATAGCTCGGCAATCTGGCCTGATTCAACGCCTGCAATCGCCTCAGAATCCCAAATACAGATAGAGGCGCAAAGGTAGGGAGCATTGAATGCCACGTCGCTGCCAATGCTGCCAACCACGTCTTCCTTGCTCGGATCGTCGGCGCTGACCTGAATGTGACGGCGCAGGATAGGCAGATTGCGGAACGTGCTGGCGCCTTTCTCAAGCTCGGCAGGATCGCGCCACAACTTGTAGATGCGTGCTGGATCTAGGCCGAGTTGCGCGAAGCCTGGGATCTCGCTGCCGTAGTAAGGACTCACATTCGCCTTGCTGATATTCGTCAGCGCAACATGCAGCCGACCATCCGCGTCGTAAGAGCGAACAGATCCACGATCAAATGCAAGAATAGGGCCAGGTTTTTTCATGGATTGCAGTATGCGCGAGCTTTTGAGTGAGTTCAATAGCTCGCGATGCTGCGGGGAGAGGATTAGCGAAGGTCGCGATGATAATCAGTAAGTGAGCGGTCGTGCATGATCAGCGCTCTGGTTTTTTGAGCTATAGGCGAGCGACCAAGAAGGCAGCGGATAAATGCAGGTTCAAGGAAGAAAAGTGAACACATTATTAGCTGAATCGACTTCACGCTCACTCCTCCACGATTTCGAATTTGCGATAGCCGAGATCGTATGCACGCGCAGCTATAGCGGAAGGGATATCAAGATCATCCATCAACTGACAGATTGCTCTGTAGCTGATTTCCTGCTCGATCTGCTCTGGAGTACGAATTGGGCGGAACCGGAACATCTGCGGTTCTTTCCATCCATAGCCCGTGTGAACCCAGCTGTATGTCAGTCCATTCGGCGCAAGCCAGCTAGCGATAAATTCAACTTCTACCCATGGAGCTTCATGTTCTTTCCATGGCTGGACTTCGCATTTTGTTCCGCGCGGCGGCAGGCCTTCGCCGGTCCACTCTTTCGGGCCATAATCGAGAACAGGACCACTGAAATCAAAAGGCGCGAACTCCTTCTCAGCCTTCAACGCATCGACTGCGGCCTGCCATTGGGCGCGGGTGACGATGGAGGTTTTGTAGTCGTCGGCCAGATCAAGCACGCAAATAGGATCGCAGCTCGGGCCTTTCCAGTCACCATCAACGCATTTAAGTTCGGCGTCAGTTTCAAACGCAACGATATAGCCGTCATCGTCCTGAACGATCTTTTCGCCCCAGGCCACCCATTCACTTAACTCCCGAGCCAAAATATCAACCAGTTTCATTGGGGTTCTCCTTTTGCGCGGGCGATGGCTTTGCGAGCGGCTTCGATTGCGAAGCCCTGATATTCGTAAATCTCGAACTGCGCTAATGAAAGCACCATTTCCTCAAGCGCCTCAAGCAGATCCGGCGCGGCGGCGATTAGGCTGGCGTTGGCGAAGTCGACTGGATCTAGCGAATAGATGCCGGCAAGTGTCGGATCATCATCCTCTTCATCCGCATCAAAGGTCTTTCGCGTCTGGATGCTGATAACTTTGCCATTATTAAGCGGCAATTCGTGAACTTCGTGGAACCAAGGCCCAGGCGTATGCTTGCTCATTTCGCACGCTCCAACAGCATAGCGTCGGCGATTTCATATGCGCCGATTGCCACACATTCATCTGCCTGCTTGCCAGTGCGATCGCTAGCGTGCCGCATCCACTCCTGATTTGAAGCGAAGCCTGTTGCAGCTGCTGCCGCAAAGTAGTCGCGCAGAGACATGCTGAGCATCGGGCCGCCACCTTGGGCGCGCTCGATCTGAGCGTAATATTCGGCGCTTTCTTTTTCTGTTTTTCCGCCAGCGACAGCACGGACGAATCCCTCAGGATCTTCCATCGCCATCTTGTCCATTAGCGCTCGCGCTTCGGCCATATTGAAATCTTTGCTCATGCTGATTATCTCCTGTCATTACGCCAAATCAGCGCAAGGAGATGATGGATTAGGATAATCACTATGTCAAGCTAGAAGGGGAGGACGGTTCGCGATGAGCAACGGCAATTGATCTCTTGACCTGGCAGGATGTAATGCCCGTCGATCAGGCACCCTTCGCGGACATCGAACTTGCGCTTATCCTTGCCTGCCTTGACGTGAGACGGGCGCGGCTCTTTGCCGCCACCCGAATGCACCCAGATGGCATCAAACAGGCCAAGCTCAACGCGGCGAGCTTGGGTGACGGTCGCCGTCAACTTATTCGATTGGTCCCTGGCGATAAGTGCGGCCCGTCGCTTAGTCACGCCATACCGCTTTTGAAGCTCATCGCTGATAGCCTTCAGATCGCGACCTTGGGAAAATCCACGCATAACCGTACCTTGGACATCGGTCAGATATTCCTGAGGAATCGATTTAATCAGCGACACATTTTCCTCAATCGTCGCATTCATGGCGTCACGCATGACCGGCGTAACCTGGAACTTGACAGCCCATCCGGAATCCTTGAGCGCCGACTGAAATGAACTGTCAGTAGCCTTGCGCCCAGACTCGGCAAACTTCGTCGCAATCTTGGTCGACATATCGTCGAACTTCTTGATCCAGCGCTTGCCGATGGCGGCGATCTTCTTGGCCAGTTCCGAAGAGGGGAGGGCATCCATTGCCACTTCCATGCGCGGCGGATTCGCCTTGTACGCAGCCGCTACCCAGTATTCGAAGCTGTTCGACATCTCGGCGATGAGTTTGTCCAGCTCGCGCTTATACGCGGCTTCTACACCTAAATTTGGCGTAACTGCACGGGCTGTCTTGCGCTTCTGGGTCGCCACTACTCAGCAGCCTTATGCTGATTAATGCGGCTACGTACTTGCGAAGTCGTGCTGCGGTTATCGGTATTGCCGCTCTCCGGCTCCTTGTAATCATCGTCATCATCAGGATTGCCCTTGGCGGCAGGAGCACCACTGGCATCAAACTCTTCTTCGTCTTCTTGTGGTTCCGGCAAATCCGAAACATCAATCCCGGAATAACCACTATCTTGGTCTTTCGCCAGGCGTTCGCGAGTCTCTTCAGGGCTGACCACGGATCGATCCAAATACACGGCATCAGCGTTCGCATTGTTGACGCGAATCGTCGCAGCATCGAGCGCGCTAACCTGCCAGAGCGGATTGAACTCAAAGGTGATCGTCGGGTCGATCTCGCCCCACAGGTGCAGCATCAGTAATTGAATGCAGATCCACATCGGCGGTTTGTAGAACGTTTCCTGCTGAGAGCTGACCCAGTCGTAGAAGGCGCGAATCTCACCTTCGCTGGAGGCGTTCAGGCCGCTAGGAGAGATGCCAGTCAGGATCATGGCCGGAATGCGTGTAGCGCTGCACTGGTGCTCCTGAGCCTGAGCCTGGAGTTCATGAAGTCCGGACAGCGGCGTATTGATCTGGTCAATCTCCTCACCTTCCATGTCGACCATCATCAGGCCGCGATTGCTCTTGGTCAGCGTGAACATGTCGGCGCGGGCGAAAATATCGGTTCCGTCGCAATCACCTTGGAGAACCTGACCCATGTTCGTCTTGAGGATGGTCAGTGAGAAGTTATTGATCAGGTCGCTAACAGCCTGGCGAGTGCGCAGCCAGTTGTTTACGTACGGCTCAGCAAGCTGGCTGAGCGACATCCCGCTGAAGTTGTAGGCAGGTTTGAGCATGTCCGGAAGCGGGCGAGTGATAACAGTCAGCAAGCGAGAGGCGTGCACCTCTTTGCCCAGTAGGAACCATTGGCGCGGCTTGTAGAAGTCTGGCGCAGTCGGGTCGATGGCGTTGTAGGCGCTTGGCGACGTCCACATGGCTTCTACGGGCGTGAAGCTGGTGAGACTGCCTTTCTTCACTGTCTGCGGCGCCAGCACCAATGGAAGGGCATCGTTAGCCCCTTTGATGTTGATGCTGATCTGTCCGCGACCAAAGAAACAATCCTGCGCGGCAATCGTCTGGAAGACGTGCAGCAGGTTGAATTCCTTGATGGCATCCTCAAGCTCGGCGATGCGCGGATTATCCTGCGACTTATCGGCGTCAGTCTTGCTGGTCAGCTTGATGCCTTCGCGGAATAATTCGGAGGCCATGGTTGACGCGAAGGCTCGATACTCAACGCGGGTCGCCAAGTTCGCCAGATACGGATAGCCAGGAAAGCCATTGAAGTCGGCATTCGATCCGAAGCACTGACTGGCAAACTCATACACGCCTGGCGCGTAGTCCATTGCGATGGCGGAGGTTTTACCAGCCGGCACCACGCCAGGCATCAGGTCAGGCGGGCGAATAGCAAACTGCTGGAGTTTTGGCGCTGGCTTCTCTGCGGCCTTGGACTTGGCGATTGCCAGGTTTTGGCGGCGAGTGCTGGCCGACGGGACAGGCAATGGCTTGGCGACAATGGCAGCCTTGACCTTTGGAGCTTTCGCTTTGGCCTTCTTCGGCTTTTTCTCTTTGTCGCGCTTGGACATTGTGCGCCCCGGAATTCGTGGATATAGGTTTGCGCCAGTCTAGCGGCGACCGGCTGCTTTGGCGAGGGCTTCCTTGCTGATCTTCAGCTTGCCCTTGCCCTGAATCATCGGGCCAAGCGCGTAACGGATGGCGTCGATGTAGTGGTTCCACTTGTCGACCACGTCGGCGCGGATCTCGCCAGACAGTCGGTCAACCTTGTAGCTGTACATGCGGAACTCCTTTATCACTTCCTTGCAGCGGGCATGGATCACGATCTCCTTGTAGCTGCGCATGTGACTGATGCCATCCTCGACGGAGCCTGGCCATTTCATCACGCCCTCAATCATTGGCTGGCCATGGCGCTTCAGATAGCTGATCGATTCGGGCCGGGCACTATCGCCACGAATCACACCGCGCCCGAAGTCAGGTATGCGCTCTTCGATATAGGCGGCAGTATCGTCCAGCTCAAGGCCAACCTTGCCAGCCTCATACTCGATATACAGCCGCTCCTTGGTTTCGTCGATCCAGCACACAACGGCGGCTGTTGGGTCTTGCGCGAACCCGAAGTCGAGCCCCTTGTACGGTCCATGCCATTTGCTGGACGGCTCGAATTCCGATATGCGGTATTTGTTGGCGAACACTTGGGCGTCGGAGTTTTCGCGATAGGCGCCTTCCCATATCCAGGCATAGGTCTGCGGGTCCAGGCGATCCCAGTCATCCTTTCGCTCAAGATCTAGCACTTCAGGGAACCATGGGTTGTCCGTGTAGTTCAGCTCGACAACCTTGGCGTGATCAGACAGAAACTTTCGGAAGCGGCCATCAGTAGGGCTGCCGTCCAGCTCAGGGTTCCATGTCACCCAGATTTCTGAATCATCGGCGCGCACGGTGGGGTTGAGCTTGGACCAGGCCACCTCTGATACCGTCTCAGCCTCGTCAACCCAGGCGATCAGGATGCGAGCCTTACCCTTGAGCGAGTCGAGGTTATGGCGCATGCCAGCGAAGACGTAGTGAACGCGACGATTCTTCGTGCGGACGTACTTCTCGCCGATATCGAAATAATCATTAAGCCACGGGACTGATCTGATCGCCTGCTTGACTTCCTCAAGGGACGAGTCTTCCAGGCTATTCATGTACTCGCGGGCACACAGGATGGATCCGCTGATGCCAGCCTCTGCGAACATGTAGGCGCGCACAGCGGTCATCATGGCGAAAGTGCGTGTCTTGCCTGAGCCACGGCCTCCATGGGCTCCACGGTAGCGAGCGGCGCCCGTGAAGACGGGTATCAGCTTTGGAGGCAACTCAAGCTTAACTGTGGTCATTCTGCATCGCCAGGAGCAACCAATTGGATGACAGTAGGCACAGGGGTCATTGATCCATCAGTGCTTGTCAGATCAAGCTTATCGCCATATTCGCGCGGCGCGATCTTCGATGCTCTCCAGCGATAGTGATGAGAAAGTTCCTTGGCGCGCTTCAACTCAAACTCATCCTCGGCTTGCTCAATGCATCGCTCTGACTTTTCGTCCCAGTATCTGGCCATGGCCGAGCGGCATTCCCTCACGCGCGCGGAACGCTCAGGATCAGCCTCGATCCATGAAAGCAGCGAACCAATTGATACATCGGCATTGCTGGCGATCAGGGTTAATGACTCTCCCTCGCCTATGCAATCGCATACCTCATCAAGCCCTAGCGCATCAAGCTTGATTCGTGCTTCAGCGGCTCTGCTCATATCAATGCCCATTTACCAAAAATATCGGGTCTCTTCTTTGCAGCATAACGCATTACCTCCTTGAATTTTTCGACTCTCTCCGGGGTTGAGTTTTTCTCAAGCCATCTCAGCGCGTCAGCCGCGCCTTTCTTTACTCGCCAGATTCTATGCAGATCAGTATTGCCATGGATTGCCTTTGCCGTAGCTCTACCATTGATAGCCCGCTGCTCTTTGCTGCATTCGGGCTGGTCGCCGCCAATTGCTACATTGAGCAATCTCGCCCCTGATTCCCGGTAGCGACTAATCGTCTCGATTTCGGCCGCCTTCCAAGAATCACCATCATGCTCAGAGATAACAGATATTTCGAGGGTCTTCCCGGCAGCTATGAGTTTCCTAATCCACCTGTAGACGGGGTAATCGCGCCTTGAAGAATCCCTGATATGGCTCTTGAGCCTGGCTTGAGGATTATTAGCTTTACCAATGTATCTGACGTCGCCGCTATCAGGGCAAGACAGGGCGTAGATGTAACTCTTGGTTGATGCTGGCATGATCACTTCGCTCAAGTGTCGCTAAGAGGATTGCGGAAACCAGTAGCGTTCTGGCTTTCGGATGGCCGTCCTATCCGCATGACGACTATATCACGCCAGCAGAAATGAAAAAGCCCGCAGGTTTTAAGTGCGGGCCATGGGACAGAGTTATCGACGCATCCCGCGCCGTCGGTTCATAGCACCGAACGCTCGACCGGGAAACTCCCAATCCATACAGGCGATGCAGACGGCACGGCGTCGAACCCTGCTAGACGGCTGTTAAGCCTGCGCTTTCCACAATCATCTGCATCGGTAGTCACTATTTTCAGTTTTGACGAGTTGTTCAGCTAGTTTGCATCCTACGACGGTTTCTCTCCGACTCCGTATGACTTTTCTGCTCGCTCGAAAATAGTGACTACCTGATAAAGACGATTTCCGCATCTGACGGGCCCACTTCCGAGGGAAACGATAAAACCCTCTTACGGTTTACTCAAGCACTCTAGGCGTTTTTCACATCAGCTACAAACTTTAGACTCTGATGATCTGATGCTGAGAAGGGAGCATCACTAACCTAAGTGCATTCCGAGCCGTAACGGTATTGCGGTGGCGCTGGTTGATTCTTAAATAAGTGACCAGCTCCCCTGATCGTGACGACGTCCATGATTATTTAGATTGCCGTAGTGTCGTGAAGCGGCAATTTCGTTTATGGCTTTCGCCATGTTCAGTGTAATTGTTATTCGGCTGATCACTCCCTGGAATCGAACCCGGTTTCTCCCCTGGTCTACTGCAGCAGGTGATTTACCATTAATCTAAAATGACCATGCGAATAACAACTTCAGATTTAAAGAGCGCTGCCGGTTACGTATCCGGCCAGGAGTTCCACCTGCGTATTCATTCCAAGCGCTCCGGTCGATGACTTTTGCATTCCTGGTTGTGACGGCTCTCATCAAAGGAGCCAGCAGAGCATCGCTTGCCATCACCACGAAACGAATCATCTCCCAGCCGCAAAACTATGTCAATCGATTATCGCGACAATCGAAGGAAATTTTCGTGCTGATTTGAAATCCTGACTTTCTGGTAAGGAAATCGATTTGTGCCCGTGTGCTCTTTTTGTGCCCGTCAAAAGAGCACAGCTCCAGCCCTTTAAATACGTGGCCTCCAGAGCATTTTGATGAATTTGTGCCCGTGTGCCCGTCATTCGCACATTCGGAAATTTGCACGCGACCATGTTAATTGATACTGATAATCAATAACTCGTAAAAAGGGTGTTTTTTTAAAAAAAGGAGCACAAGAGCACAGAATGCCTCCAGCCCTTATTCTACGCGGCCTAGACCTGTGCTCTTTTCCGGGCACAACTCGGGCACAACGGGCACAAATTTGCACAAACCTTAGAGAAGTAAGATGGAGAAGGGAACGAAAGGAACAAGATGAGAACAAAGGTTGACTAGATTTTTTGATTGACGCAGAATCGCCAAAAGCAAGATAACCAAGACGCAAAGGATCAAAATATGCAGACGGATGTAGGTGTCCCGATTCCGAAGGTGAACCGCTACAATTTTGCAGATTGGCCGGTCGGCGGCAGCAAATATTATGACCTGCTCAGCGAGGTTGAAGCCTGTGCAAGCGCCGCCTATTCGTACGCCAGGTGGCACAAGAACGGCTTCAAGATGACCCGCCGTAAAGAGGGCGACGGCTACCGTATTTGGCGGATCAAATAATGGATATCGATATCAGTAATCCGCCTGCCTTTGATGTTGCCCCGGTCGAGCTATATACAACTGTTATGCCTGACGACGATGAGTTCGCCATATCGGCTTTTGATATCGGCGTCATCGATCATGTCGCGGCGACAGAAGTTCCGCTTCCAGAGTTGAAGCCAGAAAGAAAGCAGTACAAGCCGAAGGTAAAGAAGCAGGCTCAGGACGATTCGGAGTTTGTTCCGGTATTACTCCAGATGAGCGAAAGACTGCTCGGCACAACTATCGGCAAATTGACTAAAGTTGTTCACGAAAAGATTGAGTTTCCGGAAGTCAGCACTTTCTTTGCGCTGCTGTCGGCCGCAAGTTGTTCGGTGTCGATGGCGTATGCGACTCAGTATTCGACTGACTCCTGCATCGCGCTTGGCATGTACACGATCATTGAGCAGCCACCCGCCATGATGAAAAGCTACCTGCTGGATGTCGGCATGAAGCCCTATCGTCTCGGCGTGGCTGCGCACAACAAGAAGGTTGGCGGCATAAACCGCGAGATGAAGGAGCGCGACATTCCTGCTGAGCAGCATCTGAAACGCACGTTCAGCGAGACATCGGACGGCACGTCCGCATCTATCGACGGATTCCTTTCTGGTTGCTCAGAAGGTCGGTTCGTCGTGTCCAGCGCCGAGCAGTCCGGGTTGCAATCGCTGTTCCCGGAAACCGGTTCGTTTGCCAGCACCAACGAACTGATCCTTAAGGGCTACGCAAGCGAGTACGTGTCGGGCATGCGAGCAGGCCGCAAGGCGTTCACTGGCATGGTTCAGGGCTGCGTTGTCATCATCGCCCAGCCTGGCAGTAGCAAGCGCGTCCTGTCGGCCTCTGGCGGCTCCGGGATGGCCGAGCGGTTCATCTACCTGGCTGAGCCTGACCCGATTGGCTTCCGTCGCAATGAAGGGCACTTCCCAACCAAGCGCGAAAAGGAAGCGTTTGAGCAGGCTTGTGCGGCGTGCGTCGACATCTACTCAGGCATGGCTTTAAAGCAGCATGGCGCCGACGATGATGAGCGGGTCGTCATGGACCCGGAAAACCTGATCAGGATCAAGGCTTCCGATGAAGGCTATCGGATTCTGCGCGAGGCAAAGAACTCGACAGAAAGCTATCTGTATGACCTGAAGATGGCGGGCGAAATGGTCATGATGGGCTGGCTGGCCAAGATCGAAACGCACGTCATGAAAATCGCCGGGAACATTCACGTCATCGAATGCATCTCGAACAACTGCAAGGTGCCTGAGATCATCCCGACATGGATTATCGAAGAGTCAATCGAGCTGGTTTTGATGCTGTCCGAGCACATCAAGGGGATCTTGAACAGCGCTGGCGAGTCTGGCTCGCAGGCCGAGGAAGAGACGATAATCGATATCCTGACCGGCAAGCCGATGGAACGCCGAGCGCTGGCACTCAGGGCGAAGAATCGCAAACCGTTCAAGGCTATGCCAGCTGGATTCAAGATCGCGACCGCCAGGATTGACGCCATGATCACCGCTGGCTCGCTTTCGGTGAACACTACCGGGAAAATTGAAATCGTATGACCTTTGAAGAAGCCATTCGCGCCCAATACGGGATCAAGGTTCCGATTACCGCCAACGATCTTCATCTGAGGAAGTTTCGGATCGACGAGCTGCGCAATGGTTTTCTGATGAAAATGGAGAAAACCGGTGTTTTTGGGTCGTTTATCGATGCGGAAACCTTCATTTGGACCGAAAACGGTGTCACTCAGTACGAGCAAAAGCACAAAGAGAACAAAGAAATACGCGCCGAATGGCTGATTTGGGAGACTGCTAGGTCGATGATTGAGCGTGGTGAAAGGTTGGGTAGACAGGATGGCGAGCGATTGGCGCTTGCTGTGCAACGGTTAGAGGCGTGGCTATGACATTACTAAGAGAGTCGAATCCGGTAGCGCGTAAGAATTATCCGTGCGGCGCATATCACTGGATCAGCCAGTCAGGTTTTGGTGAACGTGACTTTGAGCCTGAAGACTGGAAGTTGATATGTAATTTTCTTGATGCTGGCGGAGTCATCCACAAGGGCGAATCGCACATTCATCAGGTTGGAATTGATGCTGGCGACTTCTCGGTGTTCCGCGCCAACAAGGTGATGCACAAGATTTGCATCGACTACACCCTTTACCCAGAAGACTGAGGTGATCCATGACCACAATCCACCAACTCCGCACCAACCTGGAATCGGCCCAGCAGCAATTCCTGTCAGCCGACATCGAACACCCGACCGCCGTACTGGTCGCCAAGGATCTGCTAACCAATGCCCGCTTCGATTACTGGGCGGCGTGTGCTGATCTAGTTACGCGGTTGCCTTCATCGATCATTGCCAGCAAATCGGCCTATGGCTGCACGGCTGAGCTGATTGGAATTTGTGAGGAAATCACCGGGGAGATCGTATGACCGATTACGCCGAACTCCAGAAGCGCTGTCAGCGTGGCGCTAGCAATATCAACGACGCCAATAACCTGCTGGCTGAGTGCTACGGGATGCTGGGCAAGCTTGGGGCTGAGAATAATGCGCTGAGAACCGGACTCGGAGAAGCTAAGTATCGCATCGAGCAGGGCCGCATATGGAACGGCATGGGCTGGACGCTGACCGGACTCAACAGTCACTGCCAACAGCAGGCACTTGCAGTCATTGATTCAGCAATGAGCAATCAGGATTGATATGAAAATATTCGATCTCTCGTTCTCAGACGGCAAATCCTGCCGAGTAATCGACCCAGATCCAGACGAAGACGAAACTGAGTCCCTGCGCAGCTATAGAGCGATGTTCCAGCCCGGTTATCTGGTCAGCATGGAGCGGGTGATAGCGCCTCCTCCAGCAAAACTCCCTTGGAAGCAACATGCCAAGGGGTTATGGACCTTAGGCCTTTTCGTTCTAAAGCGCCTTGATGCCGAGACTTTCCATTGCTCCTGGCCTGGAAGCGAGGTAACAGGTGACAAAGACGAGATATCCGCTACCGTTCGTCTGCATTACCAAGAGGGTTGTTGACATAGTTATTATCAGGTCTAGCATCAAAGTTGCCGCACAGACATGATAACGACGGCGCAGCACACGCACGGACGCTACCCAATCTGACAGCTTGAGGTAGTGGGAAATGAAAACCAAAACGCAAGATCTCGCAGAAGTGTTTACACAGATCCAATCGGCAGCCACCGCTATGGAAGATATTTCCAAGGGGATACTGTCTGCCATCAAGGCGGCCAATGCCACTACGCTAGGCAAGTTTGACGCCATGGTTGAGGCAGCCTACAAGGCTAACGGCTGGAGCCAAAAGGCTGGCAGGCGCGCTCCTGGCGATACTACTAAGTCAGCGCCGCGCGCCGTTACGTTTTACGTGTCAAGTGTTCGCGCCGCCTATCGCCTGAAGGTGAAGGTTATGGCATGCGACCTGATGCAAACCGTTCGCGACGAAACCGCCAAAGCTCGCAAGGCTAAGCGCGCCGCCGAGAAAGCTAAAGCCAGACCGGAAGAGGCCGCCCCTGATCTGGCTGGCGTCACCATAAAGAACCCTGACGAACTGACCGGAGATTTCTGGCATGACGTCCTGTTCTTCGCTACCAAGCTGCCAGCCGAGCAGCAGCAGTGGTTCAAGGCCCAGGTCCAGCGCGCCTACAACAAGTGCGTGAAGGAAGCGCCGCCAGAACTGCTCAAGGCCGCATAGCCTAACTGTTATCTCGACAACCGAAGCCTGGAGAAATCCGGGCTTTTTATCGTTTAGAGTTTGACATAGTTATTATTGAGGCCTACGATTGCCCCTATAGAAACAAATTCCCCGACAGGAGCAAGCACATGGAAACTGAATATGTTGTCACCTACACCCGTGGCGAATCTCGGCGCGCCTTAGCTTTTGAGGTATCTGCAGAGAGCGAGGGTGAAGCGCTAGAAATATTCGACGGTTATGCAGATGAACTTGATGATTGTATTGAGTTTGTAAGCATCCGCGAGGCCTGATAACTGCATAACAAAGGTATTACCGCCATGAAAGAACGTCGCCGCTCCAAAGGCCTTCAAGTCGCCGACATGTCTATGGGTTATCTGCGATTTGTCGCGCCATCGCTTGCCCACAGGCTGTGGTACATGCTCAGTGAAGACAATCGTCCATTTCTCCCTGTCCAATTCCGATAGGAGGTCGACCATGCTAGCCACTAAATACGATCTTATCATCAGCCTGGCAGCCATCGTCGCAATCGTTATGTTGGCAGGAGTAGGCCAATGATGCCGCGCAAGTTTACTGATGAGCAGCTTGATCATGCTGACAAGCTGCATGCCAATGGCGAGAAGTGGGAAGTCATCGATATGGTGATGGGCGTCGGCATCAAGCAGGCCTGCTACTACCGCAAGACCAAGGGCTATCTCGGCACCTACAACGAAGAACTCGAAACCCTGAATGCGGTGATGGCCTGGAATGGCGAAGGTGATCGTCAGAGCTTTATCGACGGATGGAAGTTCAGGGCTAGGCGTGAAAGGAGTTCGGCGTGACTCCATCGAATCGCATTTACATCGGCGGCCCGCCCCTTGATCCGCCCGAAGACTTGGTGATGGTCAATTGTACCGAGTGCCACAAGAGCGCCTACTCGGCTGAGTGGATTTCTAACGATGGTGATTGCCCTAGATGCGGAAAGCCGTATGCCGGGAAACAGAGTGAGGATTGATTACATGGCAATGGTATGCAGCAAGTGCGAAAGGATCGGCATTCACTGGGTTGGCCCGTACGGCAATCTGACTGGCACCAGATGCCCGCACTGCGGAGGCGAGAACTGTCAGCGCGAGGCCACTCCAGTAGATCAGTGCCGAGAATGCGGTAGCGAGTGCTGCAATGGCGAGTGCTTCGGCGATGACATGATGGGTGCGTCGTCTTGACCCTGGCCGCCCGCTGATTTCTCGCATCAATAATCTCGGCCGCGCTGACGTGCCGCCTGTTTCATAACGGACTATCGGAGGTTTGAAAAATGAGTAATGGAGTTGATTTTAAAAAGTTGGCGCTGGATCTGCGCGGGCAATTGACAGGCGCCCAATCCGAGCTGGCTGCGTTGCGGGAAGAGCTGGCCGAGTCCGGGCGAGCTGACCACCTACGACAGCGCATCGCCTTCTTGACCACAGAGGTTCATGCGAGAGCCGGCGAGCGTGACGACTTGCAACAGCGCCTAACAGCCGCCGAGCAGCGGAATGTGGAGCTTGAGAAAAATGCTGCTCGCTATATCTGGCTGCGCGATGAGAGCGAGTCAGTGCATCAGTTCTACTTGAGCACGCCGATCTGGTTTACCGGCGTTAAATTCAACAAAGAGAACGTCGACAACACTATCGACGCGGCCATGATCAAACCCACCGAATCGGGAGCAAGCGAATGCACCCCAGCCAAAGAAAGTTAAAAGTAGTGTGGTGCCCGATCAACGCGGAGTTCGTCGCTACGCACCCAAACACAAACGTCAAAGGCTATGGCCAGTCTCCCGGCGAAGCGGTCCGCAACTGGCAATACTGGTGGAACATCCCCTATTAAGGAGCAAGCGAATGAGCAGCAAAATTGAAGTGTCGCGGGAGCAGTTGGAGCGCTGGACTACGGGCCGAATTTCTCTGTCGCACCTTGAGGAAATACGCGACCTTCTCGCCGCCAATCCAGAAGAAAACGGACCGTGCCCGCAATGCGGTGGCAGTCTAAGCACGTGGGGGTGCACCTGCGAACCGCGCTGGCCGAGTTACAAACCGGACATATCTTCTGAGAAAGTCCATCAAGCCAATATTGCCGGGGAAATTGAATGAACATTCAGAGGTTTGAATTCGCCTCGATTGACGACTGGGGGAATGACATCGGTTCCTGCGAGCGTCTTGAGATAGACGGCGATTATGTCCGCTACTGCGACCACGTATCCGAACTCGCCGAACTGCAAGCCACCGTAGCTCGGCAGGCTGCATTACTCCGCGAAGTCACAGAAAGCGTGACCGGTCGCAACGGTACGTTCGCGAGGATACCTGCTGACTGGTTCGATAGAAGAGATGCCGGAATATCGGCATCGGTCGCAGCTCCAGAAATCGAGCGGCTGAAGGGTGGGCAGGGTGATGTGCAAATGGCTGCGGTTCCGGTTGAGCGCTGCTACGACGTCCGGGCGAAAATGATCATTGCCGTCAACGAGGCCCGCAAGAACGGCGGAGACCTTGATGATGGGCTTGACGCTGCATACAAGTCGGCCTTGCGATACTCGCCGAGTTCTCTGCCTGCCTCGCAGCCCGCGCCGGTATCGGTGGTTGTCGATGAAATGCAGGCTTTCGCAAACTTGCTTCATGAAGTGATCGAGTTCACTCATCGCGCTGACGGTGTTTCAAAGGTCCAGCGTAAAGACATCATGAGCCTTCACGAAGAGAAAATATCATACGAAGCATGGAGCGCCAGAGCCTGCCTCGACAAGGTCAAGGAGCTGAATCAATGAGCGGAAGACGCCAGGTAGAGTCGCGCTGGGGCGTCGAATTCTGGCAGCTTGTGGCTGACTTCGCCGAGCAAGGATTGACCCGTAGCGATACCGCAAAGGCGCTCGGTTATCGCGTCGACAGCTTCAGCAAAACTCTGGCCGACAATCCGGGAAAAGACCCATTCGATGCCTTCATAATTAGTATTCGCTATCTCAATGAAACAGGGGAAACATTGAAGAAGGCGCTCGAAAGAATGGCGTCAGAGGGTAGAACCTGGGGGTATGCAGCCAGACAGACAGGATATGCTGATGGCCACACCCTGAAGCGCGCCGCAATCTCAAGGGGGTGGGATATCGGCCTATCTTCGACTATCGGCAGGCCGAGAATCAATCGAACTGAGTCTGCGAAAGAAGCGCCATTCACAACGGGCTGGCCGACTTGGGCTCAGGTCTATGCGATGGGTCCGTCAAGTTGATCGCGCCAGAATCAGAACTGCGATTCCACGTCATGCGCCTAGGCTCACGACAGGCTGCCGCCAAACTTTACGGAGTCAGCTATGTCCGATATTACCAGGATCTGCCTATAGCTGATGTCGATCATTACAAAGGAGGCCGCATGGTGATGATTGCTGGAATCCTGGCAAAGAAGTGCAAGGTCTGCGAAACAGCAAGGGAACTGCAAAAGTTCTGGATTCACTCTCAGACAAGATCGGGATGTCGTGATACTTGCGAGCAGTGCAGGCAGAAGGCCGCAGAAGAAAGATGGTTGAAATGATTTACCGCAGCCCCGAAAGGGGCTTTTTTACGCCCGAATTTCCTCCACCCATAAAAAAGCCCCATCCGAAGATGAGGCAACCCAGGCGACACGCTTGACAGGAGCAGAACCGGGTAATCGAAGGCTAAGCGCAGCAGGCCTTTCTGTCAACCTTGGCGTACGGGTCTAGCGGAAGGGCGATGATGGCGCGACCTTCTTCTATGTAGTGATCAGCCTCGGACGGATCACAGCCAATGTGCGTGAATCGGTCTTTGCAGTTCGCCAGCATCCAGTTGAAGTTGTCGTATTCCATGGCGCACAGGACTCTGGACTTACCCATCTGCGACCACCAGATTCGCCAAGCGTGCGCGTAGTCGATGCAGATAATTGTTTTGCCGTCATGCTGACTGATGTTGGTCGGCTCAAGGATTGCGGTTGAGCCAAAGGATGGGTTGCCGGCTGCGTAGATGATGCCTTTGCTGCTGATCGCGGCGACGTTGACCTCTTCGGAAATGTTGTTGATGAGCGGGACGATGATAGAGCCTTTCAAGATTAAGCATCCGTGTTCGGGTGAAGTGTTGTTGCGTAGAAGGTATGGGTGATTCGGCGAGGCATCGGCGTTTCGGATGATCTGCGTAGCCTTCTCGCGGTCTTCGGCGTGGCCAGGGAGATCGCAGCGGGTTGCGCGAACAACTGCCTTGCGTGGTCTAGCCTCGACTGACTCAAGATTCAGTTCGCCAAGGATGGATTGCACTGAATCGCGGAAGCTCATGCCTTGATGATCCATCACGAACTTCACGGCATCGCCACCAGCGCCGCAACCAAAGCAATAGAACATGTCCTTGCCTTCGCTGACCGTGAAACTAGCCGACTTCTCCTGATGGAACGGACAGCGTGCCGACCAGTTCTTCCCGGTCTTTTTCAGATCCGGCAGATACCCGCGAATCACGCCGACGATATCTTCGTTGGCGCGGTCAACGACGTGTTGCGGAACGAGCTGGCCGCTCACTTCTGAAGACTCAGCAGCGTAGAAAGCTTGATTGCTGGGATGCGGCCGCGTGACTTGTAGGTGTGGTAATCGCTGACGCTGATGAATGCGGCTGCGCATAGGTCTTTTACGCTACCAAATTGTTTGGCCAGGCTGATCAGCAGCTTCGAATCTTGAGTGGTTGCAATTGGCGGCTGGCCAGGCACTGGGCCGGCAAATTCTCTCGCCCATTCTTCTGCGGTCAGATCCGGTCTGAATTCTTCTTTCTCGCGGCCAGTGACTTCGGCCAGCGTATAAGCTGCGCGGCGGGAAATGTAGCCGCGCTGAACCCACATGCCGACAGCGGCTGGACGGAACCCGGTTGCCCTGGCCAGCTCAGCATTGGACCCATATTCATCAATCAGGCTTGCCAGCGCTCGGCCTCGGTCGTCTTGCTGCAAATCGATTGGAGGCATATTTGAATTCCGTGTTGACATAGTGATTATGTTTCGCGGATAGTACCACCCGAGCAGCAATTATGGCAATGGAGAATGGAAATGGGAGAGTGGATAAAGCTGGAGGATCGTCAGCCTCCGGAAGAAAAAGGCAATGAATATTTGATCATTGTCGAAGGTGGCGGAATGCAGGTCAGCGAATGGGTTCTTGACGCCAGTGAAGGCTGGTGCTTTTGGTGGGGCGATCCAACCCACTGGATGCATTTGCCGGCAGGACCAACCAGATGAAAACGCACAGCAGATGCCGAAATTGCCTAGCCAGACGCAAGCTCAAACAGCATCCGGATGTCTACCATAGACAGCCAAAATGTCTATGCGGCGCCCGAGATTGGCGAAAGGACGAATACCGGCACCGAGTCGAATTGCCACAGATGCGCTTGAAATTGGGACGATACACGCCTTGCCATGCCGACTGCTTTCATCACCCGCATCGAGCCGGCTCAACAGGCTGCAAATTCGACAAAGACTTTAATTATCGCGACAACTGATTCGATGGTTTGATATAGTTGTTATCTGAATTCGAAATGACAGGAGCAATAACCGTGGCCTATACGCTTAACAGCATCGCATCCAACAAAGAAAACCCAGCAGCCAAGCGGGGCGACTCGATTCGCGTAAACATTAACGCAATCACTGTCGTCGACGGCTTCAACGTCCGCATCAACGACGACGAGCTGCGCGAACACGTAGCCGGCATTGCTGGCGCGCTGGCAGCCAATCTCCCGGTCCCGCCTATCGAGGTCTGGACCAATCCGGATACGGGCGTCATCGAGCTGGTGGATGGTCACTGCCGCTATAACGCCTATCTCCAGTACGCAGAATTCACACCGAAGTTTGACGGCTATATCGATGCTGTGAAATTCGACGGCACGCCGTTTCAGCGCAAGATGCGGATCGCCTCCAGCAACAAGCAATTGAAGCTGAAGCCGGTTGAGCTGGGTCGCCTGTATATCGATGCTCGCGACAACCTGGGCGCTACTCGCCAAGAGATCGCCGCCGAAGCTGGCATGTCATTGGCTCACGTAGATCAGATGATCAAGCTGGCAGGCGGCTCCGAAGAGATCCATCAGGCTGTTGGCGATGGCGTCATCTCGGCTACCGATGCGGTCAAGCTGATCCGCGATCACGGCGATGATGCGCCAGCCGAACTGGAACGTCGCAAGGAAGCCGCCAAGGATCTCGGCAAGGACAAGGTGACAGCTAAGGTTGCCAAGCCTAAAGCTCCGAGCCGCCCGAAGATTGACATGGTTGTTTCGAGCGCGGTCGTGCTGGTTAAGGGGTTGGACCCGATGGTTCTTGATGCTTGCGAAACTGCCGAAGCCGCATTCGTTACAGTAAATTCGCACGCGCTCTCCGATCTGATCCAGGCCGTCAACGACATGCGCGAATCTGGCAAGGCACTCGATGCTGATCGCCAGGTTGAATTGCCGATTGAGTGAGGGCATAATTGTTTTTCACCTTGGCGGGTGAATTATCGAATGGAGGCTTGAAGATCACAGTGCAGGTTCATTCCCTGTCCGCCAACATCGGAAACGATGACTGTGATCCTCAAGCCTTTTTTATTGGGTGGAAGAAATGGTTAGTAACAGGTTGGTATGCGGAGTTGGTCGAACAGGCTCCGGCCCGCACAAGGCAACGAGAAAGCACGGATGCATGGCGTATAGCATCTGGTATGCGATGCTAAGTCGATGCTACATGGAAGATTCAAAGCGGGTAGCGAGGAATAGGTATTACGCAGGCTGTTCGGTATCAGATGAATGGCTCGATTTTCAATCGTTTGCGGAATGGTATTTGAGCAATCACATCCCGGGCTTCCATTTGGACAAAGACATCCTTGTTCCTGGTAATAAAATTTACAGCGCAGAAACTTGCGGGTTTGTCCCTGTGGCAATAAATGTCTGCCTAAGCCATTCCAGAAGAAAAAACAGGTCATACGATCTGCCTACCGGCGTCAGCTTCTGCTCGGTCAATAAAAAATACCAATCGACAATAAGTATTAATGGCAGAAGTATAAGCCTTGGTCTCTTCGGTTCGTCGGATCTTGCGAGGTCGGCATACCTGAAGAAGAAAAAAGAACACCTCCTATCCCTCGCGGAACAATACAGACCGATGATCACGGAGGAAATCTACAAGGCTCTGCTGATATTTCCGATAGAGGGAGAATTATAATGGGGCTTCTTTCACATCAAAAGCCAGTAGTCGCGGCGCTGACCAAGCACTTCAAGACCAGGCAAACAGCCAAATTTGGCGAGCGCGACATTCATCCGCCAGCTATCGTTTCAGCCTCGGTTTCATCCGGGAAGAGCGTAATGATCGCGGAGTGCGCGAAAGCCGTTCGTGATGCCGCAGCCAGCCGCGAAAAGCCATCCACGGTGTTCGTTCTGGTAGTTCAAAATCAAGGGCTGCTCTGCGAGCAGAACGCGACTGCCGCGTGGGATATCGGCATGAAGAACTCCGTATTTTCGGCCTCTTGTGGCGGCAGAAAGTCTACTCATTACTCTGTCGTCTACGGCACCATTGGAACCATTGCTAGGGCGCTCGAGCAATACTGGTTTTCCGCCCTCGCTCCTGAAGAGCTTGCGCTTGATCCAGAAAAGCGCTCAAGGCTCGGCAAGTGGTTTCCCGATCTGATTCTGATCGATGAGGTCCACCAGGTTCCTTTCGAAAATCCCGAATCGCAATACATGAAGGTGCTTTCTCATTTTTACGACCAGAAGCCTCATATGAGGCTGGCCGGCATGACTGGATCTCCGTTTCGCGGAACAAGCTCGATCGTGGGCAATACACCTGATCATCTCTGGAAGTCAGTTGCCAGCATTTCCCCGCAAGATAGTGATTATCCAGAAGGCGGCGTTGGCGACGGCATAATCTCTACCGAGTTCAGTATTGAGCAGGGCTGGATTGTTGCGCCTGTTTTTGGTTATGCCGATGATGAAAGCGTCCACTATGACTTTTCTGAACTGGCCGCCGAGGAATGGTCATATCCAGAACATGAGCTGGACGCCGCCGTTAGCGATAAGGAGCTATGTCTTGCAATATGCGCGGACTTTGTGCGCAAGGCCAAGGATCGCAGGGGAGTGCTGGTGTTCGCTGCCACCAAGAGGCATACCCGGCAGATTGCCGCCGCCCTGAAGTTGCTCGGCGTGGACCCGGAACAAATAGGGATAATCACGGAAAGTACGCCTCAGAAAGATCAGACCAGGATCTTGAATGCCGCCAAAGCTGGTAACCTAAAATACGTAATAAACGTATCGGTTCTGACCACAGGAATTAACTGTGCTGAGTGGGATGTTGTGGTTTTCATGCGGCCGATAGCTTCTATCGTATTGCTGATTCAGGCTATCGGCAGGGTTTTGCGACTCCTGTTCTCGCCTGGTGATGTTCCGATGCTTGAGCGTGACGCGCTCACTGCCGAAGAGCGCAAGGCACTCATAGCGGCCAGCGGTAAACCTGATGCGCTTGTTCTCGATTACGGCGGCGTGATGGATGCCCTTGGTCATTTGTACGAGAGCCAAATTCTTGACCAGGCAGAATTGGATAAGGCAAAAAAGGAAAAGAAAGACCTCATAGAATGCCCAAAATGCATGAAGGATCATGGCGTGCAAACCATGAATAGCCCTAACGCCAGACGTTGCATTGGCATGACGGGAAAAGACCCTTTAACCGGCGCCGCGCAGCGGTGTGATCACTTCTGGCATTTCAGGCTTTGCCCTCGGTGTGGCGTCCAGAATGATCAGGTCGCAAGGGAATGCAGGGGCTGCAAAACAACCCTGATCGACCCGAACAAGCCGCTAAACAATAAGAGCTACTCAGATGCAGAATCGATCCCAGTCCGCTCAATGAAAGCTGGCCACGGATCAGGCGGAAAACTCTGGTTTCGATACGAGCTTTCTACCGGCGACACGCCCATGGAGATCTTCTATCCGCATGCCGGCGACAACAAGAAGGTGAACAATATCATCTGGGGCAAGTTCGTTGATGCGCTGCCGATTGATCAGCGGTCTCGACTCAGGCTCAGGGCAATGAAGGCGGAAACGGTTATGGAGAATATTGATTTGATTCCGATTCCTGCTGAGTTGTCGGCGAGGAAGAAGGGTAGTCGCTGGACGATTGGGCGTCGGCGGTATGCGGAACAGGAGGTTGCGCTTTGATCCGCATCTACGACGGCGGCTATCGCGGAGAATGTCGAACCGAGCGCTGTGAGCAAATCGACTGCATCTCCTGGCTGAAGCGCAACCATCCTGACCGCTGGCCACTGATATTCCATTGCCCAGGGGAAACGAAAGCCAGCCCGCAGCATATGCAAATGCGCGCCAAGGAAGGCGTCAAGGCGGGGCCACCAGATATCATCGACCTCGACCGATGGCCAGGCCTGTTTGAGCTGAAGCGCCTGGATCGCACGAAGTCGAAAGTCAGCAAGGAACAGAAGGATTTCTTGCTGACTGGAGCTGAGCGCGGCCACTTCGCCGCCATCGTCTACGGATTCGAACAATTCAAGCTGGCCTACGCCGATTATCTGTCATTCATCGCAGAGAAACGATTGACATAATTATTATGCGGGCTTAATCTCTCGCTACCGAAACGCAATAATCCATGACAGGAGCAAGACCATGACAAACACATCGCAAGACCATCGCCAGGAAATTCTCGCGAAAGCTATGGCCGATCTTAAGGATCAGGCATCCGAAGTCCTGAAGTCGGTTATGGGTGATCTTTATACCGAATATCTCCCGCACGTCGAATCAGACACCGAGGCAAACATTTGCTATCGGGCAACCGGAATAGTGAAGAATCTGATTGCGGGGAAATTCACGCAAGCCGTCAACAATCTGGTTGAGGTTTCGGACGGCTACGGCTGCAATCATTATATTCCACTGGGTAGCTACGAGCATCTTGTCGGCCCTCTTTGTGATTCGATGGGCGACATGATTCGCGGCGAGCGCATCAAGCAGCTTGAGCAAGAAGTTAAATCTCTTCGCGAAATGCTGAGCAATCGGCACTGACAGGGGTAATACAGAATGACGATCATCAAGAAGACGGTTTATCTGCATCACGAAGTTGATGGCGACCGGGCCGCCTATGTTATCCGAGATCAGGATTTCAGCTGCCTTCAGCAATACACGCTTCTGGCCACTCAAGAAGTCGAGTTCGATATCGGCGATTTTGACGGTCGCGAAAAGGAGATCGAGATTGTCGAAAAGGCTCTTGAGCAAGTCCGGGCCGAATCCCAGTCGCGAATCAATTATCTGCTTGACCGCATCAGTAAGCTGAAATGCCTGACTCATGAAGCGGAGGCTGTGTGATGCCAACAACCGTATTCACCCCCGACCAACTAACCAACGAAGCCTATCAAGAGCTGCCGCAGCGCTCCGGTAGCTTCCTGTTTAAGATGTACAAGCATTCGCCAGCCAAGGCGCGCTTCGGCGATCAGCCCAAAGGAAAGCCGCTGGACTTTGGCATCTGGTCGCACGCCATGATGCTGGAGCCTGAGCGATTCGCCGAGGAATACGCTCGGGACTTCGACGGCAGCGTTTATGAGTCGATCATGACCAAGGGCCAGGATTACAAGGACTGGCTCAAGGAGCGCGGCCTGAAGGTCTCTGGCACTAACGCCGAACTGGTTTCGCGCATCATCGAAACCGGCGAGCAAGTGCATATCGAAGACGTTGAACGCGAGCTGTTCCGAGGCAAGCTGCCAGGCCGTGAATTCATCCCGGTCGCCGACTTCGACAAGATCGAGGCGATGCGTCATTCGTTGATGGCTGATCCCGATAACCGCGCCATGTTCGAGGGTGGCTTCTCGGAGCTGTCCATTGTCAGCGACGAGTTCAAATGCCGGCCTGACCTGATGACTAAAGGCGAATGGCTGGTCAACTACAAGACCACGATGGACGCTGAAACCGAGACGTTCGGCCGCAAGGCTTCGGACATGGGTTATCCGATGCGCGCCACGATGGAGTGCGAGCTGTTCAAGCAGGCATACGGTCATTATCCGGCCGGCTACATCATCCTGGCTCAGGAGAAAGAGGCGCCGTATCTGTGCAAGCCGTTCACCATTTACGAGCGTTCACGCGGCGATCATAGCGAGCAGCCTCAAGCCTGGCAGATGGGGCGCAAGCAACTGGTCGAAGCCATCAAGATGTATCGCAAATGCCGCGATGCTGATGTGTGGCCAGGCCTCGGCGGTCGCGAAGATCTTTATGTGCCTGACTACCAACTCAAGCGCGAAGGCGTGATATAGTTATTATTCTTTTCGGCGCTCAAATGGGCGCCAACCCCCGACAGGAGCAATAAGATGGCCCGTTCAACTCGCACCAATTTCGCAAAAGTAAAGATCTGGATGCCGAACATGACTTCTGAAGTCGAAGGCACTATTGCCGGCGTCGCACTGGAGTGCTTCAGCGCTTGCGGCGATCAGGCGACTCGCGAGGCTACGCTGAAAGCAATGCAGGCACGCCACGAAGCGATGATTGCTCGCGATCAGGAGCGCGCCAAATGAGCATTCTGAATATCCGCCCCGCTGTACGTGAGGGCGCCAGGATCGTGCTCGGCGTATCCGGCGTGTCTGGTAGCGGCAAGACCTACACGGCGCTCCAGATCGCCTGGGGGCTCGCCAATGGTGACGCCAGCAAGGTCGGCCTGCTCGACACCGAGAACAAGCGCGGCAGCCTGTATAGCGACATTCTCGTCAACAAGGACAAGCAGGTTCAGCAGTTCCTGATCGGCGACCTGTATTCGCCGTTCTCCCCGCAGCGCTATGCAGCAGCCATCAAGGAATTCCAGGAAGCTGGCGTTGAAGTATTGGTGGTCGACTCGGCAAGCCATGAATGGGAAGGTGAAGGTGGCTGCGAAGACATCGCGGACGACGGCGGCAAGGTCGCCAACTGGAAGAAAGCCAAGCGTGAGCACAAGCGCTTCATGAACACGCTACTGACGTGCGACATGCACATCATTGTCTGCCTGCGCGCTCGCGAGAAGACCAGCTTTGTCGATCCGAAGAAGCCGGTCAGTCTGGGTATTCAGCCGATCTGCGAAAAGAACTTTATGTTCGAGATGACCGCCAGCCTGCTGATTCATGAACAGGGCAAATACCGCGACATCCTGAAATGCCCTGCCGAGCTGCAATCGATCCTCGACAAGCCGGACGGCTACCTTGGCGCCCGCGAAGGCCTGGCGCTGCGCAAATGGATCGACGGCGGCAAGAAACTTGATCCGGATATCGAACGTGCGCGCAATACGATCCTCAGCCGAACAGCGGAAGGCCTGACGATCATCGAATCGCTATGGTCTGAACTGGACGCCAAGACCAAGAAAGCACTCGGCCAGCAATTCATCGACATGGCCCGCAGCAGCGCCGCCGAATTCGACCGCCAGGCCGCAGAGCGCAATCCAGTCGACGAAGACGATATCGATCTGTCTTCTGGTGGCTTCAATCCGCTGGAGCGCGCCGAGCCGGATCTGGTTGCTGCTCACCAGGATGCGCCACCAGCGTACGAAGAAGGCGACCCGTTCAGCATGAGCGAATAAAACCCGACAATCAGCCTGCATTCGTGCGGGCTTTTTGTTATCTGGTGTTGACATAGTTATTATCTAAGCGGATACTCGGCACAACAGGAAGCAACTCACCCAAGGAGTCACCGAAATGAGCTTTACAAAACTGTTTCTGATGGGCTTGGCTGGTTCGATCTACGAAACCGTTACTGGTCAAAATCACACTCAGCGCCTGGTCCGTCGCAAGCTCTCCAATCTCATTCACGGAGAATCGCGCCGTAGCTGGCAGGACAGCCGGACGAAGCGCGTATCAGCCCTGAGCGATGATGAATGCGAGCGCCTGAACCACGAAGCAGCTCGCTCAATTTAAGGGGCTGGCATGTTCGCCCTATTTATCTTCTACACCTTCATTCTGCGCGAAAACAAGCCGGTGAAGTTTAAGCCGGTTTATCATCGGATTTGTGATTACTAAGAATTAGACGGGAGCAATAAAGCATGAATATTCAAGGCATTAACAAAGCAGAAATCCTCTCGGCATTATTCAATGCGAGCCGCCAGCAAGGCATGGGGTTTCTGGATAAGCGCGGAAGCCAGCTCATGACTGTTGAGGATGCGCAGACAATCATCGACGATGGGCATCTTTATTTTGACTACCTTTATGGGCGAGTGATGAAGATCAGCCTGAAAGGTGGCGAGCTGGAAACTCGACTTTATGATCGGGATAACGGCCTGGGCGCGGCAGAAGCTGCAATCTCTCATTTGCTCAAGGTCCAGGAGTCGCGCCCATGATCACCGAAACCCTACGCGAACACGAAGACGGCTCAGGCTTCACGCTGACCACGCTCGATCCGAAGTCAGCCTTCGCCATGGCCGAAAAGATGGCATTCAGCGGTAACGATTATTCGATCAAGCTCGGCGGCCAGAAGGGTGGCGAATGGGTTGTTGTTGTGACGGAGGTGCAATCGTGATTGAGTGGATCAATTGCAACGATCGACTGCCAATAATCGCAAAAGATGGCCAGTCGTTCGAAACGATGGAAGTGCTGGTTACTGACGGCAAACACGTTCACGCTACTGATTTCAGGGCTGGCGGTATTCCTATTGCATGGTCAGAGTTTGACAGCTATGGCGCAATCGCCAAATCTCAAATAACCCACTGGATGCCATTTCCTGAGCCACCAAAATGAAAAACAAAACCCACCGCGATCTACCTTGGAAGCCAATGCACTGGGTAGGCGGCAAGACACCGATCAACCTGTGCGAACTCAGCGATGACACCGTTGAGAAGTACGCGGCCAGGAAAGCAACTTCGGCTATTTTGAGGGCGATGAGAAAATGAAAAAGTTAATGATGATTTTGGCGCTGCTGACACCGCTCGCCGTCCAAGCCGAAGACTACTGCATGGAACTATCCGGCGGCGCCCGAGCAGTGATGTACGTTCGCCAAACAGGTCTGGACGCTCAGACTCAACATCGAATCGTCGACCAGACAACCTTCGGTCAGGATGCGCAGATCCTGCACATCATCATCAAGGACGCTTACACGCATCCGCTGGAGTCAAGCCAGTCAGCCAAAGAGAAGGCGATTCAGAACTTTGACGTGCACTGGCTTCTAAAGTGCATGAAGGCGCGGAATGGGTTTTATTGATATGTCCACCAATTTCCCTGGCTGGCATAAGGCGCCCAGCGATGCCACTCACTGGGCGCCAGACTCAAAAAGTTACAGCGAGTGCTGGTACAAGAAAGATAGCGGTGCCTGGTATTTCGCCAAAGCATGGTGCGACTCAAAAACTTGGTATCCTTCGCCTAATCCGACGAGTAAGTACAGATTAGGTAAAATGCTGAAAAGACCTCAATAAACAAGGCGCCACTCAGGCGCCTTTACTCACTTCAAAACCCCGCATTTCTTGTCGTACATCTCATTATGCGCGGCAATCTCCAGCTTGGTCCCTCTGGTCAAAACCTTTCTTTCCGCTGCTGTCGTCGTGATCGGCTTAACCCACGAGCAGCCAGTATCACTCGGCACGATCGTACTTTGACAGCCGCTCATTAAGAGCAGAGTCATTGTCACTAGCAACCACTTGATCAACATGTGCGCGCTCCTGTACGGCATCGACAACAGCCTTTGCCTGTTCGGCTATCTGAGTGTCAACTTGCTTTTGGATGCCCTCGGTGACGCCTGAGGACTTGCCAGCCTTATGGCCGATCAGTCCGCCGAGGATGGCGCCAGCGATGCCGATGATTGTCATGATGATTGCGGTGATGCTCATGATAAGGCCCTTTTTACGCCTTCAGCGATGATGCTGTCAGCATATGGGTCACCGCCATTCTCGTGATGGATCACGGCCTTGACGAATCCAGCCATCACGCCATAAGAGCGTAAGTCGATTGTATCGCCAGGCGGCGTCTTGGTTGATCTCTCAACGGCCTTAACATAGGCCGCCGTATCATTCTCATTGGATGGCGCCCAACGATTGATAATGGCCGTCACGGTACGCAGCTTGTATTTGTCCTGATAGGTCAGCAGCAGCTTTCCTAGCGCCCGGATTCCATTCTCTGGCGAATCGAAGCGAGCGAAACGAGGCTTTGGCACGCCAACCTCAATGCCGAGCTGTCCTTGCCATGCATTGCCTGCGTGATAATCGATATTGCCCGGATTGTTGTTACGGACGCCGCGAGTCTGATTCATGCTGAAGGCCCCGAAACCGACTTCTGTTTAACCTGCAAAGCCAGGAACGTCGCTACCGACAGGCCGAGCATAATCATTTTGTAGGTCTGCGGATCAACATACTCCTGCACGGTCGGCATGAACGACACAAGGCCGCTCAGCAGGCCAGCAGATGCCAGCAACCATGTAGACCAGCGCTTATACCAGGCGCGCCAATGCGGAACTAATTCCATGATGAATCCTCAAGTGATGATTGGTCTTTCTTCCCATTCCAGGGTGTAGATCATTTGAGCGGCATCAACTGGAGTTACACCGCCAGTCAGCGTGCTGAAACGCAAGTAATACGTGCCAGCAGGAAGGCCGCGCTCATTAGTTTCGCCGCCAGCATTCTGGCTGGACGAGTTACCCTGATTGGTTGCGCACCTGACGAACATCATATCGACCGGAGTACCACCAGTAAAAGAGCCGCCAGTTTCAATCGTTACCTGGGCTGCATAATTCGGCGCTGGTCGCTGAGCCATGCGGTTGACGCCAATGACACCTGCTGGCGCTGCGGTCCATGTTCCAGAGGGTGTCACTGCACCCGTAAAGACTTCCATTCGTAGCGCACCCTGAGTCAGCGTCAAACTCTGCGACCACAGAATAAAATCGATAGGACTGGTAAACCTCATTGAGACTGGCTGACCGGCGACCGGGATCACTGATTCAAGATACGATCTAAAGAACTTGCCAGCGAAAAATCCTGTTTGTCCTGGGTCAACCCTAACTCTGCGACTGGATCCGAATCCGCCATCAGAAAGCAGATCACTTGGAGGCGTTGCAGTCACATCGGAGGACACACCAATAGTTGGAAGAGACCCGCCAACCAACCCCTCGAATGTGACTCTCGGCGCCGAGACGCCGCCGTCAGCCTTGACCGTCAGCGAGCCTGGAATAATAGAGGCGCTCTGCCCACCCTGTACGAAAGACCATACGCTAGACCCAGGACGGATGTATTCAATCGATACAGTGCCAGCAGACGGCGCCGTAGAGAACTTCAGGTAGACGTTTAAAGATCCAGGCATCCCGCCAACCAGCGGCAGCACTTGTGGCGTTGCATTCAGGTCCAGCGGGAATATTGCGAACATGTGTCACCTGCCTTGGCTAACCTTGGATCGCGCCCGGTTATCAGCGCATCCAGTATTAAAGCGCGGCGCAACGCCTAAAACAATGGCTAGCCCAACAATTCCAAGGCCTTGCGCCAGCTCCTCAGGCGTGCTGCCCCAGCCAAAAACTACGGCCTTGCACAGAGCCCAAAATCCGGCACCTCCAATGCAAGCAACCAGAATTCTTACCAGATGATTTGTCTGCGGCGTCATCCGCTCGCAAACGCATAGGCTGACCATTACAAGATAGGCGGCACACAGTACCACTGGGATTATCGGAAGGCTCATTGTTCGCTCCACGGTAGCTTGGCTTTTGGCGCTCGCTTCAGCACCTCGACAGAGGATTTGACCAGATGAGTCGACAAGAGTGCTATCCAAAAGAACAGCGCCAGACCGATGGCAAAACTCGCCTCGATTGGCAGGGCTGGATAAAAGAGGTAGATGGCGTACATGACGGCTGGACTGGTGAAGCAAGAGATGCAGACGGCGACAGCAACTTTGATGACGGCTTTTGTCCGGCTGGATGGCGGCCAGAACGACAACGCGATGATTGACCCGATGAATGCGACGGCGAGAAATTCCGACCTGATAAAGTCGATGCTTTCCTTAATAGGCTCGCCCACTGTTGATTCTCCAGATACGACCCAACACAGTCAGGCAGTTTTTATTGAGCGACCACCGCATGCCGATCAGGCCATCCAGTTGAGCGATTATGCCGGGATCCAATTTATCCCCGCGCGTCACATGATAGCTAATTGCTGGCAGGCTTGAAACCTTTCTGCAGACCAGCTGTCCGGATGCGAATTTATAGAGATAGCCGTTTGCATATAATGAATATCCTCCATCAGGGCCATAGATGCCCGACAGGGAGATTAGGAAGTCTTGAGTGTTTGATGGGATGTGACGGACGCAGTAGAGATACCCTGGCGTCAATGGATCGGAAGGGGTCTCGTAGGAGCGCCACCAGTAATAGGTCGCGGCGATAACGAAGCTAGCACCTTGAATGGCAAGCATGACGATAGGCGATGGAAATTGCCAAGCATACCAAGTCACGCAGACGATGGCGTCCGATACGTAGTAGCCGCAGAAGGCTGCGAATAGACATTTGAGGCGGAACATGCGCCACGGGGTTAGCGTGACGCACAATCCTAGTGTTGCCGACATTCCGACAGCTCGCAGCACATCGGCAACATTCCAGGCTAGATCAGCTTCCTGAGCCGGCAGGAGGGGAAGAAGGTGTCTTAAGCCCCATTGGACCATCACGACCAACAACAGCAGGCTTACCGTCCGACTTTGGCTTGATGATGATTTCATACTTTTTCGTCTGAATGGTTTTCATCAGTCTCTCACTTTGTCGGGGCGGCTGGCCAGATGATTGTTTGGGGGAAGTCTTCTTGGTCAGGAATCGCCAAAAGAGCTTCAGCATAGGCATCTAATTCAGATATTTTGCCCTCGGCATAAGCTTTTTCTTGTGTTGTTGCGGCCATTCTCAATGCGCGCTGTGCCATCAAAATACCTGGATCATAGATGCTTCGCAAAAGACTTTCTCGCTCCTGTTTTGCCATAATCGACAGATACACCGGGTCTGCTGGCGGAGCCACATATGGAGATATTACCCACTCTCCGTCAACCTCATTTGCCACCCAGCCCTCAGCTACACCATCAAGATTATCTACATTGACCCAAATAAGATTGGGAGGAAATAGAGTGGCCATATCTAGATCTGTAACAAAAAGCTCAAACACAACTCCGTCCTGTATGCGTGCATAAATGCTCATTACGAATACTCCCATACAATAATGATACCAGCCCCGCCAGCCCCGCCATTAAACCCACCGCCAGGGTTTGCTTGGGAATTCGCTCCAGATCCGCCGCTACCATACAAGCCTGCAATCCCGCTGTTGTTCGCGATTCTCGCAGCGCCCCCTCCAGAAAAGTTACTGGCTCCACCGAAACCCGATAACGTGTTGGTTACTGCGGTCGCTAGGTAGCCACCTCCGCCCTGCCCAGACGAATTTATTAGATTCCCTAGCGATCCTAGGCCTCCGGCCGCCCCATTCAGCTGGACTGGAACGCCCGTTGAGGCTCCTGTGGCGGTAGCTGCGCCTCCACCAGTAGCCGAGGCGAAAGCGCCAAATGATGAAGATCCACCGTTACCACCCGGACCAGCAGCCGAGTTGCCGCCAGTACCGCCCGCGCCCACTGTAACCGATGTTGATGTGAGCCCATATGCGATCCTTGTTTTTGAATATCCTCCTGCGCCGCCGCCAGACCCTAGGGAGAATGCCCCGGCCGCAGTGGCCGCAGCCCCACCACCGCCGCCGCCGCCAGCCTGAACTTCCACCACTGCACTTGTTGCGCCGGCTGTCGGTGTATAGGTGAATGATCCGGGAGTATTGAATGTTTGAATATTAAGCAGGCGGCCAGATCCAGAGGAGTTTATATTGGTCAGGTCCCCGTAGACTAGCTGGGTGGAGCCGGGAGCGGTTGAAACTCCAGAGCCGCTGGCGGTTTTTACGGTGACCACAAATGCGCCAGTGCAATTATTGATAATAAGCCATTGCTTGGCATATCCCGGTAAAATCAAATTAAGGTTAGCTGTCAGTGCGCCGGTAATAATTATGATCGACCTAGCCGCCTGAAGCGCAGTTAGAGTGACGTTAGCATTCGTCATCGTAATGGCCGCGCTGCCAGCATCCTCTGGTTGCCAGCCAGCACCAAATGTTTCCGGGTCGGTTGTGTTGTTGGCTATCGTATTGCGCCAAAGACCGGTTCCGTCAGTGCGAGATACGATGGCGCCAAGCGGGTATCCGCCTACAGCCGTAGAAAATGCCGAGCTGTAAGGGAACGAGCCTCCGGCCTCTAGAAACCGAATCGCAGTAGTTACGTCAAAGAAAATACCGTTGAAATCCTGCCCAAAGGGAGGGATGCCCCCAGCCGTCTTCGGCGTCATGTTGATCGCGCCAAACCCGGCATCATAACCAGCGTTGCCGGTGATGTTATTGGTGTTCGCCGGAATGGTGTTCTTCAGTCCGGACGTGGCGAACGGAACCGTTATCTGTACTGGAGGGCTAATTGGCATTTGCTACGGCTCCATTGCTTAAGAGTGTGCCTTGATTGAATGGCTCAGAATCTGCGCCAGCCTCAAAGAATCCGAATGTTTCTGTTGGTATTTGCGCGATTGTAACACCAACGCCTGCTGGGCGCGGCAGGGCGCTACCGCTCACTAGCACCGCCATTTCCCATGGTTCTAGGACGAATTCGAAATTGTAACGCATCGCCATGCTGCCAAGGTCATTAACCCAAGCTCTGCCGCGCCCCGGAAACAACTGCCTAAGAATCTTGTTTAAGCTGTGCGCGTCCGTCTTGGCGATATTGGCCAGCGCCTTAGCGAGAATAAGCACCCGGTATGCATTGTCGGCCAGCACGAAAGTAGATGTTGATGTCGGCCCAGTGTAAAAACTCTGCTGGCCAAATGGATCCCATGACTGCGTTGGCGTCGTGGTGAATCCGAAATAATCCACGACCGGAATCTGGATGTTGCGCCCAATAACAACTATCCGCCCCCAGATATCCAGGCCGATGCCTTGAGCGGTATCCACATTCCAAATATTGTCGTAAAACTGATCCTGCCAGTCATTTGGGAAATAGGATTTCCTGTCAGCTATCAGTTGCTGAATGACTGGAGAGGCGGCGTATTGCTTCATACCAGTGTTACCGTGATGTTTGATGCCTGGATCGTTGGTGACTGATCGATGCCGACGTTGACCGAGTCAAGCGTGGCCGTTACGGTGCCTATCTTTATTTGGATGATGGATACCGAGCTGCCAAGACTGGCTACGCCAGCATAGTAATTCGACGCGAATATCTGTCCGCCAATGCGCGCCCGTTGAGCGCCATCGACGCCATTGAATGTGGCGATGATTGCCGCCTTGGTTTGCGCGACTATGTCGGCTGGCAGCGACGTGTTGTTAGCAAGCTGGACGGAGAACAGGATTGGCAGCGAGGGAGGGCGCTCAAACTTGATGTTGTACTGCGGGTATGGATAGCTATAACCATCAGTGTCTTGGACGACTACGGTCGTATTGCCATTCATGTCACAACCGGTGTCTTTACGGCTCCAGATGGCTTCAGCCACATCCTGATCCTCGCCACCAACAGCGGCGACATATACGCTATGCGGAGCTATTGGATAGCTCGTGGCGCCATAGTTCAGCACGACATTCGTGAAGTTGTCGTAGACGAATACATCGATCACGCCGTCAACGCTAAACACAGCGGCCCTGATCGCCGCCGGAGTACCTTTTGAGTTGATCGCAACGCTGGCCTGCCTACGCAGCTCGAAGCTGGCTCGTGTCTCTGTAGAGCTGCCGACTGTTGCGGCGCCAAGGTTTGTAATCGCGTCCCAGCCTGGGGCCGTCTGCGCGATCTTGGTCAGCTCGCCAATGCCAAGCAGGATAGGTCCTAGAGTCAGGCAGGCGAATTGAACAGTTGCGAGTCCGCCGCCAGAGAACTGCACGTCACCAGTAGACTGCCAGAGGTTCTGACTGTCATCTTGCGCAAGCGCTCCAGCCGCTAACGTGACACAAGGCTGTCCGGTGCAAAGAGCCTGCACGACACTCGCAGTAGCCCCCTTGCGATCCATGAAATAGATGCGCCCGATAGCCTCCTGAATGCGGCCTTCTGATGTCGCTGGATCTACCTGCGAAACAAAATAGGCAATTCCAGCATTCGCTCCGCTGATATTGTCGGTTAGCT
>Ga0163162_10000300_pt1 | contig 45491 bp, 35 predicted proteins | sample S55metaG_FD_115310 | JGI IMG/M metagenome (GOLD analysis project Ga0163162, IMG submission 115310) | Switchgrass rhizosphere microbial communities from Kellogg Biological Station, Michigan, USA - S5-5 metaG | ecosystem: Host-associated > Plants > Roots > Rhizosphere > Soil | place: USA... | reverse complement strand
CAGGACCTGGAATATGACGGGTCCCCCTACCCGTATGATATCAACGGGAAATTGGTACCAACAGGCGCAGGTGACGGGAAAAGAGCCGCGTCCTACAACAACGGCATTTTCAGAATGGGGCATATGACCGGCCATTACTTGACCCTGCAGGCAAATATAAAAAGGACCTATTCGATCCCGCTCTGGGCATTCTCGTTAAAGGCCGGCGCCAATGCCGAAACAACGGTCATTCCGGACAACCGCAATACATCTCATAGTATTTTCACGTCAGCGGAAAGATACTTGCAGAAATTTTCCATCGCGGGCAGCTATAGCAATTTTTCTTCCCGGTTCTCCAATGACAATAGCAATGGGTTTCTAAACAGGGTCTACCAAAATGCCCTGCAGACACCAGTGAGCTATAGCAACGCACAAGGCCCAACCCTTGTTACAGGAGGCCAGAGAGCTTACAGCAGCCAGGCCGACAATCCCTGGTTCCTGTTAAAAGACAACGGTCACTTTGCCAGCCGGGTGCAACAAACGGGCAACCTGTCCTTACAGAAAAAACAAGGCTATTTAACTTTCGGCGTCATCACCACCCTTGACGCTGTAGATGACAACAGCAACCAGTCCCTGCAAGCTGGCACAGCATCTTTTCCCGCAGGCCTGGTATATACCAGGAGGCAAAATGACGATCATTATTCCTCGAATGCTTATCTGGCATATAGGATCCGGTATGACGACTACGCCTTCTCATCTACCGCCAAACTAAACTATATCTACAATGATGAGGATGTAAAAATATATTATCCTGCCGGTGTGCATGCTTATCACCGGTCCAGCAGCGACGCATCATTTATATTCAATTCTACTTATGACGGCTATGATATCAATGCGGGTTTTAACGCCGGCAATAAATTTTATATGTCAAATACCAGCCTGCGTAATAAATTCTTCCTTCCTGAGCTCAGCGGGTTCATAGCCTCCCATAATTTGCTCGACTATCACCTGAATGCAAAGCTCGCAGCCAGCTACACTTCTTTCTGCAGCGAGCCCCCGATCAATCATTCACTTTCCGCCTTCATGCTTACGCAGCTGACACCGCAGGAGGCGTTCCGGTTTATCCCATTCACCGAGGTCCGGACCTTTGCCAGCCTGTCCCCCATGCAACACCGGGAATTCACCTCCTGGATCCAGCTCGACTTCGATCGATTCGTCAGTTTACACGCAGATTTTTCCATCAGGAATACCAAAGACAATACATTTCCCGTCTATGAGAACAACCAGCTGGTTGTAAAGAATATCGCGGACACCCGTTATAAGGGTGTTGAATTGCAGCTGCAATTCAACAACGCAAATCGTAAGCCCCGGAAGATCTCCACCAGCAACAGCATTTCATTTTACAAATTCTCCAACACCGTCACCCGGGTTCAGGATGGCTATGACAACCACCCGATCGCAGGTTTCTACACCATTTACAAGGCGCTCGTCAAAGGACAGCCCGTGGGCCTCATCATGGGGAACAGTTTTTTGCGGGATGCCGCCAATAATGTGTTGATCGGTCCGGATGGCTTCCCCCTGGTGAACGACCAGCTATCCGTCATCGGTAATCCCACACCGGACTATACGCTAAAATTCTCTCACCTGGCGACATGGAAAGCCTTTTCCGTCAATATCGACTGGGAATACAGAAAGGGCGGAGATATCTGGAATGGTACAGCAGCAGCCCTGGATTATTATGGCCGGAGCACAGCTACCGCGGTGCAAAGGAATATCACCGGCTATGTCTTTGCGGGGAAGCTGCAAAACGGCGGTCAGAACCAAATACCCGTTGCATTTTACGATGCGGCATTGCCGGTCGGGCAGAACAGATGGGTACGATATGGCTACACGGGCGTAGCGGCATCCTATATACAAAAGGGAGATAATATAAGGATCCATACCCTCTCCCTTGCCTATGACATTAAGATAAAAAAATATTTACAGCGGATCAAGCTGACGGCATATGCCCAAAACCTCCTGCTCTGGTCGGCCTATAAAGGCGCAGACCCCAACCAGCTCCTGTACGATCAGCCAGGCTCGGGCGGTCTTGATTTTTTTAATCTTCCATCCACCAAAACTTACGGCGCCAGCGCATCCATTCAATTCTAAAGCGTATGAAAAAACTATACTTCATCCTCCTGTTTGCAAGCAGCATACTTTTCGCAGCCAACCTCGCAGCACAGTCAACGGCCTATGCTTATGATAAAGAGAAGATCTATATACAGTCCGACCATGTATTTTTTGCACCCGGAGAAACGATATTCTTCAAGATCTATCTGGTCAGGGGAGCCGATAATAAGCCCTCCGGGCTCAGCAATATTGTATACACCGAGATCCTGGGGCCATCCGGCGCCGTGCTGGAAAAACAGACCTACCAGGCAGAAAATGGCTATAGCGAAGGATCATACACGCTGGGTGGACTGGCAGCCGGAGGCATCTACAAAATAAAAGCCTACACCAGCTGGATGCTGAATGAAAAGGACAGCACCCTGTTTACCAAATCGTTTACCGTTCAGAACATCATTGCGCCCCGCGTACTCATGAAGCTTGATTTTGCCAAAAAAGGATACGGGGCCGGTGATGAGGTCAATGCCGACTTCTCCATGCGGAACCTGAATGATGCGCCGATCAAATATTACAGCGGAGAATTCACGGTCTTCCTTGACGGCCAGGCGCAAAAAAAAGGCGCTTTCAAGACAGATGCCAATGGAAAAGCCCGGGTATCTTTTGCCCTGCCGCAAAGCCTGCAAACAACAGACGGACTGCTGAACATAACGGTGAATTACGACTCCTATACGGAATCCATCGCCAGAAGCATCCCTGTCACGTTAAACAAGATCGATCTCCAGTTCCTGCCGGAAGGAGGCAGCCTGGTCACAGGCCTGACGACAAACATCGCGTTCAAGGCGATCAATGAATTTGGTAAACCTGTCGATGTAATGGGGACGATCAGGGACAACGATCATCGAATAGTGGCCTATTTTGAAAGTTACAAGTTCGGCATGGGATCATTCCCGTTTACGCCCCTGCCCGGCGAAAGCTATACAGCCACGATCGCTTCCCCGGCAAATATAAAAGAACAGTACTCCCTGCCCAAGGCAGTGCCGGAAGGGGTTGTCATGAACATCAGTAAAAATGCCGGGATCGTCACGATAAAATGCAGTACGACATCCGAAACCGCTGTCCGTATCGTTGGCCGCACAAAAAGTATCAGTTATTATTCGCAGGACCTGCAGTTAAAGAAGGGCCTCAACAACATCACCCTGCATGAAGACATTTTCCCGGCCGGCATAGCACAGTTCACTTTGTACACCGGCGGAAAACAGCCCCTGGCCGAAAGATTGGTATTCCTGAACAGCCACCGGCAGCTGCAGGTTATCATTTCCACCAACAAGCGGCATTATTTACCAAGAGAGAAGGTGCTCATGACCATTACTACCAGGGATGAGCACGGCCAGCCCATCCCGTCCAATTTTTCCCTTTCCGTAGTGGATGACAAATTATGGACACTGGCGGATGACAGACAGGATAATATTCTCTCCTGGCTGCTGATGAGCTCCGAATTGCGCGGCCGGATCGAAGAACCCCCATTTTATTTTAAGAAAGATGAAGCGAAGGCTCCGCTCGCGCTTGACCTGGTCATGCTCACCAACGGCTATCGGTATTTTGACTTCATTAATGAAGTCATCCGCAACGGAGAACTAAAATTTACGCCCGATGAAGGCAATATCGTGAGCGGCCTAGTGACGAGCAATAAAGACCAGGCCATTCCGGCAACAGTATTCCTCATCAACAATATGCCGGACGGGAAAGCATTGAAACTGCAGACAGGCACGGATGGCCAGTTCTATTTTCCGGGCCTGACGGAAAGAGGCAGCTATGTCCTGATCGCCCGGCCATTACACAGCACCGGACCAATAAAGATCCGGTTGCAGCAAAACGGAATAGGTTATAACCCTTTGCGGGGAGCAGCCATCAAACAACTGCGCATCGATGACAAATTCGACGTCATTGACAGTCCTGTGGATAAAGCCCCGACGCCCCCCGCAGCCCCACAACCGGAAAAGGTCAACCTGGCCATCAATTTCAACAACAGGTCCAATGCACTGAACGAGGTGGTTGTAGTAGGTTACGGCACGATGTACAAACGGGACGTCACCGGATCGGTAAGGACCATTGCCAATCTTGAATTGAAAGCCATCCCAACGGACGGCATGCTGCAGGCGCTCCAGGGCAAGGTGGCAGGACTTTATATCACACCGAGAGCCAACCCTGGCGAAACGCCCCTGATCCAGCTGCGGGGTGCAAAGACCCTTAACAATGGTAATGAGCCTCTCATCGTGATAGACGGCGTACCACAGGAAAAATATGATCTGAGTATAATTAACATTAATGACATAGAAAGCGTTACCGTATTGAAGGATGCCGTAGCCATTGCCCTGTATGGGGCAAGAGCCGCCAATGGAGTGATATCCATCCAGTCGAAGGCACTGCGCAATGAAAAACTGCGTTTCAATATAACGCGGAAAAGCCAATATACTACCCAGTCCTTCACCCTGAATGGCCCGGTATACACCATAGCCCGCCGGTTCTATGTGCCGCAATACAAGTCAACCGTTACGGACGAACGCAATGATTACCGCGAAAACATCTACTGGAACCCCGTCGTACAAACAGACAGGGATGGAAAGGCCTCTGTCGAATTTTATAATTCGGACGCCACCACCACCTTCAGGGCGATCGCAGAGGGGATTGGCTCCAATGGCAGCCTGGGCCGGGCAGATACGACCTATGTCGCCAGGGCAGCAATGAGCGTCGACGCTAAGATCCCGCCTTACTTGACAGTGGGTGATCAGGCGCTGATACCTGTGGTCATCAAAAACAACAGCAGTGAAAAGCTCGAAGCCGCCATCGGCATCTCTCTTCCCGGCAATATGTATACAGGCAACTTTGACAATGCCGTTGCACTTGACCCGGGCGCTTCACAGCAGGTATTGATACCCATGTCTGCAACGGCGCCCGCCAATGGGAAGGTCAGCATCAGTATTACCAGCAACCTCAGCAATGAAAAGATCGTTTTACCCATCTCCGCAACGGGAAAAGGCTTCCCGGTGATAGAAACCTTTTCGGGCAATACCGGGGCAAAACATAATTTACAGATCGGCCAATTACTCCCCGGCAGCCTGCATGCCAAACTGAACTTGTATAAAGATCTCGAGGGACAATTGCTGAATGGTATTGAATCCATGCTACGAGAGCCCTACGGTTGTTTTGAACAGACCTCTTCGTCCACCTATCCCAATATCTTCATTTTGAAATACTTGCGCCAGGCCGGCAGATCCAGCCCGGCCATCGAGCAAAAGGCAATGCATTACATTGAGAGCGGTTATAAAAAACTAATTGGTTTCGAGACTTCCGAAAATGGCTTTGAATGGTTTGGACACAGCCCGGCACACGCAGCGCTGACAGCCTACGGCTTGCTGGAATTCACCGATATGCAGGAGTTCCTGAAAGTGGATAAGAGCATGTTGCAGCGTACAAAGGACTTTCTGATGCACCGCCGGGACGGACAGGGCGGATTCAAAGTCTCTTCCGGGGGATATGACAGGTTCGCGGCCGTACCTGATAAAATAGCCAATATTTATATCGTGTATGCCCTGACGCAGGCCGGCTATGGCAATGAGATCAAACCCGAATATGCTGCGGCGCTTAAAAAAGCCATGGAAAGCAATGATGGATACCAGCTGGCCATGATGGCGCTGGCTGCCGGCAATATGAAACAAGAGGAGGATTACAGACGCCTGATGGACCAACTAAACACGAATTATCAGAACAACACATTGTCGGCCGAGACAAGCGTAGTCAATTCACGGGATGCCTCCCTGCGTGTCGAGACCATGTCCTTATACGCCCTTGCGTTGATGCGCAATAATCAGCCCGATATGGGGACCGCGGCAGAATTGATATCGAAGATCCTCGCCAATAGATCCTATTACGGATATGGTTCGACACAGGGCACCGTCCTCGCCTTGCAGGCGGTAACCGAATACACCAAACTGGCAGGCGAGCACGCCGGATCAACGGATATTCTTTTCACCGTGAATGGTCGCAACGTTTCACCCGATGACAGTATCGCGGCATTCTTACATACAGGACAGAATGCTTTATCTGTCGAATACCCGGAAAAGGGAAAAGGCATCCCCTATAACCTGGAAGTTTCGTACCACACTTTCACACCGCCCAATAGCGAAAAGGCAGACCTGATTCTGAACACCAGCATCGGCAATAGGCAACCCAACATGGGCGAGACCGTCCGCATGAGGATAGCCGTCACTAACAGGAAAGACACTTTACAGCCGATGGCCATCGCCAAAATAGGAATTCCCGCCGGTCTGTCCCTGCAGCCCTGGCAGCTGAAAGAGCTGACAGAACAAAAGCAGGTCGCTTATTATGAAATATTTGACAATTACCTGGTGCTGTACTGGATGGGATTTGCTGCCAAAGAGACAAAGACGGTCCAGCTTGACCTCAAAGCCGAAATACCCGGAAAATATAAGGCCAGGGCCAGCAATGTCTGTTTGTATTACACGCCGGAATGGAAACACTGGAATGAAGGAGTGGAAGTTGAGGTGAGATCAAACAGATGAGCAAATGATACTCACCGGCCAAAACTTGCTATCTTAGCACCCAGCAACAATCTTTATCATGAAGTACAAATTACTGGGACGCAGCGGCCTGAAAGTATCTGAATTATCCCTGGGGACGATGGGATTTGGCACCGAGGCAGGCTGGGGCGCCGATAAGGACACCAGCTTTGCGATCATGGAGGCATTCGCAGCCGCCGGTGGCAACTTTTTAGATACCGCCAATATTTACAAGCTGGGCACGAGTGAAAAGATCATCGGTGAGTTCATCAACCCCCGCGACCGGGATTATTTTGTCATCGCTACCAAGTATTCGCTGAAAGATAATACGAGCAATCCGAATGCCAGCGGCAACAACCGGAAGAACATGATGCGCAGCGTCGAGCAAAGCCTGCAGCGGCTGCAAACCGATTTCATCGATGTACTCTACCTCCACATCTGGGATGATCTTACGCCCATTGACGAAGTATTGCGGGGGATCGATGACCTCATTCGCCAGGGTAAGGTCAACTATGCCGCCATCAGCGATACACCAGCCTGGATCGTAAGCAAAGGAAATACACTGGCCGAACTGATGGGCTGGAGCCAGTTCATCGCGCTGCAAGTCGAATACAGCCTCCTGCAGCGAACACCGGAGCGGGACCTGATACCCATGGCAAAACACTATAATATGACCGTCACGCCCTGGGCTCCCTTAGCCGGCGGCGCCCTGACAGGAAAATACCTCCGGGGCGAACAAGGCCGCATCAAGGCGGAAAGCAACCGCCGCGATGAGAACAGCATACGCATAACAGGGGAAGTAATTGCGATCGCTGAGAAACTAGGCGTTGAAGCCAGTCATGTAGCACTCCAATGGACCCGTCAGCAAGGCTTCGAATGCATCCCCATCGTAGGCGCCACCTCTCTGAAACAATTGCAGCAAAACCTCAAAACGATCGACCTCCTCATCCCCGACGACGACATCAAAAAACTGAACGAGGCCAGCGCCATCGACCTGGGCTTTCCCGGCAAGTTCTTCAAAGAAGAAGGCGTCCGTCAGAATAATTTTGGGGGATTTTACGACAGGATCATACCCCGGAATCAGTAAAAGCCTGTATTACAGATTGCTCCCAACCCACCGGTCATCAATCTGTCTTAATTCTTCCCGGATATTTCCGTACATTTTATCTTCCATATTAAAAGGAGTTCAAATGTATGTATAAAAATTATCTGCTGGTGGCCTGGCGAAACCTGCGCCGCAACAAGCTTTTCTCCTTCATCAGCATGCTCGGTCTTGCCCTGGGAATGACCTGTTGCTTTCTGATCCTGCTCTACGTGAGGAATGAACTAAGCTATGACCGCTTCCATAAGCATGCGGATCGCATCTACCGGACGACCTATCTTCCAAAATTTGCGGGTCTCACCAAACCATTGCCGCTCCTCCCGCCACCGGCCGCCCCCATGTTCAAAAACTTTTTCCCGGAGATCGGGGAGTCCGCCCGCCTTTTTAAACAGGCGAACACGATTGCGTTAGGCAATCAGAAATTCCCCGAACAGCGATTCTTTTTCGCCGATCCGGCTATCCTGAAGATCTTCACCTTTGATTTCCTGGAAGGCAATCCGGAACAGGCGTTAGCCAATACCTTTTCGGTCATCCTGTCTGCAAAGACCGCCCGCAAATATTTCGGAAATACAGCTGCCCTGGGCAAGACCTTGCTGCTGGACGGCAAGGATCCCCTGCTGGTTTCCGGGGTAGTGGCAGACTTCCCGGATAATTCGAGTATCCATATAGACCTGCTGACAAATTATGAGACCATGTTCGCAACCCTGCCGGAAGAAGGCCGGAAGAACCTGCCGGGCAATTGGGTCATCAGCCATTCCATGACCTATGTCTTGCTAAAGCCCGGCGCCAATCCGGCAACAGTGAACGCCCGCTTCCCGGCCTTCCTGTCGAAATATGTGCCCAAAACATTTTCCAACGGCATCGAATACAAGCTGCAGCCGCTCACAGCGATTCACCTGCATTCAGACGCACAGATAGAGCCGGAGCCGGTGGGAAATATCCTATACGTCTATATTTTTACGGGTATCGCAGTCATCACCCTGTTGATCGCGGGGATCAATTTCGTCAACCTGGCTACCGCGCGGTCCTTACGGCGGGCCAGGGAAGTAGGCATGCGTAAGGTGCTGGGTGCGGAGAAGTGGCAATTGATCGGACAGTTCCTGGGAGAAGCCTTGCTGCTGAGCTTAGTGGCTTTTGGTTTGTCCCTGGTCCTGCTTATCCTTTCCCTGCCTGCTTTCAATGAGCTGGCGCAAAAGCATTTTACGCTGCGGGATATTTTTTCCGATGGCATTTACCTGTCCGCTTTCCTGGCGATCTTCTTTATCACCGGTCTCCTGGCCGGGTTGTATCCCGCTTTCTTTCTCTCCGGCTACCGGCCTACGGAGACATTGAAAGGGGGTTTTTCCAGTGGGAAGAGCAAGGGTGGGATCTTACGCCATGGGTTGCTGGTATTCCAGTTTACCGCTTCCGTAGGGCTGATCATCTCCACCCTGGTAGTTTTTCGTCAGCTGGAATTTGTAAGGAATATGGATCTCGGTTTCAAAAAAGATTTTGTCCTGGTTGTTCCTTTCAAAGGATCGAATATCAATAACATCTTCGATGCACCCAATGACACCCTCTACCAGCGGCTCGAAGCCTACCGCCAGACGGTTTTGAAGGATCCCCGGGTACAGGACGTGGCTTTATCGGATATGTGTCCGGGACAGAGCGCTGTTCGAAGGGAGATCGTCCCCGAAGGGTTTTCGGCCAGCGACAACATCTTCGCCATGAATATAAAAGCGGATTATAATTTTATCCCCGCCTACAACATGAAGATGGTGGCCGGTCGCAATTTTTCCCTATCCTATGGTTCCGATAAAGAGCATGGTTTTGTCATAAATGAGACGGGCGTGCGGCGGTATCATTGGGGCAGCCCCCAACAGGCGCTTGGGAAGCGTATGTCCCTCCTGGGGAAGGGTGGTAAGGAGATCAAGTCGGGCACGATCATCGGGGTAGTAAAAGATTTTCATGCCGAATCACTGTTCGAGCCGCTGGATGTGGTGGTAATGGATATTGATTTCAGCCAAATGAATATGTTTTCCATCAGGATAAGGCCGGACCAGGCACAACAGACTGTTACCTTCCTGGAAAGGAACTGGAACCTCTTCTTTCCGCAAAAGGATTTTGCCTATACCTACCTGGATCAGGACCTTGTGAGTCAATACGCGGATGACCAGCGTACGGGTAAGATCATTGGCTGTTTTTCCGGCCTGGCCATTTTTATTTCCTGCCTGGGCTTATTCGGTCTGATTGCGTTGGCAGGGCAGCAGCGGGTCCGGGAGATCGGTATCCGCAAGGTTTTGGGAGCCTCTGTCCCCGACATCATCGTACTGGTTTCCAGAAAATACCTGGTGCTGGTAACCTTGGGCATCCTCATCGCCTCACCCGTGGCCTGGCTGCTGATGCGTCAGTGGCTGACGCATTTCGCTTTCCGCATCGACATCAGCGTTTGGATATTTGTCCTGGCGGGAGTGGCGGCCCTCCTCATCGCAACAGTGGCGGTGAGCTACCAGGTGCTCCGGGTGGCGATGGCAAACCCCGTAAAAAGCATAAGGGAACAGTAACCGTTCGCCAAATTATGTGAATTAAATTCCGTTTTATATCTTAGATACATGACAATCCAATATTCCATCGCCAGAAAGGCCATGTTATGTACACGCATGGGCAGGTTCGTAGTGTACCTCCTGCTCCTCCTGCCATTGTTCTGTCAGGCACAGGATGCCGAAGCGCCGGGATTAAACGACGGTCTGGCCAAGCTGCAAAAGGGCAACTATTCCGCTGCCATCAGGCAGTTTACAAAAGTACTTGAACAGTTCCCTGATAATTATGCAGCCAACCTGGGAATGGGTATTTCCTTGCGGGAGACTGGCCGCCTGGACTCCGCACTTTTGCATCTGGACCGTGCCGTCAGGATGCAGCCAACTGCAGAAGCCTATTTAAACAGGGCAGCGCTGTTCTATGTCCTGAAGCAAAATGCAAAGGGAGATAGAGATGAGCAAACAGCCATGCACATGCAGACAGGTTCGGCTCTCATATATGAACTGCGGGGTTATTGCCTGTTGATGAAACAAGACTATGTGAAAGCGATCACGGTTCTTGATTCAGCTATTGCAAGGGACAAGACCACTTACAAAGCATACGTAAATAAAGCATCGGCCTTAAGCATCCTGAAAAAATACCAGGAAGCGATTGCCGTTCTCGACCATGTGATAGCGCTCAAGCCTGACTATTTGAATGCCTGGTACGACAGGGCCTATACCAATATGTTATCAGGGAACATGGAACAAGCCTTTGCTGATTGCAATAAGCTCATGGAGATGGATGACAGGAACGTAGACGCCCTCCTTTTAAGAGCCGATGTAAAGGACCGCTCTGGTGATGATGCCGGAGCGATGGCGGATTGCAAGCAGGCCATTGCGCTGGATCCCAACAATGCCAAAGCATACAATCTACTGGCTTTGACCAGGTTTGATGCACATGAATACCAGGAGATCATTGCAGATTGCAATAAGGCTATTGCATTGAAGCCCGATTATTATGACCCATATATTCAAAGAGGAGATGCTTATGATGACCTGGGCGACTACGATAAGGCGATAGCAGATTATACAAAAGCCATCTCGATCGATCCCACCAAACTCATAGCCTATCGGGAATGTGCGGCATCCGTTGCACATAAAAATGATTATAAAGGTTCCCTCTATTATTTGAACAAGGGCCTGCAGATCGAGCCGGACAATAAATATTTATTGGAACATAAATATCAGATCCAGCGCTACACCGGAGATCCCATGGGCGCAATTTCCACATTGGACCAATGCATAAAATATCATCCGGACTCGCCTATGGCTTATAATATGGAAAAAACTTACATATATGATTCCCTCCACGACAACGCCTCCGCCTGCAAGTTCGCTTTCGAGGCCTTGAAAGGGGGGCTGACAGATGGCTATGAATATTTAACAACGCATCCTTGCGCTGCCTACAAACAGCGACCATTGGTCCTTGCACAACCGTACATACTCCAGGCATCAAAGGAATATGAATTGGGAATGTATAATGCCGAAATTGCATCCTTTACCAAGGCTATTGCGCTGCTGCCGGACTCCCCCATCCTTTACTACAATAGAGGCGCAGCGAAAAGGAAGCTCAATGACTTCTCGGGAGCCATTGAGGATTACAGCAAGGCCATCAGCCTGCGGCCCCGTTTCTCCGATGCAATAGCAGCCCGCGCAGTGGCAAAAGCATACCTGAATGATATCGAAGGCGCAAAGAAGGATTACCAGTTGCTTTTCAAACTCGATCCCGGATACGCCATCGCGTATAATAACTATGCATCAATGATAGCAGAAACGGACGTTTTGGGCGCAATCGATTACCTGACAAAAGCCGTATACTACAATAAGAAGTATACATCGGCATATCTGATGCGGGGAAAACTCTATCAAAAACTCGGGAAAAAAGAAGAAGCATGCGCAGACCTTAAGAAAGCAGAAAGCCTCGGATCACCCGATGCTAAAATAGAACGGATGGTCTACTGTAAATAAGATCAAAACTGGAACATGCGTTCCGTTTTCTTTATTTTTGCACTTCAAAGGAGTTGCAACTATGATAGTAGACCATAAAAAATATGACTTGTTCGGAAAGACGCTGCTGCAAAAAGTGGTAATAAAGCCACCCTTTCAATTTACTTTCCCGATCACCGACAATGCATGTTTTTTATATATGCTGGAAGGCGAAACGCAATACCAGGTGGATGACGAACAAATAAATATCCCTTGCAAACACTCCTTATTTCTAAATTGCATAAACTCCAGCAAACAACTAAGTAATTCAAATTCCAGCGTCCCGAATGAGATAGTGATCGTGAATTTCCATCCGGATGTATTAAAAAGGATCTACGACAGAGAAATACCATTATTACTTCAAGCCCCCAAAAAAATAATTTCTAATAAGTCAACTGAAGTAATTAACAATGACTATTTAATTCAAAAATACATTGAGGGATTATTGTTCTATTTTAAAAACCCCTCTCTGATCAATGAAGATATTCTAATTCTGAAATTAAAGGAAATTATATTACTGCTGTCGCAAACGCGGAATGCAGAATCGATCCAGGTGATATTGTCCCAGCTTTTCTCTCCGACCACTTATACCTTCAGGCAAATAATGGAAGCAAATCTGTTTTCTCAATTAACCATTGAAGAATTAGCCCAGCAAAACAATCTAAGTCTCTCCTCATTTAAACGGGAATTCGCAAAATTATACAATGACACTCCTGCGAATTACATTAAAGCCAAAAGGCTTGAAAAAGCAGCCGAATTACTTTTAGCGTCCAGTCAACGAATAACAGATATTGCTTTTGAATGTGGATTTAATGATCTGGCCAGTTTCACCAAAAGTTTTCATGATAAATACAACATCACGCCTACAAACTACCGTTTGGATCAAATTGCCAAACAGCCGGACTAAAAGTGCGCTTTGAACTGTTTTACCAAATAATTGGACTAATCTACAAAGCCGTCCCACGCTTCATATGCCAACTTTGTGGAATAAAGAACAAAATCATGGGACTATCTAATTTAGGGATTTTTCATACCGTCATTGGCATCACTGCCATCCTGGCCGCAATCATATCCTTTGTACGATTTGGTAAAATTAATTTGGCGCACCTGACAGGGCAAGTATATTTTTACGGCACTGTCATTACTGCATTGACAGCACTGGGGATTTCTAAACATGGCGGGTTTAATCCGGGTCATATCTTATCAATTCTTATTTTTACGCTGGTCGTAATTGCTTTTTTTCTTTCTGCTAAAAAGAAAGGGAACAACAGCGCCCGCTATTTTGAAAACTTTTTGCTGTCTTTCAGCTTTTTCCTGTCGATGCTCCCCACCGTCAATGAGACGTTTACACGCATTCCTGTGGGACATCCTTTGGCTAAAAATATCGCTGATCCGGTAATTGCTAAAACACTGCTTGTACTTTTAATATTATTTGTTGCAGGTTCAATCTATCAATTTATAAAGCAACGGAAAGTCAATATATTGGGAAAGACCAAAAGTGCATTATAATGCACTTTTTAATGCATAGCCAGCCAAATACCGTGAAAACATTCACGTCGTTTACTTCAATCGATCACGATATCCCGAAACGCCTGCCTTTGCCCTGCGATAAGGAATAAGAGCAGGTCCAGGAGCTTTTGCCCTCATTTCCTGCCGTCCGGCCGGTGCTGTAGGCCACCAGCAGTTGCTGGAAGGAACCCTCCATGAGTGCAATGAGATAAGTGTCCTGCCAAAAAGGCCCGCCGGGGCCTCCGTTCACATGGTCGATGAGGAAGGCGTATTGACCATTTCCGATCAGCAACGGCTGGGGTTTGGGAGCTTGGGAAAACGCACCGTATGCACCGATGATCCCGTCCGCATCGTATTCGGAATGATTAAAGCTCATTACCTTATACTGCTTTCCGCTGGAATCGCTAAACGAAAAGACATCTAGCAAGCGCGTCGCCACGCCATCCGGGTATGGGAATCGGAGCGTGTCCATTTGATTAGCGTCTGGATAGATCTTCGGGGTACAGGTAGGACATATCCAACTGATGAGCTGGTTCTGATATTTAGATTTGCTCTGATCATACCATTTGCCGGGAAACAGCCGCAGCAGCGTCCGTTTCGCATCGAAGGGATCAGGTACCACCAGGGACCTGTGGCGTAAGATCATATCGGACACCTTTTTCCTGCCGATGTCCGTGGGTTCTAAGTCTTGTGCGCCTGCGGCCAGGTTGGTCAATAAAACGATAACAAAGAGAAGGAACTTGCCATTTCTAAACATAGTATCGATAAGTTGAAGAAAGGATTACCTGGGATTCCTAAATTCGTGATAAGATCCCGATCACTAACTTTTTGAACAAACCTACTGGATGAGCCAGACATCCTGCTACCGATTTTACCCTTTTCCGACCCAATCCTCAATATCCTCTTTTATAAACTCCCAATAGTGCCCTCGAAGGCATATTGGATCATATTCTTCGTCCGCCTTCGTGAAGTCTATTAGATTCTTCCATATTTGAGCCTCATCGTGAGTATATTCAGATCTCTTCTTATGCAAATCCAGCATTTCCTGGATTGAATAGTCATTTAAGAGCTCACGCAGGTCCCAGAAATCCTTTTTCCGCCCGCCCCTGGAAACAACATCTATTTTCATAGCCACGATATCGTCTACTGTAGCGAATCGTATACCATCCTCTTCATAAGGAGGATGAATAAATTTGTCCGTACTATAAAATACATCCAGCTTGATGTTGTTCTCTCTGTCAGACCCTACTAGGTAAGACCGCCCCATGCCAGGTGATAGGCCAAATGAGGTGTCTACATAAGGAAAATAGTCCTGTAGAAACTTATCTATTGCGCTAAAATCAACACTACCATATTCGGCATCAGTAAACAAGTCAATGTCCACGGACATACGATGGCCTTTGTACAAGCTAAGGGCTGTTCCTCCAACCAACCGGAAGTCAGAAAAAGCCTGGCTCTGCATGAAGAGCAGGAGACCATCCTTCAGAATTGGAGTGACAGTATTCCAGTATAACATTGATTAATGGATAAATGCTTCCTTTCCCATGACAACCTTTACCTTCTCAAGGCCGTAGAAGCGGATTATTTCTTCTTTTTCGGAGGTATTTCCTCGCTCAAATACTCTTCTAATGACCGATTTAGCATGCTTATCCCAGTCGATGGAATTGATATCTGTATCCCAGAAAAGATTCTTCCTCAATATTGATAAATCTGGGCGGTAGGTTGAGACTTCCTTGCGCTTCTCTTCTTTGATATCATAAAACATCTGAAGCATCAGCAATGCACCTTCCTCCAAACCAAGAGCATGCTCTATTTTCAATGCCAATCCTGTATTAAGTTTTCTCTTTCCCTTGATCATTGCATTGAAGCTCTGGGGATGCTCTGGAAGGGACATAGCAAAGGAGCGCTGGCTTAAGTTTCGTTTCTTAAGTTCCCGGTCAATGACCGCGCCAGGATGTATTCCTTTATATCTCTGAATTCTCCCAAACATATTACAAATATAAGCAAATTTGCTTACACTAAAAGCAATTGATAATAAGCCACTGTCAACCAGACGCTTATGTATTCCCAGGTTCGCCCTCTCAAGAACTTCCTGCAAAAAGCCGTACCTTTTACCTGCTCTAATTCCTCACATCCAAGACTTATCTGAATGAAAAGTACCACCCTGGCGATATCCATGGCCTTCAATGCATGTGTATTATTCACCTTGCCGTCATGTGCCCAGCATGCAGCCCATCGACCACCATCCAACGACAATAATATCACCGCCGTAGAACCACAACCCCTGCTGGCTCAGGCCATGCATTTAAAAGAAGCGCTGTCTTTCCTGGGCAGTTCGTTGTCCAGGGCGGATGAAGAGCAACTCGCTGCACTACAGCAAGCGCCCTTAACGCCTGCCACATCCATCCGGATACAGCAGATACTCGATGCCTATTGCCTGGCCCGGGTAAGTATTAACCCGGAGTCGAGAGTAAAAGTGGAAAGAGGTGCTGCAAATGCAAAACTTATCCAGAATGGCTGGGTTAGCTATTTGGTAAAAGTGAACAACGAAGCAGGCATCACCGCAGTACTGCAGGTCGAGAGTCCGAATGCCGCTACGCCGCTGTATGCGCCTACCTACGATCCCACAGTCAATGAAAAAAAGAAGCTCTCCCCGGGGCAGGTCGCCAACCGTTTCCTGGAAATGCAGATCTATCGCAATCGTCCCATGCGAGCCAATTTATCAGGTTTGAGATTGGAGTATGCGATCCTCCAGATCTATTGCAAAGACGCAGGTAAAAGAGATGTCGAGATCGGTTTTAATGTAGGCCAGGGAAGCCAGGATATCGGCTTTCGAAATACCATCAATATATTGTTTAACAGCCAGCCTTCTGTAAACCTCACACTGCATGTGAAAGACGACGATGGGGCACCCACTATTGCCTCATTTATTTTTACCGATGGCCTTGAACGCCTATTGGACGACACCGTGCAGACAATAGAGAATGGTGACGCCCGGTTTGTAAGGGCGGAAAGGAACCTGAAAAGAAACAGGTTATCCTCCCCCGAAGATTATAAGGCGCCGGCCTCGCTGGTAGGCATATATCCATTGCCTTCCAGGCGGGTGGCTGCCTATGATGAATATCCTGATTTTTACTTTCAGCCGCAAGTGTACCGTGCCGACGGAGAGCATGTCCAACTGCCGCCCGGCAGGTATACGGTAACGATCCGGAAAGGTCCTGAATATCTTCCCCAGGTAAGGGAGTTGGTCATTCCAATCGGCGTAAAGGAATACGCCGCATCCTTTCAATTGCGACGCTGGATAAATATGGCAAAATTGGGTTGGTATTGTGCCGACCACCATGTCCATGCCGCGGGCTGCAGTCACTATGAAAGCCCGGAGGAAGGCGTAAAACCATACGATATGTGGCGTCAGATGTTGGGAGAGAACTTGAATATCGCTGCCGTGCTTGCCTGGGGGCCGAGCTGGTATCATCAGAAAATGTTTTTCACAGGCCATGATGATACCCTTTCCACGTCCAGGAATATCTTGCGTAATGATGTCGAGGTGTCTGGCTTCCCGTCCTCTCATGCCGGCCATGTCGTGTTATTAAGAATAAAAGAGGACGATTATCCTGGGACCCAAAAGATCGAAGATTGGCCAAGTTGGACACTGCCCGTCCTCAGCTGGGCCAGGTCACAGAACGGCGTCGTGGGCTATGCCCACTCCGGCTGGGGCCTGGAGCCCACATCCCCAACAACAGAAATACCTAACTACGTATTGCCGAAAATGGATGGCATCGGGGCAAATGAATATATAGTGACGGTGACGCAAGGCCTGGTGGACTTTTACAGCGCGGGCGACACACCGGCGCCCTGGGAGCTGAACATGTGGTATCATACGCTCAATTGCGGTTTCACCACGCGACTCAGTGGGGAGACCGACTTCCCCTGCATATTCGACGAGCGGGTAGGCATGGCCAGAAGCTATTTCTCGCCGGAGAAAGGCCTTAGTTACGATGGATATGTGGATGCGATTAAAAAAGGGAATGCTTATGTCTCCGACGGATATTCGCATATTATCCGGTTTTCGGCCAACGGGCTGCTATCAGGAACCAATGACAGCAAGCTGAATGTAAAGAGCGGAGACATCGTTAAAATACAGGCAGCCGTGGCGGCGAACCTTGCCGGGCACCAGGACGAGGTTGGTGCGGCCATCGCAAAAAGCCCCTGGAGCGACCAACCCTACTGGAGTATCGAAAGAGCGAGGATCGGCACGAGCCGAAAGGTGCCCGTAGAACTGATCGTGAATGGTCGCCCCGTCGACACTGCCATCATCGAGGCGGACGGCAGTTGGAAGAATATTTCTTTCAATTATACCGTGGGCCGCTCCTGCTGGATGGCGTTGCGGGTCCTGGCCAGCGCACATACCAATCCGATCTTCGTATTGGCCGATGGCCAACCCATCCATGAACGCAAAAGCGCTGAGTGGTGTCGCCAGGCGGTCGATCAATGTTGGAAAATGAAGCGGGGTAATATCAGGCCGCAGGAGCTGGCCGCCGCAGAAAAAGCATATGAGGACGCACGGCGTGTTTATGATAAGATTACGCTCCTGCCGGATTAAAAATATCTGATACAGGAGAGCTAAACCTCTGTTGGACCCAAATCAGGCTTGTTGATACCTGGCTTTGAACGCTTCCGTTACGATCAGTTAGAATTTGAATCTGCTCTTTATACTTTCCGTAAGCCGGGTATACCGTTAGGTCACCTCCGATTACTCCCATACCTTCGTCAACAACCTTAAAGTCAACTTCTCCAAGCGTGTCGTCGTTTATTTTTAAAAAGCCTTTCATAGCAATTATCTCTTGATTTAATCTATTCTACCAAAGTTAACAAAACAGTTATTTTCCCGTCAGATCGGGCCACACCTGATGTGTAAGCCTACTGCGAACTCCCGCACCACGGGAGGATTCTTTCGCTATTTTTTTGCAGTCCCCCTGTAGTTGTAATCTATTTGTTGCAATTCTTTATTGCTAAGGCGCAACTCTAAAAGCCCTCGGATTTCAGCATAAATTTCCGGTTTGACCCAGCGCCTCATATCTTGTCGGGTTGCCGCATGGTCACCTAGGTGTTCATAAAAGGATACACCTGCAGCATTCCACAGGTCCTTGCTCTTTTGCCTGAAGCACCATTCGGCAAAATCATAAATTTTTTGAAGCCGATCAATGTTATTTTCCCTATGGAAGTCGATAGCCGCTGATAGCATGGCGCTAAAAACAAGATATATTGATCCTTCCGGATCTTCAAAGTCTTTCCTTAGTTCAGGAAGACATTCAATAGCTTTTTTTCTCCAGGTGCTCATGACTGCATTTAATTGGCGCTTTATTTCTTGTCCCACTTAGCCTTCTTATAGCTCTTACGCTACAGGGATGAGAGTGAAAAGATTTTACGAACTTTTGGATGGACAAACCAAACTCCAATTGGGAAGAACCATAATAGGAAAAAGTTTCCCGCATAATTATCAAACCCAACCACGCTGTTGTTTTCAATTGTCGCAATACATTTTGCTATGAACCAAATAGTATAGAACAAACAATACATCGTAAACAGGTGAAGCGGTATAATAATAGCAAGTGTCCAACCATATTCTTTATAATTGTTCTGATTTATTTCATAACCGCCGTCAAACAAAATGAATACAATAATCAGGTAAACCAAGGGGAAAAGAAGGTTGAAATGGAATCGCTTGATTTTCAGGTCATGTCCAACTGGAAGTTTCTGATATAAACTGTCACCCAAAAAATAAACACAATAAGCAACAAATCCTGCCCAAATAATCGTAAGAATAATTCCGGCTAAGGTTTCCGAAGGAAAAAAGCAAGGAATGATCCACAATAAGAATACTTGCCAGGTCGGAAGGGTCAATATCTTTTTCATAATAAAGTTCAGGCGTTCGTTATGCTTGCCTACATATTCACAATATACACAACTGTAAGAATTATAATTAACAAATCGTATTCATTAAACCACTGAAAATAAGGGGATCGCGGGCAAAATGCCCGCCGGTTACTTCCAAATACAGAAAATGAACACGTCCGTAGCTATTCCTTCCACACCTGCGTCGGAACCATCGTATCATTGCGCGTAAAAACAACAAAATAGCCTCCTCTTGCCAATCCGGCGACGTCGATACTGGTAGCTGTTGAGCCTGCAGGGACAGTGATGGTCCGGTATACCCTGCCATCGACGCCCAATACCCGGATAAAGCCGTTGCTGCTGGCGCCGGGGTAAGTGCATCTCACCGGCGTATTACCGGTGATCAGCCGGGGAATTACAGTAAAAGAGAGGGTGTTATCCATATAGAAGGAAATAATTTTGCTATAGTTGATGACACCGTTGTTTCCTATCATTTCCAGCCGGTAGTATACGACGCCGTTTGGCACGTGCGTATCGATGGCCATATAGCTATCCTGTATGGCATTGGTGGCTCCAACCTCTTGCACGGGAGTATACGTAATCCCATCTGTGCTTCGCTCAACGATATAATAGCTGATCCCTGTTTGATCGGCCATCTGCCAGCTGAGCCGGATATTGCCGTCTTTCTGCTGGCCGCTGAAATGCAGCAAGGTCTCCTGTAACACCGTGCAAAAGCCCAGGGTGAGGGTTCTGGTGCTGGTGCTGGTACATCCGCCTATCGTGCTGGTGGCCGTTATCGTATAGGTGCCCGTGTCAGCGCTGGTAATGGGGTTGAAGGAAAGGGTATCCCCGGTTGTGATCGTACCGTCCGGGTGCTGCCAGGAATAGCTATTGAAAGGGCTGACCGGGAGCGAAAACGTCGCGGCGTTCCCGGAGCAGATGCCCCCTTTCGTGGTCACGACGGGCACGGCCAGCGTATCGATGCTGATATTGCTGGAGTAGCTGTTCCCGCAGGCGTCGGACATCAGGAATGTATAGGTACCGGCGGCCAGCCCTGTGAACACCGGACTGGATTGGGCCGGGACCGTTTCCGGACCGGCGATGATCTGGTATTGGTAGGGCTGAACCCCGCTGGTGCTGTCGGGGAGCAATGCCACGTCCCGGGTCGTCCCGCAATTCGCCACGGCAGGGGTCGTGAAGAACGAAGGTTGCTTATAGCCGGGGACGACGACCGTATCCGTAATGACGTCACAACCGAGATTGGCCATGCCCGTTGGATACGTATAGGGTAATATTGTCTGTATGGGATCTGTAAAATGATACGACACATTATAGGTCCCCGGTGTCAGACCGGACACCGTATTGACATAAGTTGACGAGGCGACAGAAAGCGTCGGCCCCGACGGGCTGATCGTGATCGAGGCCTCCGGGGCGTCAGTCGTTGCATGCAGGACGATGCTGCCCCCGCCTCCACAGGCTACTTTCCCCGACGCGGTAAATGACGTGCTGCGCAAACTCGAGGGGGCAATCGTAAACGTCGTGCTGTCCTTGCCACCGCATATATCCAGGTCGTACACCTTATAGGTACCGGCCGTGAGCCCGGTCAGGTATACGACGTTTATGTTCGGGCTTGGATCCGGTAGTGTATCAGGGTAAGTGTACGTATGCACGGTGCCGTCCAAAAAGGTCACGGAAGGCGGACCGGACACCAGCACGATCGACTTTGTAAAGTTTGGCGTCACCGAAAGGAATTCGGCGGTGGTATTCTCCTTGCAGGTCCTGAAGGGGGTGGCGACGCTCGGACTAATAGTCGAATAGGAAGGTGGGGGGTCCCAGGTAAACGTTAATGAATCTTTTTCACAGCAAGCCTGCCGGATCACTTTATAGCCGCTGCCGGGGGGGTATCCGCTAAACGTCGAATTATTGGTCTGCACGGCCAGGGTATCGCCGGCCGGGCTTATCAACGTATACGTAACGGTGGAACAGTGCCCTTCATTAATAGGCTCGAACCCATAGGAGTATCCGCTACCGCAACCGGCGGGTGAGTTGCGCAGGAGGATCATATCCATAACAGTTGACATTAATAAAAGGGAAGTGGATGAGGTGCCGCAATTGTCAGTCACCTTAAAGGTGATGGCATCCGAATGCTTGGTAACGTGGTGATACCTGAAGTTGAAGTTGACCTGGGTGGTCCCAGAACTGAACGCGGAGGCGGACAGTACTTCCGTCATCACCCTGCCGTCCGGTAGTGTAATGTTGACGGTATAAGGCGGCTTTAATTGGGACACGCTAATGAGGAGCTGTACCTGAAAAGAATCGCAAGCCTCATATTGCAAATAGTCTCCGAAATTGATCGATGCGGTGCTACCGGCGGCAACAGTAGCCGTCCTGGTCTGGAAATTGCCGCAGGAGTCGGACACCTGGTAAGTATACGTGCCGGCGGGCAGGCCGGTAAATACATTGCTGGCCTGTGGGCCGACGGTAACGGGTGAAGGGCTGATCAACGAATAAGAAAACGGTCCCAAACCACCCGTGACGTTGATCGTCAGGGAGCCGTCGCTGCTATTGGGACAGGAGGTCGTTTGGGTCGTCGCGGTGGGTAAGGGAATAGTATAGCTGCCGGTGACCGTAACAGTGCCGGTTACAGACGTATTGCAATTATCGGTCACCTGTACCGTATAGGTTCCCGGCGCCAGTGACGAGAACACATTAGACGACTGCGCGGCCGCCGTGGATGGACCGGCGATGATACTATAAGTATAAGGTGTGGCTCCACCTGCAGCGGACACGGTGGCTGTCCCCGAGGCCTTGCAGCGACTTTCGGTAGGAATGACCGAATTGATCACCAGCGGCGAGGATGCTGGACATTGGGCCTTTGCGGTACACACGCACACGATGGTTAACAGGAAACAAAAGAAGACATAGGGTATTGTCCGTTGGATGAACATATGGATTTTCATAGCTTACGGAAAAAGGGTTATAAGCCGCTAAGGTAAATTGACTGCTGCAATAGTCAAATAGACCTACTTGGAGATACCAGGAGTTGATTATTTATCCGTTGGGCTGGTTGTACGTAGGCAACAATGCGGACTAACACTTATGCCTATCGTCTCGTTGACGGAGTGCCTACTGAGGCTTCTTCATTCTCTCGATGGCCACCGCGGCCAGTTGCCGATTGCCTGACCAATCCTCAAGATTGAATTTGAATTTTGAAATTACCCAATCCTCTCCCTTTTTCAGCAAAGTTGTCTCGTAGGTTCCCTCCACTACCCAAACATCATTGTCTATATAATGTTCCGCTTTCCCCCTGTAATGGGCCGTGGCCGAATCCTGGTTTTCACTGATCTCGATGTCGAACAATTGATGATTGGTCCTGTCGAAGCCCGGCAGAAGGGCGGCCCAGATATCCACTATCTGCCGGGGAGTCAACCAGGCGGGATCTTTGCCGGTCGTTGAAGTATAATCCAGCAATACACTTTCATCAAAGGCGCTCTCCACCTGCTGCCAGTCTCTTTGGTCAGGGATTACCGATCGGTTCGGAAAACCCTATAATAGGTCAGGCAGGCAGGAGGCTATTTCCCAAATGTCCATATTAAAATTGGCAATTATATATTTATGCAGCCCAGACAAATATTAGTCAACTTGGTGAATCTGAACTACCATTTGATTTGCCTTGTCATAGAATAAGAATATTTCTTCTTCACAATAATCGCTAACAAAATCGCCAGACCAAATTTGACAAATGAATATCAATTTTTCTCCTTGTTGATTGATTGGCCATTCATCGTTTTGCGTCCATTCTGGTGCTCCACCCAGGTTTCTTATTGTTTCTGAGGTGTCTATGTTTTGTTCTTGGGCATTCTTCAAAGAATTTTTGTTATATGAGATCCGCCCCTTATCCAGCCATTGTACCCAGTCAGAATTAGTTTTAAAATATCCCAGGTCTGTTTTAAAATTATACTTACCGTCGATTATATCAAATGAGACTTTAGATTCGTCGCAAAACTCATTGAAATATTCGTAAGACTCCTTACAGTAGGGGTCATTGTTGAAATAAACTATATGAACTTGTCCTTTGAAAGATTTATCGATTTCTGCCAAGTCAATTGAAGCAATAGGCAAAAAATGTTTACTGTTGCCGTCAAAATTGTCAATAAAAACTTCTTCAATCGTTGGAAATAGTTTTATCATCTTTTTTGGTTAGGTTTTTGCTTACTTTTTTCAGGACCTTGGATGCAAATATTGGTCAATCTTATTAGCGAGTCCCCCTGTAGATAAAACAATGAATATCACTTAAGAATGGGAGTTATGAGCTGGATGGCTCTGAAGAGTTCGCATCCATCTTTTCCAACAGGCCTAAAATGAACCCTGTGGGTTCAATTGACATAACATAATCCCTAATGTTCAAAGTGCTATATCCCTCAGCCAACAATCGCTGGCCTTCTTCAGTTATATCATATCGTTTAACCTGCGCCTTTATGTCGTCTACGGATAGCCAATTTTTTCTTACAAGACCTCGCAATTCTTCCCAAAAAGAAAAACACGCATCTGTCTTTGCAAAAAACCTTTCAAGTCTATAGTCATTCCCCCATTCCGGCATAAAGTCAATAATTCTGAGTAAAAGCCATTCAAGGGATGTCGGTTTCCAATACAGAGAGTAAAGATTCCCAAATTTATCGATCCGCGATAGAAAAGTTACTTTACCACCTCACTAACTAAAATAACTGGAGCTATATTCGTGTAATTCGCGAAGTCGGCCCTTATAGCATCTCTATTCGGGCCAATTGCCGCCTGATAGTCATCAAGGCTCTTTACATAAAATGTTCCAATTGCCATATAAGGTAATGGTCGATTGGGAATGCCGCTCGCAATGCCTTTTTCAATGGTGTATTTTACCAAATTTGAGCCTAGAAACCCTGCAACTATAGGCATGTGCTTTGTTTGATAGTACTCCATATTGAATGTTTTGCCTTCTTCAAAAGGGTACATGATGGATACTTTGATTAGTCCTTTTTCAACAACAGCCGAATGGTGATTTTTAGATTTAGGAGATTGCTTTTCTTGACCAAATGCAGCAACACTTGCGGTCAGAAGTAGAAACGATATTATGAGCCTTAAATTCATTTTGTATTTTTTTAGCTGTGGTATTTAAAATCTCATGTGAGTAATCCTGTCCTTGGTTTTTGATTTATGAAGCATTTCTTTCCAATCGTTCAATCGTTTTCTTCGCTGCTGCTAACCGTACCTGTTTATTTTTCTCTATCAATTTATAGGTGGTCCATTTCTCCAGGCGGTGATGCAAGGGAACCAATAATGCCGCAATGCAAACCAGGGCGAACAACATCCAAAGCGGAGAATGATGAGTGATACGCTCCAAAAAGGGATGTAGCAAAAGGTTTAAAAATTCAAATACAACCAACAAGGCTACTACTCCAAAGAATTGAATGACTTTTGTGTTGGTAATTTGGCGACGGCTTAGTACCAGGAAAAAAATGATGAAGATGATAATGCCTAAAGCGATTAGTGAATACTGAAGATTTTGCTTTCGTTGTTGCGCTTCGGCCTCCTTTTTACCTTCTGCTTCTATAAGGCGGAGTTGTTCATTAAATACCAACGCCTGTATCTTATTCAGATTAGCCTGGTTGAATACAGAATCTTTCATTGCCGACTCCAGCCGGGAATAATAAAAAGCGCTATCCGGCCGGTGATTATTATCATAAACAATCGCAAGAAAACCCGCAGCAGCCTTTTTTACATCAATATTATTTTTTTCGGTCCCGACACTCATTAATAGCAAGGCTTGTTGTCGGGCTTCGGCCATTTTGTGATTTCTGAGCAGGTAATTAATATATGCCAGTTTACCTTCAATTTTCCCAAATAAATACCGCACAGAATCACTTAGCAAATTTGACTTCGCCATGTGCATTTCAGCTAAAGCACTATCTCCTCTTCTTTCATATACTACACCCATCAATCCGTGTGCTCCGGATTCAAACATGGGGTTTTTTAAAGAAAAACTGACTTCAATCAATGCCTGCGCATAGTGAAGGGCTGAATCATTTTGCAGTTGGGATAAATAATGTGAGCTCATGTAATAATAAACCTGTGCGGCCATGAAATTATAAAGCGGCGAAGTTTTTTCAGGCAAGCTGTTAATCGCTTTCCGTATATATTCTATTTCTTCTTCCACATTATTAAGCTTAGTGTATACAGCAGCAATATCAATATACAGCGAACTCATCCTGCGCTTATCATTCACCGTTTCAGCAAAAGGAATTCCTTTAAAAAAATATTCAAGCGCCCTGCTGAAATCACCCTTATTCCGGAGAAAATAATTTCCCACCTGATTGTAGGCGATGGCAAGGAGAGAGTCGTTATTTAACTGCTGCGCGATCCTAAGCAGATCAATGCAATAGGAGGAATCAGGATTGCCTTCGCCACTAATATAACCATATTCAAGCAGGCCATTCATCAGCTTAAACTTTTCGGCAGGTTTATCAGCATTAGCCAAGACCGTTTTCAAACTGTCTGCATATTTGTTTTGCGCCTTACTGCTGCAAAAGAGCAAACAGATGAGTACAGTACTGAGAAGTTTTTTCATTATTCTTTTAAACTTTGATTATTATCCTGTGAATATTGGAAAATTCAGTCATTATATCCTACTAAATAGATTGTGTTAATCTCGTGAATTTAACAAAAACTCCCGGCTAATCAAATGCTTCTTTCCCATCCGGCTAGTCTTGACGATCCCCTCCTTTATCCACCTTCCGGGTTAATTCCTCCCAATTAACACGATCGTGCCTTACATTCAAAGGCTCAACCCGTATAAGCGCCTTTGCTATACCCAGCTTCTTATCGCGTTCGGCCTTCTTATATCCTTTCCGATTACAGGCATGGGAACAATAGCGCGTCCTGACCGTCTTAACTGTGAACTCCTGTCCACAATGTTTACAATTCTTAGATACCCTAATATTAACCTGAAGATCCCCCAAAATCCCATCGTAGTCCCAGATTCGACCCAACTTTTTGGCCACTATAGGCCAAAATCGGCAACTATCGGCAAAAGAAAACCCCTGATAATCAGGGGTCTCAAAAATATCGTGCACCAATCGCGGGCAAAATGCCCGCCGGTCACTTCCCAATACAGAAAATGAAAATGCCCGGTTTTAGGGCGTTTGAGAGAAATTAGTGACAGATTAGTAACAAGAAATTAGTTCGTTTCAGACACCTTTGATAATAGGTCCTTGGCAGGAACTTTTTTGACTTCACCATCAATACAAACAACAAGAGAGCGTCCATGGGCAGCGCTTTCTTCCACTAATTTGCGGGAGGCTTTTTTCATCCCCAGTAAAATCTTACTAAACAGCTCGCTAGGCTGGGATTTATTTGTTTCCATTTCGTTTGTCTTGACTATTAATTACATCCCAAATATACTTATTAATAATAATATTTTCAATGTTTAACCCTCCTTCGGCAACTGCTTCCGGCGTAACTGCCTCATTATTAACAACCATCCAGGTGTCACAAATGGGAATATATAAGTTGATCAAGTTAAAAAGCCCCCGGTAATAGCGACGCTCAATAACCTCCGAAGGAATATCATGCCCGCCCTTCACCACACGCTCGGCTACCCGTTGCATAGCCGTTGCCGGTGAATCAATCCAGATAAATAGTAATGTAACCTTGTACCCTGCGCTCTGAGCCGCCTTAACCAAGGAAACGTAGCTCCTGGTTGCCAGGGTCGTTTCGAACGCAAAATCAACTCCTGCCTTCATTAACTCATGAATTCGCGACAGCATTAGCCTTCCGGCCTCAATTGCAACGCTTTCGGGGTTAAATGGAGATAGCCCCGCGGCAATGCTGTCTGCATTCACAAATTCTTTACAGTTAAGCATCTCCGGTAAGATGGTAAAACTGGCGGTTGTCTTACCTGCGCCATTGCATCCAGCTATTATATAAAGGTTAGGCACTTTATCCAATTTTATTGCAAAGTCGGCAAACTCATACTAATAAACAAAGCCTTTTATTTACTTCCCGTATACTGCAAAAACGGGCATCCCATTTCTCGCCTTCAACCAGACCAAGCCACTGCCTATATTCCTTTTGTTCTTTGCTGCCGGGCTTTTCAAACACTTTAAGCATTTCACGATAGCCATGCATCCCGCCAATATCTTCCGGGGGGCAGACCCCTTCTCCTCCAATGCAATACGGAGCACGCATTTCCTCTTCATCTGTTTTTTCAAACGTGATTTGATGTTTCCAATGATCCCCAAAATCATAAATATAATGATATTTCTGACCTGGTTTTGCAAAGATCTTACTCATCTTTGTCTTCTTTGCATCAATGATTTCCGTATTCGAATCCTCCTCATAAGGAACACTATAGCCTATTGCGTCAGACAAGTCCTTTTCGCAAAATTGAAACAGGTGGCTGTTCTCCCACCCAAAAGCTCCTTGCAATGCCATGTGGAACTGATATAAATTGTAATTCGCGGGAACCACAATTCTACGCCACACCAGGGGGCTGCTTTCCTCTAATTCAATATAAAAATGACAAATCATGGTTTAATTTACGGAAATATCACCCCAACTTCTGCCAAAACAGGTTGAAGACTAGAAATTTCCTCGGGCCAGTCGTCCTGCCAGGGATAAATATTTTTCTTCGTAGGATAAATACATTGAAGTAGCTGGAAGTTATCTCCCTTATAGAACCATCGAGCATACCCAACGTAATCATTATAGTACTTAACATCGACAGCGACAAAATAGCAATCATAACCCTCAATAAGCCCTGAATAAAAGCCGCCAGACTGATAGTTCTTTCCATTCCTTAAGTCCTCTCCTATCCCGTTAATAATTGAATGAATCAGATCAAGATTTAGTCCAACGACAATTATCTCCGGATGTCCAAACGTTTTGAAAAGGCCAATGGAATAGCCAAATCCCGGTCCGGTTTCATCACCCACAACTTTTACAACATGCCACCCATATTTTTCGACATCGTCAAGCAGTTTTTTGTCTGAATTGGAAAGACCTGCCATTGTTACTATTACTCTTTAGGTAAAATATTTAATTTGCGATTAAGTATCTCAATTATCTGACCTGCCCTAATAATCCTGGCTCCTTCGCGAAATTGGAAGGCCATTCCACCCGAAAGCCTGCCCTTGAATATCATTGCCGACGCCATTGTAATTTCGGCATTTACCGCCTCCAACAGTTCCCTTCACGCCCTAGGAAGAAGCTCGATCTTGTATGTCATCTGCCATGTTTTTTGCCCTTCAACAAAAGCAGCATTATTCCGCCATTCCGTTTCTTCAGCGATTTCATCTTCCAGCATCATATAGATTGCCTTGATCTTTTTGTCATCAGCTACTCTGATGTAATCATATAATTTGTCTCTTATGGCTGCTGTATTCATTGTATCAGGATCAGTTCTTCCTTCCGGGTCAACTTGTAGGTGTTTTTATTGATGTTCAACAAAAATCCCTGTTCCCTGAGGTCCGCCATTATGAAATTAATACTGCTGAAGTTAACTCCTGTCCGTTTGGCGATCTCTCTATAGGTCATATTCAACAACTATTGTCATCCAACTCTACGTAAAAAACTAAGCCATATATATTTTTATTGAACGACCATTTGTCTCGTAGCTGTAATAGTTCCCCGATCGGACGTCGCGAAGATGCGATAGCTATACACACCCGCGGCGCCGGCATGGAAAGGCACTGTATGCAACCCGGCCGGTTCCCGTTTGTTCACCGGCATGGCGACCGGTTTTCCCGCCATGTTGTACACCTGCAGGACGACGTGACTGTCAAAGGGCAGCGTATAACTGATATTCGTCGTGCCTTTATACGGATTAGGCCAATTGGCGAGAACGAGCCCTCCATCGCTGCTGGCTAACACATTGCCTTGGGCGGAGCCAGCCTCCGTCACGCTGGTTCCCACCGATGCCGATTGCGTGTATTTCACGACGGTGGAATAGCTACTGCTGCCCGAATAGTCGGTTGCGCCGGCAACATACACCGACGGGTAGTTACTCACGACCACGGAACTTGACTGGTACAGCACCAGCGCCGAAGGTACATCACTGTTATTGGTGGGGCCGTTATAAATGGCTGACCATATGAACGCACCCGATGAGGACAATTTCATGGTGACAAAATTATAACCTGTGAAGTTCGTAGATCCTGCCGTCATGACAACGCCTGCCATATAAACGTTGCTTTGCGCATCCAACGCCAGCAGAGGGGGATACGGACCGTTATGATTGATGCCCGATTGATAGGTTCGCGTCCAGCTTATGGCGCCTGCAGATGTGTATTTCACTATATAATAAGTCTGCAGGCTTCCCTGCCCCGCTGTATTATATCCGGCGACAATGATATTCCCTGAGGCGTCTTTGGCAATAGCCGTATTATTTTGACTGGCCCCCTTTGTGACCCATAATTGCGACCCGGCGCTGGTATAGGCGACGGTCGTTCCCACATTGTTGGCCCCTCCGGTGACGTATGCATTGCCGGATGCGTCCAGCACGAGACTGCTGGCGACGTCGGAGTAGTTGGCCTGGGCAGAATAATACCGGTTTGTCCAAAGGATATGACCCATAGGATCATATTTTATCGTCATGTAGTCGTCACCTGTATTGATAGTTGTAGAGGGAAGGCCTCGTGTCCGTATTTGCCCTTCGCTTTGCCCCGTAATGTACACATTCCCGGATGCATCAAGAGCGATGGCGAGGGCCACATCGTAGCCACCGGCCGTGCCATCGTAGGTGGCAGACCATTGCAGCACTCCATTGGCATCGAGCTTGAATGTAAGGTAGTCTTCAGTAGAAGTAGACGAAGTCATGGTCGAACCTGTGATATATATATTCCCGGCCGCATCGGTGGTAATGGCGTGCGCCGTATTGAAGAAGTAGCCGACACTGGTTTCAACGGCCCAAAGCTGGGTGCCGGACGCGTTGTATTTGACTGTAGAGGTCTTATAGTGTCCAAAGGAATCATTGTAGTACCAGGTACCCGTCACGATGACATTGGACGATGCATCCACCGTTATAGTAGACAGCCCCCCCAAGGTAGTGCCCGGGGGGCTATAGCTTCTGGTCCATTGAATGGCACCGGATGAATTGTATTTCCAGACGTAAATGGCTTCCAGCCCACTGGTCGGATAGCTTGTTGCCGCGACATAAATATTGCCGGAATTGTCTCTTGCCATTTTCGGCCCATTCGATTTGGAGCCGATGTACAACTGCTGTACCCAGCTTTGATTTACGCTTTGCGCAGAGGTGATGGATGAGAAAAGGACGGCTATACCGGTAAGAAGATGTGTAGCGATGCGACGCATAAGTTAAAAATTAGTTGGGAGTAAATTATTGTTTCAGAAATTTCACCTTGCTGTTGATATTTTGCGCTGTTTTTATTCCCTGTTTGGTGCCTTCTTCCACCGCATGACGAGTATGAATACCGCCATAAACTCTTGAGATCGCAATCGCACTGGCAAATTCATAAAAAGATTTGTATGAATAGCTACCCATGTCCTCCGGACCTTTTCCCAAATCATTCATTTTTCCTTTATAAGTGCTGTTTATGAAAGACACATTGTCGCCGAAAATAGTGGTGAGTGCCTCAGCGAATGCACCGCTAAAAGTTGCATGGTTTGCCGGGAAATCAGGATAGGGCGGTGTGGGAATAAAAGGCTTCCACCAGGTAGCCGGGTCATTGGAGGGCTCTATCACGCTGCGAATAAACTGAAAGGGTCTTTCCTGCATGAAATGGAATTTAGCTTTCATGGAACCAATAGTGGCATCAAACAGGCTGATACTGGTTTTGGCATAAGCAAATGCTGCTATATCGAGTGCCGGATTTCGTTGTTCCAGAATTTGTTTGAATACAGAAATGTAGCTCGATCCGCCGGGATAACCATTCACGGCTGGGTCATCATAATATTTGGCCAGACGCTTTTGATCATAGGTCAGGTTTTTCGAGAGGTCATAAACTTCCTTAAAATCCTTGTAATAAGGAGAAGCTGCATCTGCATCATTATATACATAAGGCGCTGAGGTTACATTTTCGATGCTGCCGGCAACCATGGTGCGGGTATCACCCCAGTAGGCAAGACCATTAGCAATGGTAGGGTTATTATTTTCCGGCCACCAAAAATATGGACTTTTATTGGCCAGTACTAAAGATGGCCAGGAAGACCACGGATGATCTGTAGTAGACCAGGTAAAGACTTTTTCGGCTACGGCTTTTCCGAACGCTTTTGACCGTTCAAAGATCGCAGTGTCGCCAATTTCTGTCTCATAGGTTCTATTCAATTCATCTTCAAGTCTTTGCACCGAATCGTTCGTTGCAGGAGCGAAGGTAAAAAGTTTCCTGGTCATTTCAGCCAAAGCGGCATTGGCACAGGTTGGCCAGTGATAGGCTTTACCTGGTTCCGTTTGAGGGATCTGGGGCATTTCGTTTAATTGGCCGTAGAGACTTTGATAGGCGGGCATGCCGGGCACCACGGCTTCGTATAAGGCCACGCCACAATAAGCCATGTATCTGCCAGGATTAACTCCATAAGAAACAGGAGGAGAATACAACAAAGGTAATTGAACACCCAGCCATTTTTTTACCACATCCGAAGAATAAGTTTTCGTTTGTTGAAGATGACCGTTGGTCTCCGGGTTTGATTCTTTCCGGCACGAAAAATTCAACAATGATGCAGTTGCGATCAGCAACATTGCATAAACGGTTTTTAGTTTCATTACTGTGTATTTAATATTAATTAACAGGGTGTTATACCCAGCGAAATGTGCTAATTGCACGATCAGCTCAAAGCAGAAGCAAAATAGGAACAGCTTTGCCTACCATAAATTCTAATCGCTTAACAGATTGGTTTCTCTGAAACAAGGCAGTTAAAACAGGTTTGTGGCTTTCAGGAGAGAAAAATGTTGTTTGTCTGCAATTGAATGTTGTTTGTCTATTTTAATTTTCAGGTGAAACAATCATGTAGTTTAATTGCTTAAATTGTGAAAAGCAATCTTTCAGCCTGAATATGATCAAAACAAACGAGTTTATTTTTTCCCCGAAACACGGGGTGCTGCGGCACGTCTCGTTTTGGGTGGTATGGCTTTTTGGGTGGACCTGCTTCCTGACAGCGATTTGGTCACATTTCACTGATAATTTTATTCGCATCGGACTTTGGATCCCTGTCTTTACCATCTTCAGTTACCCAATTTCAAACATTGCCATTCCAAAGCTGCTGTTGAAAGGCAAATACCTCGTATTTCTGGGCGCAATCATTTGCTGGCTTTTTGTTGGGTGGTTCCTGAGCGTTTATTTTCTTAGGTATGTATCCGCTCCGGTATTAGACCTGATGCACAAGCCCCACGGTGATGGTTATGCATGGCAATGTTTCCTTTGCGTGCTAACCACCTCAGCTTGTTTCTCTTCTTTATCCCTTGGGAAGCAGTGGTTATTGAAGCAAAAGGAATTTCTCCAGGCGCAACAGGAAAAAATAACAGCCGAGCTGCAACTGCTAAAAGCACAGGTGCATCCGCATTTCTTATTTAATACGCTTAATAATATTTATGCTTTTTCTCTCGATAGATCATCTAAAACGCCGGAACTTATTTTAAAACTTTCATCATTGCTTAGCTACATGCTTTATGATTGCAAAGCAGAAGAAGTAAAGCTGGAGAAAGAAGTGGAGATCATGAAAGATTATATAGGCCTGGAAAAAGAACGCTATGGCAATACATTAGAAATATCGTGGACTGTAGAAGGCGACATCAGCGACAAATTCATATCACCTTTGTTGATGCTTCCTTTTCTGGAAAATGCTTTTAAGCATGGCGCGTCGGAGCAAATTGAAAAACCCTGGATGGGAGTGGATATATCCGTATCGAACAATATACTAAAATTTAAAATCGCCAACAGCAAGAACGAATTTGTATCGCACAGCAATAATGGAATTGGCATCAACAATGTGAAAAAACGTCTCGAATTTCTTTACCCTGAAAAATATGAATTGAAGATAAATGATGAGGGAGATTTCTTTGCAGTTTCATTAATGGTTAAATTGAGCGGCAGCATATCAGCTTATACGATGCGGCATCCCCCTTCTGTAAATACACAAACAGTCATCTCATGAAACTTCGTTGCCTGCTTATAGATGACGAGCCTCCGGCATTGAAAGTGCTGTCGAAATATATTTCTTCCCTTAATGACATGGAGATTGTGGGCCAGTGCAGAAATGCAATTGAAGCATTAGGCGTATTGCGGCATAAAACAGTTGATGTTATTTTTCTCGATATTAAAATGCCCCGCATCATCGGTACTGAATTTTTAAAAAACCTTTCCCATCCGCCCAAAGTAATTTTTGTTACAGCTTACAGAGAATATGCACTTGATGGTTTTGAATTGGACGCAGTGGATTATTTGGTCAAGCCTGTTTCCTTTGAACGTTTTTTTAAAGCCATCACCAAATTAAACCGCATGATGGGCCGTGAAGTGTCTGTAACCACAACAAATCAAGCGCCTGACCCGGCCGCTTTTATTTACCTGAAAGTGGGCAGGGATATGAAAAAAGTTTTTGTGAATGAAATTGAGTACATCGAAAGCTGGAAAGATTATGTAAAGATTTTCCTTACAGGAGACAGGCATTTTCTGGTAAAACGTGCCATCAGTGTAATTGAAAATATTTTGTCCGATCACAAGTTTATCCGGGTGCACCGGTCGTACATTGTTTCCCTCAGCAAAATTTCCGGTTACAATGCATTGGTAGTGCAAATAGGACAATGCGAAATTCCCATCGGGCGACTATATAAACAATCGGTAATGGAACGACTGCAAAGCAAAGAATCTGCATAAATTACAGTTTTGTTCTGCACTTTATTTGTAGGCTTCAGTTATTAGAGCGCTCATAGGCGCTATCATCGGGGCAGTTCCGTATTTTTCTGAGAGTTCCTTTTCCACCATACGCTTTATTTCTGGGATCAGTTCGGGATGGCGTGCCATAATATTATTATAGATTGCGCCTCTCATGGTTAAGCCTTCCGCCGCCTCTTTTGCTGAACTGCAATAGGACTCTTTACTTACCTTCTCAACTGAAAACTTTGAAAATCCGGCATCCTGTAGCAAGGGGCTAATTATCGATTCATCATGCATTGAAGTGGGAAGATCCAATGATGTTGGTATCGGCTCCTCCAAATATGGTCTCACAATATTTCTATACACAAAAGATGCACCCACTGTCTCCAGTTTATCCCATGTAGTAAAAATGAACAATCCGCCGGGCCGAAGGACACGATAAGCTTCCGCGACTGCTTTTGTCCGTTCAGGAACGAACATAAGACCAAAGCAGCATACAATAAGGTCAACGCTTCCCGATTCAAAAGGCAGTTGCTGTGCATCAATCGTTTCCCAGCGAACATCTTCATCTTTCAATTTATCTTTTGCTATTTTCAGCATTGCTGCACTAATGTCAGATGCAATGAGAACTGTCGCCGGTGACAAGACTTTTCTCAAATGCCTGGTGACTCTTCCTGTACCTGAAGCCAATTCAAGGGCTAGTTTTACCGAAGAAGGTTCCAGTCGTCTGGCAACTTCCACGGCATAAGGTTCAAAGAACATGGGACCTAAATACTGGTCATAGAGTTCAGCATCAGATGCAGAGGAAGTATAAGCCTGTTGTATTATAGACGGGTTGTTCATTTAATTTTTTGCTTTAAGTAGTACAGATCTTGACCAGGCCGAATTCATTGACAGGCGAGTCCAGGTGTTCGGCGCTGAATACAACAATTAAGGCCGTTCTCATAGACTGAAACCAACCCTATTTGATCCGATCCAGGTCGTCTTTTCAACAGCTTCTGCCAATTTTTAACGGATACCCAGCGGCGGCGGCCAACTTACCTCACCACCTCACTAACTAAAATTACCGGAACAACATTGGTGTAGTTCACGAAGTCCGCCCTTATCGCATCTCTATTCGGACCAATCGCCGCCTGGTATTCCTCCAGGCTCTTTACGTAAAATGTCCCGATCGCCATATAAGGCAATGGCTGGTTGGGAATCCCGCTGGCAAGGCCCTTCTCAATGGTATATTTCACCAGGTTTGACCCCAAAAACTTCGCAACCATCGGCATGTGCCTGGTCTCATAATACTCCATATTGAAGGTCTTGCCTTCTGCAAACGGATACATGATCGATATTTTGATCAGTCCTTTTTCGTTCACAGCCATATTCTTAGTTTCAGTGATGGATGACGTCCCCTGGCCAAATGCAGTAGCACCAATGATCAGAAGGATCAGCGATAAGGTGACAGTGAATTTCATATGCGCTTTTTTGCTAAAATAAGAAAATCGGGTATTTATTCCAATATCAACAATTTTTTAAAATATTCTCTCCGTTCGATCGTCTTCCCGATAGATACCCTGTTTGGATATCATTTTTACCAATGGCACGACGACTTCCGATAATTCTCCTGATCTGGCTCGGCGCCGACCTGTATTTTTACCAGGCGGTCCAAACCCTCTATAGTTCCACCACCCTTTCATGGTGGTATTGGCTTATTGACCCGTTAATAATGAGCGGTTTAATTGCCGCAATTTTTATACGGCGAGGCTCCCGCCTGCAGCAGCACCTGATAACCTGGATGATGGGATTAATGCTGCTGGCGTTCGTCCCCCGTCTATTTTCGGTCCCGGTGCTATGGGTCGAAGATATCACCCGGCTGTTCCGCGGTTTCCCGCCAAGGGCCGTTTGGGTCAGCGGTCTGACGCTAGGCCTCGCAGCCCTTCTATTCTTCCTGGTGCTGTTCGGCATTACGCGCGGGCGGCATTTCTATCGCGTCCGGCGTGCAACCATCCATTTCCCCGACCTCCCCGCGGCATTTGACGGCTTTACGATAACACAGATATCGGATGTCCATTCAGGCAGCTTTACCAACGCCGCCGGCGTACAAAAAGGACTCGACCTGGTCAATGCCCAGCAGAGCGACGTCATCCTGTTCACCGGCGACCTGGTCAATAACAAGGCGTCGGAAATGGACAGATGGATAGCTGCTTTTGCGCAGCTAAAGGCGCCGATGGGCAAATTCTCGGTCCTGGGGAATCATGACTATGGTGACTACATCCATTGGGAGACACCCGAAGCAAAACAGGATAATCTAAGTCGATTGCGACAGGTGCACGCCGACATCGGCTTCCGCCTCCTCCGGGATGAAGCGATATCCCTCCATAAGGATGGCCATTCCATTACCCTGCTCGGCGTAGAAAACTGGGGCAAAGGCGGCTTTCACAAATACGGCGACTTGAAGAAAGCTACTGCCGGTGTACCCGACAAGGCTTTCAAGATCCTGATGTCCCACGACCCCTCGCACTGGGAAGGCGTCACCCTGGATCATCATCAACACATTCATCTCACTCTCTCCGGGCATACCCACGGCATGCAGTTCGGCATCGATCTCTTCGGCTTCAAGTGGAGTCCCGTGCAATACGTGTACAAACAATGGGCTGGCCTCTATCGCCAAAAAGACCGTTTCCTGTACGTCAACCGCGGGTTCGGTTTTCTGGGCCTAAAGGGGCGTATCGGCATGTGGCCTGAAGTAGCCGTGATCACGCTCCGACGCCATCCGTTTCCTCGTGAGAGATTACCAATTCACATCGGTTCTCTTCCGATTCACAGCGGTTAACCGGAGCATTTCCTGATTAACGAAGTTTACACTTGTAAATATTAAAAATAACCGCTATGGTAAAAAGAATTTTAGCTGCACTGCTTTTCTTTACTGCACTCAACCTGCAAGCACAGGTAAGTGACGCCGCATCATTTACTGGGTTTGCCCGCCAGCATGACAGCCTTTTCAGGGACGCGTATGATCATCGCGATACTACCCGCTATCAACAAGTGCTCAATACGTTTACCTTGCGCTATAACAACTTAGACAGCACAACAAAAAAAGCTAATGTGGACCGCCTTTCAGTGGCCTTGTATAACCTGTGCTGTATCTACAGCCTGCAAAACAGGCAGCAGCAGGCGCTTACCTATCTCGAAAAAGCTATCCAGGCAGGCTATTATAACTATGCAAACATGATGGCGGACAAGGATTTGAACAACATAAGGCCGCTGGAACAATTTACACAACTGGTTGCACCGCTGCGCAGGATAGGCGATTATCCTTATATACTGCGCCAGGCAGCGTTATATAATACTGCCGACACCCGGCCTTTACCCGGTTTCACATACCAGTCGAAAAATGACCCCGGTCTTGTAACATTGCGCAAGGCGTTTAACCTGGATTCCATTGCCGGCCAGGGCAGCGATGTATCGCAGGTACTTGCCCTGATGCATTGGCTGCACAATCTCGTTCCGCATGATGGCCAGCATGAAAACCCTTTGGTAAAAAACGCGCTCAGTATGATTACCGTTTGTAAGAAAGATAACCGCGGGCTTAACTGCCGCGGGCTGGCCACAACGTTAAATGAATGCTATCTCGCACTCGGTTTTAAATCAAGGTTTGTAACCTGCCAGCCTAAGGATAGCCTCGGCATAGATTACGACTGCCATGTAATTAATATGGTTTACGCGCCTTCCCTGAAAAAATGGTTGTGGATAGATCCTACTTTTGACACTTATGTCATGAACGAAAAGGGAGAATTGTTAAGCATTGAAGAAGTGAGACAAAGGATCATTGATAACAGCCCGCTTATTATTAGCCCGGATGCCAACTGGAACCATAGATCAAGCGAAACAAAAGAGCATTACCTCTTTTATTACATGGCCAAAAATCTTTACCGCCTGGAATGCCCTATAAATAGTGCCTACGATATTGAAACAAATGCCAACGGCAAGAATATTGAATACATTCAACTTTTGCCACTGGACTACTTTAAGCAACCGGCAAAAACAAATTGGACCAATAAAAACACCAAAACTGCCTATACGTATTATTATACCAATAACCCTGCTTATTTTTGGCAGGTTCCCGAAAACAACTAAGATGGTAAAGACCTTTATACTGTTCCTGTTGCTGCCTGTTTTGGCCACGCAGGGTGTTGCGCAAATAAAATGGGATATGAGCACAACACCTTTGACAGACAACGAATGGAACAATTACTCCACCACCTATATGTCTCCGGAAGATGAAAATACGGCACCGGTGCTGGTTACAGCCATCCCATATAACGGTATTTATTCATACAATGACCAGTACGGCCTGCCTTTTTCCATGTCGTCCAACCATTCTTTGTTCGGCTTTGTATCGCGGCTTTCCGCCAAAACGCAGCATTTGGTCACTTACGATTCATCGAATGTTTATTTCATTACCCCGGGCATACACGCTTCTAACGCAACCTTATATGAGTACCGCGTATTGCTGAACGGGAAAACGGTGATTACCCCCTGGACAACGGTAAAACAATTTACGGATGACAATTTTCAGCTGAATAACTTTAAAAAACATCTTGGCTTTTTGGGCGGCTACAAAACAACCTGGGGTAACGGTATTATTGTGGAACTGAGAAAAAGAGGCAGCGATTCCCTGGTGGCGTCTTCAGCGGTTTACTGGAAGGAAACCAAACCTCAGTTGTTGCAGATCTATACACCAGGCGACCTCGAGGAATTGTTGGGCATGCTAAAAACCTCTTATAACCCCTATACGCCCGAAATTCCTCCCGGGGAGCTGCTAAAATGGCAAACACGATACCCCGGCAACCAGCTTGATTCGGCAACCGGCCTGCCCAAAAAGCTGATCCTTCAGCCAGGTGAAAGCAGTGTAATATTTTACCTGAGTTCAGGGGTATTTAAAAGGAAGGCGATCGAGTACCAGTTGTTAAAGAATAATGAAGCGGTAGTAAACTGGCAGTCCAATGACAACGACAACAGCTTTATCCGGGTTAAACAGCTTACACATGGCAATTACCAGCTGCTTATCCGCTACAGTGCGCAACGGCATAACGTTACACCGTATTCTTTCGAAGTAAAACCGGCCTGGTATCAAACCGCGCTTTTTAAGCTGGTTGCCGGCTTTTTGCTGGTTGCCTTTATTTCGGCCATTTATTTATCCTACCGGTTGATAAAACAACAACGGCGAACCAGGGCCGAGGAGGCAAAAAAGCAACAACTTGCCCTTGAACTAAAAGCGATACATACCCAACTAAACCCGCATTTTATTTTTAATTCGCTCAGCTCCATACAGGGGCTTATTAATACGAATGATACCAAAGCCGCCAACCAGTATCTTTCTGAATTTGGCAGCCTGATGCGCAAAACGCTCACCGGCGCTGACAATAACTTTACGACCCTTGCCAATGACATAAGCGCCCTTGACAGTTACCTGAAGCTGGAGCAATTAAGGTTTGGGTTTATGTATACGATCAGCACGGATGAAAATATTGATGTCCGGGAAACAGATGCTCCTTTTTTACTTTTACAGCCTGTCGTAGAGAACGCGGTGAAGCATGGTGTTGCCGGCATGCAGGATAAGGGAATGATCACTCTTTCATTTAAACGGGACAACAACAATATCACAGCCACCATACAGGATAATGGTAATGGCTTTTCCGGGAAAGCTAAAACAGGTTACGGCCTGAAGCTGACACGGGACAGGATAGCGCTGCTCAACCAGGCGATGAGCGGCAGGTCGATTTATCTTGACATCGTAGACAAGGCGCCTGGCACTATTGTGAAAATTAACTTTATTAACTGGCTCATATGATCGTACGTGCTGTCATTATTGATGATGAACGAAAGAATGTTGACAACATATCGGCATTACTCTCTACCTATTGCCCGCAGGTAGAAGTTGTTGGCGCTGCACTCGACGCGCCATCCGGGAGGCAGATGATATTGCAGATGCAACCGCAGCTCGTTTTTCTTGATATACAAATGCCGGGCGAAAGCGGGTTTGACATGTTACGCTCACTGGAACGGTATAACTTTGAAGTGATCTTTGTTACTGCTTACGATAAATATGGCATTCAGGCAGTAAAGTTTGCTGCGGTGGACTATCTCTTAAAACCTGTGAACATTGCTGAACTTCAACTGGCTGTTGACAAGGTTATCGCAAGGCTTCAATACAAAAATCAAAACCTGCAGCTGGAAAACCTGATCCAGCTACTACAACAACAGCATCACAAGGAGGAACATCGTATTGCCTTACCCGTACTAAAAGAAACAAGGTTCGTTTACACCCGGGAGATCATACGATGCGAAGCCTCCAACAACTACAGCAGGTTTTTCCTCACCGACGGAGAGGTGTTGTTAGTTTCCAGGCCCATATTCGAATACGAGGAAATTCTTAAAGATTATGGCTTTGTACGCTGTCATCAATCCCACCTGGTGAATAAAAAATTCATCAAAAGCTGGGTGAAAGACAACGGACAGTTTCTGCTACTTCTCGACGGAATACAAGTACCGATATCCCGTAACAAAAAAGATCTGCTTGCCAAGGTGCTGAGATCGAACAGTTGAATGACATACTGCTAGCTATTAAATGCAATTATCTTCTCCTGAAAATAAGGAAAAGTATTACAATCAAAACCAGGGTGCCAATGCCGATATACATATGATTAGTTATTTATGATGAAGCGTTTTCGCAATTCATTATCTAAATTAATGCTAAAAAAGCGTGCCACACATGCAAAGCGCTAGTAATGAACGGAAAAGCCCAAAGAGGTATTTATTTTTTAGTCTTCCAAAGTGTTAATCGGGAATATTGTCTACACAAGTTCGTTTAGAATTAAACTTAACCGACTTCTTTCCACATTGCGGTTGGTCCTAATCTTGTATGGCATATATAAACCTATGTCATGTCTACCGGCAATCCCATTATAAGACACAAGTTCACGGCAGATCCTACGGTCCTCGTTTACAACGACACCGTATACCTCTATACCGGACACGATGAAGCTCCTTTTCCTGTAGAAAAGTATATCATGAATGACTGGCTTTGCTTCTCCTCAAAAGACATGCGATTCTGGGAAGAGCATCCGTCCCCTTTAAAAACCACTACCTTCAAGTGGGCGCAGGGAGATGCATATGCCTCAAAGGTTATCCATTATAATGGCCAGTTTTACTGGTTTGTATCCGTCTCCCATGCCACCATCAAAGGAAAAGCGATCGGCGTTGCCATAGCGGACCATCCCATCGGCCCATTTTCTGACGCCATTGGAGCCGCTTTGATCACACAAAACATGATCCCCGACACACAACTGGAAAAAGCAAATCTTGACCCTACAGTGATTATCGATGAACAAGCAATACCCCATCTCATTTGGGGTAACACAAAATGTTACCATACAACGCTCAAAGACAATCTCCTCAAGCTAAACAGCCCTATTCAAACCCTCGATCTTCCTAACTTCACCGAAGGCGCACATCTGCATCAGCATAATGACTGGTATTATCTGTCCTATGGATTCGGTTTTCCCGAAAAAGTAGCCTATTGCATGAGTCGTAACGCAGCGGGTCCCTGGGAATTTAAGGGTATATTGAATGAGGTGGCCTATAATTGTGAAACCAATAGACCGGCAATCATCGAGTTCCAACAAAAAAATTATTTCTTTTACCACAACGGTGCGCTGAAAGACGGAGGTAGCCACAGGCGCTCGGTTTGCATCGATTATTTGTATTATAACCCGGATGACACTATAAAACGCGTGGCCATGACCACGGAAGGGATCGGTTGATAATACATCCCGCCTTCATTTTTTCTCAATCAATACACCCTACAGCTCAACCCCGGAGAGGAAATAGCGGGGCCTCCTATCCTGCTGGAAGCCCGATGGGAACAAAACAGCTTATAACCAACGAGTTATAAGTAAATTACCCAATACATTTTGCATCGGCTTATTTAATTTGAAAGACTCTTCCATACCTGTGTGCCTCGCCTGCATCCGGTTACTCACCATTGGGACGCTGCGTATACAAGGGATAGTTTGGATATTAAAAAACAAGAGAATTTTGACTATAATAATCACTCGTTAACATTTCCCACCCTACCTTAAAACAATCAAGCACCATGGTGAACATTTCCCACCCTATTTTGGAGCAAACTGGCACCACGGTATAGCCGGTATGGCATAACATTTGAAACCTGAACGGATTCAGTCAACGATTAAAATACGCTCATATGAAACAATGTTATCCAAAAAAGTTTTCGCTGTTCTTATTGTTGTACATAATGTCAGCAAAAGCTATTGCTCAAACCTACGCATGGAAAAATGTAAAGCTCGGCGCCGGTGGTTAGGTCACCGGACTTGTTTTTATCCCCACTCAAAGTAACCTGTTCCATGCCCGTACCGATGTAGGCGGTCCTTACCGGTGGCATGCAACATCCAACACCTGGGTACTCTTTGTTTCTCCATAAAAAAATCAGAAGGTTTATGAATCAATTCTAATTAATATTTACTATTAAAACCACAATTATGAGAAAGACTAACGCTTTCGGCCATTTTTATTGTCGGCCACGAATTACAGTTGCTTTTTTGCTGATCCTTTTTTTCTTTTCACAAACAAAACTAATTGCACAAACATTTGGGAATGTTGCCTTTGGGGGCGGTGGTTTTATAACTGGGATTGTAAGTCATAAAACATCAGGCGATGTTTACTGTCGCACAGATGTTGGAGGCGCCTACCGTTGGGATGCCGCAAATTCAAAATGGATTCCTTTGCTCGATTGGAATTCTGAAGATGAAACAACCTACCAGGGAGTGGAAGCTCTGGCACTGGATCCTCAGAATGCAAATAATCTCTATCTATTTTGCGGGACTGATTACTTTAATGGCGGAAAAACAGCCATTTTAAAATCAACGGATAAGGGAAATACATTTTCCATAGTGGAGGTAACTTCACAATTTAAGACTCACGGAAATTCTTTGGGAAGGGGTAATGGAGAACGTCTGGCGGTGGATCCTAATAACAGCAACATCCTTTTTTGCGGAACACAATCAAATGGTTTGTTTAAAAGTACCAACGGAGGATCCAGTTGGACACTGGCCTGGAACGGAGTAACAACTACAGCCAATGGAAACGGAATCAACTTTGTAGTGTTTGATCCTTCCAGTGTTTCGGGAGGAGTTACCAGAACTATTTATATAGGAGTTTCCCGCACGGGAGGCAATAACATATACAAAAGTACAGACGGGGGCAGCACTTTCACTGCAATTCAGCCGGATAATTCATTTATGCCTCACAGGGCTGTTTTATCTGCTGATAATTCTACTTTATATGTAACAATGGCGGATTCTGAGGGTCCATCGAACGGCACAAGCGGAAGAGTTTACAAGCTTGCTACTGCCACCGGAACCTGGACCAACATTACTCCCAACGGGAATAATTACCCTTATGGGGGAGTAAGTGTTGATCCGACAAATAAAAACAGGATTATCGTTTCCACGGTTAACGTTTGGAATAACAACGAGTTTGGCGACACATGGGGAGATTTTATTTTCTTATCTACCGATGGAGGAAGTACCTGGACCTCAAAGTTGACCCCCACAAGCACCCTGAACACCAATGGCATTGGCTGGATCGCTCCCTATGGGATACATTGGGCAGACTGCATTGACTTTGATCCGTCAAAAACGGCAAAAGTAAGGGTTATGTCGGGGAATGGACTTTTCACCTGCGATGATGTCAATGCATCCACCACTTCCTGGAAATTTGATGTAAAAGGACTGGAAGAAACGGTACCCCTAGACGCTATAAGCATTCCCGGTGGTCCGTTTATAATCGGAGTGGGAGACCAGGCCGGAGCATTGTACACTGATATTTATGCCTATCCGACCAAAAATATGACTCCCGCTGCAAGTTCTAACAGTGGCCTGGCATATGCCGCAAACAACACCAGTAAAGTGGCAAGGGTTACAGATAAAATATATTACTCTACCGATCAGGGAGCAACCTTCCCAACATCGGCTACTATTAATGGTTCATATGGGAAAATCGCATTGTCAGCAGATGGGAATACTACACTGCATTGTCCCGGGGGAAGTAGTACCACTTATTATTCAACCAATAATGGCGGAACCTGGACAAGTACAGGAGTTACGAATGTTCAGGATGCTTGTCCAATAGCAGATTACGTTAATACCAATAAATTTTATATTTATAATCCTGGTAGCGGGCAACTGCTGGTAAGTACCAATAAAGGTGTAAGTTTTACCGCGTCTTCATCTAATCCCGGCTCAGGTGGTTCACTTCGGGCAAGGGCTGTTCCCGGTAACGAAGGACATGTGTGGGTAGCGCTGCCGAATGGATTAAAGTATACTACAAATAATGGAACCTCATGGACAACTGTTCCCAATGTTACTTATTGCAAAGCTGTAGGATTTGGTAAAGCTGCAACGGGAGCTACTTATCCTGCTGTCTATATTTGGGGAACTGTTAGCGGAGTTAAAGGCATTTTCCGTTCTACAGACCAGGGCGCTTCCTGGACACGAATAAATGACGATGCCCATGAGTGGGGAGGCGTGGGGAACGGTAATTTTGTAATGGGCGATATGAACGTATATGGCCGGGCATATATGTGTACAGTGGGACGTGGTCTGGTTGCCATCGAATCGGGTGGCGGCAGTTGTACTCCTACAACTATCACTCCATACGTCCAGATTAATGGTGGTTCATGGCAACAAACTGCAACAGCTACTGTGGCACAGGGAGGCTCGGTGATGTTTGGCCCACAACCTGTAACCGGAGGATCATGGAGCTGGAGCGGACCGAATAATTTTAACGCCACTACACGTGAAGTAACCATATCAAACATTCAGGCCAACCAGGCAGGGAACTATGT
>Ga0163162_10000299_pt1 | contig 45521 bp, 40 predicted proteins | sample S55metaG_FD_115310 | JGI IMG/M metagenome (GOLD analysis project Ga0163162, IMG submission 115310) | Switchgrass rhizosphere microbial communities from Kellogg Biological Station, Michigan, USA - S5-5 metaG | ecosystem: Host-associated > Plants > Roots > Rhizosphere > Soil | place: USA... | reverse complement strand
GGTGAAGTCCGCAGGCGGTGAGTGACACAAGCGCAAGTAAAAGAGCGGCAGAGATGGGCGCTCTGGACATCATGCGACGATATTCACCAGCCGGTCGGGAACGACAATGACTTTCCGAGGTGCGGCGCCGTTCAGCTGTCGCTGAACCTTCTCCGATGCCAGGGCGAGCGCCTCGGCGGCAGCGCGGTCGAGACCGCGCGGGGCATTCAGTGTGTCACGGAGCTTGCCGTTCACCTGGACCGCCAGCGTCACTTGATCGTCGAGCAGCAGGGCCGGATCGAAACTCGGCCACGCCGCATCAGCGATAAGGCCAGATTCGCCGAGAACGGACCAGCATTCTTCCGCCAGGTGCGGAGCCGCCGGAGCGGCAAGAAGGATCAGGGCGCGAACGGCTTCGCCGCGGGTGGCCGAAGGCCTCGCTTTCTCGATCGCACTCGTGAGCTCGTAGAGCTGGGCAACACCTTTGTTGAACTGAAGGTCGTCGATAGCCTCGCCGACTGCGGCAATGGTGCGGTGAAGTTTCCGCTTGAGCGCCTCGTCTTCGCCTTCGGCCTGGCCGCTTCCCGCCGCAAGCCGCCAGACTCGCTGAACGAATCGGGAAGCGCCCTCGATGCCGCCCTCGGACCATTCCAGGTCGCGCTCGGGCGGGCTGTCCGAAAGCATGAACCAGCGCACGGCGTCCGCGCCATATTCGGCGATGATCGGTTCAGGATCGACGGTGTTGCGTTTGGACTTGGACATCTTCTCGACGCGGCCGGGAGTTACCGGATGCCCGCTTTCAATATGAACCCAATCGTCGCCGTCGCGCCTGACCTCGTCGGGGCTCAGCCAGCTGCCGTCGCCTGCGCGATAGGTTTCGTGCGTCACCATCCCCTGCGTGAACAGCCCCTTGAACGGTTCCGCGATCGAAAGCTCGCCGAGCCGCTGTAGCGCGCGCATCCAGAAGCGAGCGTAAAGGAGGTGCAGGATCGCGTGCTCGACACCGCCGATATATTGCGCAACCGGAAGCCACTTTTCGGCCTCAGCCCGGTCGAATGGTCGGTCCTCCGGCTGGCTCGCGAACCGAATGAAATACCAGCTCGAATCGACGAAAGTGTCGAGCGTGTCCGTCTCTCGAATCGCGTCCCCGCCGCAGCTTGGGCAGCCGACATGCTTCCAGGTCGGATGCCGATCGAGAGGATTTCCCGGGATGTCGAAGGTAACGTCCTCGGGCAGGACCACCGGCAGCTGGTCGCGGGGCACCGGAACCGCGCCGCAGCTATCACAGTGGATGATCGGGATCGGCGTTCCCCAGTAACGCTGGCGTGAGACGCCCCAGTCGCGGAGCCGATACTGGACGGTTCCCTTACCCCAACCCGCAACTTCGGCGCGTCGAATGACTTCTGCCGATGCCCGGCTGGTCGTCATGCCGTCGAGAAAGTCCGAATTGACCGCAATGCCGGGGGCACTTTCCGCCTCCGTTCCAATCGGCTCCGACGCGACCTCCGTTCCGGCTGCGACAACCCGTTTGATGGGAAGTCCATATTTGCTTGCGAACTCAAAATCGCGCTGGTCGTGCCCTGGCACTCCGAAGATCGCGCCCGTCCCATAATCCATCAGCACGAAGTTCGCGATGTAGACCGGCAGATGCCACTCAGGATCGAGCGGGTGGACAACCTCGACCGAAGTCCTGAGACCCTTCTTTTCCGCGGTCTCGAGTTCTGCGGCGCTGGTGCCACCTGCCTTGCATTCCTCGATGAAGCCTGCGGCAGCCGAATCGGTTGACGCGACGGCCAAAGCGGTCGGATGGTCGGGTGCGACCGCGACGAAGCTCGCGCCGAAGATCGTGTCCGGCCGCGTCGTGAACACCTCAATGGCATCATTTCCGTCGACCGGCTGCGCAAGGCGGAATCGGAACTGCAGCCCGGCGCTCTTGCCGATCCAGTTTTCCTGCATGAGCCGGACCTTCTCGGGCCAGTCTTCGAGCTCTTTAAGGCCCTCCAGCAGATCATCCGCAAAGTCGGTGATTCTCAGGAACCATTGCGACAGCTTGCGCCGCTCGACGACGGCACCGGAACGCCAGCCCCTGCCGTCGATTACCTGCTCGTTGGCGAGCACGGTCATGTCGACCGGATCCCAGTTAACCTCGCTTTCCTTGCGATAGACCAGGCCGGCCTCGAAAAGGTCGACGAACAGCGCCTGCTCATGCCCGTAATAAGCGGGGTCGCAGGTTGCGAGCTCGCGGTCCCAGTCAAGCGCGAAGCCAAGGCGCTTCAGCTGCTCGCGCATCACCGCGATATTGTGCCAGGTCCATTCGCCGGGATGCACCTTGCGTTCCATCGCGGCATTTTCGGCCGGCATCCCAAAGGCGTCCCAGCCCATGGGATGGAGCACTTCATGGCCCTGCATCCGACGGTAGCGCGCGATGACATCGCCCATCGTATAATTGCGGACGTGCCCCATGTGGATGCGTCCCGACGGATAGGGAAACATCTCAAGCACGTAGGTCTTGGGCTTGTCACTCCGGCTATCGGCGCTGAAACAGCGCTTCTCGGCCCATCGCTCCTGCCAGCGACGATCGGCCGCGCTCGGGTCGAAGCGCCCGTTACTCATGGCTCGAGCTTATCCGCGGACAGCCGCGCGGCGCAGGTCACGAGCCCTGGTCAGGATGATGTCCTCGAGCTTCTGCACCGTCGCCGCGGTTACCGGCGCGTCGACCCAGCCGCCGTTCTGATAGACTTGCTTGGCGGCTGAAACGCGAATCGCATCGGCGCGAAGATCGGGATCGAGGACCGCGACGGTCAGTTTCACCCGCTCGCCTGGGGCTTTAGGATTTGCGTACCAGTCGGTGATGATCACTCCGCTCTGGGCGTTCGCCTGAAGCAGCGGAGCGAAGGATACGGTGTCGATCGCGGCGCGCCACAGATAGGAATTGATGGCCAGGGTCGTGACCTGTGATGGCGCGAGCTGGCTCGGCAGGTTGCGGTTATGCGTGCAGCCGGGAGTCGCAAGAGCCAGGACCAATACGGAGGCGGCGGTCTTGTGCAGGCGATTCATCGAAGGTCCTTGAAGCGGGGAAAAATGGATTGGCGGGCGTTATAGATGGTCAAGCCCCGCTCGCAAGCTTGTGCCGCAACGGGATGAAATTGTGTTGAGTCAGCAACAGCGGGCAATTGAATCGATTCCCGTCATGGAACCTTCAGCTGACTCCGACTATATCGCTCATGACAGGGAGTTGAACGTGCTTAGAGTCGCGCAGCGTAAGGGAGCCAAGTTGGTTGCGGCCATCGCCGCGGCTGGCCTCGTGCTGACTCCTGCGATCGCGACGAGCGCGCCATCGAAGAAGCGCCCCTCCGCGGTGGCGCTGAGCTTCAATCCAGTCTCCTCCTTCACTCCTGCCAATGCCGATCCCAAGCTTGCTGCGGCGCTCGCGGGCAAGGGCTTGGCGCTGACCGACTTCAAGTTCACTCCGGCGCCGGCCAAGGGACGGCCTTCGCAGGTCCGGGTCGCGATTCGAGCCCGCGTGCTCGAGCCGGCGCAGACTCGCGTGGCTGATGCTTCGAACCCGACCGCCGCGGTCAATGCTTTGACTCCCACCGGCTACAACCTCGGCCTTGCCGTGGGATGGCGGCGCTTTGCGGTCTCCGGCGACGTGGCCAAGGTGAAGAGCGCCGATCCGGCGATCGCTGGACGTGAAAGCGCAGTCCTCGGAGTAAGCTACTCGCTCAACAGCAAGCTTAGCACTAGAGTCGCCGTTGGCGCCGAGCGTACCGCAGGCAGTCCGGTTCCTGCGCTTCGCCATGGCGACAACGTCTCGCTCGACGTTGGCGGTTCTTACTCGCTGTCCCGCCAGATCGCCCTCACTGGCGGTGTTCGCTACAACATCCAGCGCGATCGCATGTCGACGTTCCAGGACGACCGTCGCGACAGCCAGGCAGTCTACGTCGGCACCGCGTTCAAGTTCTAAACGCCGAGATTCCTGCCCAACCAATGAAGCCTAGCCGCGCTATCTTCGCGTAGCGCTCTTGATTCATGCCGCCGAGTGCAATGGCCTTGCGACGGGCCAGGCGAGCCAGCGCGGCCGCCCGCATTCGGGGAAGCGGCTTCCAGTCCGGATGGCTTGAGGTCGGACAGATCGGGGAAATGAGGATGAGGCCCGGACGCTTCAGCAGCGCTCGTGTTAGCTCACGCTGATCGTGCACCCGGCGCGCCGTTCGCTGCTCTTCGACCAGGAAAACGAGACTTCGCCGGTTGGCTGCATGCCAAAGCCACCGTTGGCCATGCGGGTCCGGTCGTCGGAGCAGCAGCACGCCGCTGCCGCGCGGCAAGGCGGAGATCGCGCGGCGAAGCTCATCGGCGGGCTGCCGATCGACGATCAGCCATTGCCCAGGACATATCTGGCGGCGCGGCATGGCCCTTCCTATAGCCGTGGACATGAATAAGGCCGCCGAACGCCGCCAACAGATAATCGACAAGATGGCCAAGGCGTCCGCGTTGGCAAAGCGCGACCCTGAAGACGTGCAGCTCATTGCCGTCAGCAAGGGCCGGTCCATCGAAGAGATCGAGGCGCTCATCGGGGCCGGCCAGCGCGATTTCGGCGAAAACCGGGTGCAGGAAGCGCTGGATAAATGGCCGCCAATCCTCGCAAAATATCCCGAGATTCGGCTGCACGAGATCGGCCGGCTTCAATCGAACAAGGCTGCCGAGGCGGTGAAACTGTTCGACACGATCCATTCGGTGGACCGCCCTTCGCTGTTAGATGCCTTGGTCAAGGACGCAGCGAAGACGAGGCGTTCGCCGGCTGTCTACATCCAGGTGAATATCGGCGAGGAGGAGCAAAAGGGCGGCTGTCCCATTGCCGAAGCCGGCAAGTTGATCGATCAAGTCCGCGCCTCACCGCTTCCGCTGGCCGGACTGATGGCGATACCGCCGCTTGGTCCTGAGCCTGCGCCCTATTTCGCGCTTCTTGCGGAAATTGCGCGGCGTCATGACGTCAGGGGCCTAAGCATTGGAATGTCTGGAGATTTCGAAGAGGCGATCATGCTTGGAGCGACCGCCGTCCGAATCGGCACCGCTCTTTTCGAGGGCTAAATGCGCTTCGACGCCATAATCTTCGACTTCGACGGGGTGCTTCTCGAAAGCGAGTACGAGCTCAACCGCCTGACTGCCGAGATATTGACCGAATTCGGCCACCCGCACAGCTTCGAGGAAGCGATCGAGCATTATACCGGCCTTGCAGGCCGTCACGTAATCGAGGTGATCGAAGGCCGGATCGGGCGCACGCTTCCGCAAGAATTTCATGATCGGATGGGCAGGGAAGCCAAGCGAGCGCTCGCTGACGGGATTGAGCCGATTGCGGGCGCCATCGACTTCGTTCGCTCTCTTCCGACATCTCTGCCCCGGGCGATCGCATCGTCCAGTTCGACCAACTGGGTGAGGACCCACCTGACCCATCTTGGACTATCCGATGCGTTCGAGCCGCACATCTACAGCGGCCGTGAGCACGTCGAACGTGGCAAGCCCGCCCCCGATCTCTACCTCCACGCTGCCGATCAGCTAGGGGTCGAGATCGGCCGGACGGTCATACTGGAGGACTCCAAGATTGGAGTTACGGGCGCTTTGGCCTCCGGCGCAAGCGTCATCGGACTGGCTGCCGGAGCACACTGCCTCGACGGTCATGCGAACATTCTCCGCTGGGTCGGCGTGACCCACATCGCGCACAGTTTCGCCGAGGTCGCTGATTACCTCGCTTAAATGAGAAGGTGACCGCTGCGCTTGCGCTTGGTCGCGAGATAGTCGGCATTGTGCGGGTTGGCAGGCATCTGGTGAGCGACCCGCTCAACAACCCTGATACCGGCGGCCTCGAGCCCCTGCACCTTTGTCGGATTGTTAGTGAGCAGCCGGACTTCGTCGATCCCGAGCGCGCGAAGCATGGCCGCTGCGTGGCCATAATCGCGCTCATCGTCCCCGAAGCCGAGCCGGCGGTTCGCATCAACAGTGTCGAGGCCGCGATCCTGCAAGGAATAAGCGCGAATCTTGTTGGCGAGGCCGATGCCCCGCCCTTCCTGTCGCAGGTAAAGCAAAACTCCGCCGCCGGAATCGCGAATGATGTGGAGTGCGGTCTGTAGCTGCGGGCCGCAGTCGCACTTCAAGGACCCGAAAACGTCTCCGGTCAGGCATTCGCTATGAAGCCGAACCAGTGGAGCCTTGCCGCCGAACGCTCCGACGACCAGGGCAACATGTTCCTGTCCGTCGTCCGATGCCCGGAATGCAACGATCTGGGTGTCGGGCATGTCCTTAAGCGGCAACTTGGCACGGGCGACGATCTCAACCGACGGCTGCCGGCGCTCGCGCATGATTTCCGTGACCGAAATGGCAACGTCGGTCACCTCAGGATCCAGCATCCACAATGCTGGCAGAAGCCCTGCCGAGCGGGCGAGGTCGAGAGCCGCGCGGCTGGTCTCGACACATTCGTCTGTCATGGGATGAAGAGGGCCGATCGGTCCGCGATCGAGGTCTCGACCAGGGTCCGCAATCGCTAGGGCGGTCGAAGCGTCCATCCACGGCGCATGACAGATAACGACCGGAGCAGCAGGATCCGCGGCATCGCGCTCGTTGCCAAGCCGAAGTGCGGCGGCTCTCTCGCCGCTGATCAGCAGCCTTGCGATGTGCTTCGGATCGAGCAGGTTCAGAAGCTCCTGAGTCGCTGTCTCGACGGCCAGAACCGCGGTCGAAGCGGGTCCAGCTATCCGCACCGGCCGTCCGGCACGCAGAAGCGCAATTCCGGTTCGGACGGAGCCCGGGCTCAAGTCTCGATCTCGCAGATCAGCGGGACATGGTCCGAGGGCCGCTCCCAGTTGCGGCATGGTTCCAAAACCTCGTGCGCCCGGAGGAGACCGGCGAGCTCAGGCGATGCCCACATATGGTCGAGCCGGCGGCCACGGTCGTTCTTCGTCCAGTCGGGCGACCGGTAACTCCACCAGGTGAAACAACGCTCAGGTGACGGAAAGAACTTGCGGCCGATGTCCACCCAATCATGTGCCCGCTGGAGCCTTGCCAACGCCTCTACCTCTATCGGCGTGTGACTCACCACGGTCAGCAATGCCTTGTGGCTCCACACGTCGCACTCGAGGGGGGCGACGTTGAAGTCGCCGACCATGACGGTCGGCTCGCGAAGTCCGTCGGACCAGCGGGTCATGCGCTCGATGAAGTCGAGTTTCTGGCCAAACTTCGGATTTTGCGCTCGATCAGGGACGTCGCCGCCAGCCGGGACATAAACGTTCTCCAGCCGGATCCCGCATTCCAGGCGGACACCAACGTGACGCGCCTCGCCGTTGTCCTGCCAATCGTGCTTGCCGGGGTCCTTCAGCGGGACACGGCTGAGGATCGCGACGCCATGATGCATCCGCTGACCGTTCAACTGCTGGTGCACATAGCCGTTGCGACGGAAAAGGTCTGACGGGAAGATGCTGTCCAGGACCTTGGTTTCCTGCAGGCACAGGATATCGGGCTGGTGTTCCTTGATGAGGCGCTCGACCAGCGCAGTGCGCGCGCGCACCGAGTTGATGTTCCATGAGGCGATCTTAAGCCGCTTGCTCACAATCCGCGCTTACCCTGCCCTGCCCACATAGCGAAAGGCCCCCGCTCCGGGGGCATGGAGCGAGGGCCGACCGAGCGTTTGCCACGCAAGGGATCCCAAGACTCGGGTAACAGGGGGAAACCCCGACAGTCTACGGGACCAGGCTGCCTTCTAGGACTTACCTCCTGACGCGCCGATGAACGGGTCGCAAAATGAAACTTTTTTCATCCTGCTTTCCGCCGCGGTTCGGCAAAGATGAACGCGCTGTCCGCAACCGCGACGTTGAAGCGCACGTTCGACAGCTTGACCGTCGTGCGGTGATTCTGGGGATCGATCGCGGTCCAGCCGTAAAGCTGCAGCCCGCCCGGGGCTGAGGGATTGCGAAGGAAGGCGAGCGTCAGCTGGCCGTACTGTCCGGCGTTCTTCGCACGCGCGACGACAACTCGGCTGTCGTTGCTGGGCAGGATTTCGGCCTTGCCATTGAAGTCGGGTGAGTTCGACAGCAGCGGGCCGAGCGGCGTCCGGCCTAGCGGCCAGCTCGATTTCTGGCCCACGGAATAATCGACGAACGTCAACGTCTTTCCGTTTGCGACGAGCAGGACGTCCCCAGCGTTATATTCGAATCGGATCCGCCCCGGGCGCTTCATCTGCAAGGTGCCGTTTTCCACACGCCCCTTCGCATCGGTCTGCGTGAAGTTCGCCGTCATGGTCTGGACGGACGAAAGATGGGACTTGAGCCGAGCGAGGTCCGGAGAAGGTCCCGCAGCAGGGGCTGGCGTGGCGGCCAGTGCAACCGGCAGCAACGCGCGCGCCATGTTCGTCGTGAAGTTCATTTCACCAAAGCTCCTGAGATTTGCGCCCGAAACTGGCGTTTTGCCATTGAATGCGCTCTGAACCCGCCGGTTCCGGGCCGTTCAGGCTCAGATCGGGTGCCCTTCAGGGTCGATCAGCACTTCGCGGCGGCCGACATGGTCGGGCTGTCCGACAAGTCCGTCCTTTTCCATCCGCTCGATGAGTCGGGCCGCGCTGTTGTACCCGACGCGCAGTTGGCGCTGGAGATACGAAGTCGATGCCTTCTGGCTTTCGGCGACGATCTGTACGGCCTTGCGGTAGAGCTGAGTTTCCGCATCGTCCTCGCCGGTTGGCTGACCGTCGAACAGATATCCTCCATCCTCCGGCTCCTCGGTCACGGCCTGGACGTAATCCGGTGATCCCTGCTTGCGCCAATGCTCTGCGACCGCGCGCACTTCTTCATCGGTGACGAACGGGCCGTGAACGCGGATGATCTGCTTTCCGCCCGGCATGTACAGCATGTCGCCCTTACCCAGCAGCTGCTCGGCGCCCTGCTCGCCAAGGATCGTCCGGCTATCGATCTTGCTCGTCACCTGGAAGCTGATCCGGGTCGGCAAGTTCGCCTTGATGACGCCGGTGATAACATCGACCGACGGCCGCTGGGTTGCCATGATGAGGTGGATGCCCGCGGCACGTGCTTTCTGGGCGAGGCGCTGGATCAGGAATTCGACCTCCTTGCCGGCCGTCATCATCAGGTCGGCAAGCTCATCGACCACGACCACGATCTGCGGCAGCACCTCATATTCGAGCTGCTCTGTCTCATAGAGCGGCTGGCCGGAGTCCGCATCGTAACCTGTCTGAACCCTGCGCCCGAGCTTCGCGCCCTTGGCTTTCGCTTCGCGCACCTTGGCGTTGAAGCTGGGAAGCGCGCGGACACCGAGGTTCGCCATCATCCGGTAGCGCTCCTCCATCTGCTCGACGGTCCATTTAAGCGCGCGGATTGCCTTGCCCGGCTCGGTGACGACCGGAGCCAGAAGATGGGGGATGTCGTCATAGATGCTGAGCTCCAGCATCTTGGGATCGATCATGATCATTTTGCACTGATCCGGACCGAACCGGTACAAAAGCGACAGGATCATGCAGTTGAGCCCGACCGACTTGCCCGAACCGGTGGTTCCTGCAACGAGCAGGTGCGGCATCGGGGCCAGATCCGCGATCACGGGATCGCCGGCGATGTTCTTGCCCAGGATCAGCGGCAGCGACATGTTCTGATCTTCGAATGCGTGGCTGCCGATCAGCTCGGACAGCGAGACCATCTCCCGCTTGGAATTGGGAAGTTCGATCCCGATCACGCTCCGCCCGGGAATGGTGGCAACGCGCGCGGACAGGGCCGACATGTTGCGCGCGATATCATCCGCCAGCTGGATGACCCGGCTTGCCTTGATACCGCTGGCCGGTTCTAGTTCGTACATGGTGACGACCGGGCCGGGTCGCACTTCGACGATATCGCCGCGGACGTGGAAATCCTCGAGCACGCTCTCGAGCAACCTCGCATTACGCTCGAGCCCGGCTCGGTCGATCTGCTGGCGGCTCTCCTTGGGTGCCGGCGACAGGAGGTCCAGCGTCGGAAGCTGGTAGCTGTCTCCCAGGGCCAGGCTCGTCTGTGACGAGCCGACCTTTCGATCCTTGTTCCTGGCGGCAGGCGCAACACCGCGGGCCGGCTCGGCAACAGCAACGGTCGGCCGCGCCTTTGGCGGTGCGGCAGGAATGATCCGTTCCTCGCGTATTTCCGTGGCCCGCGGCGGACCCCGTCGTTCGCCCGACTTTCGCCTGACCAGGCCACCGATCCACGCGCGCTCGTCATCGGTCAGCCCGAGTGCAAGATAGCCGACCGCAAGTCCTGCGAGTCCAAAGAGTAGGAGGATCGCAAAGCGGGCCGGTCCGCCGATCTGCGGATTGGGGATGAGGCCGATTGCCGAATCGACGCCGTGAGCCGCCGCAAGGCCAAGGGCGCCGCCCCAGCCCGCCGGAAGTCCCGAGACTGACGAAGCGCTCGTGAGGCCGAGTGCAATTCCGAGAAGCACCGCTCCGACGGCAGCGAGCAGCAGGCCGCGTCCGATGCGGCCGGCTGGAAGTAGCCGGATCATTCGAAGCCCGGCTATTGCGATCACCGGGAGGAAAAAGGCTGCGCCGAGCCCGAACAGCAGCAGCATTGCGTCGCTCAAATATGCGCCGAAGCTACCCAGCCAATTCGTCGCCGGACCGCCCGCCGCGGTGCTCAACGAAGGGTCGCTCGGATTGTGCGAAGCCATTGCCACCGCTCCGGCCGAGCTCGCTCCGACCAGAAGCGCGCCCCAGCTGCGCACGAAGAACCGCCGCACCGCTTCGCGCAGCGAATCCCGCCAATCCGGCGCCAGTTCGCGCTTTGGTGCGCGTGTCGCCACGGTCGCCATGTCCCACCCCCAAGAAGTTGTCGGGTAGAATCTCCCACGCCAACTCCCGGGTCAAGCGAAGTCGTGGCGTCGTTGCGACGAACGGGCTACGTGGCTCGAATGGACCGCGCGGACGTGATCATCTTCGGAGGCGGGCTTGTCGGACCAGCACTTGCGTCCGCGCTCGATTCCAGCGGCCTTTCGGCAATCGTCGTCGATCCCGCCGATCCCTTGCCGAGGGCCCAAGGCTCCTTCGACGGGCGCACCAGCGCCGTCTCCTCGAGCTCGATGAGGATGCTCGAGACAATTGGGGTTGCGAATTACCTCGGGGAGCCGGGATGCCCCATCTGGCGCATCGCCGTGGCCGATGGGTTGAAGCCCGGCGGGCTTCACTTCGATCCGGACGACAATGAGCCTTTGGGCTTCATGCATGAGAACCGCCACCTGCGGGCTGCGCTCCAAGCACGTGCCGAGGCCGGCAAGAACATCTGGTTGCTGTGGAAGTCGCGCGTCACGAATGTCGACCGCGGCGAGCATGGCGTCCTTGTCTCGCTGGAGGACGGCCGCAAGCTCTCGGCGCCTTTGCTCGTTGCCGCCGATGGCCGCAATTCGTCGACGCGCGAAGCGGCGGGGATCAATATTGCCCGCTGGAAATATGACCACCAAGCGATCGTGTCCGTCCTTCGCCACGAGCATCAGCATGACCATATCGCTTATGAAATTTTCTATCCGACCGGTCCGTTCGCGCTGCTTCCGATGAGCGACGATTCCGTAGGCCACCGGTCGGCAATTGTCTGGTCGGTGCAGAACGAGGACGCCCCGGGTTGGCTCTCGCTCAGCGATCAAGATTTTGCCGCGGAAGCGCAGGCGGCGATGGGAGGCTTTCTTGGAAAGATCGAGATGCTCGCCCCGCGCTCGTCATTTCCGCTCGGGTTCCATCATGCGGCGCAGATCACGTCCAACCGCCTTGCGCTCGTCGGCGACGCGGCTCACGCAATTCACCCGATTGCGGGCCAGGGGCTGAACCTCGGCTTCCGCGATGTGGCCGCGCTTGCTGAGGTGCTTGTGGAAGGGGCTCGGCTAGGTCTCGACCTCGGCGATCGCCAATTGCTCGACCGTTACCAGCGTTGGCGTTCGCTCGACGCGCTGTCGGTAGCCTTCGCCACCGACAGCCTCACCCGAATCTATGGAATTCCCGGAGCGACCGCCTCGGCGATCCGCCGCTTCGGCATGGGCCTCGTTGGGCGGATTTCGCCGCTCCGGAACCGGCTGATGACCGAAGCGCGCGGAACCAGCGGGGACCTGCCGCTGCTTCTGAGGGGCTTGCCCATTTAATTTACTGAAGGGTCGGCTCGATCTCGACGCCACCTGTAACTGCCGCCCGGTGGAACTGCATCAACTGAACGAGCAAATCGGCCCGCTCCTCAAGCATCGCCTGTTCTAGCAGCGCCTGCTTGGCCCCCACGTCGAACGGCGCAACCTGAGCAATCGCATTGACCAGCATTTCATCGTCTAGCCGCGCGACTGCAGCCCAATCGACGGCGAGCCCCATTGCATCCCCAAGCCGACGAGCTTCACGCTCGACCTCGGCGCGCTGGATCGACGCCAGCGGCGGCGGTTCGTCGTCGTTGAAGGCTTCGATATCGACCTCGGCGCAACGATAGGCGGTGTCGACCTCTTCCTCGCGCACAAAACGGAACCGATTCGATCCCAGCAGGACGATGTTGAACCGTCCGTCATCGAGCTCCTCGACTCCGACCACTTCGCCGACGCAGCCGACCGAGTAGAGCGGCGCCTTGTTGTCGTCGTCGAGCCGATGGGGCTGGATCATGGCGATCCGCCCCGGACCGTCGATCGCATCCCGGACCATCTCGCGATAGCGCGGCTCGAAAATGTGCAGCGGGAGCTGCGATCGCGGGAAAAGAATCGCCCCTGGAAGCGGGAAGATCGGGACACGCAAGGTTCGGCTCATGTGAAGAGCAGGGCCGACAGCTTGCGGCGCTGTGCACTCGACCATGGGTCTTCGAGTCCCTGCGCCTCCAGGAGCTGGAGGAAACGCTGGCGCGCCGCTCCGTCGTTCCAGTCACGGTCGCGCCGGATGAGTTCGAGCAACTCCTCGGCGGCGCCGTCGCGATTGCCCGCCGCCATCCTGGCCGAAGCAAGCTCGAATCGTGCTTCGTGATCGTCAGGGTTGGAGACGAGCCGCGATTCGATGGCGGATGTGTCAGCAGCCGGTGCGGCGCTTGCGACTTCAAGCGCAGCTCGGCCACGGGCGATCTCGGGCTTCTTGGCCAGTTCTTCCGGAAGGCCATCCAGGATTTCGCGCGCTGCCGTCGATTCGCCGGCTGCGATCAGCGCGCGCACAAGACCGCCGATGACCTCGGGATTTTCGGGCGCCATGTCCCGGACTTGGCGAAAGATTCCGACAGCCCGCGGCGCATCGCCGTCGCCCAGCACCTGCTCGCCCATGGCGACCAGCGGCTCGATCTCGGCTTTCGGAGTTGCTCCCTCGGGCTCGATCTTCAGCTGGGCGAGCAGCTGGTCCAAGGCCTTCTTGATCTGCCCTTCGCTGCGATAGTTGGTGAGGTCGGCAACTGGTTGCCCGCGATAGATTGCATAGACGGTCGGGATGGATTGGATGCGGAATTGCGCCGCAAGCAGCTTGTCCTGGTCGACGTCGATCTTGGCCAGCCTCACGCCCTTGACCGCATAGTCTTCGGCGACCTTGTCGAGGATCGGCGAAAGTTGCTTGCATGGTCCGCACCACTCTGCCCAAAAATCCAGGATGACGAGCGCAGTCATCGACGGATTGATGACGTCGCGCTCGAATCGCTCGATCGATTCGCGCTCGGCTTCTGTCATTCCCAGTGTCGCCACGGCTTTCCGGGTGCTCCTTCAACAACCGTCGTGTCGCGCCCATATGGGCGGGTAGGGCTGCCGCCACAAGCAGCGTCGATATGGTCCCTTGCAGGAGCGCATGCGGCCATGCTAGGCGCGCGCCTCACCTCCGCCGAAGACGGCATTCAGCCGACCGGCGTCAGCTCAGAGCGGGCGTAGCTCAGGGGTAGAGCACAACCTTGCCAAGGTTGGGGTCGAGGGTTCGAATCCCTTCGCCCGCTCCAGTTTTCCGACGACTTTGCTTCCCCGATCTAAGGGGCGCTTCGCTGGCGCTCGTCACATACACCTGAGTGCGGTGCTCGCCCTTTCGCCGCCTACCCGCGATCGCTCGATCGCGAAAAACGAACTCTGCGTGCAAACGTTCGAAAATTGCGACCATTGGCCCAAGACAGGATATCGGGGGGAAAAGCATGCTGCCCCAGACTTTGCCTGGAGATCAGCCATGACACCATCATTCATCCGGAGGTCGATCCTGGCCTTGTCGGGCGCGTCCCTTCTCGTGGCCTCTAGCGTTTATTCGCAAAATCGCGGCGCTGAGCCCCAAGTGCATGTAACCAGCGAGGCGGGAGGCGCGTGGACCGGCGAAGCCCGGGTGAAGCAAAACCTCAGGAATTTCGACACCCTGGATTTTGAGGTCATCTCGAAACAGAAGTGGGACCGGCTCGGCGAAAGCCATTCGAAGGACGTCATCGTGACGTGGCCGGATGGTCACGAGACGCATGGCATCGAGAGACACGTCGAGGATCTGAAAGCCCAGTTCACCTTTGCCCCCGACACGCAGATCAAAGCCCACACGATCAGGCTCGGCGTTGGCGAGTGGTCGTCCGTTATGAGCACGGTCGAAGGCACGTTCACAAAGCCCCTGAAGCTGAGCAACGGATCGATCATCTCGCCCACGAACAGGCCGTTCAGGATTACGACGATCGTCAAAGGCCATTGGACGCCAGAGGGCGTCATGGATCATGAGTGGCTAATGTGGGACACCGGCAGCTTCCTGAAGCAGATCACATCGGGACACTAAGCCGGCCTGATCGGTTGGAGCTGTCGCCGCTCAGGTTTATGCGGCTCCTGCGAACGGAGGACCGCAATGCCCGAACAAGCTGAACTCGATCGACCGGCAACGGGCCAAAAGCTGCAAACTGTTGATCCCGCGACCGGCGAGCCGGGCAAGGTCTACGATCAGCACACGATCGACCAGGCCATCGACGCTGCGAAGTCCGCTCGAGCGGCTTATCTCGATTGGCGACGGACCAGCTTCGCCGATCGTTCGGCAATCCTCCATCGGGCGGCCGGGATTCTTCGCAACCGGAAGGACGAATTTGCGCGGCTCATGACCGACGAGATGGGCAAGACGCTCGACGACGGCCGCGCAGAGATCGAGAAATGCGCCTTTCATTGTGATTGGTTCGCCGATCACGCCGAATCCTATCTCGCCCGCGAGACTGCGGACATCGGCGGCGGCGAGGCGTTCGTCACCTTCAATCCCATCGGCATCATCCTCGCGGTCATGCCGTGGAACTTCCCCTTCTGGCAGGTTTTCCGTGCCGTTGCTCCGGCCTTGATGGCGGGTAACGGCATGCTGCTGAAGCATGCGAGTAACGTCCCCGGCTGCGCGCTCGCGATCGAGGAAGTGTTGCAACAGGCCGGTGTTCCACAGGGCCTGTTCCGAACGCTCTTGCTGCCGAGCGCCGACGTCGAAGCCTTGATCAAGGATGAAAACATAGCCGCCGTGACCCTGACGGGCAGCGTACCGGCCGGCCGCAGTGTCGCGACGGCCGCGGGGTCGGTTCTCAAGAAATGCGTTCTCGAGCTTGGCGGAGCCGATGCCTACGTCGTGCTGGAAGACGCGGATATTCCGGCTGCGGCAGAGGTCGCTGCAACTGCGCGAATGGTGAATGGCGGCCAGAGCTGCATCGCCGGCAAGCGGTTCATTGTAGTCCGCTCGATCCTTGAAGGTTTTGAGGCGGCATTGGTCGATGCGATGCGCGGTTTTGAGATGGGCGATCCGACGAAAGAGGGCACAAAGCTCGGCCCCATGCAGAGCCAGAAGGCTCGTGACGAGATCCACCGGCAGGTTGAGGAAAGTATTGCGAAGGGCGCGAGGCTGCTCCTCGGCGGCAAGATCCCTGACCGGCCGGGCGCCTGGTATCCCCCCACTGTCCTGGCGGACGTTCGGCCAGGCCAGCCCGCCCACGACCAGGAGGTGTTCGGGCCGGTCGCGGCGATCATTGCCGCAAATGACGAAGCTGACGCGATCCGAATAGCGAACGACAGCGAATTCGGCCTCGGCTCGGGAGTTCTCACGTCCGACCTCGATCGCGGCCGTCGCATCGCAGCGGACGAACTCGAAGCGGGGATGAGCTTCGTCAACGAGAATGTGCGTTCGGACTCCCGCACGCCATTCGGCGGCGTCAAGCATTCAGGCTATGGCCGTGAATGCTCGGCTTATGGCATCCGAGAGTTCGTCAACATCAAGACGGTTCACGTGAAGCCGATGGGGCACGGAGGCTCCAGCGGCATTGAATAATCAGTCGCGTTCGCCGTTCTCTCTGAGAGCTGCAGCATTGCCGTAGAAGTGAGTTCCGACCAGTCCACGCGCGAGCGCTGACAGGCGTCCGCCCCGGGCGAGATCGTCCGGATCGAATTGGACATCCGCAGCCGTCAGGGGCGGCAGGTTCGCAGCCTTGAGCCTGGCATTTAAGGCGGCGACGTCGCCCGCCTGCAGCGCTGCCCACTGCCCTTCGACTTCCTTCAGTTCGCGATCGAGCGCATCGATCCGCGCCATCTGATAGGCGGTTGGCCGGTCCTCCACCGAATTGATCGCTCCGAAGATCTCGTCGACATGCTCGCGCAGCCGCTCTTCGCCGGTGATAGCGCCGCCTTCCTTGGTGGCGACGATTTCCTTCCGGAGTGCGTCGGCCTTGCCCGACACCGCCGCCGCTGTTGCCTTCACATCAGCAGGTGCCGAGGCACTGGCAGCAATCGCTCCAGCCTGGCCTCGCACGTCGTTTATCTGAGCAACGACCTTGCTCATCCTCTCGAACATGCCTTTCACGCGTTCCGAAGCTGCGAATTGTGCCTGCCGATCCGCCATGGTGAACGTTGCGCGCTTGTCGAGAACGAGCGTCAGCGGCTCGGTCGAGACCTTGCCGGCCTTGGTCAACCGCACGGTATAGTTGCCCGGCAGGAAACGCTCTCCGAACGCGGAATTTCCGGCGAGCGACGCTGCCGGCGGCACCACCGGCGGCTTGGTGCGCATCGACCAGTTCACCCGGTTGAGGCCACGCCGCTTTGAGGCCGGAATCTCGTCGACCACCTTGCCCTGTGAATCGAGAATCTCGAGCTTCATCCGGCCGATGACGTGCCGCGCCTTCTGGTAGTAAGTGATCGTCGCGCCGCTCGGCGGATTGTCGCCGGAGAAGGTCGCGTCGCCCTCGGCCCAGCCACCGCCGCCCTGGATCCGTTGCTCGATCGGCCCGCCAGGGATCAGGGTTGCGTCGCTTGCCAGGGTTGCAGACGTCAGTGAGCGAAGGGGGCTGACGTCGTCGATCACCCAGATCCCGCGGCCGTGGGTCGCGAGCACCAGGTCATCCTCACGTTCCTGGAGCGCGATGTCGCGGACCGCGAGACCGTCCGGGAAATTGTTCGGCTTGAACTGCGCCCATGAAGAGCCGCGATTCAGGGAAACGAACAGCCCGAACTCGGTCCCCAGAAAAAGGATGTTCGGGTTAAGCCTGTCTTCCTTGATGACGTGCGCATAGCCACGGACGCCTGCTGTTCCTGGGCCGACAATGCGCTGCCAGGTCCGGCCATAATCGGTCGTTTGGTACACATAGGGCTGCATGTCGCCATAGGCGTGACGGTCGTCCGTCACGTAAGCGACCGCGGGATCGAACCGGCTCGCCTCGACCCAACTGATCCAGTTCCCCTGCGGCATCCCGAGACTGGCCGTGACATTGGTCCAATTCCGCCCGCCATCACGGGTTAGCTGGACGTTCCCGTCGTCGGTGCCAACCCAAATCTGCCCCGCGGCCTTCGGACTCTCCGAGATCGAGTAGATCGTCGTGTTCATCTCGGCCGATGAATTGTCGACCGTGATCCCGCCGGACTGCTCCTGGCGTTGCCGCATTGGATCATTGGTCGAAAGATCGGGGGAAATCCGGTCCCAGGTCACGCCATGGTCGCGGCTTCGGAACAGGAATTGCGACCCGATGTAGATCGTTCCTTTCTCGTTGGGAGACAGAGCGATCGGCGTGTTCCAGTTGTAGCGGAGCTTCTCCTTGTACAGCGCCATTGGCTGGACGTTGCGGCCTTCCAGGGTTTTGCGGTTGATCCGCGAGATGTGACCGCCTTGATATTCGGCATAGGCGTAATTGGGATCGGACGGGTCGGCGAAAGCCCAGAACCCGTCGCCGCCGTAGAGATTTTCCCAACGGTTGTTGGTGATCCCGCCCGGATATTCCTGGTCACCCACCCACGAGCTGTTGTCCTGAAGGCCGCCATAGACCTGGTACGGGTCCTTCATGTCCGTGCTGACGTGATAGAATTGGCTGACCGGCAGGTTCCAGCTCTTTACCCATTTCACACCGCCGTCGTAGGTGGTCCACAGACCTCCATCGTCGCCGCCGACGATGGTCTTGGTGTTGTTGGGGTTGATCCAGACGTCGTGCCAGTCTCCGTGCGATCCGCCGGCGGCGTTGGAAAAGCTCTTGCCGCCGTCATCGGAGACGATGACGGAGAAGCCCATCTTGAACAGTCTGTCGGGATTTCTCGGATCGACAACGATCCGGCCGAAGTAGAATGGGCGCCATACCATTCCCTGGCTGCGGTCGCGCTCCTCCCAGGTCAGCCCGCCATTGTCCGAAACGAACAAGGCAGGACGAACGTTTTCGATGAAGGCATAGACACGCTTCGGATTCGAGGGCGCGTAAGCGATCTCCAGGCGGCCCCACGGCTGGGCCGGGAGCCCCTTGCGATTGCCGGCGTTGAGGTCTGTCCAGGTCCGGCCGCCGTCCCTGCTCTCGGAAAAGCGGCTTCCCGAAGGTGCATCCGGGCCATTGCCTCCGGACCGGAATTCATAGGGCTTGCGACGGAAATCCCAAGTGCCCGCCAGCAAGTGCTCCGGATTTGCCGGGTCCATCGCCACCGACGAACAGCCGGTAGACAGGTTTGCGCCCTTCAGGATCAGCGACCAGGTCTTGCCCCCGTCCGTCGTCTTGTACAGGCCACGGTCGGGCGAGTCCGACCAGAGCGCCCCCGGCGCGCAGACGTAGACGATGTTGCCGTTCTTCGGATGAACGAGAATCCGCGTGATCCGCTCGGTGGAAGGCAGCCCGACATGAGTCCAGGTCGCTCCGCCATCGGTCGACTTGTAGACGCCGTTGCCGACCGAAACGCTGTTGCGGGTCCAGCTTTCGCCGGTTCCGACCCACATATTGTCTGGGTTCCTGGGGTCGATCGCCACGGCGCCGATGGATTGCACGGGCTGCTTGTCGAAGACGGGCTTGAACGTGGTTCCGCCGTCGTCGGAGCCCCAGACGCCGCCGGATGCCGATCCGACGAGCAGACTGATCTTTCCATCCTTGCGCTGGTGACCATCGACCGCGGCAATGCGGCCCGACATCGTTGCCGAACCGATATTGCGAACATCGAGGCCCGAAACCGCGGCGCTGTCAAAGCTCTGGGCGCCGGCGGGGCTGACGACCGAGGCGGCGACGGACGCGAGGAGAAGATACCGTACCATGGTCATTTCCCCCCCGAAGATTTGGATGGACTGGCGGGCGGCTCCTTGGAGGCCGGCGGCTTCTCCTTCGCGGGCGCCTTTTGCGATTTGTTCGACGCATCGGGCGGCTCGCCCATCGCCTTTGCCGGCGTTCCGGGCCCACGCGGCTCGGCAAATATGTCCGGGCTCACCGCTCCATTTGCCGATCCCGACGCGATGATGGTCCGGGTTCGCTGGTTGGTCTGGCCCTGAGCCCAGCTTTCGACGGACATCGGAAAATACACGCCGGCAACTTTTTCATAATCGCCTAGCTCGGTCTCGGTGGTTTGCTGGACGCCGCGGATCCTCCGCATCTCGTCGACCTTGATCTCGAGATAGGTGTCCGGGTCCAGCCAGTACGTGAATTCGTCGCCGTCCTTCTGGGTGACTTTCAGCTTGTAAGCGAGCGTCCCGTCGAAATCGTCGCGGCCGAGATAATCGACGCGGCTGCCATCGGCACGCGCAAGGAGCAAAGGCCCTTCGATCAAGGCATTGTCGGCCATCGAGCGCGCTTCGTCCGCAGACATCTTTTCGGCGTCCTTGCGGCCCTGGAGTGGATTGATCCTCCAACCGTCACGACCGTCGTAGGCCTGAGTGATGTTGAGGCCCTGGACGCCGAAATCGACGCGGTCCGCGGTACTGCTGCCCACCCTCGCGCGCGTTTCCTTGTAGGTAACTTCGAAGTCGCCTGGGAAAATCGTCCGCCCTTCGAAACTGACATTCTTGATTGCGGCCAACGCTGCGGCGCCGCCGCGCGCCTCAAGATTCTTGGAGACCAGGCTTTGGGCATCCTGCGCTACGGCCGGGGCACTCGCGGCAGTGAAAAGAAGCGCGGCAAGGCAAAGACGAAATGACATGGGAAGCTCGCCCCCTCGAACAACAGTCATCGAAGCATGGAACTGTGGCTGAAACGAATCAAGCCGGGTCCAGTTGTTGGTCGGTTCCAGTCACTCGTTGGCAGTATTCGGACGCTGCCTGAACCATTTCGTGAGAACATATTTCATCCCGCGGCGCACCTTCATGCCCTGGTGCAGGGTGGCCGGATTGGGCCGCCCGTCCGGTAGCAGGTTGTTCCAGGCCAGGAGCTTTCCCGTTTCCGGCTGGATCGTCTTGCCGATGGCCTTGAAACGCGTCGCTCCACCGTCCTCGGGCTCGTTCAGATAGATCATCGCAGTCCAGGTGCGCTGCCCGTTGTCGGCTGTGTGTACCAGGTAGTCGTAACCGCCGGGCTCGAACGTATCGGTGTGCGGCTTGAACTCCTGCCCGGGCGCATAGCGTTGTCCCTGCAGCGGTTCGCCGGCTGCGAGGGACAGTCCCAGAAGGTCAGCGATCTTGCGATCGATATCGCCGACGACCGGATCGCGCCAATCGAGATCGCAGGTCTCGCTCGTCCTGAAATTGGCGATCCCAAGGTCGTCAGCAATCTCTGACGGACGCCTGTTGGCGTCGATTCGGGCAATCAGCGCAGCGCATGAGTCAGGGTCGAGGAAGCGCCGGACAATGAACAGCTCAAGCTCGCGCGTCGGTACGCGCTGGATGCCGGCCGCAGCGGCCAGTCTTTCCGCTGGGTTCACCTCACTGCTGTGCGACGGCCGCATATTGCATGTCGTGCTGGATGATTACCGATCGCACGACATTGTTCATCAAGGTCATTCGCACCGGCAAGGGAACCGAAGTCAGCTTGATCATCACCGCCACCGAATAGCTCCGGCCATCGGGGGCGGTGAGGATTCCGATATCATTATACCCGGCCTGCTGGGTGCCGAGCACCTGACCAGTGCCAGTCTTGTGATTGAGGACCCAGCCAGGTGCCAATCCGCCCTTCAACCGGTTCGCACCGGTCTTGGTGTGGCTCATGATGTCCAGCAATCTTTGGGTCGATGCCGGTGAAAGGAGCTCGCCGCGCTTCAGTCGTGCAAGCGCGTTGACGATCGCACTTGGCGCAGCTCCATCGTAGGGGTCTTCGACATAGCGTTTGAACGCCGCTTGTCGGACTGACTGCGGTAGCGCGTCTCGCGCCTCGTAGAAGGCATTTCCGATCGAATAGCTGGGGCTCCAGATCAGGCCGGCGATACGGCTCTGGAGTGCCCGCTCGCCGTTGTAGAAGCGGATCGAGCCGAGATGCTTCGAAGCTATCATCGAACGCACGGCCTCGGGTCCACCGACCGAGCGCATCAATTTGTCATTGGCAGTGTTGTCGCTGGTCGTGATCGCCTTGAACATCAGATCGTCCAGGGTGGTCGTATAGCCGCCGCCGAGGATCTGGGCCGCGATGGGCTGGTGGAACAGCGTGAGGTCGGATCGGTTCAGGGTCACTGCGTCGCCGAGCGATACCTTTCCCTTGTCGACCGCGTCGAGCGCCGTGATCGACACCCACAATTTGCTGACGCTTTGCTGCGGATAGAGTTCGTCCGCCTTCCATCCGGCAGACCAGCCCTCGTCGATCGACCGGACGGCTATTCCTACTCGTCCGTCGAAGCCACGGCCGAGATCGTTGATGCGGTCCCTGATATATTGCGGGGCAGTCGCCGTGCGCGCCATCGCGACTGGCAGACGGGCGTTGGTTGCGGTTCCCGCCTGCGGCGCGGCCGAGGCCGTAACCCCGGCCGTCGCAAGGACGATGAGGCCGAGGCCAATCCGCTTCCAGAGTGACGTCATGACTTCGGCATCCCCCGGCAGTTCCCGCATGATTGCAAAAACTTAGCGTGGTCGTTCTGAACCGGCGCTGTGCCAGATTCGCAAAGTGCGAGTCCCTTGCCAAGCCTGTTTCTATGTCAGCGGCTCGCGTTTGATCCCGTGAGGAGCGCCGCGGACTCGATTTCATCGAGCGCCCTGTGCGCGGCAGTGTAACGCCGCGCCTTGTTGACCCAGTCGCCGGCTCGCGATGCGCCCGGCAACCGCATGGTCTCGGCCAATGCCTGGTCGACATCGCCCGAGGAGAGCCGCTGCATCGCACGATTGTATCGGGCTTCGGCGTTCACCGCGGGTCTTGTGGAACGATGGACTTCGACCAGCGAACCCATTTCGCGCTTGAAGTTGCTCCACCAGTTGTCCTGCGGGCCGCCGCGGCGGAGGTCAGGTCCGAGGGTCTGATATTCATCGATGAGGTCGTTCAGCCGTACGGGATCATGCGATGCGGTGACGATCGTCGAAACCGCCGCCTGATGCTGAGCGCCGAAGCGCGCCACGAGCAGATTCTCGAGATATCCAAGGGCGACCCCGCGATCGATCGCCCGCCGAGCCGCGAAAGCGACCACCAACGCATCCGCCCTTCCCGCCGATCCTTCGGCCCGCTCGGTGGCATTCTCGACCCGTGAAACGCGATTTTCCAGGGAATCGATGCGGGCGCGGTCGACTTGCAGCTGCGGTTGAGCAGGAACGACCGCGGCCTGATTGGTGACGATGGGCTTGGGTGTCAGCAGTACCTTCTGGGGCTCTGCGGGTTCGATTCCCAGGAACCGCGCTGCAGGCTTGTAATGGCCGAGGCCCCACACCGCAGCCGCAGCGCCGACAAGGACGAGTGCAAGCGCGACAAGCAGCCGCGCTCCCCAACCCATTCCGCCTCGGGTCCCAGTCCCGTTCATTTCGGGTCCGGCTTGTTGCACAGGCTCGCCGCGAGGGCCAGCAGGGCGTCGTCGTTGGGTTCGGCAGCGATAGTGACCGATTTCCATCCGGCCCCGACGGCGTCGGCAGCCGCCTGGCTAATCGCCACTATTGCGATGCTTTGGCGGCCAGTTGCCAATTCCGCAAAGCGACGGGCAGCGCGCGGGGAATGGATCAGCGCGACGTTTCCTGCCGATGGAAGATTAGGCGCATCGATCTCCTTGGAACGATAAACGACGATCGGTGTGATCTCCTGCGATCCATCTCGCGGCGTCCGTCGGTCGGCGCCACAAAGGTGCAACAGCCTCAGGCCGGGATCGATACCAACGAGAAGCTCGTCGATTCCAGAAGAACCCCTGGACGCGATCTCAAACCCCGCATTTCCTGCCGCCTCCGCCGTCGCATCGCCCACGGCATGAACTTCTAGTTTACGGAGTTGGGCCAGTTGCTCACCGGCATGCCGGATTGCGTTGGCGCTCGTCAGCAATAGTCCGTCGAATTCGCCGGCATCGGGCGCCACCCAATCGACGGGCTCGATTTCAAAAAGTGGTGTCGATATTGCATCCAGGCCGCGCCTTCGCGCTTCTCGCACCGTCGCACTTGCAGCCGGCTCGGGCCGCAGGACCAGCAGTCGCGCCATCTAAGCGCCGAACAGCCTCCGGATGGAGTCAGGCGCCGCCGCGAGCAAGGAATGCGCAAGCCGCTCGGGCGTGGCGCAATCGTCGCATTCGAACACTGCGCGATCCTCGACCATGTCGCTCCCGTCTTCGCTGAAGAGCTCGGCGCGCATCCGCAAGTCGCCATCCTCGAATGCGCAGAATGCGGCGACGGGGGAATGGCAGCTTGCTCCCAGCGCTCGCGTAAAGGCACGCTCGGCCATGACGCACGAATAAGTGATCGGGTTGTTGACGGTCGTCAGGACGCTTTGGGTCCGCGTGTCGTTAGTCCGGCATTCCATGCCGATGACCGCCTGTCCTGGCGCCGGTAGCATGATTTCGGTCGGGATCGCCGTGCCGGCCTCGATATCGAGCCGCTTGAGCCCGGCAGACGCGAGCAAGGTCGCATCGACTTCGCCCGATTCGACCTTTCTCAGCCGCGTTTCGACATTCCCGCGAATCGGAACAATCCGGACGTCCGGGCGGATGCGCCTTACCTGAGCCGCGCGCCGCGGCGACGAGGTTCCAACGATCGCGCTTGGCTTTAGCTTGTCGATCGATGCGGCGCCGATAATCCGGTCGCGGACGTCCCCGCGAGGGCGGACTGCCGCGATATGGATCGATTCGGGACGTATGCTTTCGACGTCCTTCATCGAATGGACGCAGAAATCCACCTCGCCCTCCAGAAGCGCCCGGTCGAGCTCCTTGGTCCACAGCGCCTTTCCGCCAATATCCGCCAGCGGTCGGTCCTGGACCTTGTCGCCGGTCGTTGTGATGGGGACGATCTCGACCCAACCATCGGGCCAACGCTGCGCCGTCTCGATCGCCGCGGCGACCTTGCGCGCCTGCGCCAGCGCCAGCGCCGATCCGCGAGTCCCGAGACGAAGCCCTTGCATGCTCCACCCCTAGTGCATCTCAAGAGGATGAGGCAAAGGGCCGGTGGCGAAATGACTGCAATGCCTGCCATCATCCTGGGACTGGAAAGCAGCTGCGACGACAGCGCGGTCGCGCTCGTGACGGGCGATCGGCGCGTGATCGCGCAAGCGGTGGTAGGACAGAATAGCGCTCACCAGCCCTTCGGCGGCGTGGTTCCGGAAATCGCTGCGAGGGCGCATGTCGAGATTCTTCCCGCCCTGATCGAGCAGGTTCTGGCTGACGCGAATATAATGATGAATGATGTGGATGCCGTGGCCGCGACGGCCGGTCCGGGTCTGATCGGCGGAGTGATGGTCGCTCTTCTCGCAGGAAAGGGGCTCGCGCTCTCCGCCGGAAAGCCATTCCTCGCGGTCAATCATCTTGAGGGCCACGCCCTGTCGCCGAGGCTCGTCGATCCCAATCTCGACTTCCCCTACCTCCTACTGCTCGTTTCCGGCGGCCACTGCCAGATCCTCGAAGTCCGCGGCGTCGGCAATTACCGGCGGCTTGCAACAACGATCGACGATGCCGCCGGGGAGGCGTTCGACAAGGCTGCGAAGCTGCTAGGACTGCCTTATCCAGGCGGCCCCGCGATCGAGGAGCTTGCGAAAGAGGGTAAAGCCGATGCCGTGCCGCTTCCGCGACCGCTAGTCGGTTCGGGTGAGCCGCATTTTTCCTTTGCTGGACTCAAGAGCGCGGTCCAGCGCGCAGTCGCCTCAGGCGACTTTGCACATGAGGACATTGCTGCAAGCTTCCAGCAGGCGATCGTCGACTGCCTGTTCGATCGCACCCGGCTGGCGCTGGAGAAGAGCGATGCACCTTCCCTCGTCGTTGCTGGAGGGGTGGCGGCCAACCAGGCGATCCGCAATGCACTTGCAGAACTCGCAAAATCGCGCAGCCGACGTTTCACCGTTCCGCCAGCCTGGCTGTGTACCGACAATGCGGCGATGATCGCTTGGGCAGGCGCCGAGCGATTCGGGACCGGCGAGCGCGATGCGCTCAATGTCCCCGCACGTGCGCGCTGGCCGCTTGACGACGGGGCCGAGAAAGTGCGCGGAGCGGGCGTGAAAGCATGAAGCTTGGAGTGATCGGAGGAGGGGCGTGGGGAACCGCGCTAGCGCAGGTCGCTTCGACCGGCGGACGCGAGACGTTGCTGTGGGCCATGGAGTCCGAAGTCGTGGACGGGATCAATTCGCGTCACGAAAACAGCATCTTTCTCCCAGGAATCCCACTCAACGAAACGATCCGGGCAACGGCCGATCTTGCGGAGTTGGGCTCATGCGACGCCTGGATCGTGGTGACCCCGGCGCAGCATATGCGTTCGGTTCTGGCGCAAGCACCAGCCGGGGAGCGGCCGCTCGTGCTCTGCTCCAAGGGCATCGAGGCCGACAGCGGCAAGCTTCTGCATGAGGTGGCGCGTGAAGCTTGCCCCACGTCACCGGTAGCGGTCCTTTCCGGCCCGACCTTTGCGCATGAGGTGGCGGCGGGACTGCCGACTGCGGTGACCTTGGCCTGCGAGGATCGCGCGCTGGGCGAGGAGCTGCGGTCGCGCATCAACCTCGTACACTTCCGTACTTATTGCACCGACGATGTTGCCGGCGCGGAGGCGGGCGGAGCAGTCAAGAACGTTCTGGCGATTGCTTGCGGCATCGTTGAGGGCAAGAAATTTGGGCAAAATGCCCGGGCGGCTTTGATTGCCCGCGGATTTGCCGAAATGACCCGTTTCGGGGTGACGATGGGCGGTCGCCGCGAGACGCTTGCCGGCCTGTCGGGGTTAGGTGACCTCGTCCTGACCTGCTCGTCGACCAGCAGCCGCAATTTCTCGCTCGGCAAGGCCATCGGCGAAGGGCGGGACGTTCGGGAATTGATGAGGGATCGCCGGACCGTAGCCGAAGGTGCCCATACGGCTCCGGTGGTGAACCGGATTGCGCTGGAGCGTGATATCGACATGCCGATCGTTGGCGCGGTTGTCTCGCTGCTCGAAGGGAAGACACGGATCGACGAACTGCTGCAGACGTTGCTCAGCCGACCTCCCGGCGACGAAGAAGATTAAAAATCGACCGCGACGCCCTTCTTTTCCCAGTCACCGTACCGCGTGGGATCGAGCCGGTCTTCTTCGCCGGCCGGAGCGGCCGTGGGTTTGACTGGCTCCGGCTCGGGAACAGGCGGGGACGGGCTGAGATAGGCCGGGGGATCGAGGTGCTTTGGGCGCTTCATGACGTCAACATGATGTTCGGGAAGCCCGATGCCAAGCACTGAGGGACTTGGAGCCCGCAAAGCTGCTCTCCAGATTCTCGACGCCGTACTTCGGCGCGGCCAGACGGTCGACTCCGCTGGCGCGGCAGTTCGCAATCTTTCGCCTCCCGATCATGCGCTCAGTCTCGCTATCGCAGGCGAAGCGCTGCGGAGGCTGCCCGATCTGGACGTCTTGATCGACAGCGCGACGCGTCAGCGTTTGCCCGACGACAGCAAAGCCCGAATGGTATTGCGCCTGGCTCTCGCGCAGAAGGTCGGCCTCGGAACCCCCGACCACGCGCTGGTATCGACGGCGCTCCCCCTGGTCGAGGGCGGCCCGCGGCGCCTGGTACATGGAGTGCTGGGCACGTTGCTCCGCCGCGGCGTGCCCAAAATCGATACGCCCCGCCTTCCGGCCGACGCCGAAGAAAGATGGCGCTCCGCCTGGGGCGAGGAGGCGGTCCTCGCCGCTCGCCGGCAGATCGCAAGGCGCCCGCCCCTCGACCTCAGCTTTGCCGACGAGGCCGAAGCAGAAAGCTACGCGAGCGACCACGGCGGCGTATCGCTGGCTCCGAATCACGTCCGGGTGGAAAGCAGCTCGGTCGCCGCCCTTCCCGACTTTGATCAGGGACGCTGGTGGGTTCAGGACCTGGCGGCGTCCCTTCCGGCCCGGCTCATCCCTCGCGAAGCAGCAGACGTCCTCGACCTTTGCGCCGCACCGGGAGGCAAGACGATGCAATTGGCGGCGGCGGGACACCGCGTCACGGCTCTCGATGCATCAGCAAGTCGTCTCGGACGACTGCGCGACAATCTGGCACGTACGCATCTCGACGCCCGGCTGGTCGAAGCGGATGCGTTGAAATGGAAAGCCGATCGCCAATTCGACGCAATCTTGCTCGACGCGCCCTGCTCTGCGACCGGAACATTCCGTCGCCATCCCGAAGTCCTTTATCGTGCCCGTCCCAGGCACATTCATGAAAGCGCCGAGCTGCAGGCGCAGCTTGTCGACCATGCAGCGCAGTGGCTGAAGCCCCGCGGAACGCTTGTTTATTCGGTCTGCTCGCTCGAGCCGGCGGAGGGAGAGGAGGCCGTCCGCTCGTTCCTGGAGCGAAATGCCGAGTTCGAAATCGGTGTCGCCGACCGCCTCTCCGGATTCGTGGCGGCTTCACCTGAAGGCTGGTTTCGAATCCTGCCCGGATTGCTCGAAGAGCAGGGCGGGCTCGACGGCTTCTTCATGGCGCGCCTTGTCCACAAGGGCTGAACCCGTTTAATCGACACTATGCCGATTATCGCGCCCTCGATCCTTTCAGCAGACTTCGCCCAGCTCGGCGATGAAGTGCGTGCGATCGACGAGGCCGGCGCGGACTGGATCCATATCGACGTGATGGACGGGCATTTCGTGCCGAACCTGACGATCGGGCCCGCGGTGGTGAAGGCGCTCCGACCACACAGCGCAAAGCCGTTCGACGTCCACCTGATGATTTCGCCGGTAGATCCGTTGCTCGACGCATTCGCCGAAGCGGGCGCCGACTTCATGACCGTCCACCCGGAGGCGGGACCGCACCTTCATCGGACGATCCAGCGCATCAAGTCCCTTGGAAAAAAGGCGGGCGTCTCGCTCAATCCCGCAACTCCGGTCGATGTGCTGGATTATGTGTTGGATGAGCTCGACCTGGTCCTCGTCATGAGCGTCAACCCAGGATTCGGCGGCCAGAAGTTCATTTCGAGCCAGCTGAGCAAAATCGACAAGATCGGCGAGACGATCGTCCAGCGTGGTCTAAAAGTCGAGCTTGAGGTCGATGGCGGTGTCGATCCCGAAACCGCGCGCCAGGCCGTCGGAGCCGGCGCGACTGCGCTTGTCGCGGGGACCGCGGCTTTCCGGGGCGGCCCTTCCGCTTATGCCGATAACATCAAGGCGCTCAGGGGCGACGGGTGAGCGGCCCCGGATCGGGCCGCGATTCGGCCGCCGAGCGAGCTGTCGTCAGAAAGCTTGCCCGAGGCTCGTTCCTTTCCAGGCTCAAGCATTCGAAGCAGCCCCTGAAGCTCGTCGCGGTTCCGCGCGACCATGTGCATGGCGAGCGACAGCGCGGCGAAGCGCTCCTCGCGGGCCGTTTCACACTCGGCAGCGAAGGCTATCCTCTGCAGGACCTCGACTTCGGGCAGGTTGGAGCGACCGGCGCGCTTGCCGAGAGTCTGCAGGGCTTTTCCTGGCTTCGCGACCTTGCCGCCGCTGCGTCCCGGGAGAAAGGAGCAAGGCTGGCCGAGGCTGTGGTCGGCCGATGGCTGCTCGCCCACGGCACCAAGGTCGATGAGGCATGGGCTCCACATCTGTGGGGCGAACGCATCCTATTCTGGACCGCCTATGCCCCATATATCTTGTCCAGCACCGACAATGGGTACCGATCCGCGCTGCTCAACACCTTGGCCCGCGGCGCTCGTCACCTCGATTCCAGCGCGGACAAGGCGGCAGCCGGAATCGACCGGGTCACGGCCTGGTGCGGAGTGGTTGCGGCCGGCTTGCTCGTCCAGGGCGGAGTTCCAAGGGTCGCCCGCGGCGAAGCAGGGTTGGCGCGCGCCCTTGCTTCCGCCCAGTTCGACGACGGCGGGCTGATCAGCCGCTCGCCTTTCGAGCAGGCGTTGCTGGTCGATCGCTTCGGTCTGCTTCGGGCCTGTTATTTGGCCGCCAAGGAAACGATACCGGACGGGATCGAGGCCGCGGCCCAAGCCTCGCTCGCGGCGCTGCATGGAATCCTCATGGGCGATGGCATGCTTTCGAGCTGGCAGGGTTGCGGGCCTGGCGAGCAATCGCGCCTCACGGCGCTGATCGACGGCTGCGGGATGCGCGCGCGTCCGCTGCGTCAGGCGCGCGGTTGGGGGTATCAGCGAATGTCGGCGCTCGGAACGATCCTCATCATCGACGGCGCTCCGCCCCCGCCTCAGAAGATCGCGGAACAAGGATCGGCTTCGACCCTTGCGTTCGAATTGTCTGACGGGGCCCAACGGCTGGTGGTCAATTGCGGCGGTCCCGGTCCGTTTCCAACTGATCTTTCCGATGAGCTCGTCGAGGGCCTGAGGACGACGGCCGCTCACAGCACGCTCGTCCTGTCGGACACCAACTCTACCAATATCCTGGCCGATGGCTCGCTCGGGAAAGGCGTAGAGGATGTCACGATCGACCGCAGCGAGGACAATGATGCGAGCCGGCTCGAGGCCAGCCATGAAGGGTATGTGCGGGGGTTCGGGTTGGTTCACAAGCGCAGCCTGATGCTCGGCAACGACGGCAAGGAATTGCGCGGCGCTGATCAGCTCTTGCCAAAAGGCCGCAAGAAGATCCGCGAGGCCGCCTCCTACACGGTGCGCTTCCATCTCGCTCCCGGAGTCGAAGCAACGGTCACGGCCGACGGGATGGGCGCGATCCTTCGCTCGCGCGGCGCACCTCCATGGAACTTCCGCTGCCGCGGTGGGAATCTCGCGATCGAAGAGAGCCTTTGGATCGACGGGCGCGGTCGTCCCCACGCGACGATCCAGCTTGTCATCGTCGGCGAAGTATCGGCATTGGGCGGCGAAATCGGCTGGCATTTTCGCCGCGCCAGCTAAGCAACAAGGGAACATTGATGACCGACCTCGTCCCCGTCCGCCGGGCACTCATTTCGCTTTCCGACAAGAGCGGGCTGGGCGAACTAGCCTCGGGCCTGGCCAGGCATGGCGTCGAAATCGTCTCGACCGGCGGGACTGCCGCGAAGCTTCGAGACGCCGGCGCCACGGTAAGCGACATCAGCGATCTCACCGACTTTCCGGAGATGATGGACGGTCGGGTGAAGACCCTCCATCCGAAGGTTCACGGAGGTCTTCTCGGCGTTCGCAACAACGCGGAGCATGTTGCGGCAATGGACGAGCATGGGATCGCTCCGATCGATCTCGTCGTGGTCAATCTCTATCCGTTTCTCAGCACGGCCATGAGCGGCGCAGACCGCGATACAATCATCGAGAATATCGATATTGGCGGTCCGTCGATGGTGCGCTCGGCAGCCAAGAATCACGCCCATGTCGCGATCGTCACCGATCCGGCGGATTATGTCGAGCTTCTGGATGAGCTCGACCGAAACGGCGGCAGCACCTCCTTCGAGCTTCGAAGGAAGCTGGCCGCCAAGGCGTTCGCTCTTACCGCCGAATATGATTCGACAATTTCGCAATGGTTCGCCTTCGCCGACCAGGGCGAGCGCTGGCCGCACAACTGGACCTTCTCCTCGTCCATCAAGATGCCGCTTCGCTATGGCGAGAATCCACACCAGACGGCCGCGCTTTATTTGCCGGTCGGGCCGACCGCCCATGGAGTGGCGCACGCGACCCAAGTGCAGGGGAAGGAGCTCAGCTACAACAATCTGAACGACGCCAATGCTGCTCTCGAGCTTGTTGCAGAGTTCCGGGACGGATCGCCCACGGTGGTGATCGTCAAGCATGCCAACCCCTGCGGAGTGGCGACGCGTGACACATTGGCGGACGCCTGGCGTGAGGCTCTCGCCTGCGACAGCGTCTCGGCATTCGGCGGAATCGTCGCGACCAATCGGCCCCTCGATGCCGCGACGGCCGAAGCCATCACCGAGATCTTCACCGAGGTCGTGGTCGCGCCGGATGCGGACCAGAAAGCGAAGGCCGTTTTCGCAAAGAAGAAGAATTTGCGCCTGCTGCTCACCGGCGCGCTGCCCGACCCGGCGCGCGGAGGGACGAGCCTTGCGCTGATAACCGGAGGCCTCCTCGTTCAGGACCGCGACAATGGCGTCGTCACCCGCGACCAGCTGAAATGCGTGACGAAGCGACAGCCCACCGAGCAGGAGCTTCGCGACTGCATGTTCGCCTGGACCGTCGCCAAGCATGTGAAGTCAAACGCGATAGTCTATGCGAAGGACGGTGCGACGGCCGGCATTGGCGCCGGCCAGATGAACCGCCGCGACAGCGCACGTATCGCCGCCGCGAAGGCGATCGAAGCTGCGCAGACTCATGGTTGGGCGGAGCCCCGAACGGTGGGCTCAGCGGTCGCGTCGGATGCTTTCTTCCCCTTCGCCGACGGATTGCTCGCCGCAGTCGAGGCGGGCGCGACGGCCGTGATTCAGCCCGGTGGATCAATCCGCGACGATGAGGTAATCGCCGCCGCCGACGAAGCAGGGCTTGCCATGGTCTTCACCGGGATGCGGCATTTCAGGCATTAGATAATGTCGTCTGCGATCTGGTCGCGAGCCTCTGCCGCCTCCTCGGCCTCGCGAAGCTCGCGCACTTCGTGCTTACGAAGACGGAACAGCTCGCGGTCTTCAGGGCCGAAGCCCTTTGTCCACAGCACCGCGAAGAAGGCGACCAGGATGATCGGCACGCCGATCACCAATTGAAGCGTCTCCGGCAAGAGAAGGCGCACGCCTGCGCCGGCGACCACACCAGCCGACGTGGCCCAAGCAAGGTCCCATCTCCAACCGGAGACCGGAGCGCCGAGCTTAGTGGATAGGAGCCGCGACTTTGTGATCGATGCGAAGCCGAGGGCGACGCAGAGCCCGATGGCTGGCCCCGTCGCCTGGAATGCCTGCGGGAAATTCTCGTCCTTCATGATCAGGATCAGGCCCGTCGCCAGCCCCGCTTCGAGCGCCAACATCATGAGGCTGATGATCATGTTGCGGGTTCGAGCAACGTATATCAGCGCCGCTTCGCTGACGACCGCCGCCGCCGCGATCACCTCGGCCGCGAGGAGGAAGCCGAGCATCGCGGTGCCGCCCGTGAACGCTGAGCCGACGAGTCCCATCACCGCGCGGCCGGGGATGCCAAGCGCGAGCGCGATTCCCAGTTGCGCTGCAATGATCCAGTAGGTGACCTGCCGAACCTGCTTTGCAATACCGACCCGATCCCCGGCCGCGATCTTGCGTGTGATTGCCGGGCCGAGCACCGGTTCGAAGCTCGTCTTGAGCTTGGCGGGCAAGGTCGCGACCTGCTGCGCGGCATAATAGATCCCGACGAAGCTTGCGGGAAGAAATGCGCCCAATACCGCGAGGTCAATTCGCCGCGATGCCCATTCGACCACGTCGGCAGCCGCGACGGGAACGTTGCGAACGGCGGTACTCCACGAAGTGCTGAGGTCCGGCTTCCAGGCGTGCGGTCTTCCATAACAGCGGAACAGCGGAACGATCGCCGCGACCAGCGCCGCAACCATCGAGAGCACATAAGCGATGATCAGCCCATCGCCGCGCTCGACCATGATTGGCACGAACGACAACGCCAATGCGGCAATGGTGATTGTCCATGGCTGGACGATCGATCGGGCACGGACCGTCGCACCCACGTCATTGTGATAGGCGAGGGCCGCCAGCGCGATATCGGTCCAGGCAATGGCGAGGACGGTGATCGCAAGCAGCCGATCCAGGCCACCGACCGGCGTCGTTGGATACATGGCCTTGGGAAACAGGATGAGGACGGCCATCCCGATTGCGGATCCAATTGCTGCGACCAGAAGTCCGTCGGCGACGATGCAGGCCTGAGGCTTCGTCGCATCGGTCAGCTGCTGCGCAAGCGCACGCCGCAATCCCAAGGCCGCCACCTGCGCTGCAAACTCGACGACCAGCACCGCATAGGCGAAGCGGCCGAGCGCGGCGGGGCCGTAGATCCTTCCGCCGATGAACAGGAAAGGCACCATCCCCGCCAGCCGCAGGACGAAGCCGAAGACATTGAGCCGTCCGCCACGTGCAAGGGTTGCCATGTCCGCATCGGGCGCCTGCTCGGTCGGGGCCATGGCCCCCTGCGCGTCGGTCAATGCGCTGCGCCCCAATGCTCGCCCCAGCCGACCTCGACATCCAATGGCACGTCCAAAGTCATCATCGGCTCGGCAGCAGTCGACATTACGCGTCGAATGACTGCCGCTGCTTCCTCTTCCCGTCCGTCCGGAACCTCGAACACGAGTTCGTCGTGCACTTGAAGCAGCATGCGGACCCCATCGAGGCCAGCGTCGGCAAGGGCATCATCCATCCGGGCCATCGCCCGCTTGATGAGGTCGGCGCTGGTGCCCTGGATCGGCGCGTTGATCGCCGCGCGTTCCGCCCCGGCGCGGATAGAGGGGTTCGGTGAGCGGATGTTGGGCTCGAAGTGTGTCCTCCGTCCGAACAATGTCTGCGTGAATCCGCGTTCGCGAGCGCCGGCGAGCGTCGCATGGATGAATGCGCGGATGCCTGGAAACCGCTGGAAGTAGCGGTCTATGATCGCCTTGCCCTCGTCCTTGGGCACTCCCAACCGACCGGCAATTCCCCACGCCGAGCTGCCGTACAGGATCGCAAAGTTGATGGTCTTGGCCTGGTTGCGCGTGTCGCGGTCAACTCGCCCGAACAGCTCCTCGGCGGTTAGGCTATGGATGTCGACGCCTTCGCGGAATGCTTGTTTGAGCGCCGGGACGTCGGCCATGTGCGCGGCCAATCTCAGCTCAATCTGACTGTAGTCAGCACTCAGCAGCTTGAACCCCGGCTCGGCGACGAAGGCATCGCGGATCTTGCGCCCCAGCTCCGTCCGGATCGGGATGTTCTGCAGATTGGGGTCGTTCGATGACAGTCGGCCCGTCTGGGCGCCGGTCAACGAAAAGCTGGTGTGAACGCGTCCGGTCTCCGGGTTGATCTGTGCCTGGAGAGCGTCGGTGTAGGTGGATTTGAGCTTCGTCAGCTGCCGCCATTCAAGGACGAGCGTCGCGCACTCGACACCTTCAGATGCCAGCCGCTCAAGCTCATTCACGTCGGTCGAATATTGGCCGCTCTTGCCCTTGCGGCCGCCCTTGAGGCCGAGTCGACCGTAGAGCACCTCGCCGAGCTGCTGCGGCGAACCGATCGTGAATGGCCCGCAGGCAGCCTCGTAGATGCGTTCCTCGAGCCGAGCGATCTCTTCAGAGAAATCGCGGCTAAGCCGGGCAAGATATTCGCGGTCGACCTTGATTCCGCGCCGCTCCATCCTGCCGAGGACCGGAACGAGCGGCTTGTCCACGCGCTCGTAGACTCGCGTCACATTTTCTCCGGCCAGCCGCGGTTTCAGGCGCAGCCAGAGCCGCAGCGCAATGTCGGCATCTTCGGATGCATATTCGGTTGCCGGCCCCAACGGCACCTTGTCGAACGTGATCTGCTTCGCGCCTGTCCCGCACAATTGTTTGAATGGGATGCATTCGTGATCGAAGTGGATCTTCGCGAGCTCCTCCAGGCCGTGGCCGAAGCTACGGCCGGCATCCAGATCAAAGCTCATCACCATTGTATCGTCGACGGGCGCGACATGGATGCCCAGCTTGTCGAACATCACCCAATCGTACTTCAGATTGTGGCCGATCTTGAGGACCGCCTGTTCCTCGAGGAGTGGCTTTATCTTTCGAAGGACCAGCTCCATCGGCAGCTGGTTGGGCGCCTCGGAATACAGGTCCGCTCCGCTATGCCCGACGGGAATGTAGCACGCCCGATTCGGCGCGGTAGCCAGGCTGATCCCAGCAAGCTTCGCAATGACGCAATCGATGCAGTCGGTTTCCGTGTCGATGGCGACATAGCCCTGCGCGGCCGCCTCTGCGATCCAGCGATCCAAGACCGCCTCATCGATCACGGTTTCATACTTCGATCGATCGACCTCGATCTGCTCCGCTGGCGCCGGTTCCGACGGCTTCTTGTCCAATGAAGCCATGACGTCATTGATCCCGCCGCCGCTGCTGCTTCGCGGCGCAGGCACGCTGCCGCCGCCTTCCAAGCGGTTGAGGAGCGACTTGAACCCCATGTCGGCAAGGAAGTCGCGAAGCGGCTCTGGCGGAATTCCCTTGAGCTGAAGCGCCTCCAGCGGCTCGGGCAGGTTTGCATCACAGACAAGGCGCACGAGCTCGCGTGAGAGACGCGCGTTGCCGGCATGATCGATCAGCGACTGCTTGAGCTTGGGCTTCGAAATCTGGTCGGTGCTGGCGAGCACCGTTTCCAGGTCGCCGAACTGCTGGATTAGCTGCGATGCCGTCTTGGGCCCGATTCCCGGCACGCCGGGGACGTTGTCGACGCTGTCGCCCATCAGCGCAAGTACGTCGCCGACCTTCTCGGGAGGGACCCCGAACTTCTCGAGCACCTCGTTCCGGCCGATACGGCGGTCGTTCATCGTGTCCAGCATGTCGATCCCGGCATCCTCGTCGATCAGCTGCATCAAATCCTTGTCGGAGCTGACGATCGTCACGTTCCAGCCGGCTTTCTTTGCCTCGGTCACGTAGCAGGCGATGATGTCATCTGCCTCCAGCCCCGCTTCCTCGATGCAAGGGATGGAGAAGGCACGGGTCGCCACCCGGATCAGCGGAAATTGCGGGACCAGATCCTCCGGCGGCGGCGGACGGTGTGCCTTATACTGGTCGTACATCTCATTTCGGTGTGTGTGCTCAGACGCATCGAGGATCACCGCCATATGCGTCGGTCCGTCTGCGCGGGTCAGGTCGCCGGCCAACTTCCAAAGCATCGTGGTATAACCATAAACCGCGCCAGCCGGGGTGCCGTGCCGGTTGGTGAGCGGCGGAAGCCGGTGATAGGCGCGGAAGATGTAGCTCGACCCGTCGACCAGGTAGATGTGAGGGCGGGCTTGTGGATCGGCGTCGGACATGAGCTGCGCGGTTTAGCAGGGTGGTGACAAGAGGAAAGCCGCCGCAGGCATGGACTCTTGTTAGGAGGTAGCGCCAAAAACAAGGGGCGGCCCGGGGGAGCCGCCCTCTTAACTAAACGCACGGACCCGGGTGGGGGAATTGGATCCGTTGTTGGCGCAAACGAAGATTTGCGCAGGCCGATCCTACTGCTGTTGATTCTCCGACCACGGAACCGAGTACTTGCCGAAAAACGATAAAAAGGATATCGTTTATCGATAAGTGATTCGGAGTCCATCATGCCACATGACAAATCCGCTGTGCTGCCGATTGCGTATGTGCTCCTCCGCATCCTTATCATCTTTAACTGGCTTTACGGCGCCGCCATCTTGGGGTTGCTCGCGTTCACGTTCGTGAATGAGCCTTGGTTCATGCGAGCCATCGACGTTCCTCCAGGAACAGACGCGCAACCGATCATGATCGGGCTGCGGGTGATCGCCTTGTTAGGGATCCTGGCCGTGCCTCTGAACCATCTGATCCTGACGAGGCTGTTGCGGATGGCGGAAACGGTCGGTCGCGGCGATCCGTTCGTGGCCGCCAACGCCTACCGGCTCAATGCGATTGCGTGGGCGCTGATGGCTCTGCAGCTGCTCAGCATCGTGATTGGCGCGATCGGCAAGTCGATCGCGTCGAAGGAATTCCCGCTTCATCTGGATGCGGGCTTCTCGGTAAGCGGCTGGCTTGCCGTCATCCTGACGTTCGTGCTCGCCCGCGTCTTCGCCGAAGGCACATTGATGCGCGAAGACCTCGAAGGCACGATCTGATGCCGATCTCGGTCAAGCTGGACGATCTACTTCACCAACGGCGGATGACCCTGACCGAACTTGCGGAGAAGATCGACATCACACTCGCGAACCTGTCGATCCTCAAGACGGGCAAGGCTCGAGCCATTCGCTTTTCGACGCTCGAAGCCATTTGCGAAGTCATGAATTGCCAGCCCGGCGATCTGCTCGAATTCGTGCCAGGACCGTCAGCCGACTAGCAAGGGCCAGATCACCATTCCCAAGCCGATCATGCTGATGGTCCAGACGATCGTCCGGACGACGGGAATCCCGGCCGCATAGAGCGGCAGGTAGACAATTCGGGCACCAAGCCAGATCCAACCGCCGAGCGCAGTCGTCGCGCTGGTGCGGCCGGCGATCACGACTCCAAACAAGGCGATGATCGCAATTGGAAAGGTCTCCAGGAAATTTGCCTGGGCGCGCATGGTCCGGCCGGTCAGCGGGTTCGCTTCCGGTAGCTCCTGGTCGCGCGCGCCGACATTCCACTTGCGACCATATTGCTGAGTTTTGAAGCGGGTCGCCGTGAAGACGTAGACGAACAGCAACAACGCTCCGAACGCCAGAATCTTGATTTCGACAGCCATCTGATCCCCCCTTTCATTCTTCCTACGGCACCAGCACCGTATCCTTCGCTTCACGCAGAAGGTCCGGATAATCGAGTGTGTAATGCAGCCCGCGGCTTTCATGCCGGGACAAGGCGCTCCGGATGATGAGATCCGCGACTTCGACCAGGTTGCGGAGCTCGATCAGGTCCGGAGTCACCCGGAAATGACGATAATATTCGTGGACCTCTTGCCGCAGCATGTCGATCCGATGCCTAGCGCGCTCCAGTCGCTTGGTGGTTCGGACGATCCCAACATAATTCCACATGAAACGGCGGATTTCGCCCCAGGTCTGCGCAATCACGACCTCCTCGTCGCTGTCGGTGACCCGGCTTTCATCCCAGGCCCTGATCTCGGGCACGTCAGGCAGGTGATGGAAATTGCCGATGATGTGGCTTGCGGCCGCTTCGCCGAAGACCAGGCATTCGAGAAGGCTGTTGGAGGCGAGGCGATTGGCGCCATGCAGGCCCGACTGGGTGACTTCCCCCGCCGCGTAGAGGCCGGGTGCGTCGGTGCAGCCATGAAGGTCCACCACCACGCCCCCGCAGGTGTAATGTTGCGCAGGAACCACCGGGATGGGTTCCTTGGTGATGTCGATCCCGAGTCCCAACAGCCTTTCGTAGATGTTCGGGAAATGTGCTCGAACGAAGTCCTCGTCGCGGTGCGAAATGTCGAGGTGGACGTAGTCGAGGCCAAGGCGCTTGATCTCATGATCGATTGCGCGTGCAACGATGTCGCGCGGTGCAAGTTCGGCGCGCTCGTCGAACCGCTGCATGAACCGCGTTCCGCCTCCTTTGACACCGGGCGGGAGCTTCAGCTGGCCTCCCTCGCCACGCACTGCTTCGGTGATCAGGAAGTTCTTGAGCTCCAAACTGTAAAGGCAGGTCGGATGGAATTGCATGAATTCCATGTTGGAAACCCGGCATCCCGCCCGCCATGCCATGGCGATCCCGTCGCCGGTCGCTCCCCGGGGCGCGGTCGAATAAAGGTAGGCGCGGCCGGCCCCGCCACTCGCCAGGATGGTCGCCTTTCCTGTAAGCGTTTCGACCCGCTTCTTCTTGCGGTTGTAGGCATAGAGTCCGTGGACCGCGCCGCTCGTTGAAAACTGAGTCGCGTTGCGTCCGGTCACGAGGTCAACCGCGACCATGTCGGGGACGAGCCTGATGTTCGGATGCTTCGCTGCGGCGGTCTCGAGCGCCTGCTGAATGGCGTAGCCAGTCGCGTCGGCGACGTGGACGATGCGGCGGTGGCTGTGACCGCCCTCGCGGGTCAGGTGAAGCGCGTCGCCATCGGTCGCAAATGGCACTCCGAGGTCGATCAAATGCGCGATTGCGCGCGGGGCGGATTCGACCACATGCTCGACAACCTTGAGGTCGTTGAGGCCCGCCCCGGCAATCATAGTATCGTTGACGTGGGCTTCGAAGCTGTCCCCTTCCTCGAGAACCGCCGCGATCCCGCCCTGGGCCCAGCTGGTCGCGCCTTCGCTTAAGGCACCCTTGGCGATCACGGCGACCGTGTGGGTCTCGGCCAGGTTGAGCGCCGCAGTCAGTCCCGCAGCGCCGGAGCCGACGATGAGGACGTCGGCCGTCCTCCTCACGCGGCTTCCTGCGCCGCGGCGGTCAAGCTCAGGAATACGTCTTCCAGGTCAGGATCGCGGGTCGAAACATCGACGATCGCGAGACCCTCCGAAGTGAGTGACGCGAGCACCTGCCCGGCGTTCACCTTGTCCTTTCGGTAGGTGATCTCGAGCGTGCGCTCGTCGATCAGCGCGATGTCCTCGAAGCAGGCATTGGTCGGCACCGTGGTGATGTCACGGTCGAAGGTGACGACAACCGCTTTCTCCTGTGCCTTGCTGACCAACTCGCGCGTCGGTTCATTGGCGATCACCCGTCCGTGATGGATGATCGCGATCCGGTCGCACAGCTCCTCGGCCTCTTCGAGATAGTGTGTGGTGAGGACAATCGTGACACCGCGAGCGTTCAACTCTCGCACGTAATCCCAAAGCTGCCGTCGAAGCTCCACGTCCACACCGGCCGTCGGCTCGTCGAGGACGAGGATGGGTGGCGAATGGACCATTGCCTTGGCAACGAGCAGCCGGCGCTTCATGCCGCCCGAAAGCGTGCGCGAATAGGCATGGGCCTTGTCGGTCAGGTGCATGGCGGCGAGCAGTTCGTCGCTGATCCGGTCGGTGGCACGAATTCCGTACAGGCCCGCCTGAATCTCAAGCGTCTCTCGCGGCGTGAAGAAAGGATCGAAGATGATCTCCTGCGGCACGACGCCGATGGAGCGCTTGGAGTTGCGGGGATGCTCGTCGATGTCGAAACCCCAGATCGTCACCTTGCCGCCGCTCTTCACCACCAGGCCGGCAAGGATGTTGATCAGTGTCGACTTGCCTGCGCCGTTCGGGCCGAGGAGCCCGAAAATCTTGCCCCGGGGAACGTCGAAGCTGACCTCGTTTAGCGCGGGCTTCGGCTCCGCCCCTTTTGCGGCATAGGTTTTCGACAGGCTTTCGATGCGGATCGCAGGTTCATCCATGACGACGAAGGGGCATAAGAGCGCCTGGGGCAGGCGACAAGCGCTCCACTGGTGAACATCTTGTTTACCTTAATTCCTAAATCACCTTTCTCATTGTCTCCTTAATGTAGCGACATGACCAGTGGGTGTGGCGTCGATCGTCTGCTAATCATTGCGCTTGCCCTTCTGGCGCCGGCGACGATGGCGCACGCCGCTGGTCCCGCGGTTCAATCGAACGTCACTGCTGCGATCATCCTTCCCGTTACGGTCACCAAGCTCCAGAACATGGATTTCGGCTATCTTGCGGTCACAACTGCAGGGACTGCGGTGCTCGAGCCTAATGCCGACACCTTCAGCACGACTGGTGGAGTGACGCGGGTTGGAGGCGCGCCTCAATGCGCCGAGTTCGTCGGGGCATCCAAGGATTCGGCGGTGGTTAACATCAAGGTGCCGAACAAGCCGAGTGTCCTGACCCGCGTCGGCGGAACAGAAACCATGACCGTTACCAATTTTACCCTCCAGGGCCAGAACAAGCGCACGCTGGCAAAGCAGGCGAGCTTTACGTTTCGGGTAGGCGGAACCTTGAACGTGGCCGCAAACCAGGTGGAAGGGACTTACGTCGGGACATTCGACGTCACCGTCCAATACCCGTGATTGAGCGGTCTTAGGTTGAAGGGATGCGAGGGCATTGCTACCTCGCGTGAATGCCCGCTCAACCGCCCCCTGAAGTCATCCGCGTCTCGAAGTTGCAGGTAGCGTGCGACGGTTCCGGCGAAATCGTTCCGGCGCTCGGACACCCGCGCGTCTTCCTCCGCATCGATGAGAACATCGGTTTCGTCGAATGCGGCTATTGTGATCGCCGCTTCGTCCTTGAAGGGGGACCTGCGGACCGCAAGTCGGCATGACCTCGGCCGATCCTCGCCGGTTCCTGTACCGGAGCCTTGATCCGGACGGAGCACGGCGCCTCGCGGCCCGTCACCTTTCCGCCCATGACGATGGCGAGCTTTACCTCCAGTACAGCGCCAGCGAAGCGTTCGGCTTCGACGATGGGAGGCTGAAGACCGCGGATTATCACAGCAGTTCCGGCTTCGGGCTGCGCGGCGTTTCCGGCGAGACCACGGCCTTCGCCCATGCCAACGAGATCAGCGAGGAAGCGATAGCGCGCGCCGCTGCAACCCTGAAGCTGCTCGATCCGGCAAAGGGCGCGCCAGCGGCCCCGCCTCCCAGGACCAACCAGGCGATGTATGGCGCCGACGACCCTTTGAGCCTTGTCCCGTTCGCCGAAAAGGTCGCCTTGTGCCAACGGATCGACGCGGCCGCACGAGCCCGCGATCCGCGAGTATGTCAGGTTAGCGCCACCGTGGCGGCAAGCTGGAGTGTGATCGACATCGTCCGCTCCGACGGCTTCGTCGCTTCGGACGTCCGTCCGCTGGTCCGGCTGGGAGTTCAAATCGTCGTGGAGCAGAATGGCAGGCGGGAAACCGGCTCGCACGGGCTCGGCGGCCGGTATCTCTACGACAATCTGTTCGATGAAGTGCAATGGAACCGGGCAATTGACATTGCTCTCGCGCAGGCGCTGACCAACCTTGAATCGGTTGCTGCGCCGGCGGGAGAGATGCCCGTTGTACTCGGTCCGGGCTGGCCGGGAGTACTGCTGCACGAGGCTGTCGGCCACGGCCTCGAGGGCGATTTCAACCGCAAAGGCACGTCCGCCTTCACCGGCCGGATCGGGGAACGCGTTGCAGCTCCAGGCGTGACGGTGATCGACGACGGCGCCATGTTCCAGCGCCGTGGATCGCTGACGATCGACGATGAAGGAACCCCGACCCGCAAGACGGTGCTGATCGAGGATGGCATCCTCAAAGGCTATCTGCAGGATCGCCTGAACGCCCGGCTGATGGGGATGGAGGCGACGGGCAACGGCAGGCGCGAGAGTTTCGCGCACGCGCCCATGCCCCGGATGACGAACACGTTCATGCTGGGCGGGCTGGATGATCCCGCGGATCTCGTCGAACGGGTCAAGGACGGCATCTACGCCAAGAGCTTCGGCGGAGGCCAGGTCGACATCACCAGCGGCAAGTTCGTCTTCTCCTGCACCGAAGCCTACCGCATCCGAGGCGGAAAGATCGCCGAGCCGATCAAAGGCGCTACGCTCATTGGCGACGGCCCGACCGTGCTTACGCGGGTCAAGGGCATCGGCAACGACCTTGCGCTGGACGAGGGCGTGGGTGTTTGCGGCAAGGGCGGCCAAAGCGTTCCTGCAGGTGTCGGCCAGCCGACCCTGCTCATCGATGGCCTGACCGTCGGGGGCACCGCCGCTTGAGTCAGGATTGGCGTGCCGACGTCCTGACATTCTGGTTAGGGCTGAAGCCCGAGCAATGGTGGACCGCCGACCCCGACCTCGACCACCGCATCAAGCAGAACTTCCTCAAGCTGTGGGATAATAAGCGCCAGCTCCCGGTCGACGCTTTCCTTCCAGACGCACTGACGGCCGCGGCGGCAGTCATTCTTTTCGACCAATTTCCACGGAACATGTTTCGGGGGCATGCAGATGAGTTTTCGACCGACCATCTGGCGCTGGCAGTGGCCAAGGGCGCAATCGAGCGGGGTCTGGATCAGGAACTCGCTCATGACGAGCGCAAATTCCTCTACATGCCATTCGAGCACAGCGAGAATCTCGAGGACCAGAGAAGGTCCGTCTTGCTCTTCGCCGAGCTCGGAGACGACGAACAGCTAGCCTATGCGAAGAAGCACCTCGAGATCATCGAGCGCTTTGGGCGGTTTCCTCATCGGAATGCGCTGCTGGGCCGCGCGCCGCGCGCCGCCGAGATGGCCGCCGGCGACATAACGCCGTTCAAACTTTAAAGGAGGTGCGCGATCGGGCCCGGGTCGAACCCGGCCTCGGTCAGCTTGCGCGTCACATCCTCGGCGGACGCGCCCTCCTCGCGTTTGGCGAGCGCCAATGCCAGCGCCGACCGGGTCCCCGACCGGCAGAAGGCAAGAAGCTTGCCGTTTTCCGCCTCGCGCATGGCCTTCTGCATTTCTTCAACATCGGCCGGACCGATGCCGCGGATGATCGGCACGAAATGATAGGGGATTCCCGCCTCGGCCGCGGCGGCCTCGATATCGGCTGCGAGCGGCTGCCCGGGTTCTTCGCCGTCGGGCCGGTTGTTCACGATGACCGTTACGCCTTGGGCCGCCAGCCCCGCGACCTCGTGCGGCGCGATCTGGCCGCTTACCATCACTGTGTCGCTGAGCTGGCGGATCATATCGTCCTCACTTTGCCGGTGCGTCCGGACCTCCGGTCAATCCATAATAGTCGAGATAGGGCTGGATCTGCGGATCGTGCCCGGCAAATGCCTTGTACATCTCGGCATAGTCGAGCGTGTTGCCGCGCGACAGGACCATGTCGCGGAAACGCTGGCCGTTTTCGCGAGTCAGGCCGCCGTGGGTCTGGAACCAGTTGAAGGCATCCTGTCCGAGCATCCGCGTCCACGCATAGGCATAATAGCTCGCGGAATAGCCATTGCTCCAGATGTGGAGGAAATAGCTGGAGCGGTAGCGCGGGGGGACGTCCTTCGTGTCGAACCCGCCCTTCGCCAGTGCTTCGGCTTCGAACTTGTCGACATCCTGGAGCGGCGCGTCCGCGGCAAGCGAATGCCAGTCGAGATCGAGCCGTGCAGCCTCGAGCGCCTCGCCGACCTCATAACCCTGGTTGAAGGTGCGCGCGGCAAGAATCTTCTTCACCAGATCAGCGGGGATTGGCTGACCGGTCTGATAGTGGACTGCGTAATGGGGCAGGATCTTGGGATCGAGTGCCCAATTCTCGTTGAACTGCGACGGGAATTCCACGAAATCGCGTGCGACGCTGGTGCCCGAAATGGTCGGGTAGGTCTGCGCGGCGAACATCCCGTGAAGCGCGTGTCCGAACTCGTGGAACATCGTCGTCACGTCATCCCAGCTGACCAACGCAGGCTGGCCGGGTGCGGGCTTCGTAAAATTCTCGACATTGAAGACGACCGGCTTGGTCTTGCGCAGATATGACTGGTTGACGAGGTTCGACATCCACGCGCCACCGTTCTTGTTGTCGCGCTTCCACGGGTCGATCATGAAGATGGCGAGCTCACTGCCGTCCTTGTCGTAAACCTGGAACACCTTCATGTCCGGGTTCCAAGTCGGGATGTCCTTCCGCTCCTTGAACGTCAGTCCATAAAGCTGGTTCGCGGCGTAGAAGACGCCGTCGGTCAGGACCTTGTTGAACTCGAAATAAGGCTTCAGCTCGTCGCTGCTTAGCGCATAACGCTGCTTGCGGATCTGCTCCGCATAATAGTTCCAGTCGGCAGCCGTCGGCTGGAAGGTTGCGCCCTCGGACTTCGCAAGCGCGACGATGTCGGACCACTCCTTGCGCTCCTTCGACGCAACGGCCGGTGCGAGCCGATCGAGGAATCCGACTGCCGTGGCGCGATCCTTCGCCATCTGGTCGTATAGATTGTAGTCGGCGAAATTCGGCGCCCCGAACAGCGCCGCTTTCTTCGCGCGCAGCTGCGCAAGCTTGCTGACGATCGCGCGAGTGTCGTTGGCGTTTCCGCGCTCCGCGCGATTGAGGCTCGCTTCGAACAACTTCTGCCGCGTGTCGTGATTGGTCAGCGATTCGAGCGAGGGCTGCTGCGTCGTGTTCTGCAGGGGAATGACATAGCCCGACACCTTGCGTCCCTTTGCAGCTTCCTGCGCCGCGGCGAGCTGTTGCGGAGAAAGGCCGGCGAGGGCGGCCGGGTCATCGACATGCAAAGCGCCGGCCTTCGCTGCGGCAAGCAGCTTCTGGCCGAACGAGGTCTGGAGCGTGCTGAGTTGCTTGTTGAGCGCCTTGAGCTCCGCCTGCTTGGCAGGCGGGAGTTGCGCCCCCGCGTGGACGAACTGCTTGTAATAGACGTCGAGCAGCTTTGCCTGCTCAGGGTTCAGGTTCAGCTCTGCCTGATGGTCGTGCAGATACTTGAAGCGCTGGAACAGCTTCTCATTGAGATAGATGAAGTCGTTGTGCGCGGCGAAGAGCGGAGAGGTCTTCGTGTCGGTCGCCTGAAGCGTGTCGTTGGTGTTCGCACCATTGACCGCGTTGAACGCGAGGCC
>Ga0163162_10000298_pt1 | contig 45571 bp, 37 predicted proteins | sample S55metaG_FD_115310 | JGI IMG/M metagenome (GOLD analysis project Ga0163162, IMG submission 115310) | Switchgrass rhizosphere microbial communities from Kellogg Biological Station, Michigan, USA - S5-5 metaG | ecosystem: Host-associated > Plants > Roots > Rhizosphere > Soil | place: USA... | reverse complement strand
TCGATCGCGCATCCCTCACCCCGCACACATGAACAAAAGCCGTCGATTATAGCGATCCCCCCGCGAAGACGCTCGGGTATACTCCGCCATCCTTTACAAAAGCTCTGGAACCGATTCTCGATGCCGAACACTGCCGCTGCGCTCGACTTATTATTGCTGCCGACCTGGCTGGTACCCGTCGAACCTGCAGGCGTTGTGCTCAAGGAGCACGGCCTGGGCATCCGCGACGGTCGCATCGTGTTTATCGGCCCGCGCGCCGAAGCATTGAAGTGTATCGCCACTGAAACCCGGGAATTGCCGGATGCGCTGCTCGCTCCTGGCCTGATCAATGCTCATGGCCACGCGGCGATGACGCTGTTTCGTGGCCTGGCCGATGATCTGCCGCTGATGACCTGGCTGGAAAACCATATCTGGCCGGCCGAAGCCAAGTGGGTCGATGAAGATTTCGTCCGTGACGGCACCGACCTGGCCATCGCCGAGCAGATCAAGGGCGGCATCACCTGCTTCTCGGACATGTATTTCTTTCCAAAAGTCGCCAGCGAGCGCGTGCATAACAGCGGCATTCGCGCGCAGATCGCCATTCCGATCCTCGATTTCCCGATCCCGGGCGCCAGCAGCGCCGATGAAGCCATTCGTCAGGGTGTCGAGTTGTTCGGCGACTTGAAGCATCACGAACGCATCAAGATCACCTTCGGCCCCCATGCACCGTACACCGTCGGCGACGAGAATCTCGAGAAAATCCGCGTGATTGCCGAGGAGCTGGACGCATCGATCCACATGCACGTCCATGAAACCGCGTTCGAAGTCCAACAAGCGCTGGAGCAGCGTGGCGAGCGCCCGCTCGCTCGCCTCGGTCGTCTGGGTCTGCTCGGCCCGCGCTTCCAGGCTGTGCACATGACCCAGATCAGCGATGACGACCTGGCGTTGCTGGTAGAAAGCAACACCAGCGTGATCCACTGCCCGGAGTCGAACCTGAAGCTGGCCAGCGGTTTCTGTCCGGTCGAGCGTTTGTGGCAGGCTGGGGTGAATGTCGCAGTCGGCACCGATGGCGCGGCGAGCAACAATGATCTCGACCTGCTCGGTGAAACCCGCACCGCCGCCCTGCTGGCCAAAGCCGTCGCCGGCTCCGCTACCGCGCTGGACGCCCATCGGGCACTGCGCATGGCCACGCTGAATGGCGCGCGCGCACTGGGGATCGAGACGCAAGTCGGCTCGCTGGAAATCGGCAAAGCCGCGGACATCGTCGCTTTCGACCTGTCCGGCCTGGCCCAGCAACCGGTCTACGACCCGGTTTCGCAGCTTATATACGCCACCGGTCGCGATTGCGTGAAACACCTGTGGGTCGCCGGCAAGCAACTGCTCGACGACCGCCGCCTGACGCGACTCGATGAAGAACAACTTGGCGCCATAGCCCGAGCCTGGGGCCAGCGCATCAGCGGCCACACCGAATCGTAAACACCCCGACGCAAACGCCGGGGCTACAGCCTTTTTAAAGTTTTAGAGGAATTGAACATGAGCAACGTCGACCACGCCGAAATCGCCAAATTCGAAGCCCTGGCCCATCGCTGGTGGGATCGTGAAAGCGAATTCAAACCGCTGCACGACATCAACCCTTTGCGGGTCAACTGGATTGACGAGCGGGTCAATCTGGCCGGCAAGAAAGTCCTCGACGTCGGTTGCGGCGGCGGCATCCTCAGCGAAGCCATGGCCCAGCGTGGCGCCACCGTGATGGGCATCGACATGGGCGAAGCGCCGCTGGCGGTCGCGCAACTGCATCAGCTGGAATCCGGTGTCAGCGTCGAATACCGCCAGATCACCGCCGAAGCCCTGGCCGAAGAAATGCCCGAGCAGTTCGACGTGGTCACGTGCCTTGAGATGCTTGAGCACGTGCCTGACCCGTCGTCGGTAATCCGCGCCTGCTTCCGCATGGTCAAGCCGGGCGGCCAGGTGTTCTTCTCGACCATCAACCGCAATCCAAAGGCTTACCTGTTCGCGATCATCGGCGCCGAATACATCATGAAGTTGCTGACGCGCGGCACCCACGACTTCAAGAAATTCATCCGCCCGTCCGAGCTGGGCGCGTGGAGCCGCATGGCTGGCCTGACCGTCAAGGACATCATCGGCCTGACCTACAACCCGCTGACCAAGCACTACAAGCTGGCGAACGACGTTGACGTCAACTACATGATCCAGACCCTGCGCGAGGAATAAGCCGATGGCGATCAGAGCAGTTCTCTTCGACATGGACGGCACCCTGCTCGACACGGCGCCGGACTTCATCGCCATCCGCCAGGCAATGCGCGCCGATCGTGGTTTGCCGCCGATGAACGACAAGCACATCCGCGACGAGATTTCCGGCGGTGCCAAGGCGATGGTCGCGGTGACCTTCTCGATGGACCCGGAGTCGCCGGGCTTCGAAGAACTGCGCCTGGAGTTCCTTGAGCGCTATCTGGTTGGCTGCGCCGTGCACAGCAAACTGTTCGACGGCATGGGCGAACTGCTCGCCGACATCGAGAAGGCCAAGCTGATCTGGGGCGTAGTGACCAACAAGCCATTGCGCTTTGCCGAGCCGATCATGCAGCAACTGGGACTGGCCGAGCGTTCGGCATTGCTGATCTGCCCGGATCACGTGAAAAACAGCAAGCCGGATCCGGAACCGTTGATCCTTGCGTGCAAGATGCTTGATCTGGATCCGTCGACGGTTCTGTTTGTCGGCGATGATTTGCGCGATATCGAATCGGGGCGCGATGCCGGGACGAAAACCGCTGCGGTGACGTTCGGTTATATCCATCCGGACGACAACCCGCGCCACTGGGGCGCGGATGTGGTGGTGGATCATCCTTCGGAATTGCGCAAGGTACTTGATAGCGCGCTTTGCAGCTGCTGAGACCTGACGCAGAGCGTCATTGGCTGCATTCCCACGCGGAGCGTGGGGAACGATCTGACTCCATGATGAGGTTTTTATGTTTGATTATTCCGCTCGTCCCGAATTGCTCAAGGATCGGGTCATTCTGGTCACCGGTGCCGGTCGTGGCATTGGTGCGGCTGCGGCGAAAACCTACGCCGCCCACGGCGCCACCGTATTGCTGCTGGGCAAGACCGAAGCGAACCTGACGCAGGTCTATGACGAAATCGAAGCGGCAGGCCACCCTCAGCCGGCGGTGATTCCGTTCAACCTAGAAACCGCCCTGCCCCATCAATACGATGAGCTGGCAGCGATGATCGAAAGCGAATTCGGCCACCTCGACGGCTTGCTGCACAATGCCTCAATCATCGGCCCACGCACGCCGATCGAGCAGTTGTCCGGGGAAAACTTCATGCGCGTCATGCAGATCAACGTCAACGCCATGTTCATGCTGACCAGCACCCTGCTGCCGCTGCTCAAGCTGTCGCAGGATGCGTCGGTAGTGTTCACCTCCAGCAGTGTCGGGCGTAAGGGCCGTGCGTACTGGGGCGCTTACGGCGTCTCGAAGTTCGCCACCGAAGGCCTGATGCAAACCCTGGCTGATGAAGTCGATGGTGTGGCGCCGGTGCGTTCCAACAGCATCAACCCGGGCGGTACGCGCACCAGCATGCGCGCGCAAGCTTATCCGGGGGAAAATCCGCTGAACAACCCGACGCCGGAAGAAATCATGCCGGTGTACCTGTACCTGATGGGCCCGGACAGTACCGGCATCAACGGCCAGGCATTCAACGCGCAATAACTGCCATACGTCGCATTTGTTGCCGCGGCAGATTCCTGTCGCGGCATGCATTTGCCGCTGGCGACCGTCACATTTCAGTCAATTTTCCAGCGCACACCTCTCACCCCAATATCCAAACCATTGATTCCAAACGGTTTAAATAAAACCGAACCGAATGGCACGACTTTCGCTCTAATTTTCCTCAAAGCAAGCCACGTGAAGGCAATGGGGCGAGGCCGATTTCGATAGCTGACTAATCGTCATCCGGCAGACTAAACTTACGCCAAACGTCCTACGGGACTGATGGATCAGTATGGCGCAGCCCATAGCCGCTCTCACCCAGCCTGTAAGACAGACTTACTGCTAAGGGTTCACGCCATATGAAATCACCCTCCCAGACCAATGCAATTGACTTTGACAGTGCCAAATTGCAACGCCTGGGCTTTGGTCAGCTGCCTCCCCTTCTGGAGCGACCGACCAGCCTGGCGCAATTGCGCCAGCAAATGAGCCTGCAACTGCAGACCAGCCTTGAGCCTCAACGCATCCTCGGTCTGTTTTTCCGCGAAGTTCAGCGCCTTGTGCCGCTGGACGCGCTCAGCTATGTGCACCAAGGCAGCGATTTGCGCCTGGAGTTCGGCAGCCGCGGCCACCACTCGATCAGCTATACCCTCAGCCACGAAGGCGAGCACATGGGTGAGCTGATATTCCGCCGCAACCAGCGCTTCAACGAACAGGATCAGGGCAACCTTGAATCACTGTTGTCGTCGCTGCTGTACCCGATGCGCAATGCCCTGCTCTACCGAGCTGCCACGCAGAGCGCCCTGCGTGATCCGTTGACCGGCGCCGGTAACCGCATCGCCATGGAGCAGACCTTGCAGCGCGAGATCGACATGTCGCGTCGGCATGTGCAGCCGCTCTCGGTGCTGATGCTTGACATCGATCACTTCAAACGGGTCAACGACAGCCACGGCCACAGCGCCGGCGATGACGTACTTAAAGCCATCGCGGCGACCATCAAGGCGCAGTTGCGCAACGTCGACATGGTATTTCGTTACGGTGGCGAAGAGTTTCTGGTGCTGCTGTCCAATACCAGCCGGGATGCGGCCGCAATGGTCGGCGAACGTTTGCGTTATGCGACGCAGGCAGCTGAATACTATGCGGACGGGCAGTTGATCGAACTGACCGTGAGCCTGGGATGTTCGACGTTGTTGCCCGGCGAATCGGCCGACAGCTTGCTGCGCCGCGCCGACAGTGCGTTGTACGTGGCCAAGCGTGAAGGACGCAACCGGTTGGCCATGGCCGGCTAAGGCTTTCCAACCAACACAAAACAGTGTGGGAGCGAGCCTGCTCGCGAATGCAATCTGACATTCAACCATGAGTTGACTGACAGACCGCTTTCGCGAGCAGGCTCGCTCCCACATTAGTTTCATGTAGCCGAAATCAGCTCTCGACTACCGCCCTGCGCTCTCGGTTGACCACCAAGCGTTCCGACGTCTCCAGTTGCATGCAGCGCTCCAGAAACAGGTACATGTAGTCGTAGCTCTTGCACACAGCCTGACGCAGTTCGGCCTGCAAGGCCTTGCTCGGGTTCATCCCCGCCAGCGTGCAGATGATTTCCAACGCCTCCCAGGGATGAGCCTCGTCGTACTGGGCATGCATCTTCAGCCACTTCATGGCCCGTTTGCGATCCTCTTCGGGAAACGCTGCGGCATATACGCCGGTGGAGCAGACCAGCGCCGACCACTCCCCGGTCGCGCCTTCAATCGCATAGTTGGTCGCGGCGATGGCCACAATCAGCGAATCAGCCGAACTGGTGTGCCAGCACCAATGACTCAAGGCATGCAGTTCGGGCGGCACATGCTGCGCCTGAAGGTCTTCCAGACTGACGCCATGGGCACGACTCCAATGCACCCAGTAATCGGCGTGATTGAGTTCAACACGGATATTGCGCATCAGCCAGCGCCGCGCCATGTCTTCACCCGGATGCCGGGCAAACCTGGTTTTGGTGAGATTCTGCGCCATGTACAACGCAAACTGCTCAACCACCGGCCAGCCACCGATCAGGTACTGACGCATGGTTCTGGCGCTGAGTTTGTTATCACGCATGCGCAGGTAAAGTTCATGTTCGACAACCCGGCGCTTGCTCTCGCTGCAATCCTCGATCAGCTGTTGTGCCCAGCCGGGATAACTTGCAGCTTCCATGAGTGGTCCGGTTCGGTTGAATGTGTCGATCACTGTTCGGCTCCTTTTGATTTGTGATTGTAAGGATCGGCGAGAGACTTCAACGGAACGTGCCAGGCGCTTTGAACAACAGCGGTTGCGGTCTGGCGGGCCGACTTTGCAAACTGTCGCAGGTAAACAACTGTGGGCGTTCTATAACATAACCCTGAGCGTAATCCACACCGATTTCAAGCAATGCCTGCTCGATCTGGGTTGTTTCAACAAACTCGGCAATTGTCTGCTTACCCATGACATGCCCGATGTGATTGATCACTTCGACCATTGCGCGGTTAATCGGGTCGTCCAGCATATCCTTTACGAAACTCCCGTCGATCTTCAGGAAGTCTACAGGCAAATGTTTCAGATAAGCGAATGAAGACATTCCGGCGCAAAAATCATCTAACGAAAAGTAGCAACCTAAGCCTTTGAGTTCATTAATAAATCTTATTGCACTGCCCAGATTTGCAATTGCACTGGTTTCTGTAATTTCAAAACAAATCATTTCAGGCGGTATTGCATAGTTAACAAACTGCTCTCGCAGAAAGTGCAAAAACGCGTCATCTCCTATAGTAATGCCTGACAGATTAATCGCACACATTGCTAAAGGCTCTTCATGTTCTTGTGCAATACATTGAGCAATAACCTTGAATACGTTCTGAACTACCCAACGGTCCAGTTGACTCATCAAACCGTAGCGCTCGGCAGCGGGAATGAAACTGTCCGGCAAGATCATCCGCCCGGCTTCATCATGCAGACGCAGCAGAATCTCAATGTGCCCACCCTTGTTGTCGCCCGGCTTGAGGGGGGCGATTTCCTGGGCGTACAGACAAAAGCGATTTTCTTCCAGTGCCATGTGCAGCCGTTGCACCCAAGCCATTTCGCCAAAGCGCAGCGACAGCTCGGAATCGTCGGCGTGGTAGACCTGCACCCGGTTGCGGCCCTTCTCCTTGGCCATGTAACAGGCCATATCGGCCGCGCGCAGTGAGGCTTCGAGGGTCGTCGGGGTCTGCGCGATATGCACCAGGCCAATGCTCACCGTGGTCAGGAACGGCCGCCCTTTCCAGACAAAATGCAGGTTCTGCACCGTCTGGCGTAGCGCCTCGGCAATCTTCTCGGCCGCGTCTGGCGCGCAGTTCTCCAGCAAAATGCCGAACTCATCACCGCCCAGGCGCGCCAGCGTGTCGCCTTCGCGCAGCCCCGACTGCAACAGCGTACAAATGTGCCTTAACAGTTCATCGCCGGCGGCGTGACCACAGGTGTCGTTGACCAGTTTGAATTGATCGAGGTCGAGGAACATCAGCGCATGCCGCCCGGAATGGCGCGTGAGGTTATGCAGTGCCTGCTCCAGCCGATATTCGAACTCGCGACGGTTGGCCAACCCGGTCAGCGCATCATGGGTCGCCTGCCACGACAGGTTGGCGATGTATTGCCGCTCCTGAGTCATGTCGTGCAACACCAGCACCGTGCCGCTGACCTTGCCGGCATTGCGGATCGGCGCGCCGACCAGCGTCACTGACAACGTCGTGCCATCCAGGCGCTGGATCAGTTTCGAATGCTCGCTGCCGCCACTGAGCTGGCCACTGAGAATGTGCTCGATCAGCGTCAGGCCTTCGGCCTGGGCATTGTCGTCGAGCAAGTTGAACAGCGCGGCCAGAGGCAGGCCGGCCGCCTGCTCGGCCTTCCAGTGGGTCATGGCCTCGGCGGCAGGGTTCATGTAATCGATGGCGCCGCTGACATCGGTGGTGATGACGCCATCACCGATCGAATGCAAGGTGACGTGCGCCCGATCCTTCTCCAGTTGCAGCGCCTCGGCAAAGGCATGGCGCTGCTTGAGCAATTTGTGCGTGCGCCACAAGGCCAGCACGATCAGCCCCAGTGCCGTGGCCAGATTGGTTAACAGCAGCAGCCGCAGAATCATCCGCGAGCCTTCGCCCAAGGCATCGCTGAAAGCTTTCGCCGCCGGAGTCACGCCATCGTTGATGGCAAAAATCCGCGCCTTCCAGCGCTGGATATCGGCGCTGCTGGCGGTGCTATCTGAAATGCTGCGGTGCATCTCCTGCGCCACGTCATCCAGTTCGACCAGATAGGCATCGCCGACCGTCCAGCGGTCAATGGCGGTTTCCAGATAACTGAAATGGCGGAAGTTGAGGTACAGCCAGATCAGGCTGGAGACGTCGTCGGGGTGGTTGCCGCCCTTGAGAATACCTTCGCGCGCTGCGGCCAGATCCGGCGGTTGATGATCCAGCGCCAGGCGCAACTGATGCCCGCCTTGCGGCACGGCAATCGCGTTGCGGTATTTGAGGAAAATCGCCTCGTCGCGACTGTCGGCGTATAGATTGAGGTAGTAGATCGCGTCTTTCTGGCCCTTGGACCAGAGACTTTCGCCAGCGACATAGCCGCGAACGGCCGAGAGCACGTAAAGACTCACGCCACCCAGTAACGCTTGAAACAACACGACGGCAATAAATGGCCAGACGATGCCCAACAACCGTGGCGTTCCGAGAGTCCGCTTTTGCTTCATGAGATCCCTTGCGCAAGCACTGCCAGATGAACACCGGAAAATCCCGCTCCTGACAGCTCAGCCTAGGCTAGTTTTCGACAAGTCAAAGGGACAGCTCTGCCGTCCTCTAGGTCGATTGTGCAAATGGCTGTGCTGCTTGCGCGTTCCGGTTGATTTTACTCAATGCAATTCAAGCACTAAGCACAGAAACCGGAACGAAACTCAAGGGCGCTGGATCTGCTGCAGGTGACCATAGAGCTTGGCATACAGACCGCCATCGGCGATCAGCTGCTGGTGATCGCCGTCTTCAGCGACCTGACCACCATCGAACACCAGCACGCGATCAGCCTGTTTCACCGCCGACAGTCGGTGGGCAATGATCAGCGTGGTGCGGCCATTGAGGAAGCGCGCCATGGCCTGATGCAGGTTGTACTCGGTGGCGGCGGCGAGGGCAGACGTGACTTCGTCGAGGATGACTACTTTCGGCTCGGCGAGGATCATCCGCGCGATGGCCAGCCGTTGGCGCTGCCCGCCCGACAGACGCACGCCGGAGCGACCGACAATACTGTCGAGGCCATTGGGCAAAGCGCGGATGGTCGCGTCCAGCTGAGCGATTTCCAGCGCCTGCCAGCAGGCTTCGTCACTGCGGGTGCGGCCCATGGTCAGGTTGGCGCGCACGGTGTCGTTGAACAGCGCCGGGTGCTGTAACACCACCGCGACATTTTCGCGAACCGTTTCCAGGCCGATGTCCTGCTGGGTCGAACCGCCGAACCGGATGGTGCCGGCCAGCGGTGTATAAAGCCCGAGCAACAACTGCACGAGGGTACTTTTACCGCCGCCACTGGCACCGACAATCGCGACTTTCTCACCGGGGGCAATCGACAGATTCAGTTGATCCAGCACCAGTTCATCGCCGTAGCCGAAGCTCAGGCCCTGCACCTGAATGCCAACGGTGTCACGGCCCTTGAACGGATCGACGCCGCCGGGATATTGCGGCTCATCGGCGCGCGCCAACAACTCGCTGATCCGCGCCAGCGCCCCGCCCGCCGCGTAATAGGCGTATTGCAGATTGAGCAGCTGTTCGACCGGGCCGATCATGAACCACAGGTAACTAAACACCGCGAGCATCTGGCCGATCGACAGGTCGGAGAACAACACCGTGAGCATCGCTGCCGCGCGGAAAATATCGATGCCGAACTGAAAGAGCAAACCACTGGCGCGGTTGGAAGCGTCGGTTTTCCACTGCGAGTTGACCGCGTAGTTACGCACTTCCTGCGCACGCAGACCGAGTCGCCCTAGGAAGAATCCCTGGCGGTTGCCGGCACGGATTTCCTGAATCGCATCGAGGGTTTCGCTCAACGCCTGGGTGAAGCGCGAGGTGCTGTCGTTCTCGAGTTTCTTCAGGTGTTTGACGCGTTTGCCCAACTGCACCGTGGCGTAGATCACCAACGGATTGAACAACAGAATCAATAGCGCCAGTTTCCAGTGCATCCACATCAGGATGCTCGCGGTGCCGACCAGCGTCAGCATCGCCACCAGAAAGCGGCTGAGGGTTTCGCCGACGAACTTGTCGAGGGTATCCAGATCGGTGACCAGGTGCGTCGTCACCGTGCCACTGCCCAGGCTTTCGTATTCGCCGAGGGAAATCCGCTTGAGGCGTTCGATCAGACGCACGCGAATGCGATAAACGATGTCTTTGGCCAGCCGTGCGAACAGCCGCGACTGCAACACGCCGAAGCACAGCGAGCCGCAACGCAGGGTCAGCGTCACTACCAGCATCAAGCCGATGTAACCCGCCGCTTGCTGCCACATACCGGGCAGCACGTGATTCATGACTTTCAGCGCAGCGTCGCCATGGCCGAGCAGCACTTCGTCCACCAGCAACGGCAGCAGCAACGGAATCGGCACACTGCATAGCGTCGCCAGCACGGCGACACCGTTAGCGATCCACAGGGATTTTTTGTGCCTCAATGCCAGTCGCCGGACTTCTGCCCAGCTCAGCCGGTCGACACGCTTTACGGCTGGCGTGTCATCGGCCCGATCAGACACAGGCCGCACGCTCCAGCCAGCGGCCGAGCAATGGCGACAGTTCACTGAGCGGTTGGTAGCCGTTGGTCAGCAGGGCCAGTTGGCCGTTGCGCTCGGCGAGCAGGGTCGGGAAACCGGCGATGCCCAGATCCTGCACCCAACTGAAATCGGCCTGAGTCGCTTTGTGCTGGTCGGCATGATCGAACAAGGCGGCGAATTCGATACGCGGTACACCGGCCTTTTCTGCCAGCTCGACCAGCACGCTGGCCTGGGTAACGTCGCGACCTTCAGCATAAAACGCCTGCTGGATCAGTCCGACCAATCTCCACGCGCAATCCGGCGCCAGACTGCGCGCAGTAACGATCGCCCGGCAGGCCGGTTCGGTGTCGTAGACAAAACCGTCAGGCAACGCACCTTCGAACTTGAACGCTTGACCAGTGGCCTCGGTGACCGCTTGCCAGTGTTCAAGAATGTAACGACGCGTGGTCGGTTCCAGCGCCGAACCGCTGCCGGTGCGCAAACCGCCAACCACCAGATGCAACTCCACACCGGCTGCTTGCGCCTGCTCGACCAATGCCTTGGCCACCGGAGCAAACCCCCAGCACCACGAACACATCGGATCCATCACATAGAGCAGGCGCGCAGACATGGTTAAGCCTCGGTGGATGCTTGCTTGTAGTTGTAGCCGATCGGGTGCGGCTGGTTGCGCGCCTTGGCCAGTTCGATCTGCTTCTGCCGATCGATGGCGCTGCGGCGGGTTTTCTCGCTGAGTTTGTCCCAGCAATGTGGGCAGCTGATACCGGCCACATAGTGCTCGGACGCACGATCTTCAACACTGACCGGTGTGCGGCAGGCATGACATTGATCGTAGTCGCCTTCGCTGAGGTCGTGACGCACGGTCACGCGGTTGTCGAACACGAAGCAGTCGCCCTGCCACTTGGTTTCTTCCTGCGGCACCTCTTCAAGGTACTTCAGGATGCCACCCTTGAGGTGGTAAACCTCTTCGTAGCCTTCGCCGAGCATGTAGCTCGAGGCTTTCTCGCAGCGAATGCCACCGGTGCAGAACATCGCGACCTTCTTGTGCACGGCCGGGTTGAAGTGTTCTTTGATGTAGTCAGGGAATTCGCGAAAACTGGTGGTTTTCGGATCGATGGCGCCTTCGAAGGTGCCGATCGACACTTCGTAATCGTTGCGCGTGTCGATCAACAGTACTTCCGGGTCGCTGATCAACGCGTTCCAGTCTTGCGGATCAACATAAGTACCGACCTTCTTGTTCGGGTCGACGCCTTCGACACCGAGGGTGACGATCTCTTTCTTCAGTTTGACTTTGGTGCGGTAGAACGGCTGCTCGTCGCAGTACGACTCTTTGTGATCAATGTCGATCATGCGTGGGTCGTTCTTCAGCCAGGCGAGCAGGCCGTCGATGCCTTCGCGGCTGCCGGAGACCGTGCCGTTGATACCTTCTTCGGCGATCAGCAGCGTGCCTTTGATCTGGTTGTCGACCATCGCTTGCAGCAGGGGCTCGCGCAGGTTGACGTAATCTTCGAGGGTGACGAACTTATACAGTGCCGCCACGACAATCGGTTGTGTCATGGGTATTTCTCCAGGTGGCTACCCTCGCAAAGGGTGAACCGGATTCAAAAAAAAACGCGCCGGGTGAGCGGCGCGTTGCGGATTCTAGCAAAAAACCGAAGCTTAATGCTTGCTGCCGCCAGCACAGGTCGGCGACGCCGGGGCGGCGCCGATCTCTGCCCATTCCTGCGGTGTGTAGGTGTGCAGCGCCAACGCATGGAACTCGCCCATCAGCTCGCCGAGCGTGCCGTAGACTTTCTGGTGGCGCTTGACCCGGTTCAGGCCGTCGAACTGCGCGCTGACCACCACGGCCTTGAAGTGCGTCTGCAACCCGCGACTGTGCATGTGGCTTTCATCCAGCACTTGCAGATGTTCGGGCTGAAGCAGCGCCAGCGTCGATTCGATGCGTTGTTGCATGGTCATCACGAACTCCGCTTACTTCTTCTTGGCCGGCGCAGCTGCGCCTTTCGGGTCCAGCTCTTTGGTCATGTCGTCGAGCAGCTTGTTGACGACAGGTACGGCGCTTTCCAGTTTGGCCTGGGTCATCTGGGCCGATTGCTGAGTCAGCTGCGGCATTTTTTCCAGGACTTTCTTGCCCAGTGGCGACTGGTAGAACGCGACCAGGTCTTTCAGCTCGGATTCGCTGAAGTTGCTGGTGTAGAGCTTGACCATGTCAGGCTTGAGCTTGTTCCAGCCGATGGCCTGGTCCAGGGCGGCGTTGGCCTTGGCCTGGTAGGTTTCCAGTACGGCTTTCTTGGCTTCCGGGGCTTTGGTCTGTTCGAAACGCTGAGCGAACATTTGCTGCACTTGCATGTACACCGGAGTGCCCAGCTTGTCAGCGTGCGCCAGGGTCAGGAAAGCTTCAGCACTGGCGTTGTGGCTGGCGGTATCGGCAAGCACCTGGCCGCTGGCGCAAACCAGTGCAACCGCGGTGCAGATGGCACGAAGACGAGTCATCGAGTTTCCTTTTCAGCTAGGCGAGGTAAAACCCCAAGGGCGACCATTCTGCGCCTAAAAAACCTCGTCGCTCAACCCCCGAGCCTTGCCGCGCTTGATTGGCGGGGTTTTACCGGTCAACAATCGGATCGAGGGAACCACCTGGGCCCGACCGGGCCTAAACTGCGCAAACAGACCAACAGGAGTGTGCACGATGAGCCGTATCGAAACCGACAGCCTGGGCCAGATCGAAGTCCCGGACGACGCCTACTGGGGTGCTCAGACGCAACGCTCGCTGATCAACTTCGCCATTGGTCAGGAACGCATGCCGCTGCCGGTATTGCACGCCCTGGCCCTGATCAAGAAAGCCGCCGCACGGGTCAATGACCGCAACGGCGACCTGCCCGCCGACATCGCCCGCCTGATCGAACAGGCCGCTGACGAAGTGCTCGACGGCCAGCACGACGACCAGTTTCCGCTGGTGGTCTGGCAGACCGGTAGCGGCACTCAGAGCAACATGAACGTCAACGAAGTGATCGCCGGTCGCGCCAACGAACTGGCCGGCAATCCACGCGGCGGCAAGACGCCGGTGCACCCCAACGATCACGTCAACCGTTCGCAAAGCTCCAACGACTGCTTCCCCACCGCGATGAGCATTGCCACCGCGCAAGCGGTGCAGGAACAACTGCTGCCGGCGATTGCCGAATTGTCCGGCGGCCTCGCCGAACTGGCGGCGCGGCACATGAAACTGGTGAAGACCGGTCGTACGCACATGATGGATGCGACGCCGATCACCTTTGGCCAAGAGCTTTCCGGTTTTATCGCGCAACTGGACTACGCCGAACGCGCAATCCGCGCCGCGCTGCCAGCGGTGTGTGAACTGGCGCAGGGCGGCACCGCCGTCGGCACCGGGCTGAATTCGCCTCATGGTTTTGGTGAGGCTATTGCTGCAGAACTGGCGGCACTGTCCGGTCTGCCCTTCGTCACCGCGCCGAACAAGTTTGCCGCCCTCGCCGGCCACGAACCGCTGACCAGCCTGTCCGGCGCGCTGAAAACCCTTGCCGTGGCACTGATGAAAATCGCCAATGACCTGCGTCTGCTCGGCTCCGGCCCACGCGCAGGGTTTGCCGAAGTGCGGCTGCCGGCGAACGAGCCGGGCAGTTCGATCATGCCCGGCAAGGTCAACCCGACCCAATGCGAAGCGCTGTCGATGCTCGCCTGTCAGGTGCTGGGCAATGACGTGACCATCGGCATTGCCGCCAGCCAGGGTCACTTGCAGCTGAACGTGTTCAAACCGGTGATCATCCATAACCTGCTGCAATCGATTCGCTTGCTTGCCGACGGTTGCAGCAACTTCCAGCAGCACTGCATTGCCGGGCTGGAGCCGGATGCCGAAGTCATGGCGCGACATCTTGAGCGTGGGTTGATGCTGGTGACGGCATTGAACCCGCATATCGGTTATGACAAATCGGCGGAGATCGCCAAGAAGGCTTACAGCGAAGGGCTGACTTTGCGTGAGGCGGCGTTGGCATTGGGGTATCTGACCGATGAAGAGTTTGATGCGTGGGTGCGGCCGGAAAACATGATTGAGGCTGGCGCCAAGGGCTGAGATTTTTGGCGCCTGAAAGTCCGTCTTCGCGAGCAGGCTCGCTCCCACATTCGATTGCATTCCTCTCATGAGAATCCGGTCAACTGTGGGAGCGAGCCTGCTCGCGAATGGCAACGGCGCGGTTCAACTGGCCGCCATCTTCATCCGCCGCGCCTTGAGCCCGGCAATCAACGAAGGCCCCAACGCCACCAGCGCCGACCCCAGCACCACCAGCACCGCCCCGCCATACCCGAGCCCATTGATCTGCTCGGCATGCACATACTCCGGCCAGATCCCCGCCGCAATCGCCACCGCGCCAAACGTCACCAACGGCGTGATCGCCAACGTCGCACTGACCCGCGACGCCTCCCAATGCGCCAGCGCTTCAGCGAACGCACCATAGGCAATCAGCGTGTTCATGCAGCACGCTAACAGCAGCCAGCCCTGCAACGGACTCAGGTTAAGCGCTTCAAGCGGATGCACCCACGGCGTCAGCAACAGCGCGCAGAACAGGTAGATCACCATCATCACCTGCAACGAATTCCACACCGTCAGCAATTGCTTCTGGCCCAGCGCGTAGAAGGTCCACACCGTCGAAGCCAGCAGCACCAGCAACACTCCGGCGGTGTAATCCGACAGTGAGGTCAGCAGTTCGGCCAGCCGCTGATTGAAGAACAGCACAAAACCGATCAACAACACCGCCAGACCAATCCCCTGGCCAATACTGAAGCGTTCCTTGAACACAAACAGGCTGGCGATCAGCAACATGATCGGGCCCATCTGCACCACCAGTTGCGCGGTACCGGGGCTGAGCAGATTGAGGCCCATCAGATACAACACATAGTTGCCAACCAGCCCGAGCACCGCCATCAACACCAGCCAACCACCCTTGGGCCCGAGCACTTTGCGACTGGGCAGACGTTTTACCGCCGCCAGATAGATGAACAGGCAGCCGCCGGACACCAGCAGACGAAACCAGGTCACCGTGATCGGGTCCATCACCACCAGCACCTGTTTGAGTTTGATCGGCAGGATGCCCCACAGAAACGCGGTCAGCAGCGCCAGGAACAAGCCGTAGACCCAGCGACCGGATGAAATGTGCATGGAAACCCCAAAGCCTGCTGACAAGTGCGCTCATTCTAGGCGCGCCGCCGATCACGACACAGGGACAGTTAAGGCCAGGACGCGAATGAAACTGTGCAGGTCGCAGCAGTAAATTGACGCGCCGCCGTTGATCGGCTCAGCGGGCGCGCCAAGTGCTTCAGGCATAAGCTCATTGGATCCCCGTCAGCGTATCAGCCAAGGAGACCGCTCATGTTAGCAATGCGCGCCCGCGACAGTGCCCCCGCCACGCGCTTTCGTAGCGACCGGCTGTGCTGGGTCAATGGTGAACTGTATTTCAGTACTCGGGAAAATACCCTTGAAGGGCCGTTCGACAGTGCCGAAAAGGCTGAGCTGGAGATAAAAGCTTATATCGCGCGGATGCAGCTACAAGATTCGAACCGGTAAATCCGGTCGATGCCTTCGCGAGCAGGCTCGCTCCCACACTGGATCTCTGGTGTACCCAAAATAGGTGTTCACTGAAGATCCACTGTGGGAGCGAGCCTGCTCGCGAAGAGGTCAGAACAGACAACTAATAACTTGAGGATCAACGCACCGCTTCAAACAGCCCCGTCGCACCCATCCCGCCGCCCACACACATGGTCACGATGCCGTAACGCAAATTACGCCGCTGCAACTCCCGCACCAGATGCCCGACCTGCCGCGACCCGGTCATGCCAAACGGGTGCCCAATGGAAATCGAGCCGCCGTTGACGTTGTACTTGTCGTTGTCGATTTCCAGCCGATCACGGCTGTACAGGCACTGCGAAGCAAACGCCTCGTTCAGCTCCCACAGATCGATATCCGCCACTTGCAAGCCCTTGGCCTTGAGCAGTTTCGGCACCGAGAACACCGGGCCGATGCCCATCTCGTCCGGCTCGCAACCGGCCACGGTAAAACCACGGAAAAACGCTTTCGGTTTGAGCCCCAGTTGCAGGGCTTTTTCCAGACTCATCACCAAGGTCATCGACGCACCATCGGAAAGCTGCGACGAGTTGCCCGCTGTCACCGAACCGTCGTCGGCAAACACCGGTTTCAGTCCAGCGAGACTTTCATAGGTGGTGTCCGGACGGTTGCAGTCGTCGCGGTCGACGCCGCCATCGAGAATCTGCACCTCACCGGTGTTCTTGTCCTCGACACGATACTTGACCGCCATCGGCACGATTTCATCGTTGAACAGCCTGGCGGCCTGCGCCGCCGCAGTGCGAACCTGACTTTGCAGCGAATATCGATCCTGCGCTTCACGACTGACGCCATAACGCCGCGCAACCACTTCAGCGGTCTGACCCATCGTGTAGTAGATGCCCGGCGACTGCTGTTTAAGCACAGGGTTGATCAAGTGATCGGTGTTGACGCTCTTCATGGTCAGGCTGATCGACTCGACACCGCCGGCGACGATGATGTCGCTGCAACCCGAGGCAATCTGGTTGGCGGCAATCGCGATCGCCTGCAAACCCGACGAGCAGAAACGGTTGAGGGTCATGCCGGCAGTGCCGGTCCCCAGACGCGAGAGCACCGCGACGTTGCGGCCGATGTTGTAGCCCTGCGCGCCTTCGTTGGAGCCGGCGCCGACGATGCAATCCTCGACGCTCGCCGGGTCGATGTCGTTGCGCTCTAGCAGGGCGTTGACGCAATGAGCCGCCATGTCATCGGGACGGGTCTGGTTGAACTTGCCGCGAAAGGATTTGGCCAAGCCAGTCCGCACGCTGTCGACGATCACCACTTCACGCATGGCATACCTCATTGTTGTTGTCGGTTGAGAGTGGACCGAGCATAAGTCCACTGCATCAACGACCGCGACAATCATTCACCCCGCGTATGCGCGTCTATCGGCTCAATCCTTGTGTTTCTTCGCGCGCTTGTCGGATTTCTCAAAGGCGTCTTCCAGCGCGCGGTTGATCGTGCGCAACACTTTGACCCGCGCCCAGCGTTTGTCATTGGCTTCGACCAGGGTCCACGGCGAGATCTCGGAACTGGTGCGGTCGACCATATCGCCCACGGCGGCCCGATAGGCGTCCCATTTGTCGCGATTGCGCCAGTCGTCTTCGGTGATCTTGAAACGCTTGAACGGGATCTCTTCGCGCTCCTGAAAGCGCTCCATCTGCGTGTCCTTGTCGATGGCCAGCCAGAACTTGACCACGATCACTCCGGCGTCGGCCAGTTGCTCTTCGAAGTCGTTGATCTCGCCATAGGCGCGCAGCCAGTCGGCCGGCGTGCAGAAGCCTTCGACCCGCTCCACCGAGACCCGGCCGTACCAGGAGCGGTCGAACACGGTGAACTTGCCGCGCGCCGGGATGTGCCGCCAGAAACGCCACAAGTACGGCTGCGCGCGCTCCTCTTCAGTCGGCGCGGCAATCGGCACGATGTTGTATTGACGCGGATCGAGCGCCGCCGCGACCCGACGGATCGCCCCGCCCTTGCCTGCCGCGTCGTTGCCTTCGAATACCGCGATCAGCGCGTGGCGGCGCATGCGTTTGTCGCGCATCAACCCAGACAGGCGCGCCTGCTCGGTGATCAGTTGTTCTTCGTAGTCTTTCGTCTCCAGACGCTGAGTCAGGTCGAGGCTGTCGAGCAGGTTCAACTGATCGACTGGCGTACCCAACGGCGCGGCGCTGACATCGTGCGGATGCACGTCCGGACGCTTCAGCGCATTTTGCAGCCCCTCAAGCAGAATCTTGCCGACCGCCAGACTGCGGTAGTGGGCGTCGACGCCTTCAATGACATGCCACGGCGCGTAATCACGGCTGGTACGGCGCAAAACACGCTCGCCGTATTTGACGAACTTGTCGTAGGTTTCCGATTGCTGCCAGTCGAGCGGGCTGATGCGCCAGCTGTGCAGCGGGTCATCGGCCAGCGCCTTGAGCCGCGCCTTCATCTGCTTCTTGGACAGGTGAAACCAGAATTTGAAAATCAGCGCGCCTTCATCGCAGAGCATCTTTTCCAGACGCTCGGCGCCGGCAATCGCCTGATCCAGACGCGGATCCTTGAACAAACCGTGCACCCGCCCCTGGAGCATCTGGCTGTACCAGTTGCCGAAGAAAATTCCCATGCGGCCCTTGGCCGGGAGCATCCGCCAGTAACGCCATGCCGGTGGCCGCGACAATTCCTCATCGGTCTGCTGGTCGAAAGTGCGCACTTCGATCAGGCGCGGGTCCATCCACTCGTTGAGCAATTTGACCGTCTCGCCCTTGCCCGCACCTTCGATACCGTTGATCAAGATAATCACCGGGAAACGCTTCTGCTGCTGCAATTCGAACTGGGCTTCGAGCAAGGCTTCACGCAGTGCCGGGACGGCCGTCTCATAGGAGTCTTTGTCGATGGCGTGACCGATTTCAGCGGATTCAAACATGGGACGGCTCCTTCCAGGATTCAGCAAGACTAGCGGATTGGGCACAGCAACGGCGCAGAAATTCCCGCGGGTGGCGGATTGTCCGCGAGTCGTCGGGCGCAAGCCTTGCCATGGATCAAGCAGCGCCTGCGCGATCGGCTAGAATGGCGGCCTTGTCGTTGCCGAGCCTGCCATGAAAGCCGTATTGCCCCACGCCCAACTCGACTGGGATGACCAGGGACGCCCGCGTTCGCGGGTGTTCGATGACGTGTATTTTTCCGACAAATCAGGTCTGGATGAAACTCGTTATGTGTTCCTCGAACAAAACCGTCTGGCCGAGCGTTTTGCCGCACTGCCGGCAACTGGTCGTCTGGTTATTGGTGAAACCGGTTTTGGCACCGGGCTGAATTTTCTCTGTGCCTGGCAGTTGTTCGAGCAACACGCCGTCGCCGGTGCGCGGCTGCATTTCGTCAGCGTCGAAAAATATCCGCTGAGCCCGGCCGATCTGAAGCGTGCCTTGGCACTCTGGCCAGAACTCAAGCCGTTGGCCGATCAGTTGCTGCGCCATTACGTGGCAATCCATGCAGGCTTTCAGCGCATCACCCTGGCCAACGGCCGCGTGACATTGACGCTGTTGATCGGCGATGCACTGGAGCAACTGCCGCAGCTCGACGCACAGATCGACGCGTGGTTTCTCGACGGTTTCGCCCCGGCGAAAAACCCCGACATGTGGACCGCCGAACTGTTTGTCGAACTGGCGCGACTGGCAGCCCCCGGCTCGACCATCAGCACCTTCACCAGCACCGGTTGGGTACGGCGTTTGCTCAATGCCGCCGGGTTCAAAATGAAGCGCACGCCGGGCATCGGCCACAAGTGGGAAATCCTCCGTGGCGAATTCCTCGGCTGGCCGGCAGAGGTGACAGCGCCGGCGCCGGAAAAACCCTGGTTTGCTCGCCCTGCCCCGATCACCAATGACCGTCGAGCACTGGTGATTGGCGCCGGTCTCGCCGGATGTGCCACGGCGTCCAGCCTGGCCGCACGTGGCTGGCAGGTGACGTTGCTCGAACGCCATGCAGCCGTGGCGCAGGAAGCCTCGGGCAATCCGCAGGGCGTGCTGTACCTGAAATTGTCGGCCCACGGCACGGCGCTGTCGCAGCTGATCGTCAGCGGTTTCGGTTACACCCGGCGCCTGCTGGAAACCCTGCAACGCGGCACTGACTGGGACGATTGTGGCGTGCTGCAACTGGCGTTCAATGCCAAGGAAGCCGAGCGTCACGCGCAGTTGGCTGAAGCCTTCCCGCAAGACCTGTTGCAGTGGCTGGATCAGCCCGAGGCTCAGGCCCGCGCCGGGGTCGGCGTGAGCCATGGCGGTTTGTACTATCCCGAAGGGGGTTGGGTGCATCCGCCAGCGCTGTGTCAGGCGCAAGCGGCGCAGCCGAACATCGAACTGCTCAGCCATTGCGAAGCGCTGCAACTGCGCAAGGTCGATGATCAGTGGCAGGCGCTGGACGGTGAGCGTTTGCTCGCCAGCGCGCCGGTCGTGGTGCTGGCCGGTGCCGCCGAGATCAAACGCTTTGCCCAGAGTGCCGAGTTACCGCTCAAGCGCATTCGCGGGCAGATCACGCGCCTCGCCGAAACCGCAGCCAGTCAGACACTGGCCACTGTGGTCTGTGCCGAAGGCTACGTCGCGCCTGCCCGCTTGGGCGAACATACGCTCGGCGCCAGTTTCGATTTCAACAGCGATGATCTGACCCCGACCACCGCCGAACACCAAGGCAATCTGGCGATGCTTGAAGAGATTTCCTCTGACCTTGTCGCACGCCTGAAAATCAGCCAACAGACTGTCGAAAACCTGCAGGGCCGCGCAGCCTTTCGCTGCACCAGCCCTGACTATTTACCGATGGTCGGTCCCCTCGCCGACCGCAAAGCGTTTCTCGACGCTTATGCGCTGTTGAGCAAGGACGCCCGTCAGATTCCGGACATCGCCTGTCCGTGGCTCGACGGCCTGTACATCAATAGTGGCCACGGCTCGCGAGGACTGATCACCGCGCCGCTGTCGGGCGAGCTGCTGGCTGCCTGGCTGGACGATGAGCCGCTGCCCGTGCCCAGAAGCGTCGCCGAAGCCTGTCATCCCAACCGTTTCGCGTTGCGCAAGCTGATTCGCGGCAAGTAGTACTTATCCGTCAGCCAAGGTGCAGATGCCCAGATCCGCGTCGCGCAGCGCATTGGCAGTCAGACGCGTCATCACCTCGTCTATGGCGTTTTGGCGCTCGACCTTGAGGATTCCGGACTGACTCAAGTAATCGACACTGGACATCGTGTCTTTTTTCTCGTCCAAGGCAGTCATGCGCTGGTCGTACATGTCTCGGACAAAGGAAAACTGATGCGCAAGTGTGCGCTCCAGATAGTCTCTCCAGAATGTCCGTTCACTCATGAACTGCAGCCATTTGGGCGAGAGTTCCGCTGTCGCGACCTGGTGTTTCGCGACGTCCAGATCGGCTGCGGTGACCCCACCTAATGTGCCGAAAAGCATATTGCGCGGCTGGCCGGGCAACTCCAGTGTCTCGGCCAGGCCGATGCGATAGGCGAGGTTCACCTCCAGCGGATCAACCGTCGGGACCTTGGCGGCATGCGCCCGAGCAATTTCATTCAGTTGTTCCAGCCGGAACAGGCCACGCCCCAGCTCAAGCAACGGCTTGACACTGGTGATCCGGTTTCCGGCCAGCCGGGTCACTCGATCGACCTCCACGGCGACCTCAAGATAACTGAAGTTCATTGCCGCACTGTCGTTGCAATTGATCGGGGTGGCGGCCAGGCTCAGTATCTGATCACACAGCTCTGTATCAGCTTCGGCTGCTTCCAGCACGGCCCAGACTCGCCGCCGCATGTCCTTGTTGACCTTTTCCGAATCGGCGGTATCACCCAGCTCAGCGAGCAGATGGAACAGGCTCTCGGCGCGTGGATCATCGTTGAATGCGTTCCAGATCCGTTCACGCCTGGCCCCCGTCTCCTCCGTTTTATCTGCCAGCCACAGAGAGCGTGCCTGTTGCTCGTTCATTCGAGGGATGTCGTTTTCCAGGTACCCCATGCCAACACCGAAATTGTTGCGATAATTCTCCAGCTGCGTTTTGCTCGGATCGGCCAATGGATTGAGTCCCAGGTCCAGCGCCTGGCTGAAACGTCGCGGGGTCTGGAACAACCAGTGAGGCAGGTTCTTGATTTTGTTGCTGCGCAAATCCACCCAATCCAGATACAACAGATACTCAAGTCCCTTGGGGATTTCCGTGAGGCCGGTGTCTTGCAGCAACAGACGGCGCAGATTGAACATTTGTCTGACATCCGGTGTGGCATTCAGCGGATTTTCGTTGAGGTTCAGGTGATGCAGCGAGCGCAAACCGCTGAGTTTTGCCAGCGTATACTCGGTCAGCTGGAGCTTGTTGCCCGCCAGACACAAGCGAGTGATATCGGGCATATGCGACAGCACCTCAGGGAGGCGGGTAATAGCATTGCGGTCGAGCTCAAGCGACTCAAGTTTTTTGAATGACTTGAGGAAGTACGCGACATCATCATCCAGTGCCATGTCATTCATGAACAATTTCTGGATGTGGTCAAAGCTGATCCCCGGGGGCAGCGTCGGCAGTTTTCCGACACGCATGCCATCAAAATTCAGGACACCCACCAACTTCCCGTTTTCATTGGTTACGGAGTAATACCGACGGAATCCGTTTTCGATCAGCTCGGCCATGGTCTTGCGGCTGTGCCGCACTTCCGCCAGATCCCCTCCGAGTCTGTTCATTGCGCCAGTATCCTCACTCCAGAGGAACAGAGCTTCACGCAAGCTTTCCAGATCCCGGCGCAAGGCATTGACCCGTGTCGCACGAGTCAACTGATCGTCTCCCAGGCCATCGATGAACTCACTGGCCTGCGTTTTACTCAGGCGCGGAAAGAGTTTGCACACTTTGCGCATCAACGCCGGGGGGTGTTGCACCGCAGGCGGCTGATCACCTTGAATACAGGCGGGTTCGGCAACCTGCGACTCAGGCTTGCCATTGACCAGCGTGCGCGCCGTGGCCTTGCGATCATCCAGTGCAGCGTTGAGCAACTGGCTGCGCAGCTTTGCCGTGCTGGCCTGCTCCGGGTCTGCCAAACCAATGGCTGTTCGCTGGCGTCGCGGCAGGGCCTTGAGGATGGCTTCGTACAGCGCGTCAGGGCCGGATGCAACTTTTCCCAAGGTTTTGCCGTCGCCGCCAAAAGCCTCATACCCCTCGGCCGACTTCACCAGCGAGCACGTATTGGCGGGGAGCGCCGAGGTATCGCCCAAGGCTTGCAGAATCGGCCCGCTAAGCGTTTTGTCGCGCAGTTCCAGACGCAGTCGGGAATCCCAACCGCTCAGACGAGGCAACAACTGAATCGCCAGCCTATCGGTGTCGGCATTGGCGAGCCCCGGCCAATGAAACCCCGCCAGTGCGCGATCCAGTCGCACTTTGCCAATACCATCGCTGACCTCCTGCCCCAACCGCAGCGGTACTCGACCGGTTTTACGCAGATGCAGGCGCTGCACACTCGGCGCGCGCTCGATGAGTGCTTTCGCATAACGCGCCGGGATATCGGGAAAAACATGGCGCAGCTTCAGAACATCATCGACGTCACTCCTATCGTAGCGTTGATACATACGCTCGAAAGCCGCGCGATGATCCGCCTGCAAAAGCGCACCGAGTTTCTTTGCCAGCGTCGACTCTTCAACACTTCGCGCGACTTTGCCGCCCAGCAACGTGTCCACCTCTTTCTGATAAAGGCCATCGACTACGGATTGCAGCAACTGGCCGTGCGCCAGTTGTTCTTCGCTGACCACCACCGCCAGCGATTCGTCGAGCACTTTGGTCTGCGGATAGGTCGCCGTCACAGTGCCTTCAGCGTCGGTCACCTCAATGTAGCGATCTGTCGGCCAACCGGACATTTTCGGCAAGGCGTGCAACTGCGCTTCAACAGGCTGGCCGGAATGGGTTTCGCCGTTCTGCAGTTCGCGGGTCAATTGCTGCAGCTGACGCGAGACGCGCGCGCGCTCCACGGTTTCGCGCAGCCGCACAGGCAAACTCAGATTGTCGGTAAAAGCCTGATGCAAGGTTTCGGGCGAGGTGTCGCTGAGTCGCCGCATCATGTCCAGATCGGTATCCACGAACTCGCTCAATTGCGGATCGATACGTTTGAGCGTGTACGCGGAACTGCCCCACTCTTGCGGTTCTTCAGCAGGCAGCCGCCAGCCACCTTCGACGTGCCGGACAAGCTCCGGCACATAAGCTTGCGCGCGCTCGGCATGTTCCAGGCGCCAGACTTTCGCGGCGGAATCATAAGGTCCGGCGAAGAACCGATGATCGACGCGGGCCATGGTTTTCGCACCGATCTGATAAAACTCCTCGGAACTCGGCGCGACCGTCAATCCCGTCGGCAGGAAATGCTCATAGCGCGAAAGATCAGGTTTCCACAGGCGCGGCTGGCCAGCGTGATTGATAATGGCGGTGAATTCACCGAAGAACGCCGGGTGTGACTGCAGCAGTTTCTTACCCAGCGCTCCCAAGGCTTTTTGTCCACCGGCAAAGGCAACCATCTGCGCAATGTTTTCCACGACGCTCAACAGATGCGACAGGGCTTTCTGATGATCACCGCGGCGCCAATCCTCGACCCCTTCGTAAACTTCACTGAGTAACTGCCCGACTGCAACGCCCATCATCAATTGCCCGAGCACCGGCACGACAAACCCCGCCACGGACGCAACGGTCACACCCAACTGAAGAAAATCCAGCAAGCGCTTCTGACGCACCTCCTCATCTATATCAGCAGTCGGCACCGCCAGTTTGCGCGCGTCGAGTTGAAGCTTGCCGACATGGCTTTGCAGCATGAACTCAAAGAGTGGCACGGCGATCGGCAACTGCTTGACGTGGCCCAGATCAGCGCTATCCGCGACGGATTTGAAAAAGTCGGCCTTGTCGTCTTCATCAATGCTGTTGGCGAAATAATCCTTGTAACTTTTAACCTTCAACTGCTGCGTCAGGTACTGCTTGAACGCGGTAAAACTGGAATATTCGTACAGCGGCCGCTGCGGCTCACCCGCCATATAAACAAGACACCACTCATCCGGGTACAACTCCACCGAACGGGCGGAAAACACCACGACGCCCCAGACGCAACTGTCTAGGATCTCGATGCCTTGCATGATCAGGGGGCGCTTGTTGTAGCGCAGCGTTTGCGGCGACACCACACCGTCGGCGTCGATCAGTGTCCGCAGCATTTGCAGGCCTGTTGGTGTGAGGTGGTCTTTCAGTACCGCAAGGTGCATGTCCAGTTGCAGCAACAACCTTTTCATTTTCGCGATATCGCGGGTGATCGAACGGGTGATGCTCACCTTGTCGTCGCTGCTGCACAGACCCAACACCTGCTGAAAATGCTCCTGGTAACGCTTGCCCAGATCCAGCTCACGGCAAAATTTGGCGAAGCTGGCCGGGGTCAGCCCGTCCACACCGGCGGGCGCACTGCTCACTCGGACCAGACTGCCCTCGGGAAAAGTGCCCGCTGCCTCATCTTCGCTGAAGTTTTGCATGGCCGCTTGCAGCAGTGTCTGCGTCGCATGCGGGATCGTTTGGATGCTGTCCTTGTCGGTTGAGGTGGCCGGGCAACCGCAGTCGACGCCGGGCATGCTCAACAGGTCTTTTTCGACATCGAAGACCGCCGACCATTTGCCGCTCAGCGCACGGGTCAGTTCGTCGATGCAGAATGTCTGCAAGGGTTTCAGTGCATCCAGTTCCTTCTGCACGACAAGCTGAATCGAGTGCAGGTCACGGGCGGTCTGATCGATGGCCGACACGTTGTCGGTAGTCGCTTGCAGCCAATGCGCCGACAGGCTTTTCTGCAAGGCTTCGGCGGTATCCAGATCCCCTGTGGCGTCCAGCAACGTGCTCAAAATTGTGTTTTGCGATCGCTGTGCTTTGTTTACTTCGGCTGACATCGGCAATAGTCCTTTATTGCGGGTTAGAACATCAACCTTAACGCGTTAAAGCAATAATCAACAGTTCAAAGCCCTGACAAAATCCCAGTAAATCAAAACACTTTTCATCATCCGCATAACTATGTACCACCCGCTCGTGCAGGGTGGTACATAGTTATATGTTTCAATCAAAAAACAGTTATCTCCATGAACCAACCCATCAACTAATGGCGTTATTCATGACTGCGATGACGGCATAGCATGAGGACTCCCATCGACGACGAGACTTTGCGCATGACTTCATTATTGGACAAACAGCCAAACACATTACCCAACGACGAAACACTCAAGGCGCTATTCGACAAGATCAATGACTGGGACAAAGCCAAAATACTCGAGCGTTTCATCTCCCATGGCTTACCCAACGCTGATGCCGCAAAACTGGACGGGTTGCGTTCAACCCTGGATCAGGCCATCGCCTACCAGAACTACTTCGAGGAAATGCTTCGCAAACTGGCAACACCGGAAAAATTCTGCGGGCAAATGCTGAGGAATGAGTTGCAGAAGAAATACGCTAACGCATTCCGAAATCACCACACCATTACGTTAAAACCGGCGACAGCCAAGCATACGACGGCGCTCAGCCTGAGTCTGCTGCATGCGGCAATGCTCAATTTCACTGATGCCGAGACTGGCAAAGATCACTTTTCCCTCGACAGTAAAATCCAACCCGATGTTCAGAATGCCCCCTCCGAACTGGCCGATCAGTCCAGCATCACTGCCCACGATTTTGCAGCGTTGAGTCGCACTCTGGACCTCGGCGGCGCGTATCAGAAATACCTCAAACGCACCTTTGGAGCCTCAAGTGTTCAGCTGAACGCGGTGCGCCTGGGCAAGCTCAATATGCGGATTGCCGCCTATCAGAAATTCCTGACCAAACGTATCTCCGCGGACTTACTGTCTACGATTGTGGATTTCACCGAAAACAATGAAGACATCAACCACGGTGCAACTTTCAATCAGTCAGAAACCCGACTGATGTCAATAACGCTTGCTGGCAAGTATACGATTCACGCAACACTGATCGTTTGCCGCCCGAGCGCCAACGCGACACAAGACAGTTATATTCTTTATATTCCCAATGATCCAGGCCAGGGTTTTTACAACGCAAAAGATGAAGAGGACATCAGGGTAAAACTGGCAACGTACATCATCGCAATACCTTCTTCACGCCGTTCGATTGCCTCGCAACTCAACAATGTCGACCAGGAAGACTTTTTAAATCTTGACGACAGCAATCCGCTCTTCAAAGACGAAATTGCTTTCACCCCGCTGGGCAAGGGCCTGTTTTACTCTCTGTTCAAGCATCGTCTGGACAAGCTGTTATCCGACGTTAAGGCAGTGGCTGTGCCGGTGGCCAATGTCGATGAACGCGTGTATGCCCGGCGCCGGGAAAACCGTACCCGGCACAGGCGTCCGCCCCTTTCCGCCTCTTTGGTTTATGAGTTCAGTCGGCACTGGCGCACCACCGCAGCCGATGCCTTGCTGAGTATAGTGTTCACCAGCCTCGAAAACTGGACATGCAGGGAAAAGCACGCAGCGTTGGGGCAACTGCTGTACCTGCAAAAGTCACTGGTATCCAGCGATGCAAAAAGCCTCAGTGCGGATACCAGCGGCGAATCGACAGGTGAGTATTTCAAGGAATTCGAGGTGCAAGAGCATTCGCACCTTCAGCAGGGCTATCGACTGTGGAAACGCGCGTTGGACGGCTATGACATCCCTGCCCATGTGGCAAACCGGGTGACGGATAACGCATATTCCGACGACGATGATCGCCGCGTTCTCAACTTCAACGGGCGTCACTACATCAAGATCGATACAACGGTCTACGAGGTGGAACCCAATCCCCTGGCCTGGCGCGTTCGCCATCCGCTGAATCGCGACAGCTACCAACCACCCGTGGTGTATTCGCCCAGCGCTGGCTGGCGCCTCCAAAGCACGCTGGCTGTCACCGTGCGCAAGCATTAACCCGACGCAAGTGTGCGAGGTATCAGACGCAGCCCATCGAGGTCCGACGTTGACCTGTCAGCGCCCTGTCCGCGACCGTATTGCCCAGGTCTGCCCGTCAATCATATCCGCACGCAACGGCGGCGCTTTCGCCCGCTGACCTGGTAACGGCGCAGGGCGGTGTTTAGTGCGCAAAACAAAACGCCCGCATGGCTGCGGGCGTTGGCGAGGACCTGTCGAAGTTGTCGGAGAGAGGTAGCCATGTACTTTCCAAAATTTACAGTGACCAATAATAAATTTGTATATATCATCCGCAAAATTTTGTGTTAAGGACTACGAAGTTGGACAAGGCGAAAAGGTTAGACTCGCTTACATCTTTACGATTTTTCGCTGCTGCTGCGATCGTCGCGCTTCATACAAGCCAGTCGTTCGGCATGTATGACATAGCAAATTACTTCCCGGCTTCACAAGCTGTTTCGTTCTTTTTCGTATTAAGCGGATTTATTCTTTCTTATGCGTACCACAGCCTTGATTCAAATCAAAAGATAAAAAGATTCTACATTGCAAGACTGGCGAGAGTGTGGCCGCTTCACGCCGCTACAACATTGACATGGATTGCAATGCTGGCCTACTGGAACCCGGAAGGAATACTTTATCAGGACGGCCTTCAAAAACTCGTTGCCAATATATTTCTCTTGCAAGCCTGGGTGCCGCTACAAGACTGGCAAACCTCCCTGAACGGCGTTTCCTGGAGTATTTCGGTAGAACTTTTTTTCTACGCTACATTCCCGTTGATTTTGGTTTTATTCCGGAAACACTGGCACTGGTTAATCATTGTTTCATCATTCGCAACGATTGCAATAATTGCCAGCTGCTATCTTACTTCAAGCAGTTCCGCCATTCAGCCCACAAATTTACTGTATTTCTTCCCGGCAGCCAGACTTCTTGAGTTCGTTGCGGGCGTGTGTGCTTTTCATTTCGCAGATTACCTGAGAAAACACAGCCCTGATTTTACAACGACGCAGTGGACAATGCTGGAAGTGGCTGTGGTCATTACAGCCGCATTGACAATGCTGATGACCAGAAGCTTTGGGATCGCGGCGGTCCTGGGCCCACATGTTGCGACATACATCAAGATATCCGGAGCATTCCCCGCCTTCGCGGCACTCATCATCATATTCTCCTTTGGCAACGGCGCGGTGTCTAAACTGCTCACCTTCAAGCCATTGGTATTTTTAGGCGAAGCAAGCTTTGCTCTGTATTTGTGCCACTACCCTGTCCTTTATTTTATAGAACACAGCCGTTCTGCATTCGGAAGTTCACACGTACAATACTTCTCCGCGTGGGCAATATCGATAACACTGTCGTGCATCCTGATGCTGACCATTGAGCGCCCCGCCAGAAAATTGATCATGCACCGCCACAGTCAAACAACAAAAAACAAAGTAGCATTTTCACTGACGACAGCCACTTCAATGGTGGTCTTTTCCGCTGCGATGATTTTTACTGGGTATTCTTTCTATCGTGAAATAAATCCACCGGTTTCTTTTTCAATCCAGGCGGACAATATCGCAAAGTTTGAATTCGGCCCAACAATCCACAGCATCAAGATACTGCAGAAATACTCAACTTACTCAATTATAGAAATCGTCACCACCAACCGAAGCGAAAAAGCGGGTGTTCAATTGGCCGTTCACCTCAATAATGCATCCGGCGGCATAGAAAAAAACCTTGTTCCGTCTGCAATAAAGCGATCGTTTACCGATGAAAAATTCACCACGTCCATCGTGGTCCAAAACAAAGATCTTGAACTGGCAAGTTCCATTGCTCTGGCAGCCTACTTTGATGGCGCACCGTTATTAAAAGTTGAATCGGCAGACACAGACTGGGGAGAGCGGCGAGCGATCTTCAAGTTAACAAATGACGCTGAAAACGCACCTCTCGCTGTGAACGTCACGCCATAGGCATCTGCCGCCATAGGCATCACTCCCGTCATCACCGTAAAGCCCGGCTCGCCGGGCTTTCGCTTTTTTATTGAACGATCGCGCTTTGCAGGTACTCGAAAAAACCAGACCTCTTGGCGGCGCGCTCTGATTTCGCTTTCGCGCCGGAAGGTTCGGATGAAAGATCAGAGCTGTACATCCGTTCCGAAACAGGGGCTTAGCGCTATCGGTTGACAGCGTTGCGCAAGGCGGAAATCCGATATCGCCGGATGTACGACACCAGACACACCGATGCAACGACGTGTCTGATATCCGGAATGAACCCGGCATTCATCGTCGCGAGGCTCGGACCCAGCGTCCAGTTGTAGCTGTCAACCTACGCCATGTGGATCAGTGCTTCGAATGATGTTGCGGAGCCCGAGACACTGGATGTGCCGAAAAACCGTACAAAATTGGTACGCGTTTCGAGGCAGATGCGCCTAGCCCCGGCAAACACAAGGCCCTTTAGGAATATGTGCGGATTAGCTGGCGAGTTACGTTTTGATCAACAACCTGCAGACCTTGCAGCGATCGAGAGAATCACCCATCACCTGGCCCCTCGCGGCCCCGACGCGTGGGGCTTCCATGCCCAAGGGCCGATTGCCCTGGGCCATCGGCGCCTGAAAATCATGGACCTGTCGGACGGCTCGGCGCAGCCGATGATCGATAGCCAACTCGGCCTGTCGCTGGCCTTCAACGGTGCGATCTACAACTTCCCCGAGTTGCGCGCCGAGCTTGAAGCGCTGGGTTATGCCTTCTATTCCGGTGGCGACACCGAAGTGCTGCTCAAGGGCTATCACGCCTGGGGCGAAGCGTTGCTGCCGAAGCTCAATGGCATGTTCGCGTTTGCCATTTGGGAACGCGACGCCAAACGCCTGTTCATCGCCCGCGATCGTCTCGGCGTGAAGCCGTTGTACCTGTCGCGCACCGGCCAGCGCCTGCGCTTTGCCTCGGCCTTGCCGGCGTTGCTCAAGGGCGGCGACATCAACCCGATTCTCGATCCGGTAGCGCTCAATCATTATCTGAATTTCCATGCTGTGGTCCCGGCGCCGCGCACCTTGCTGGCCGGCATCGAAAAGCTGCCGCCAGCGACCTGGATGCGCGTTGAAGCCGACGGCACCACCGAGCAGAAAACCTGGTGGACGCTGCCCTACGGCCCACACGACGACGAGAAAAATCTGACGCTGGAAGACTGGGTCGACCGCGTCCTCGACAGCACCCGCGAAGCGGTGGCCATCCGTCAACGCGCGGCCGTGGATGTCGGTGTGCTGCTGTCCGGCGGGGTCGACTCGAGCATGCTCGTCGGCCTGTTGCGTGAAGTCGGCGTCGAGAACCTCTCGACGTTCTCCATCGGTTTCCAGGATGCCGGCGGCGAACGCGGTGACGAGTTTCAGTATTCGGATCTGATTGCCAAGCACTACGGCACTCAGCATCACCAATTGCGCATCGACGAGAAAGAAATCATCGAGCAATTGCCCGCCGCGTTCCGTGCGATGAGCGAGCCGATGGTCAGTCACGACTGCATTGCGTTCTATCTGCTGTCGCGTGAAGTGGCCAAGCACTGCAAGGTTGTGCAGAGCGGCCAGGGCGCGGATGAGTTGTTCGCCGGTTATCACTGGTACCCGCAAGTCGACGGCGCTGCCGATCCTTACGCGGCTTATCGCAACGCGTTTTTTGACCGCAGCTACGACGACTACGCCGCCACCGTGCAGCCGAAATGGCTGACCGCGAACGATGCCGCAGGCGACTTCGTCAAGGAACATTTCGCCCAGCCCGGCGCCGAGGCCGCAGTGGACAAAGCCCTGCGTCTGGACAGCACGGTGATGCTGGTCGACGACCCGGTCAAACGCGTCGACAACATGACCATGGCTTGGGGCCTGGAAGCGCGCACGCCGTTTCTCGACTATCGACTGGTTGAGCTCTCGGCGCGTGTGCCGGGCCAGTTCAAGCTGCCCGATGGCGGTAAACAAGTGCTCAAAGAAGCTGCACGCCGAGTCATCCCAAGTGAAGTAATCGACCGCAAAAAAGGCTACTTCCCGGTGCCTGGTCTAAAGCACTTGCAGGGCGATACGCTGGACTGGGTGCGCGAACTGCTGCTTGATCCGAGTCAGGATCGCGGCCTGTTCAACCCGGCCATGCTCGACAAATTGCTGACCGATCCGCAAGGCCAACTGACGCCGTTACGCGGTTCGAAGCTGTGGCAACTGGCAGCCCTGAACCTGTGGCTCAGTGAACAAGGAATCTGATCGATGAAACCCCACGCCACGGCCATCAACCAACGGCTGCTACGCGGTCAGACACCGTCCTATGAACGCTTGCAGGCCCGTCTGGCCGAAGACGGCAGCACGCTGGCCGCCGACCCGATTGCGCTGCATTGCGGCTGGGGCCGGTTGCTGATCGGCCACACCTTTCCCGATCCGGCATCGCTGGCTCAGGAACTGCTCAAAGAGCAGCCCGGCGAACGCGACATCGCGTTGTACGTCGCCGCGCCGCAGCAGATTCTTGGCCTGGAGCCGACGCAACTGTTTCTCGACCCGTCCGATACCTTGCGCCTGTGGTTCAGCGATTACCGGCAAGCGACCCGAGTGTTTCGCGGCTTTCGTATCCGCCGAGCACAGAGTGAAGCGGACTGGCAGGCGATCAATCAGTTGTATCAGGCACGCGGCATGTTGCCGATCGATGCCACGCGGCTGACACCGCACCATCAGGGCGGGCCGGTGTACTGGCTGGCCGAGGACGAAGACAGCGGCGCGGTGATCGGCAGCGTCATGGGCCTGAACCATCAAAAAGCCTTCAACGATCCGGAAAACGGCAGCAGCCTGTGGTGCCTGGCGGTTGATCCGCAATGCTCGCGCCCCGGTGTCGGAGAAGTGCTGGTGCGGCACTTGATCGAGCACTTCATGAGTCGCGGTCTGAGCTATCTCGACCTGTCGGTGTTGCACGACAACCGTCAGGCAAAAAACCTCTACGCCAAGCTCGGTTTTCGCAATCTGTCGACCTTCGCCATCAAGCGCAAGAACGGCATCAATCAGCCGCTGTTCCTCGGCCCGGGGCCAGAAGCGCAGTTCAATCCGTATGCGCGGATCATCGTTGAAGAAGCCCATCGGCGCGGCATCGACGTGCAGGTGGACGACGCCGATGCCGGGCTGTTCACCCTCAGTCATGGCGGGCGTCGGGTGCGTTGCCGTGAATCGTTGAGCGACCTGACGAGCGCGATCAGCATGAGTCTGTGTCAGGACAAAAGCCTGACCCATAAAGTGCTCAAAGGCGCCGGGTTGAACCTGCCCTCGCAGCAACTGGCGGGCAATGCCGACGACAATCTGGCCTTCCTCGACGAGCATCAACGGGTGGTGGTCAAGCCGCTCGACGGTGAACAGGGCCAAGGCGTGGCGGTGGATTTGCAAAGCATCGAAGAGGTGCAGCAAGCCATCGAAACGGCGAAGCAGTTTGATAGCCGCGTGCTGCTGGAAAGCTTCCATGAAGGCCTTGATCTGCGGATTCTGGTGATTGGCTTTGAAGTGGTGGCAGCGGCGATTCGCAAGCCTGCCGAAGTGGTTGGCGATGGTCAGCATTCGATCGGCGCATTGATCGAGGCGCAGAGTCGGCGGCGGCAAGCGGCCACCAGCGGTGAGAGCAAGATCCCGCTGGACCACGAGACCCAGCGCACCCTGCATGCCGCGGGTTATGACTACAGCAGCATTCTGCCGGCCGGCGAGCATTTGTTTGTCCGCCGTACGGCGAATTTGCACACCGGCGGCACGCTGGAAGATGTCACGGCGATTCTGCATCCGACGTTGGTCGACGCCGCCGTGCGCGCGGCGCGGGCGCTGGATATTCCGATGGTCGGCCTCGACTTGATGGTGCCGGCAGCGGATCAGCCCGAGTACGTATTTATCGAGGCCAACGAACGCGCCGGTCTGGCCAACCATGAGCCGCAGCCGACGGCGGAGCGGTTTGTCGATTTGTTGTTTCCGCACAGTCAGCCGGCGATTTAACCCTTTCCTGATCGTTCCCACGTCGAGGCGTCGAACCGTCTGCGTGGGAACGCCTCACCGGACGCTCCGCGTCCATTTGGGACGCAGAGCGTCCCGGGCTGCATTCCCACGCAGAGCGTGGGAACGATCAGTGCTCAACCCATCAGGAGTTTCCATGACCACGCAAATCCCCGAACCGGATCTCAACTACCTGCAAACAGTACTGCTGGAAATGCTCGCCATTCCCAGCCCCACCGGTTTTACCGACACCATCGTGCGTTACGTCGCCGAGCGTCTGGAAGAACTTGGCATCCCCTTCGAAATGACCCGCCGCGGCACCATCCGGGCCACGCTCAAAGGCAAGAAGAACAGCCCCGACCGCGCCGTTTCCGCGCACCTGGACACCATCGGCGCCGCCGTTCGTGCGATCAAAGACAACGGTCGCCTGACCCTCGCCCCGGTCGGCTGCTGGTCGAGCCGTTTTGCCGAGGGCAGCCGTGTCAGCCTGTTCACCGACAACGGCGTGATTCGCGGCAGTGTGTTGCCGCTGATGGCCTCCGGGCATGCTTTCAACACCGCCGTGGACGAGATGCCGATCAGTTGGGACCACGTTGAACTGCGTCTGGACGCTTACTGCGCGACCAAGGCCGATTGCGACTCGCTGGGCATCAGCATCGGTGACGTGGTCGCCTTCGATCCGCTGCCGGAATTCACCGAAAGCGGCCATATCAGCGCCCGTCACCTCGATGACAAGGCCGGGGTTGCGGCGCTGCTGGCCGCACTCAAAGCCATTGTCGACAGCGGCCAGGAACTGATGATCGACTGCCATCCGCTGTTCACCATCACCGAAGAAACCGGCAGTGGCGCGGCAGCGGCATTGCCGTGGGACGTCAGCGAATTCGTCGGCATCGACATCGCGCCCGTTGCGCCGGGGCAGCACTCCAGCGAACACGCGGTGAGTGTGGCGATGCAGGATTCCGGCGGGCCTTATGACTATCATCTGTCGCGGCATTTGCTGAAATTGGCCAGCGAGAACGAGTTGCCGGTGCGCCGCGACCTGTTCCGCTATTACTTCAGCGATGCGCACTCGGCAGTGACGGCGGGCCACGATATCCGCACTGCCCTGCTCGCGTTTGGTTGTGATGCGACTCATGGTTATGAGCGTACGCACATCGACAGTCTGGCGGCACTCAGTCGCTTGCTGGGGGCTTACATCTTGAGTCCGCCGGTGTTTGCCAGTGATGCAGCGCCGGCCAATGCTTCGCTTGATCGCTTCAGTCATCAGATCGAGCATGACACGCAAATGGAGAGTGATACGCGGGTGCCGTCGGTGGACAGCCTGGTCGGGCAGCGTTCCGACAGTTAAATTTTTGTAGGCATAACCATCGACTTCGCGAGCAGGCTCGCTCCCACAGGGAACCCATTTCCAAGTGTGGGAGCGAGCCTGCTCGCGAAGGGGCCAGACCAAGCAACACAAAACTGGCAGGCAAAACCCAATAGCCGTAGCATCCCGCCATTGATTCAGCCGAGGTGCCCATGCTCATTCCCTACGACGCTCTTGAAGTCGACACCCTCACCCGCCTCATAGAGGATTTCGTCACCCGCGACGGCACCGACAATGGCGATGACACGCCGCTGGAAACCCGCGTGCTGCGCGTGCGTCAGGCCTTGACCAAAGGCCAGGCGCTGATCGTCTTCGACCCGGAAAGCGAGCAGTGCCAATTGATGCTCAAGCACGATGTGCCCAAGCATCTGTTCGATTGAATGCTTCAGCGAAGCTTTTCGGTGGCCTGCTTGCGCTTGATCCGGTCATAGACCTCCGCGCGGTGCACATTGACCTTTTGCGGGGCCTCGACGCCAAAGCGCACGCTGGAGCCGTTCACCGACAGCACGCGCAGGGAAATGTCGTCGCCGATTGAAATCAACTCACCAACGACACGGCTGAGTACAAGCATGAGATTCGTCCTTCAGGGTTAGCGAACCCTGAAGATGCGCGGCTTGCCGCAGCTCTACAATGCATGGCGGGCAAATCAGTTTTGCCTTACAGCCATGCTCGCATCAAGCCGTCAGACGTTTCCGACAAATAACCCTCACGCCGCAGAAAAACGCGGCCCGAACAGAATCACGCTGGCGCCAATCACGCACAGCGCCACGCCGATCCAGTCCGAACTCAAGGGACGCACCCGCTCGACCACCATCAGCCAGCCAATCGACGCGACGATGTAGATCCCGCCATACGCGGCATAGGCACGTCCCGCGTAGTTAGCTTCGACGCGGGTCAGCAGCAGTGCGAACAGAGCCAGACTGAGCAGCGCAGGAATTACCCATAAGGCACTTTTACCCTGACGCAGCCACATGAAGAAGGCGAAACAACCGGCGATTTCAAACAGCGCCGCGAGGAAGAACCACAAGTAATTGAGCATTGATGCGTCTCGACAGGGTGACCATTGCGGCCACCCTAACGACGCGGTCTGCTACGGGCAAGCTCAGCCGTTGTTCTGCTTGGCCTTGGCGCGCATTTTTTCCGCCATGGAGGTCATTTCGTTATAGAGCAGTTGCGGGTTCTTCTGCTTGAGCGCCCAGGCCATCCGGCCTTGTTCGTGGGGCAAAATCATGAACTCGCCGGCGGCCACTTGCTGATAGATATAATCGGCGATGTCCGCCGCGCTGATCGGCGAACTTTCCAGCAACTTGCCCACCTGCGCTTTCATCGCCGGGGTCGGGCCACGGAACGAATCCAGCAAGTTGGTCTGGAAGAACGACGGACACACCACGTGAACGCCCACTTCCTGTTGCGCCAGTTCGATCAGCAAGCTTTCCGACAACGCCACCACGCCAGCCTTGGCCACGTTGTAGTTGCTCATGGCCGGGCCTTGCATCAATGCCGCCATTGAGGCGATGTTGATAATCTTGCCTTTGCTTTGCTCCAGCAGCGGCAGGAAAGCCTTGCAGCCCTTGACCACGCCCATGAGGTTGATCGCGATTTGCCAGTCCCAATCTTCCAGCGACAGCTCGCTGAAGAAACCGCCCGAGGCTACGCCGGCGTTATTGACGATGATGTCGATGCCACCCAGCTTCTCTTCGCACGCCTGAGCGAACGCGGTGAGCTGGCTGTAATCACGCACATCGCAGCGCTGAATGAACCCGTCGCCCCCCGCCTCGCGGACCATTTTCAGGGTTTCCTGCAGGCCGGGTTCGCTGACATCGGACAAGGCCAGTTGCCAGCCTTCACGCGCCCAGCGCAGCGCGATTTCGCGACCCAGGCCCGAGCCCGCACCAGTGATCATCATGCGATTTTGCATAGCACACAGCCTTGTTGTTCCGGGGAAGATGCGCGGAGTGTAGCGAAGGATCGACCCGCGCCCACGCTCCATCAGATTGCTGAATGGTGAGGGCAAACCTTGGCGCGTTGGATTCCCCGCAACGGTCTGAGTTCTGAACTAGCCGAGGGTAAAAAGGAAATAAGTCTGCGATCCAAATACATTAAAAAAACATTGAATTTTCTTTCACGCGCACCGGTCGGAATTTGTAAGCCGTCTGGAATTACTTAGTCTCCAGTCGCCCTTGAATACCAAGACTTCTCGAACACTATCAACAAGGAAATCGACATGGGCACAATTCTTATCATTATCCTGATCCTGTTGCTGATCGGTGGTCTGCCGGTCTTCCCGCACTCCAGAAGTTGGGGTTACGGTCCGTCGGGCATTATCGGCGTGGTGTTGGTGGTGCTGTTGGTGCTGCTGTTACTCGGTCGGATATAACGATGTAACCGGCAAAAAAAAGAGGCCCTGTTCAGGGCCTCTTTTTTATTGCGCGGATTTTACTGGCAGCAAGCGATCAATCCGGCTTGCCGTGAATGACGCCCGCGGTGTTATCCATCAGGCTTTTGGTCGCCGTTTGCAGGAACGCTTCGAGTTTGAGTTTCAACTCGGCGGTGCGCGGTGCATTCGGAACCACCTCGGCGTGCGGGTTGGCACCCAACTGGTACTGCCACATCTTCGGCCCCATGTCCTTGTCTCTTGGCAACACCAGGATCTGGTCGGCGGTGACGATGGCGGTGGTCTGCTCGCTACCCGACGGTTTGATTACACCGAAACCGGTGTCGCCTTCCGGCAGATTGAGCAGGTCGCGGCCCCAGCACTGATGGCGCACTTCGCCGCCCAGACGACCCATGATGGTCGGCACGATGTCGATCTGCGTACCCACGGTGTGGTCACGGGTACCGAACTTCTCCTGGATACCCGGTGCGATCATCAGCATCGGCACGTTGAAGCGGCCCAGGTCCATTTCGGTGATCTGGCGCTCGTTGCCGAAGCCGTGGTCGCCGACGATGACGAACAGGGTTTCCTTGAAGTACGGCTCTTTGCGTGCCTTCTCGAAGAACTGACCCAGCGCCCAGTCGGAGTAGCGCATGGCGGTCAAGTGCTCGTTGAGCGAACCGCGATCGGTCACACGTTCGACCGGCAATGGCGTCGGCAAGGCGTACGGCGTGTGGTTGGACAGGGTTTGCAGCAGTGCGTAGAACGGCTTGCCGTTTTCCCGCGCCTTGAGCTCCTGCAGACCACGGTCAAACATGTCCTGGTCGGACACGCCCCAGGTCGGATCGGAGAACACTGGGTTGACGAAGTCATTACGGCCAACGAAGTTGGTCATGCCCTGGTTGCTGAAGAAGCCCGACTGGTTGTCCCAGGCGAAGTCGCCGTTGTAGACGTACACGTCGTCGTAGTTGCGAGCGCTGAGCACCTGCGGCAGGCCGGACAGCTTGTGGCTGCCTTCCGGGGTCTGCATCAGATATTCGAAGCCAGGCAGGTTCGGGAAGCAGACCATGGTCGCGAACATGCCCTGGTGGGTATGCGTACCATTGGAGAAGAAGCGGTCGAACAACAGACCTTCCTTCGACAGTTTGTCCAGGTACGGCGTGATGTTGCCCGGCGCGCCCAACGCACCGACCGAGTGACCGGCCATGCTTTCCATCAGGATCACGACGACGTTCTTGATCGGCAGGGTCTTGTCGGCCGGCGGCGTGTAATCACGGCGCACGGCGGCAATATCGGCATCGACCAGTTTTTCGTCAGGCATCAGCAGCATATCGCGCACGACTTTCTGCGCTTGTTCTTGCGGCAACGTGGCTTTCCAGATGTTGTCGCGATCCTCGCCCATGCGCGACTTGGCGGCCTCGATCAGTGACAGCGTGGCATTAAGGCCGAGCTGGTTGGCGAAGTTGGAATCGGTGGTGTACACGTCACCCCAACGCATGGGCGGGCCGTGACGCAGGGTGCCACGGGCGGCAACCACGCAGATCAACAGGCAGACCACGAACACCGCAAGACGGGTGTACCACGGCGCAACTTGACGGGTGCTGACGCTGCCGCCACTGAACGGTCCGCGCGGACGCGTGGCACGGTCGGCGCCTTTGAACGCCAGGGTCAGGATAACGGTGCCGATGACCCATGCCAGCAGATAGCGAACCACCGGGAAACCGTACCAGAGCATGCTCATCACGGTTTTAGGGTCTTCTTTCACATACTGGAACACCAGACCATTGAGGCGCTGGTGGAACTCGCGGTAGAAGTCCATTTCCATCAGGCCGAGGAACAGCGCGATGCTCGAGGCGATGGTCAGCCACAGGCGGAAGAAACCGCGAGCGGCCATGGCGCGGGCACTGAACAGTGCCAGCACCAGCGGAATGCACACGTAAACCACCAGGCGCAGGTCGAAACGCAGGCCGTTGGCGAAGGCTTCGAGGAAGGTCGAAGCCGGGGTGTCGAGGATCATCTCGCGGTTGTAGACCAGCAGCGCGAGGCGCAGCACGGAAAACATCACCATCATGACCAGCGCGCAAAGCAGCGTGTAGGCCAGATGCGATTTGACGGTCGGTTGCAGCAGGCGAGCAGAAGATCGCTGCTGATTCAGGGCGTCCGGGTTTGCCATGTCGTTTTAGGACCCATTGAAAGTTGAAGTTGCAAAATACAGCGGCGCCATGCCCTCTATTGGTCATTCCAGACCCCGGGGCGTGCGCGGTGCGCAAATGTTGCACGATCACCCGCACCATTGCCATTGATTACTGCCCCGCCGCCAGAGACTTTCATTTAGAGCCATGGCAAACCGGGAAAGCGTGCAAACAGCGCGGGCGAATTGTCAGGAACACTTTGGGAAAATTTCGTGCAACGCATATCTGGAAACACAATATAGCGACAAAACAAAACGCCCCGTATCGGTCGGGGCGTTTTGTGTAGAGCGCGCTGATTACTTCTCGGCGCGTTCTTTCAGAGCTTTCAAGGTGTTAAACGGCGCATCGACGACGAACTTGTTGGCAACCATTGCCGGCACGCTGCCGCCTGGCTCGGTGTGCACCTGATAAGTGACTTCAACCTGGTCGCCCTTGGGTACGAACTTCCAGAAGCCTTTGACCTGCTGAACGCGGACAAAGCCCTTTTCTTCCGGCATGTACTTCGGAAAGCCTTCCAGATTGCGGGTCAGGCTGCCATCGGCGCCTTCGACGGTGGTGACTTTCAGCACCGAATCACGCGGAGTCACCGGCCAAGGCGTGTTGAACTGGGTGTAGGTCCAGCTCTGATCGCCTTCGTGCTTGAGCAGTTTCTGGGTCTTGCACTCGTGAATCCAGGCGCAGGCGCCAGCGACGTCTTCCTGCAGTGCGCGCAGTTTGGCGACGGTGGTTTTCATCAGCGCAACGCCTTGGTAAGACTTGTAGTCCGAACCCGGCACTTCACTGAGGGAAACCTTGATGCCGTCCTCGTTCTTGGCGACTTTCCAGTCTTCAGCCTGAGCGACGGACGTGGCCAGCACAGCGGTCAAACCACACAACACAGCGATACGATGCAGCGAACCCATAGTCTTATTCCTTATTGTTGAAGTTCCGTTCGTTTGACACATCACGCCGCCGTCATCTGCTCCCACCAGCCGATCAGCCTGATCGCTTCTTCCGAACTGCTGCCGCAGACTTCGACATCCGCAGCAAAGCCCGAACAGACCGCCGGGCGCTCCGGGCGGCCGAAAATGCTGCACAGGTTTTCGACCGAAAGCTGCACGCAACGTTCGCCGGCAGGTTTGCCATCAGGCATGCCGGGAATCGGCGAACTGATGGAAGGGGCAATGCAGCAAGCGCCACAGCCTTCACGGCATTTCATGACGAACAATTCCTCGCGACGGGCGATGTGTAAAAGGGACGCGGAACAGAGTAACCGCTAAAACGGCTGTTTCAAATTCCCTGAACCGGGGTTTTTAGCGATAACTGAATGTGACTGACCAGTCTCCGACAAAGCGTCTGGTCTGCGGGTCACAGATGGACTGGATTTACTGCTTGAATTCAAAATCCAGCGCTGCGCCTTCGATTTCCCGACGGTCTTCGTTGCGCAGGTGCAACTGCATTTCGTTGTTGAGCAAGCGACCATTGAGCTGGAATCCGCTGTTTTTCTCACCGAACATTTGCGGCAGGATGGGCTCGCGTTTGGGCAATTCAACCGTGCCCTTTGGCTTCAGCTCCTGGACCATGTCCTTGGGTAGACTCAAATCGAGCTTGGCCGGTGGCAGTTTGGTTTTCACCACTTCGCTGGCAGGTTTCGATTTGGAGGCGATTGGCTTGCGCTTCTTGATGACTTTTTGCTGGGTTTTCTTCGCGGCAGCGGCCTTTGGCGCAGGCGTGGTTTTTTTAGCGGGACTCGTTACGGCCGGTTTGTCCTGAACCGCAGCGGCCACGGCTCCAGGCGCATGACCGATCATCAGCAAACCCAACAAAACCCAAGCGGCAGGAAAAATCGCTTTCATGGACCCAACGACACTAACGGCAGAGGGCCATATGCTCGCTTGTTGGACGCGACAAGACAAGCATCACCCACCGCTCGTTCAGAATCCGCCAGCGGTTTCCTGACACAGTTGCGTCGCCAGCATCCCCAGGGTCATCAGCGCCCGCGCCGCCTCGCGGTTCCACGGAATCCCGCAGTTCAAGCGGATGCAGTGGTTGAACTGCTCGGTATTACTGAAGATCAACCCCGGCGCAATACTGATGCCCTGCTGCAACGCGCGGACATGCAATTCCTGAGTATTGACCCTGCCCGGCAGACTCACCCAGAGGATGAAACCGCCCGTGGGCCGGGTCATCTGCGTGCCTTCAGGGAAGTACTGCTGCACCGCCAACTGGAAGGCGCTGAGGTTTTTCCGGTATTCCTGGCGGATGTACCGTAAATGCCGGTCATAGCCACCGTTTTCCAGATAAGCGGCGATCGCCATCTGCGTCACGCTGCACGCCGAATGGGTGCTGAAAGTCTGCAAGCGCTGGATTTCCTGCTGGTACTTGCCGGCGATCATCCAACCGATGCGCACACCGGGTGACAAGGTTTTGGAGAAACTCGAGCAGTAGATCACCCGATCCAGTCGGTCATACGCCTTGAGCGCTTTGGTTTTACCTTGCTCGAACATCAGTTCGCCATAGATATCATCTTCGACGATCTGGATATCGAAGTCCGAGGCCAGGCGCAGCAGCTGTTTCTGCCGCTCTTCGGGCATGGTGCCGCCCAGGGGATTGCTCAGTCGCGTGGTCAGCACCAACGCTTTGATCGACCACTGGTTGGCCGCCAGTTGCAGAGCTTCGAGGCTCATGCCGGTCGCGGGATCGCTCGGAATCTCGATAACTTTCAGGCCGAGCAGATCGGCCAGTTGCAGCAAACCGTAATAGGTTGGCGATTCGGCGGCGATCAGATCACCCGGGCGGGTCAGTACGCGCAACGACATCTGCAAGGCATCGACGCAACCGTGGGTGATCACCACTTCAGACGGATCGACCACCACTCCAGCATCGCGCATGCGGATCGCCACTTGCCGGCGCAGCGGCTCAAAACCGGGGCTGAACATGTAGCTGAAGGCGCGCGGACTATGGAAGCGGGTGACCTTGGCCAATTGCTGATGCAGTGCGCGCACCGGCAAGTAATCGACACTCGGCACAGCCGCGCCCAGCGGGAACACACCTTCACGGCGCGATTCGACCAGAACCTGTTGAATGCTGCTGCTGCGGGTAACCAGGCCCGGCCGTTCGACCCGTGCGATGTCCGGCGTCGGCGCCGTCAGTGCAGGCGTCTGGTGCACGTAATACCCGGACTGCGGGCGCGCCCGAATCAAGCCCTGATCTTCGAGATTGGCGTAAGCCTGCAACACCGTCGCATGGCTGACGTTGAGCTGCGAACTCATCTTGCGCACCGAAGGCACGCGCTCCCCCGGTTGATAGACGCCACGGCGGATGTCTTCGGCCAGTTGCTGAGCAATACGTTGGTAGAGCAAGAGATTGGTCATGACGCAGCACTCGATTTCACGGGCATTTTATTCTTGTGTGAAACAATACCGGAACAGTTTAGAAGTGTACTGGGACAGTTGTCACATTACTCGACCATACAGTGCGGTGTCTGCCCCTGACTGTACTGATTTGCGGGCTATTCGACAGACGTAAAAAAGCCCGGCACTGCATGACAGTCCGGGCTTTCCAGAGACGCAGCCCTCAGCGGGCGGCGCCGAGCTGGCCTTTTTCATCGGAGAAGACAATTTCCACACGACGATTCTGCGCCCGCCCACGCTCGGAAGCATTGGCGTCCACCGGGTATTCGTCGCCGTAGCCTTCGACCTGAATGCGCTTGTCGTCGATGCCCAGATCTATCAACACATCCGCGACCGATTGCGCGCGATCACGAGACAGCTTGAGGTTTTCCTGTTTGCCACCGGTACTGTCGGTGTACCCCTCAATACGCACCACACGTTTCGGGTTCAGTTGCAGGAACTGGACGATCTTCAGCACCACGCGGTTGGCCGAGTTTTTCAGCTCCGCTTCACCGGTGTCGAACAGCACATCGCCGAGGGTCATTACCAGACCACGGTCGGTCTGCGTGGTGGCCAGTGCGACGATCTGTTCTTCCAGCCATTTGCCTTGCTGCTGCACGCTGAGCAACTTGGATTCACGCAGGGCCAGTTGCAAGCGCTGGCGGTCCAGCTCGAGCTTGGCCGCGCGCTCTTCATTGAGCACCTGATTGGTGTGCTCGCGGGCGATCTCGCTGTAACGCTGGCTCAGGTAGGCGTAATGCACCACGTCAGAACCGCTGCCCCAGTAGGTCGACAGGCGATCGGCACGGGCCAGCGACTCACCGGCGCGGATCACGTCCTTCGGCGCGATACGCAACACGTTGGAATCTTCCTTGACCTTCTGGAAGTCGGCGCTGGCCTCTTGCAGTGCAGATTCACTGTGTTGACCGGCGCAGCCGTACAGGCTGGCGCAACCGGCGAGCAGCAAACCGCCGAGGACTTTGGATTTGAGGCTCATTGGGCATCTCCCAGTTGCTTGCGCAGACGGACGATGCGGGTGTTGAGCTCATTCAGCTGTTCTTCACTTTTTTGCGTCAGCACTTTGGCTTCGGCCAGACGAGCATCCAGTTCAGCCTGTTCCGAACGCATGCGCGCGTTGCGGTAGGACTCGTCTGCCATGTTGCCTTTGGCGCGGTTGTACTTGGTTTCGGCCAGTTTCATTTCCGGCACTTCGTCGGCGGTGGCGCCAACAGCCTTGGCCTGGATTATGGCTTGCTCGGTCAGGCGCATTTGTTCAACGGGTGCCGGATCGGTCGCGCAACCGGCCAGGGCCAGAACGGCCATCGCCGCGAAAAGAGGTCGAATACTCACTAAGAATCCCTACTGTTTTGGGGCACTGACGGGTTGTTGCGGCTGTTGCTGCTGCGCCTTCCAGCGCTCGATATTGCGTTGTAACACAGCTTCCGTCAGTCCGGACGCGGGCAATTCTGTCATCTTTTTGGCCAACTGTCCGCGCAACCACGGATCGTTGCACGCCGAGTTATGGGAAACCGCGAGAAACAGACCCGGGCGGTCGATCGGTTGCTCAAAGGCCAGCAAGTCATTGGCCATGCCCAATGCCTGTGCGGCGGCCATGCCCGAGTAGCGGCCGGCGAGTACATATTCCACTTCACCGAGGAGCAATTTCTGCAGGGCCTGAGTGAGGTTGGCTGTCCGGGTCAGGGTCAGATTCTGCTCGGCGAAAGTGCCGAATGCCTGGGTCATGCGAGACTTTTCCGACAACGCGCCGGCGTGGCCGTGCAGATCTTTGGCGTCGCTGTAGACCAGTGTCGAACCTTTGCGCGTCCACACCAGGTAGTCGTTTTCCAGCAGCGGTGGATAGATGTAGTCGAGGTTTTCCAGCTCATTGAAGGTCAGCGGCGCAGCGGCGAGCATGTCCATGCGCCCGCTGCGCACTTCGTCGAGGGCTTGCGAGCGTTTGCCGGCATAGAGCAGTTCGACTTTGATGCCGAGGTCTTTGGCGACTTGTTGCAACAGGTCGGCGCTGGCACCGATCAGTTGCTTGGGATTCTGCGGGTCCTGCCACAGGTACGGCGGCGCATCCGGGCTGCCGGTGACGACGAGGCGCTCGCATTTACCGGCGGCCATCGCCAAACCTGGCGCCAGGGCCAATCCCAGCAATATCGAGTAACGCAATCCGCGGCGCAGATCCATGGCAAAACGCTCCCACTCAAATCCGAAACAAAAAAAAGCCCGACCAAAAGGTCGGGCTCTTTATAAGTGAAGCCGCTGGATTAGACCAGCTTCTCCAGCTCAGGTACGGCTTCGAACAGCTGCGCAGCGGCACGATGATCGGCCACCTGGAAGATCGGC